>Ga0157378_10000618_pt1 | contig 33476 bp, 30 predicted proteins | sample M65metaG_FD_115309 | JGI IMG/M metagenome (GOLD analysis project Ga0157378, IMG submission 115309) | Miscanthus rhizosphere microbial communities from Kellogg Biological Station, Michigan, USA - M6-5 metaG | ecosystem: Host-associated > Plants > Roots > Rhizosphere > Soil | place: USA: Michigan... | reverse complement strand
GAATGACGAGCGAAGAGAAAGAACTGGATTCCAGCTTTCGCTGGAATGACGAGCGAAGAGAAAGAACTGGATTCCAGCTTTCGCTGGAATGACGAGCGAAGAGAAAGAACTGGATTCCAGCTTGCGCTGGAATGACGAGCGAAGAGAAAGAACTGGATTCCAGCTTGCGCTGGAATGACGAGCGAAGAGAAAGAACTGGATTCCAGCTTGCGCTGGAATGACGAGCATAAGAGCGAGAACTGGATCCCGCTGCGCGGGAATGACGAGTGACAGAAGCGTGCGTCAGAGCGTCAACAAGCGCCCCACCCAAAGTGACAACGTCGCCAACAAACACCCAATGAAAGACGCCGCAATCACGTCACTGGGATAGTGCAACCCGAGCACCACGCGCGATGCCGCGACCAGCAACGCAAAAGGGATCACGAGTGGAGCGAGCAGCGGAAGGTAGGCGAGTGCGATGATGCTGAAGCACACGGCGTGCAGGGTATGCCCGGAGGGGAAGCTGAATTCGTCCAGCGGCGGGACGTGCGCGATGATTTCGCTGTGCGCGCGGAACGGGCGCGGGCGGCGCGTCCAGCGCTTGAGTGTGCGATACAGCGCCGCGGCCACCAGGCCGGTCAGCGCCATGTGCAGCGCCGCGATGCGGCCGACGCTGCCGCCGCCGAACGCGAGCGCGAGCATCAGCGTGTACCAGAACACGCCGTCGCCGAGCCGGCTGATCGCGCCGAAGAAGCGCGCGATCGCGCGGCGCGCAACCCAGCGATTGCAGCGCAGACACAGGCGCCATTCGCCGCTCCAGTCCTCGACGCTTTTCCACAATTGCACACTGGTCATGACGAGCTCCTGTGGCTGGCTACGGCCACGCCGGGGACGGAAGGCGATGACTCGATGAGTTGCGCCAGCAGCGCGGCGAGACTGCTCGCGACGGTCTGCGGGTTGAGCATGGCGACCGCCTCGCGTGCCGCGCGGCGCATGCCGTTGCTGATGCTGCGCGCCAGATCGCGCGCGGCAATCACGAACGCGTCGTCGTCGCCGGGCGGCACGCGCCGGCCGCACTCATCGCACAGGTGTTCATGCGCGGCACCGTAGTCGAATGCGACGGTCGGCACGCCGCTGGCGAGTGCCTCGAGCGTGACGTTCCCGAAGGTCTCGGTCAGGCTCGGGAACAGGAACAGGTCGCCGCTGGCGTAATGCCGCGCCAGGTCCTCGCCGTGTTGCATGCCGGCGAAGATGAAGTCCGGGTTCTGCGCCTGCAGCGTGGCGCGTGCCGGACCGTCTCCGATCCAGATGAAGCGCGCGTTCGGGCGCAACTCGGCGAGCGCGCGAAATGCGCGCACGGCGAGCGCGAGATTCTTTTCCGGCGCGATGCGGCCGACGTGCAATACCGCGAGCTGCGATTCGGCCAGTCCCCAGCGCGCGCGCAGGGCGAGATCGCGCCGCGCTGGATTGAACAACGCGGGATCGACCGCGCGGCGCAGCAACTGCACGTTGCCGAACCCGGCCTGTTCGAGCGACTCGCGCAGCGCCGGCGTCGGCACCAGCGTGGTGCGCGCGCGGCGATGGAAGCGCCGCAAGTAGCCGAACACCGCCGGCGCGATCAGGCCCAGACCGTAGTGGCGCGCGAAATCGTCGAAACGCGTGTGGAAGCCGCTGCCGGCCGGAATGCCGAGCGCGCGCGCAGCGCGCAGCGCCGACAGCCCGAGCGGACCTTCGGTCGCGACATAGATCGCGTCGGGGCGTACACTTTTCCACAATGCACGCAGGCGCCGCGCGCCGGGCAGTCCCAGGCGCAGGCCGGGATAGAACGGCAGCGGCATGCCGCGCATCAGCACGGTGTCGGCATCATCGCTGTCGTCGGCGGACTCTGCCTGGCGCGGCCGCACGACCTGAACCGTGTGTCCGGCAGCGATGAGACCGCGCACGAGCCCTGCCACGGTCAGGGCGACGCCGTTGACCTCGGGTGGGTAAGTCTCGCTGACGATCGCGATCCGCATGCAGGTGGCTCCGCCTCTTGGCGGCACGCTACGCCGCGGCGTTGAACGCCACATTGCACGCAGATGAAGCATCCGTGACAGGCGCAAAATAGGCTGCCAAATCGTGAGCTTGTCAGCGGAACGCAGCGCGCCGAGCAGGTACCTTGGCGATTGAAAGCGCCGCCGTTCGAAGCCATGTCATGCGTATGAAACCAAGATTTTTGCTAGTGCTGAGCCTGCTGCTGGCGCCGCTTTCCGCCGCGCTCGCCGAAGGCGAGGCGGTCAACGGCTATCCGAACTGGAGCGAGCGCGTGCTGCTCGAATGGATCAATCGTGCACGCGTCGATCCGCAGGTGGACCTGGCCAACTGTCCGAACGGATCGTGCAGCGAAAAAGCGTGTTTCACGCCGCAGCCGCCGCGCGTGTGGAATGCGCACATCGCGCATTCGGCGCGCTTTCACTCCGACGCGATGCTGCACGACAATTTTTTCGATCACTATTCCGAGTGCACGCTGCTCGGCACGATCGCGACGACGTACCTTGCTTCGCCGCCGGCCTGTAACGGTGCCGCCGCGTGTGCGTGCAGCGGCGGCGCGATCAGCGGGGTGTCGGGCAGCGGCACCGATCCGTTCACGCGCATGGGCATGTTCGGCGCCAGCGCGACCGGTGGCGAGATCATCGCGAAGGACAGCGCCGGACCGGACAACTCCTTCTATCTATGGCTGTACGAGCCGACCGCGTCGAGCCAGTGCAGTTTCCACAGCAGCGGCGACAATGGCCATCGCTGGCTGATCCTGAGCAGCGACTACGGCGCGAGTAGTGCCGGACCCGGTGTGTCGGGCGCGCTGTCCACGGTCGATTTCGACAACGAAGCGACGACCAATCCGAAGATTCCCTCCGGTTCGCACTACCCGCAGCAGGCTGCCACGGTCGATGCGTGGGTGAACTGGCACGACGCCGCGGCGCCGAGCGCGCACACGATCAACGTCGACGGCGTGTGCAGCAACCTGACGTTGGCGCGCGGCAGCGCGACGAACGGCGCCTGGCACGCCGCGATCGGCGGCGTCGGCAGCGGCTGCCATCGCTACGTGTTCGCGTTCAAGGATGCCAACGGCGTGGACGTGCGCTACCCGACCAGCGGCTCGCTCGCCATCGGCAACGGCGGCGCGCAGTGTCCGGACTGGGCGGCGAGCGCGCCGCCGAGTTGCAGCGACGCGATCTTCTCGAACAAGTTCGGCGGCTGAAGCGGCGTGCGGCGTCAGCCGCCGCCAAACGGATTGCGCAGGCGCGACAGGATCGCGTGGCGCCCGCTTTCGCGCGTGCCGGGATCGGCAGCCTTGGCGACAGCGTCGGTCTCGATGTAGCCGGTCGCGTTGTAGGCGTTGGTGAAGTCGATCACGTCGGTGAGCGTGGCGCCGCTTTGCTCGGCGATCTCGGCCAAAGTCGCCGGCTGCTTCAGCATCACGGTGGCGATGCGGAAGTGCTTCGGGAATTCGCGTTCGATCTGCGGCCAGCGTGCGAGCTTGAATTTCGCGTTGATGTCGAGGCCCGGCGCGAGTTGCCCGTTCGAGCCGATCGCATGCGCCAGCCAGAGCAGGCGCGCAACCGGCTGCAGCTTGCCCGCGTCCTGCAATTGCGCCACGTCGGCCGGTGCGACCTCGCGCCATTCCGCCGGCGCAATCACGCGCGCGCAATACGGCGCGAGCGAACGCAGGTTGCCTTCGGCGTAATAGCTGCGGCTGTGCGGGTCGACGATCAGTTCCGGCGCATCGCCGCTTTGCAGACGCACCGGCGCGCGCATCGCGCCTTCGGCGAGCCAGTCACTCAGGCGGCGTTCGCGCGGTACCTCCGGGGGCGGTGGCGCAGGAGCGGGTGCGGCAGCGGGCGGCGCCATGCTGGCGGCCAGCGTCGCGGCAGCAGCGGCGGCGCGCGCGGCGGTGACTGCGGTGCGCTGTGCCGGTGGCGCCGGCGCTGGCGCGGGTGCCTCGACCGGATCGGGCCGGTCGGGCACGAGCGGATCGGCGCGATTGAGCACGTCGGCGACATTCTCGACGCTCAGCGGCTTGAACAGCACCAAGTCCGATTCGGCGAACTGCGTGTGTTCGGTGAGCACGGCGACCGGCTTGCCGCTGCTGTGCGCGCGCAGCCAGTCCATGTGTCCGTACACGGTGTCGACGTCGATCACCACCAGGTCGGCCTCGTTGCCGGCATGGTAGGTCCAGGACGAATGCAGGCTGCCGGCGCTGCGTTGCAGGACCTCGCGCAGCTGCGCGATCTCGTCCTCGCCGCCACCGTGCAGTGTGATGCGTTTGCTCATGCCAACCCCCTGAGGTTGCAAATTGGATTTGTATAAACCGGATTCGTGCCGCGCATTGGCGCCGTCGCGATTCTGCCTGCCGGGCGCGTCGCCGAGCGCATCGCCTCAACTCTTGCCGAAAGGTTTGCGCAGGCGCGACAGCAATCCGCCCGGCGCGGCGGTCGGCGTGTCGTGACGCGGCTGGCGCCGCTCGACATCGATCATGCCGATCGCGTCGTAGGCGCTGACCACCGCGAACACCTCGGCCATCGACGCGCCGCTGGCCGCCGCGATCTCGTTGAGCTTGGCCGGCTCCTTCATCGCCGTGGCGATGCGCATGTGGTCCGGGTTTTCGTGTTCGATGTCGGACCAGCGCTTGAGCTTGTAGCGGCCGCCCGGATCCAGGTGCGAGGCGAGGCGGCCTTGCGAGCGCACCAGCGCAGCAAGCCAGATCAGGCGGCTGTAAGGTTGCGCGCGCTGTGTCGTGCGCAGCTGCGTGAGCTCCGCACTAGTGACGCGCTTCCAGCCACTTGCCGGCAACGGCTCTTCGCAGTAGCGCGACAGCGCCAGCAGGGTCGCCGTGGAGTGGTACATCTTTTCCTTCGGGTCGAGCGTCAGCGGCGCGACACCCTCGAGCGTGAATGTCGCCGGACCACCGAGCAGGTTGCCCTTGAGGTAATCCTGCAGCGAGTGCTTGCCGTGGTCCGTGGTCGGCGCGCCGCGCTTGACCGGCGGGCTCATGTTGACGCCTTCGTGCGGGCGGCCGGGCTTGCGGAATCCTTCCACTGAATCGGCGACGCGGCGTTCACCGCGCTTGGACGGGCCGGACGTGCCTTCGATCAGGGTGTCCTCATCGAGCTGGCCGGGTACGGCGAATTGCGGCTTGCGCGCGGCTTCGTCGGGCTTGAGCAGTTCGTCCAGGCCGGGAGCGGGGTTGTCCTCGCGTTGATGCGAGCGCGCCGTGGCGGCTTCCTCGTCCTCGAGCTCGAACTCAGGGGTGAGGTTGTCGATCCCGTAGAAATCGTCTTTCTGCTGCGTGACCGCCGTGTCCATGGCGACTGCGTTCGAGACGCTGCCGTTGAGCACGGCGGCGAGGTTTTCCGCCTTGGGCGGGCGGCTCAGACGCAATTCGCCGTCGCGCAGCGGTTCGGTCTCGCTGTACACCGTGCAGCGGCGGCCGCTGCTGAACGCGCGGTTGCGCGCGATCTGGCCGGCCAGTTCGGTCGGATCGACGATGACCAGGTCGGCATTTTCCTCGGTACCCCAGCGCCAGCGCTGTTCGAGCTGGCCCACGACCATGCGCAACAGCAGGCGCAGGTGCGCTGTGTCTTCCTCGTTGAGTCCGACGATGGCCAGGTATCTTTCGCTTGCCACAACCGCTCCCTCGGCGTTCGCAATCGGCTGCTATGCCGTGAGTATACGCCAAACGCGGCCTGTCGATCCTGTCAATTCAGGTAGTTGCGAGCACGGCGCCGGCCGCCGCGGCGGCCGGCGGGGCGCCGTCGGCGGCGCGGGACTGCTGCTGCAGCAGCCACAGCGTGGCGTAGCGCCCGTGCTGCGCGAGCAGCCCGGCGTGCGTGCCGCGTTCGACGATCTGGCCGTGCTCGAGCACGATGATCTCGTCGGCGTGCACGATCGTGGACAGGCGGTGCGCGATGATCAGCGTGGTGCGTTCGCGCGCGATGTCCTCGAGCTCGCCCTGGATGATCTTCTCGGTGCGCGTGTCGAGCGCGCTGGTGGCCTCGTCGAACACCAGGATCGCCGGGTCCTTGAGCAGCGTGCGCGCGATCGCGACGCGCTGTTTCTCGCCGCCGGACAACTTGAGGCCGCGCTCGCCGACGCTGGTCTCGTAACCTTGCGGCAGACTGTTGATGAAGTCGTGAATGTGCGCCGCGCGCGCGGCCGCGACGACTTCCTCGCGTGTCGCCTCCGGTCGGCCGTAGGCGATGTTGTAGTAGATCGTGTCGTTGAACAGCACCGTATCCTGCGGCACGATGCCGATCGCGCGACGCAGCGAGTCTTGCGTGACGCTGCGAATGTCTTGGCCGTCGATGCGGATCGCGCCGTCGCTGACGTCGTAGAAGCGATACAGCAGGCGCGCCAGCGTCGACTTGCCCGCGCCGGTGGTGCCGACCACCGCTACGGTCTTGCCCGGCGGAATGGAGAACTCCAGCTTGCGCAGGATCTGCCGGTCCGGGTTGTACGCGAACGAAACGTCGTCGAAGCGCACTTCGCCGCCGCGCACCTGCAGCGGAGCGGCGTCCGGCGCGTCGCGGATCTCCTCCGGTTCGTCGAGCAGCGCGAACATGCGCTCGATGTTGATCAGCGCCTGCTTGACCTCGCGATACACCATGCCAAGGTAGTTGAGCGGAATCGCCAGCTGCAGCAGGAACGCGTTGACCAGCACCAGGTCGCCGATCGTCAGCGTGCCGGCGACCACGCCGACCGACGCGCGCCACAGCAACAGCGTCAGGCCGGTCGCGACGATTGCCGACTGCCCGACGTTGAGCACCGCGAGCGTCTTGAGGCTCTTGACCGTGGCTTCTTCGTACTGCTTGAGTGCGAAGTCGAAGCGGCCGAGCTCGTGGCGCTCGTTGTTGAAGTACTTGACCGTCTCGTAGTTGAGCAGCGAATCGACCGAGCGCGCGTTCGCCTCGGTGTCGGCTTCGTTCTTGGCGCGGTAGTAACGCAGGCGCCATTCGGTCACCGAGAACGTGAACGCGATGTAGGTCGCCAGCGTGCCGAGCGTGATCGCGGCGAAGCCCCAGTCGAAATGCGTGATCAGGATCGCGCTGATCAGGCCGATCTCGAGCAGGGTCGGCAGGATCGTGTAGATGGTCCAGTCGAGCAGGTCCGACACCGACACCATGCCGCGTTCGACTTCACGCGCGACGCCGCCGGTGCGTCGGTCCAGATGAAAGCGCAGGCTCAGCGCGTGCAGATGCGCGAACACCTTGAGCGTGATCTCGCGCGACGTGCGTGCCAGCACGCGCGCGAACACGACCTGACGCAACTCCTGGAACAACGCAGTCGACAGGCGCAGCCCGCCGTACGCGAACAGCAGCAGCACCGGCACCATCAGCGGCTGCAGGTTCTGCGGCGTGAGGTTCAACCCGTCCACCAGCCATTTCAGCACCACCGGCACGCCGATGTTGGCGAGCTTGCCGGCGACCAGCAGCACGAGCGCGACCAGCACGCGTGCGCGGTAATGCCAGACATACGGCAGCAGGCGGCGCAGGCTGGACGAAACAGTCGCGGATGCGGTGGCTTGGGTCATTCGCAACGAGATGGGGCCGGATGGGTCAGGTGCAAGCCGCCTGGATGCGGCTGGCGTATCATGCCAGTTCCACAACGAGCGGGAGGGATACGCTATGCGTCACGCCAAGCTGCTAGCTGCCGGAATCGTCCTGTCAGGTGCCGCCTTCTGTACCGCAGCGCTCGCCGCCGACGCGGCAGCGCCGGACGTGCTGCATCCAAAGGCGCCTCCCGGCGCAAAGGTTTCGTTCGACGGCCTGAAGGACGGCGCGACGGTCGGGCCGGAGTTCACGGTGACGTTCCTCGCGGAAAAAATCGCCGTCGCTCCGTCCACCGACAGCAAGCCGAACACCGGCCATCATCACCTGCTGATCGACGTGAAGGATCCGCCGGCCGCCGGTGTGCCGATCCCGAACGACGACACGCACAAGCACTACGGCAAGGGCCAGACCACCGACACGTTGCACTTGTCGCCCGGCGATCACACCCTGCAGCTGGAATTCGCCAATGCCGCGCACGTACCGTTCGAGCCGCGCATCGAATCGAAGAAGATCACGGTGCACGTCAAGTAACGGTCACCGGCGTGCTCAGGAACTTGCGTAACGCTTCGGCATGCGTGCGCGCGTCGCGCATGCCGAGGTCGATCAGCTCGCCGCAATAACCTGGTTCGAACAGCAGGTAGCTGAGCAGCTGGCTGCTGCTGCGGTTCACGCCGCCCATGCGCCTGAGCAGGGCGCGCATGCTCATCGGGAATTCATCGGCATGGCGTTGCGCGATGTCGCGGATGTCCTCGCTGGGCGTGATGATCAGGGTGTCGACGATGCGCAGCGGCTGGTCGCCCCGGTCGCTGTCCGGTGTCTGATGCAGCCGCGCGACCGTGTGGTTGATGCGCTGCAGGCGCTCGTGGTCGGCATAGATGCTGTCCATGAACAACGTGTCGAGCAGATAGCCGCCGACCTGGCCCAGGGAAGGATAGGGCACCGATCCGCCCGGGTCGGGGAGCTTGTTCGGATCCTCGCGGCGCGGCGCGATGATCAGGAGTTTCTCCGCGCCCAGGTGCAGCGCCGGGCTCAATGGGGCGAGCTGGCGCAGCGAGCCGTCGCCGAAATACTCCTGACCGATGCGCACCGCCGGAAAAATCATCGGCAGCGCCAGCGACGCCATGATGTGGTCGACGTTCATCGCCACGGCCTCGCCGTTGCGGCGCGAACGCTGCCAGGTTTCCAGATCGGCACGGCCGTCGAAAAACGAAATCGAACGGGCCGAGGTGTAGCCGGCGGCGGTGATCGCGAGCGCGCACAGCGCTCCGGATTCGATCGCGCGGCGCAGTTTCAGGAAATCGATGTTCGTGCCGAGCAGCTCGCGCAGCGGCGCGTTGTCGAGCAGCGTCATCGGCTTGTTGCCTCGGAGCTTGCCGAACATGATCGCCAACATCCAGCGCAGGCCCGTGCGCAACGCGGTGAGCGGCCCGGTGCGGAACACCTGTTCGCTCTTGATGGCGCGCCACAGACGTTCCAGCTCGGCGATGCCGGTGCGGAAATCGCGCGCGTGGCACGCCACCATGGCCGCGTTGATCGCGCCGGCCGACGTGCCGGCGATGATCGGGAACGGGGTCGGTGCGTGTTCCGGCAGCAACTGCGCGATGCCGTGCAGGACGCCGACTTGATAGGCGGCGCGCGCGCCGCCGCCGGGCAGCACCAGGCCGAGCTCCGCGCCGGTGCCGTTTGCGCGGCGCCGCTCGGCGCGCCAGGCCTGCGCCGGCGGCGACACGGGCACTTCATGCTGTACGGGAACCGTTTCGGCCATGTTCTCCCTGTCGGCAGCGGCACATGCGGCGCGCGAGCCGCTGGTCCCCTCAGCGCGACAGGTCCAGCGTGTACACGGCCGTGCCGTCGGAGTTTTCGCGCAATTGCGCCACGTTGTCCAGACCCGCCGCGTGCGCCAGCTCCAGCTTGCCTGCCGCGGACGTGAACGTCACCGGGCCGGCCGTGCGCACCGGCTTGAAGCGCCAGCTGCGCTCGCCGCCGAAGCGTGCGCGCGTGATCGTGCCGATGGTGCGCACGAAATTGATCAGCACGTCGCGGTTGGAGTCCGGCGCCGACACGACGACGTTGCCGCCGTCGAGCCCCGGAAACTTGCCGCCGCCGCCGGCGCGGTAGTTGTTGGTCACGACGATGAACGGCTGCGCGTCGCGCAGCGGCTGCCCCTTGTAGCGCAGATCGACGATGCGCCGGCCTTCCGGCTGCGTGACGTCGATCGCATAGGTCAGGCCGCCCTGGATCACGTCGAAGTTGTAGGTTGGTACCTTGTGGTTGACCAGTTCCTGCGGCTCGGACTTCGCCGGATCGATGCGGTTGAAGTAGCCGGCGGATTTCTCCAGCCATGCCTTCACGCCGGCGCCGTCGAGCTTCACCGCGGTCAACGTATTCGGATACAGGTACAGGTCGGCGGCGTTGTTGATCGCCAGCGGCCCGGCGGCGACGTCGGTGTAGTCCTTCGCGCCGCCAAAGCCGGCCTTGAACGGCGATGCCGCCGCCAGCACCGGCACGTCGGCATATTGCGGCAGGTTGTCGCGAATGTACTTTTCCACATATTCACGCTGCGCCGTGTTGACGATCTGCAGCGCGCCGGTATCGCCGGCGGCGACGAAGTAGGTGCTCAATTCGAAATCGCTACGTCCGATCGGCGTCTTGACGTAGGCGATGGTGGCGGCATGTTCGCTCGCAACGCGCGCGCCGACCTCGGCGTCGGCTTCGACATGCGCGCCGTCCGCGCCGCGCACCAGCCGCACTTCCGAATGCGTCGCCGCACGATCGACCTGCCAGTGCCCGCCGCGCCACTGCAGCGCCAGATCGACCACGCCGATCGCCTTGCCGTAGTAGTCGCCCATCACCGCGGGCACGCCATGCAGGCTGCCGCGCGCGTTGTCGACTTCGGGCAGGTGCGCATAGCGCGACTTCGGATCGTGCGGATTGGGAAAGATCTCGTGCGAGTGGCCGAGCAGGACCACGTCGATGCCCGGCACCTGCGCCAGATGCCAGCCGGCGTTTTCCATGTCCGGCGTATACGCACCCGTGTTGATGCCGCAATGGCAGATCGCGATCACGATGTCGGCGCCGGCCTTGCGCACTTCGGGCACATAGCGCTGCGCTGCCTCGACGATGCCGGAGGCGACGACCTTGCCGTCGAGGTTGCGCTTGTCCCAGTCCATGATCATCGCCGGCGTGAAGCCGACGACGCCGATGCGCAGCGCGACCTCGCGCGTGGCGCCGTCCGGCGTCTGCGCCTTGATCGTGCGCGTCAGCACGCGCCACGGCGCGTACAGCGGCTGACCGGTCTTCACGCTGGCGACGTTGGCGAGCACGAACGGAAAATCCGCTCCCTTGCATTTGCGCGCTGCAACGCCGGGAACGGAAAACGGCGTGCCGGTGACCTGGCTCAAGAAGTCCAGACCGTAGTTGAATTCGTGGTTGCCGATCGTGCCGGCGTCGTAGCCGAGCAAGTCCATGCCCTTGTAGATTGCCAGCTCCTGCTCGCAGGCCGGGCGCTGCACCAGCGCTTGCCAGTCGGCCAGCGCGGTGCCCTGAATCGTGTCGCCGTCGTCAAACAGCAGCGTGTTGGGAAACTCGCTGCGCGCGGCGCGGATCAACGTCGCGGCGCGTTCCAGGCCGAGGTCCAGATCCGGCGCGAGCTTGTAGTAGTCGTAGCTCATCACGTTGGAATGCAGATCCGTCGTCTCGAGCACGCCGATGCGTGCGCGCGTGTCCTCGACGGGCGGTTGCACGCGCTGGCTGCCGGACATGGCGCAGGCGCCGAGTGCCGCGGCGGCAAGGACGATCGGAAGTGCAAGGGAAAGGCGCATCGCGTTTGTCTCGAAACGTAAAGTGCGAAAGTGTAGCGCGTCGCTCGTGACACAATATTCGTCTTTACGATTTTTTCTAAGCGAGGTGTGGAGTGCCATGAACGCCGCCGTGACCACTGCAACGCTTGCCGAGCACTCCGCCTGGCGCCGCCGTCTGCGCGCCGGCCTGCCGGATGCCGCGCGCATGCTGGCGGCCGCGATGCTCGCCTATGCACTGGCGCATCTGCTGCAACTGCGCGAGGCGCATTGGGCGGTGTTGAGCGCGCTGATCACCGGGCGTGCGCAAGCCGGCGGCACGGCGCGCGCCGGCGTGGAGCGGTTGCTGGCGACGATCGTCGGCGCCGCGCTCGCGGCGACGGTGGCCGCGGCGCGTGCCTGGCAGATCGACGGCGCGGTGCTGCTGTTCGGCGTGCTCGCGCCACTGTGCCTGCTGGCGACGCTGAAGCCCGGCTACCGCACCGCGCCGGTGGCGGCGCTGATCGTGCTGTCGTCGGGCCTGATCGCAGGCTCAGGTCCGCTCGGCACCGCGATCCTTCGTACGACCGAGATCGCGCTCGGCGCGCTCGCCTCGGTCGCGGTGTCGCTGCTGGTTTTTCCGTCGCGCGCCGACGCGAAGATCAACGACCAGGTCGCATCAATCCTGCATCATCTGGCGGCGTGGCTGCGCCATCTTGTCGGCGCCGCCGACGTAGACGGCGATGACAAACTGCGCGAAGCGCTGCGTACGGAACTGCGCGAGTTCGGCGTGCTGGCGCATACCGCGAATTGGCGCAAGCGCCACGATGCCCGCGCGATGCGCTTGCTGCGCGTGCTCACCGCGCTGCACGGCGACATCGGCTTCGTCGCGCGCACGGCCACGCGCAAGTCGTTGCGGGTCGATGCGCAAGCCGCGGACTTCGCCGCGCTGCTGACCCGCATCGCGGCACAACTCGATGCCGTCGCGAGCGCGGCCGCCAACGGCACGCCGTTGCCGTCGGCCGAGGAACTGCACGGCGCGATCAAGGCGTTCGCGGCGGCGCGTGCCGCCAACGAACGCGAAGTGCCGCTGTTCCTGCTGCGCTCGATCGCGGTCGGTCTGGCGCATGTCTGCGCCGTGCTGTCGCCGCCTTCGGAGAGCGATGCGCCGGCTGCGGCGAGCTGACGCACTGCCGGCGCGGCGCCCGCATCTGCTAATCTTGCCGCCCGTTTCCCGCAGCTTTTTCGATGACCGTCCGCACCCGTTTCGCTCCCAGTCCCACCGGCTTCCTGCACATCGGCGGCGCGCGCACCGCGTTGTATTGCTGGCTCGAGTCGCGCCATCGCGGCGGGCAGTTCATCCTGCGCGTGGAGGACACCGACCGCGAGCGCTCCACCGAAGCAGCGGTGCAGGCGATTCTCGACGGCATGAACTGGCTCGGCCTGACCCACGACGAAGGGCCGTTCTACCAGACGCTGCGCATGGACCGGTATGCCAAGGTGGCCGAAGACCTGGTGCGTGCCGGCAAGGCCTACTACGCCTACGAGACGCGCGAAGAACTCGACGCGATGCGCACGCGCCAGATGGAGCAGGGCGTCAAGCCGCGCTACGCCGGCGTGTATCGCGACAAGAACGAACCGTTGCGCGAGGATCCGAACCGCGTGATCCGGTTCCGCAATCCGGCTTCCGGCACGGTCGTGTTCAACGACAAGGTCAAAGGCCGCATCGAGTGGAGCAACGAAGAGCTCGACGACCTGGTCATGGTGCGCTCGGACGGTTTTCCGACCTACAACTTCGCGGTCGTCGTCGACGACATCGACATGCGCATCAGCGAGGTGATCCGCGGCGACGACCACGTCAACAACACGCCGCGCCAGATCAACATCTACCAGGCGCTCGACGCGCCGATCCCGGAGTTCGCGCACCTGCCGATGATCCTCGGTCCGGACGGACAGAAGTTGTCGAAGCGGCACGGCGCGGTCAGCGTGATGCAGTACCGCGACGACGGCTTCCTGCCGCACGCGTTGCTGAATTATCTGGTGCGCCTGGGCTGGTCCAACGGCGACCAGGAAATCTTCTCGATCAAGGAAATGATCGCGCTGTTCGACGTGGCCGACGTCAATACCGCGCCATCGCGTTTCGATCTGGAGAAGCTGTCCTGGCTCAACCAGCACTATCTGAAGTTCGACGACCCGGCCGACATCGCGCCGCACCTGGAGTGGCAGCTGCGCCAGCAGGGCTACGATCCTGCGCACGGACCGGCGCCGGTCGACGTCGTGCTGGCGCTGCGCGAACGCGCGCAGACGCTGAAGGAAATGGCCGACAAGGCCAGCATCTGGTACGGGCCGATCACGCGCTGGGACGATGCCGCGGTCGCCAAGCATCTGAAAGCGCCGACCGCATCCGCGGCGCTCACCGCCGCGCACGAGCAACTGGCGGAAGTCGCCGAGTGGAGCGTGGCGTCCGTGCACAAGGCGATCGAAGCCGCGGCCGCATCGATCGGCGAAGGCATGGGCAAAGTGGCGCAACCGCTGCGCGTGGCGATGACCGGCACGCAGGTGTCGCCGTCGATCGACCACACCGTGTATCTGGCCGGGCGCGAACGCGCACTGCGCCGCATCGAAGACGCGCTGAAGAAAGCCGGCGCCTGAGATGGCTTGCGATTTCGCCGCGCTCGGCAATATCGATCCAAACGATCCGGAGCAGGCGACGGCGTTGCTGCAGGAATGCGTCGGCGTGCTGAGCAGTCCGAACCTGTGGCTGTGGGCGATCGTGATCACGCTGGTGTGCGCCGCGGTTGGCGCGCTGATCGGGCGCTACAAGCATGCGGTATTGCGCGATACGATCCTGGGCGCCGCGCTCGGGCCGATCGGCTGGATCATCTCGTTGTGCCTGCCGGTGCGCAGTGCGCCGCGCAAGTGCGCCGCATGCCAGCGCGAAGTACAGCCGGGCGACGCACATTGCCGCCATTGCGGCGCCAAGCTGCCGGCTTGATCGCGGCGTCGGCGCGCCGCATATAGGCTGGGTGTATTATCGTTGCCGGTCATGTCCAAGCCACTGCTACTCGAACAGCATCACCACACGCACAACGCGCGCGCTTTCGTGCGCGAGGTAGCGGCCGTTTGCGAATTGCGCGGGCTGCGCCTGACCGAGATCCGCACCCAGGTGCTGGAGCTGATCGCGGCGCAGGAAAAGCCGATCAAGGCCTACGACCTGCTCGACAAGCTCAAGGACGACCGCAGCAACGCCGCGCCGCCGACGGTGTACCGCGCGCTCGACTTCCTGCTCGAGAACGGCTTCATCCACAAGCTCGAATCGATCAACGCCTACGTCAGCTGCCACCATCCGAGCGTGGCGCATCACGTGCCGTTCTTGATCTGCGACGTGTGCGAATCGGCCACCGAGATCTGCGACGAGCGCGTCGCGAAGCTGCTTGGCGAGCAGGCCAAATCACTCGGCTTTCGCGCGCGCGCGCAGACGCTCGAGGTGCATGGCGTGTGCAAACATTGCGTCAACGAGTGACGCTGCCTCGTCGCCTGTCGCCGGATCTGTTGCAACGCAATCCACTTCTGCGATTCCAACGCGCGCGCGACGTGCAACTTACGCGCGCGCGCATTTCGTTCTCCAGCGCCGACCCTCAGTGCCGGATCTTGATCGTCGGATGCTCGTCGAGCGAGCCGTCGCCGCGCAGCACCGCGTAGTGTGTGCGGTCCGGATCGAACACGACCGGCTGGCGTTCCTGGAACAACGGATGGCGGATGAATTTCAGCTCCCAGCCGAAGTGTTCCAGTTCGGCCAGCGCCGCGGCTTGGGTCGGCGTGAGCTCGCGGCTCATTGAATTCGGCAGCGGCTTGGCATTTTTGCGGCGCTCTTTGTCCATGGTTTTCCCCTGTGGACTGCGTTGACGCAGCGTTATCCTACGACGATCGCGGCAAGATTCAAGATGCCAGACATCGGGTGGGAATTTGCTTTGGAAAGCCAATAGTTAGGCTAGTTACTTCAAGTATTGTCGCGGCGCGCTCCGCGGCTTGCAGCGCGATCGCAGCTGGTGCATGAGTTGTCTGGCGTCCACGTGTTTCGAATATCGCCGGGCAGGCTTTTGTGTCGCATCCGATATAATGATATAATATATCAATAGCGGCCAAGCGCATCGCCCGCGGTCTTGCCCGCGCGCGCCGTGTAGGCTGCGAATTCAGCAGTGTTATGTTATAACTTACCCATGATTTTCGATCCCCATTCCGACCAGCAAAGCCAGCGGCGCAGCGGATTCGCGCATTTCGCCGACCGCCTCGGCGCGCTGGCCTCGTTCCTGTGCGCGCTGCACTGCGCCGCGCTGCCGTTCGTGCTGGCGTTGCTGCCGGCGCTGGGCCTGGGTTTTCTCGCCGACCACGGTTTCGAGCGTGGCTTCATTGTGTGCGCCACGCTGCTCGCGTTGGGCACGCTCGCCTACGGCTACCGGCGCCATCACGCGCGGCGCGCGCTGGGCTTTTTGCTGCCCGCACTCGCGTTGCTCTGGATTGGCGGATTCGTGTTCGACTTGCACGGCGGATTGGGCTGGCATTCGCTGCTGGTCGCGCTCGGCGGCAGCGGCGTGGCGCTGGCGCATCTGACCAACCTGCGTCTCGTGCACGGGCACGAACGCGGCGTGTGCTGCTCGGCCGAACACGCACCGGTGTAAGCGCAATTGTATAACCGGCACCCGTCGACCTAGCATCGGCGCCGCCCCCGTCTCGCATTCGCGCCATGGCGTCGACCCCGCTGCAGCATCCGCATCCGCACTCGCACGTACTGCCGTTCGACAGTGCGCGGCGTCTGCTGTTCGCATTTGCCCTGACTGCGCTGACGATGCTGGGCGAAGCAATCGGTGGCTGGCTGTCCGGCTCGCTCGCCTTGCTCGCCGACGCGGCTCACATGCTGGTCGATGCATTCGCGTTGCTGCTGGCATGGAGCGCGGCGCACTTCGCGCGGCGCCCGGCCGATACGCGGCGCAGCTTCGGCTATGCGCGCCTCGAGGTGCTGGTCGGCTACACCAATGCGCTGGCGCAGTTCGCGCTGAGCGCGTGGATCGTGTTCGAAGCGGTGCAGCGCCTGCGCGCGCCGGAAGCGATCCGCGCCGACGTGATGTTCGGCGTCGCCGCCGGCGGCAGCGCGATCAACTGGTTCGTGTTACGCACGTTGAGCGGCCACGCGCACGAGGACGTCAACGCGGCCGGCGCGCATCTGCACGTGCTGGGCGATCTGCTCGGTTCGATCGGTGCGATGCTCGCGGCGTTGCTGATCTGGCGCTTCGGCTGGAACTGGGCCGATCCAGGCTTGTCGATCGTGGTGGCGCTGCTGATTCTCGGCAGCGCCTGGCGCCTGTTGCGGCGCAGTGCGCATATCCTGCTCGAGGGCGTGCCCGACGGCGTCGAGCCCGAACAGGTTGCCGCGGTCGTCAAGCGCGAGACCGGTGCACTCGACGTGCACCACGTGCATGTGTGGCAACTGGCCGGCGGGCGGCGCATGGCGACGCTGCACGCACGCCTTGCCGACGGCGCGAACGCAGATGCGGCGCTGGCCGCGATCGGTGCCGCGTTGCGCGCGCACTTCCATATCGCACATGCGACGATCCAGATCGAAGGCGGCGACTGCACCGCCGGCGACTGCCACGAGCCGGTGCACACGCGCGGCCACGATCACGATCACCACGATCACTGAGCGCGGCGAGGCCGGGTGATCAATCGCGTCCTAGGCGCGGCGGCGATCGAGCCACGCCTGCGCGCAATCGCGGCCGATGTCGCGCAGGTTGTGCAGGAATCCCAGACGCGTATTGAGGCGCGTCTTGGCGCTGTGCTCGGCCAGCGATTCGCCCGGTTCGATCATGTCGATGCGCAGCGACTTCAGGCGGCGCCCGATCCAGCTGAGTGGAAAAGTGCGCAAAAGGGATTTTTGCGCACGGCGCACGGTGTCGAGCTCGCGCAGGAACGTGGTCGAGAAGCCCAGTTCCGTGATGCGTTCCTGGATGCCGCGCACGCTGCGCGGCGGCGTCGCTTCCAGCGGTTGCACCAGGACGCACAGGATGTCCGCGCTGCGGCACTGGTAGATCAGCGGTTCCAGCGCCGGATTGCCGGCGTAGCCGCCGTCCCAGTACGACTCGCCGCCGATCTCCACCGGCGCGAACAGCTGTGGCAGGCAAGTGCTGGCGAGCAGCGCCTCGATGCCCAGATCGCCATCACCGAACAGCACCAGCCGGCCGTCGCGTACGCGCGTGGCCGCCAGGTACAACCGGAACGGCGCGTGCTCGCGCAGGCGCTCGAAGTCGAACCGCGCCAACGCGATGTCGCGCAGCGGATTGATGCCGAGCGGGTTGATCTCCTGCGGCGTGAAGTAACGCGTCAGGCCCAGCAGCAGCGTTTCGGTGGCGGCACCTGCGGGCGTGGAAAACGCCCAGCGCAACAGGCTGGCCTGGTTGGCAACGGCTTCCCACAACCCGGCCAGTGCCGCGCGCGCGCCTTCGCGTCCGCCGTCGAGCCACCCTTGCGCGAGCGCCAACGCATTCATCGCGCCGCTGCTGGTGGCACTGACGCCGTCGACGTGGAATGCGGATTCTTCGAGCAGACGGTCGAGCACGCCCCAGGTGAAGGCGCCGTGCGCGCCACCGCCTTGCAGGGCGAGACTCAATGGTTTGTGGGCGGACAGCGCGGCGATTGTCATCGCCCGATGATAGCGCGAGCGTGCGTTTTCCTTTGCGTGCGGGCGTTGCACTGGTAAGCTACGTCACCGTTTTGTCATTACATCAATTCACTGGAGAACGATTCATGGGCAGAGGCGATCGCAAGACGCGCAAGGGCAAGACCGCAATCCGCAGCTACGGCAATGCGCGTCCGCACAAGGTGGCGAAGAAAGGCGCGGCCGTGAAGAAGGCGGCGGCCCCGAAGGTCGCGGCGAAGAAAGCCGCGCCGCCGGTGAAGAAGGCGGCGGCGAAAAAGCCGGCCTGATTGCTTCGGAAATCGATCTCGAGAAAACCCCGCCGCGGCGGGGTTTTTCATTTTCAGCGCGCCGCGCCCGCGCAATGCACGCGGCGCAGCAGGTTGCCGCCGATCCAGTAGCTCAGTTCGGCCGGGTGCTCGACTTCCCAGATCGCGAAGTCTGCGCGCTTTCCGGCCGCGAGCACGCCGCGATCCTCAAGGCCCAGCGCGCGCGCCGCATTGACGGTTGCGCCGCGCAGCGCTTCCTCCGGCGTCATGCGAAACAGCGTGCACGCCATGTTCATCGCGTGGCGCAACGACAGCAGCGGCGAGGTGCCCGGATTGACGTCGCTCGCCACCGCCAGCGCCACGCCATGCCGGCGCAACAAGTCCAGCGGCGGCAGGCGCGTTTCGCGCAAAGTATAAAATGCGGCAGGCAGCATGACCGCGACCGTGCCGGCAGCCGCCATCGCGCGCACGCCGGCCTCGCCGGTGTACTCCAAGTGATCGGCCGAGAGCGCGCCGAACTCCGCCGCCAGCGCGGCGCCATCCAGGTCGGACAACTGATCGGCATGCAGTTTCACTCGCAAGCCGAACGCGCGCGCGGTCTCGAACACGCGTCGCGTCTCCTGCGGCGTGAACGCGATGTTTTCGCAGAACGCATCGACCGCATCGGCGAGGCCCGCCTGCGCGATCGCCGGCAGCATGCGCACGCAGACTTCGTCGACATAGTCGGACTGGCGACCGGCAAATTCCGCCGGCACCGCGTGCGCGCCGAGGAACGTGGTGCGCACCTCGATGCCGAGTTCTCGGCCGATGCGGCGCGCCACGCGCAGCATCTTGGCCTCGGCCTGCTCGGTCAGGCCGTAGCCGGACTTGATCTCGAGCGTGCTCACGCCGTCGGCGAGCAGCGCGCGCGCACGCGGCAGCGACTGCGCGAACAGTTCGTCCTCGCTCGCCGCGCGCGTTTTGCTCACGGTCGAGACGATGCCGCCGCCGGCGCGCGCGATCTCCTCGTAGCTTGCCCCGTTCAGGCGCTGCTCGAATTCGCCGGCGCGATTGCCGGCGAACACCAGATGCGTATGGCAGTCGATCAGCGCCGGGGTGATCCAGGCGTTGCGCGCGCTGTCGACATGTGTCGCCAGCGCGTCGGGTTTGCCCGGCAGGTCGGCCTGCGCGCCGGCGAACGTGATCGTACCGTTGCGCCAGCCGAGCGCCGCGTGCTCGATCGCGGCGTAGCCGCTCGCGCTGCACAGCGTGGCCAGGCGACAGTCCAGCAGTAGTCCGTCCCAGGTGTCCATCGGCACTTTCCGTCGAGTCGAAGGGATTGTGGCGGCAACGTGGGTTGCGCAGCAACCGTGTGCGATGCGCATGTTCGTGTCCGCGTCGCACTGGCATACTGCGCGTTCGATCGCAGGGAGCACGCCGATGAGAACCTATTTTGCCGAGCACGCCTGGTTGCCGCACGGATGGTCGACCGACGTGCGCCTGGATACGGCGCAGGGAACCCTGCGCTACGTGCAGGAAGACGCGGCGCGCGACGGTGCCGAGTACCTGGGCCGCTACGTGCTGCCGGGCATGCCGAACCTGCATTCGCACGCGTTCCAGCGCGCCATGGCGGGGCTGGCCGAGCGCCAGACCCACGCCGAGGACAGCTTCTGGACCTGGCGCGAAACGATGTACGCGTTTGCCGGCCGCGTCGGACCGGACGAACTGCGCGCGATCGCCGCACAGCTGTACGTGGAGATGCTCAAGGCCGGCTACACGCAGGTGTGCGAATTCCACTACCTGCACCTGCAGCCGGACGGGCGGCCGTACGCGGATGCGACGGCGATGTCGCACGCACTGATCGAGGCAGCGCGCGAGAGCGGCATCGGCTTGACCCTGCTGCCGACGCTGTATCTGACCGGCGGCTTCGACGGCCGGCCGCTGTCGGAGCGGCAGCGCCGCTTCGGCCTGGAAATCGACGCCTACCTGCACTTGGTTGAAAAATTGCGCAAAATGGAAAATTCCACATTGCGCGTCGGCATCGCGCTGCATTCGCTGCGCGCGGTGCCGGAGGCGGCGCTGCACGAGGTGCTCGATTCGGGCCTGGCCGCCGCACCGGTGCACATCCATGTCGCCGAGCAGATCGGCGAGGTGCAGGACTGCCTGCAGCTGCGCGATGCGCGGCCGGTGGAATGGCTGCTCGACCACGCGCCGGTCGATACGCGCTGGTGCCTGGTGCACGCCACGCACCTGAGCGAGCAGGAGACACGACGGCTGGCCGAGTCGGGCGCCGTCGCCGGACTGTGTCCGAGCACTGAGGCGAACCTGGGCGACGGTGTGTTTCCGCTGCGCGCGTACCTGGACGCCGGCGGCGCGCTCGGCATCGGTTCGGACTCGCACATTTCCGTGTCGCCGGTGGAGGAATTGCGCTGGCTCGAATACGGTCAGCGCCTGGCGACACGGCGGCGCACGATCGCCGTGGCGGACGCCACCCCGAGCGTCGGCGAAAGTCTGTGGGGCGATGCGCTGTACGGCGGCGCGCAGGCCAGCGGTGTCGACATCGGCGCGCTCGAGGGCGGCGACGGCGAACAGGCGCCGCGCGCGGACCTGCTCGTGCTCGACCACGACGCGCCGCTGCTCGCCGCGCGCGACAGCGCCAGCGTGCTCGACACGTTCCTGTTCGCCGGCAACGCGAACCTGGTGCGCCAAGTGATGGTCAATGGCGAAACCGTGGTGCGCGATTTCCGTCATCGCGACGAGGAGCGCATCGCTTCACGCTATCGCGAAGTGGTGCAGCGGCTCGCCTCGGACGGCTGATCGGCGCCGCCTGTCGCGCGTCAGTGCGCGCGACACCATCCGTCGGCCTGGCGTGCGCGTTCGCAGCGTGGGGCACATGCGCCATGCAGGATTCGGAGTAGATTGCTGCGACGGACTCGCGCGGCAAGGGGATGCGCATGAATACGTTTGCGTTGCTGCTGGCTGCGTCGGCGTTGGCCCAGGTGCCGACGCTGGACGAGGGCGGCGGCGGCATCGATGCCGCCGCGTTCCATGACGAGATGACGCCGCAGATGCGCGCGCGGATCGACGCGCAGATCCAGGATAACGTCGCCGCGCTGCGCGCTCGCGGCATGCTGCCGCCGGAACTGCTCGCCGCCGGCATCAGCGCAGGCCCCGTCCTGTTCGACTGGCCGCTGCGGCCGAGCGCCGCCTACAGCGAGCCCGACTACCACGGCATCAGCAATTTCGTCGATCTCGATTCGACCTATCCGAATCATCTGCTCGACTATGCCTGCGGCACGCGCACGTACGATCAGGCCAGCGGCTACAACCATGCCGGCATCGACATCTTCCTGTGGCCGTATCCGTGGATCCTGATGGACCAGGGCGCGATCCAGATCGTCGCGGCCGCGCCGGGCACGATCGTCGGCAAGGTCGACGGCAACGACGACCGCAGTTGCCCGAACAACTATTCCGCCGACTGGAACGCGGTGTACGTTCAGCACAGCGACGGCACCGTCGCGTGGTACGGGCACATGCGCAAGTTCTCGCAGACCGCCAAGGCGATCGGACAACCCGTCGCGCTCGGCGAATACCTCGGCCAGGTCGGCAGCGCCGGATTCTCGACCGGCCCGCACCTGCATTTCGAATTGCATTCCTCGAACGTTGCCGGCTACTCGGTGCTCGAGGGCAACAGCGGCGCGTGCAACAACGTGCCGACGCGCTATCTGCAGCAGGTGCCGTACTACGACTCGCGCATCAATCGCCTGGCGACGCATTCGGCGATACCGAACCTCGATGCCGGCTGTCCGAATCCGGGCGAGGAGACGCCGTACTTCAAGTCGAACTTCATGCCGGGCGACACCGTCTACTTCGCCACCTACTATCACGACCAGCAGGCCGGGCAAGTCAGCAGCTTCCGCATCCTGCGGCCGGACCAGTCCGTGTTCACGACCTGGAACCAGTCGTTCGCCGGCCCGCCGAACTTCTACGCGGCATCGTACTGGTATCGCAGCTACGTGCTGCCGGCGAACGCGCCGAGCGGCGCGTGGACGTTCGAGGCGACGTTCCTCGGCGTGGTGACCACGAAGCTGTTCTACGTCGGCGATCTGATCTTCGCCGATGGCTTCGAGTAGCCGCCGAGGGATTTGTATAATTGTGGATAATTGAGCTCGGCGCCGCGCCGGTGCCGCTGCGCTGCCGCGCACCGCGGCGAAGTCCGGTTTCGTCGATCCGGTCACATTCCGCGCGAATTCCGCGCCGCCGTGTCAACGCGTCGGACCGCTCCGCGTTGCAACAGTCTGTTGACGGATGCCGATGCGGCGAGCGAGCCGCACGCAGGGGCGCAGGCCGTCGGCACTGGCAAACGAGGAGCCGACCGTATGAATGCGCGCGCCGCAGGAACCCTATTGGCCGCTATCGTCTGCGCACCGAGCGCGCAGGCGACTGTCCACGACCACATCTTCGCCGGACGATTCGATATTCCACCGGATGCGCCGGCCAGCGCGAACGATGCCGCGCGCTTTCTCACGCAGGCCACGTTCGGTCCGACGCCGGCGGACATCGCCTACGTCAGCGCCGTCGGCTACAGCGAATGGATCGACGAGCAACTGGCCAACCCGACCACGCTGAGCGAGCCCACGGTTGAGGCCGTCGTCACCGCGCGTACGAACAACGGCCAGGCGGTGAACCAGACACAGCGGTTGAACCGCTGGTACTGGCAGGCGGCATACGCACCCGATCAGCTGCGCCAGCGCATGGCGTACGCGTTGAGTCAGATCTTCGTGATCTCCGATCAGGCTGCCGGGCTCAACAAGTTCTACGTCGAGATGTCCGACTACCAGGACATGCTCGCACGCGACGCGTTCGGTGCGTATCGCGCGGTGCTCGGCGACGTCACCTACCATCCGATGATGGGGCAGTACCTGAACGCGTTCCATAACGTGAAGGGCAGCGCGACGACCAGCCCCGACGAGAACTACGCGCGCGAGATCATGCAGCTGTTTTCGATCGGCCTGATCCAGCGCAATACCGATTTCTCGCCGGTGCTCGTCGGCGGTCAACCCGTGCCGACCTACACTCAGGACGTGATCACGCAGACCGCGAAGGTGTTCACCGGCTTCACTTACAGCGATGCGACTTCGAGTTTCTTCGGCGGCGGTCTCACCTATGCCGCGCGCTACGCACCGATGGCGTGCTGGGGTCTGGAGCTGTTCGGCGCGAGCGATTCGCGCATGAAGCACGACATCACGCAGAAGCAGGTGGTCGACTCCTACGTCGGCGGCGTGAGCGTGCCGAACACGCTGCCGGCAAATCAGACCTGCGCGCAGGACGTGCAGGACGAACTCGACATCCTCGCCACGCACGCGAACGTGGCGCCGTTCATCTCGCGTGAACTGATCCAGCGTTTCGTCGGCAGCAATCCGTCGCCGGCCTACATCGCACGCGTCTCGAACGTGTTCCTGTCCAGCAATGGAGACTTGGGCGACGTGCTCAAGGCGATCCTGACCGATGCCGAGGCGCGCAATCCGCCGGCGCTCAACGCCGGCGACAGCTACGGCAAGCTGCGCGAACCGGTGCTGCGCCTGGTCGCGATGTGGCGCGCGTTCGGTGCGATCGCGCCGGCGGCCGACCAGTACGGCGAGATCCACATGGTCGGCAACGGCGGATTGTTCAACGCGTTCGGGCAATCGCCGCTCGAATCGCCGACGGTGTTCAACTTCTATCTACCGGACTACCAGCAACCGGGCACGTTCGCCGACAACAACCTGTATTCGCCGGAACTGCAGATCACCAACGAGTCGACCACGTACTCGACCGCGAACGCCTACTACAACTTCACCGCGAATGCATCGCAAGGTCCGCTCACCGACCGTCCGCAGTTGTCGTTCGCTGCGTTCGGCGCGACGCCTACCGCCGCCTCGATCGTGGCGACGGTCAACGCGAGCATGCTCTACGGCAGCATGTCGGCGACGTTGCAGTCGGAGCTGACCACGATGCTCAACGGCTTGCTCGCCGCGGCGCCGCCGCCGTCGGTGGAGCCGGAATGGTCGGCGATCTACGTCACCATGCTGTCGCCCGAATACGCCACGCAGCGCTGAAGGAGAATGTCATGAGCATCACCCGCAATTCGCGCCGCGAATTCCTGCGCAACCTCGCCTGCGTCGCCTGCAGCGGCGGCGCCTCCGCGCTGTTCCCGCAACTGCGCATGATGGGCAGCGCGCTCGCCAGCACTTCCGCGCTCACCGGCTACCGCGCGCTCGTATGCGTATACCTGGCCGGTGGCAACGACGCCTGGAACGTGCTCGTGCCGTTCGACAACGCGCGCTACAACGTCTACACCACCTCGCGCAGCGGCGTGTACGACGCGGCCAACAATCCGGGCGGACTCGGCCTGGTCAAGCCGTCGACGGCGGCGCAGATTGCCGCGCAGAAGATCATCGACGGCAACGACGCCAATTCGGCCACGAACCAGTATTTCCTGAACCCGAATGTGCCGGAGCTCACTACGCTGTTCAACAGCGGCAAGCTCGCGTTCGTGGTCAATGCCGGCACGCTGGTCAAGCCGATCACGATGAGCGACTACCTGGCCAGTTCGTCGAACTATCCGGACCAGCTGTTCTCGCACGCCGACCAGACCAATCAGTGGCACCAAGGGTATGCGGTGGAGGGTTCGAGCCTGGGCTGGGGCGGGCAATGCGGCGATCTGCTCGGCGGCAACAATGCGAACCAGCAATTGTCCACGTGCATCTCGATCGCCGGCGCAAACCGCTTCGAGGTCGGCGTGAGCACGGTGCCGTATCAGCTGTCTTCGAACGGACTGACCACGCTCAAGGGCATGTGCAACACGAACTGCAATGGCACGAACCAATTACGCAACACGGCGTTGAACGATCTGCTCGGCGCGACCTATGCGAGTGATTTCTCCGAGAGCTACGCCGGCGTGTTCGGTCGCGGCCGCGATCTCTATAGCTTGCTCGCTCCGGATCTGCCGAATTACGCGCCGAAAACCGTATTCCCGAGCGGCAATTCGCTGGCGTCGCAACTGCAGCAGGTCGCGTCGATGATCAACCTGTGCGCGCAAAAGGGCTACGCCTCGCGCCAGATCTATTTCGTCCAGCTCGGTGGCTTCGACTTGCACTCGGGCATGATGTCCGGCAACGGCAACCACGGCCAGTTGCTGGCAGAGGTATCCACGGCGCTGAATGCGTTCTGGACCGCGCTCGGCCCGACCGACGTCAACCAGCAGAATGCAGTCACGCTGTTCACGATGTCCGAATTCGCGCGCACGCTGCAGTCGAACGGTTCGGGTGCGGATCACGCCTGGGGCACGCTGCAGATGGTGCTCGGCGGCGCGGTCAACGGCGGCAAGCTGTACAGCAACGGCGGCGGACCGATCAGCGGCTTCCCGAATCAATCGCTGACCGCGCCGAACAACTTCGCGCGCGGCCAGATGATCCCGGGCATCGGTGTGGAACAATACGCGGCGACGCTGGCGCAGTGGCTCGGCGTCACGTCGACGACGGATTTGAACACGATCTTTCCGAACCTGCCGCATTTTTCCAGCAACAATCTCGGCTTCGTCTGAGCATGACGGTGTCCGATGGCGCGCGCAGGCGGTCGATGGCAAAACGCATTACCGTGGCCGCCTGCGCGACGCTGCTATCCACGGTTGCCGCGCTGGGCTTGCGCGCCGGCACGCCGCCTAGCGGCTGCACCGACATCAGCACGGTGCCGCCGCAATATTCCGGCATCCAATACGGCGCGGCAATCCAGGGCATGTTCGACGATTTCAACGGCATGAACGTCGGTTGCACGATGTGCCACTTCACGCCGCCGCCGACACCGAGCGGACATTTGAACCTCGATGACGGCGTGTCGTGGAGTCATCTGGTCGACGTCGCCGCGTACGAAGACGCGAGCCAGACTTACGTCGTGCCGGGACATCCGGAGCGCAGCCTGCTGTTCGCCAAGATCAACTGCGACACGCCGCCGGTCGGCAGCCGCATGCCGTACGGATTTCCCTCCGACGCGCTGACGCTGGAGCAGCAGGCGCTGGTTTGGGACTGGATCGCCGCCGGTGCGCCGGCCGGCATCACCGACGGGGTGTTTCGCGACGGCTTCGATCCGCGCGGACTGGCGCAATAGACACGCGGCGCCGCGTGGCGCTGCGACGCCGCAATATCCATTTGTGCACAAAGCGACCACGCGGCAGCCGGCGTGCGCAGCCGCTTGCTGCAGCGTATGCTTCCGCATCGGTGCAGCCTGCGGATCGCAAACGATGGCCACTCAATCCGACGTGCGCAAGCTGGCACTGGCGCTGCCGGACACGCGTGAAAAGGACGGTCACTTCGCGTTCGAGGTCTTGCACGGCCGCAAGTACAAGGGCTTTGCCTGGGTCTGGATGGAGCGCGTCCATGCACGCAAGCCGCGCGTCGCATGTCCCGGCGTGCTCGCCGTGCGCGTCGCGAATCTCGATGCGAAAGAAGCGCTGCTGCTGGCCGACGCGCGCAAGTTCTTCACCGAGCCGCACTACGAGGGTTTTCCCGCCGTGCTGGTGCGGCTGAAGGAGATCGGCACGGCCGAACTGCGCGAATTGCTGATCGCCGCGTGGAAGGCGCAGGCGCCGCGAAAGTTGGCGCAGCAGGCGCACTGAAGCAGCGCATCGATGGCGGCGCAACGCTGCCGCCCCGGCGTCGCGGCGGGATTCGTCGTCTGTTCAATCCGGCGCGCCAGTTGATGTACAGTTGAATCCGGTTCCAGGCCGCAGAGGGAAGCTGCAATGGACACGCGCTGCTGGTGTGGCTTGGCCGTCGCCATCGTCGCCGCCCTGGCGACGAGCAGCGCGCGCGCCGAGCCGGCCGACGATCCGATCCGCCAGCTGGCGCAGTCCAGCATCGAGGACCTGATGCAGATCCAGGTTACCTCGGTCGCGGGTACGCCGCAGTCGCGTGCCGGCACGCCGGCGGCGCTGTACGTAATCAGTGCGGAGCAGATTCGGCGCAGCGGTCACCGCACGGTAGCCGAGGCGCTGCGCCTGGTGCCGGGCATGTATGTCGGACGGATCAATTCGAGCAGCTGGCTGGTCGGATCGCGCGGCCTCACCGGCTCGTCGCTGACCGCGACGCGCTATCTCGTGCTGGTCGATGGCCGGCTGGTGTACGACCCGCTGATCTCCACCACGTTCTGGGACAGCGTCGACGTGCTGCTCGAGGACGTCGATCGCATCGAAGTGATCCGCGGGCCGGGCGCCACGCTATGGGGCGCGAACGCGATGAACGGCGTGATCAACATCGTCACGCGTTCGGCACGTGAGACGCTTGGCACGTTCGCGCAATTGGGCGTCGGTTCGCAGCAGCGCGCGGAAGGCGAACTTCGCTACGGTGTCGCGCTCGACCAGGATGCGTGGCTGCGCGTGTGGGCCAAGTACACCGCCGACGGTCATTTCGACACGCCGGCCGGCGCCAACCTGCACGACGATTGGTCGAACGCACATGGCGGTTTCCGCTTCGACAAGATGCTCGATGCGCATACGCAGCTGACGGTGCAGGGCGACGCGTATCGCCATCCGACCGCGATGGAATCGGTGCAGATTCCGCTCGCCGGCGCGGACCGGCAGTCGATCCAGGTCGATCACGACGACGACGTCAGCGGCGCGAACGTGCTCGTGAACCTGCGCAACGGCGAGGCGCTCGGTGCCGGTTGGTCGCTGCGTGCTTACCTCGATCAGACGCACCGCGAAACGTCACGCTTCGGCGTGTCGCGCGAGACATCCGACATCGACTGGCGCAGCTGGCTGTTGTGGGGCGATCACAACGATCTGGTCTGGGGCGGCGACTGGCTGTGGACGCGCGACGAGATCGATTCGGGGCCGGTGCTGTTCTTCACCCCGGACCGCCGCGCCTGGTCGCAGGTCAATGCGTTCGTGCAGAACACCACGCATTTCGCCGACGACCATTTGTTCGTAATGCTCGGCAGCAAGTTCACCTGGCACAGTTTCGTCGGCTATCAATCGCAGCCGAACGTGCGCGTGTGGTGGACACCGAGCGACGAACAGACGCTGTGGGCGTCGGTGTCGCGGCCGGTGCGCATCCCTTCGCGCTTCGAGGAGGACGGACGCCTGGTCCTCGGTTACGCGGATCTCGGTGCGATCACCACGGGCACGGCCAACGGCGTGATCGTGCCGCTGCAGGTGACTGGCGACGAGGCGCTGCGGCCGGAACATCTGCTCGCGTACGAACTGGGCCATCGCATCCAGCTGAGCGAGCGCTGGATGCTGGAGTCGTCGCTGTTCGTCAACGACTACAGCCGCCTGATCGAACCGGCGCCGGCGATCTTCGGCGCGTTCAACGACGCCGGTTCCGGCCGTACCTGGGGCGCAGAGCTGGACAGCACACTGCAGGTCAGCGCGCGCTGGCGTCTGGAAGGCTCGTACAGCTGGCAGCGCGTGCGCATCGACGGCCCGGTACTGAAGTTCGAGCAGAACAGCACGCCGCGCCAACTGGCGCAGCTGCGCTCTAATCTCGACCTTTGCGATACGATGGAATTCAACGGCGCGGTCTACTACGTCGACAAGGTGCCGCAGTTGAACATCGACAGTTACACACGGCTCGACCTGGGATTCAGCTGGCGCTTCAAGCCCAACGTACGCGTGGAGTTGTGGGGTCAGAATCTGCTCGATGCCCGCCATGCGGAAGCGTCCGGCGCACAAGTTCCGCGCGGCGTGTTCGCTGCCGTGAGCGTGAAGTTTTGAGCACTCGGCACGCCCTGTCGGTACGCTGTCGCGGTGCGCTGCGCGTGCTGGCACTGTTGTTGTCGTGCGCGATGTCGCTGGCGCAGGCGCAGGCACCGCTGCCGGCGCGTGACGTGGAAGCGGCGTTCCTGATCAATTTCCTGCGCTACACGCAATGGCCGGAGCAAAGTTTTGCTTCCGCCCAGGCGCCGTTCGTGTTGACCGTGATGGGACCGTCGCTCATGGCGACGAGCGTCCGCGCACTCGCGCAAGCGGCGGGCACGGTCAACGGGCGGCCCATCGAGGTGCGTTGGATCGACGACGGCGAAGCAAGCCGCGATGCGGAGCACGCACAGCTTGCCATGCAAGGCCTGCACGGTTGTCACTTGTTGTTCCTGCAGGTCGGCGCCGCGGGCTTGCGTCGCCAGGCACTGACCAGCGTCGCCGGCGAACCGGTGCTGACCGTGGCCGACCAGCCGGGCTTCGCCGCCGCCGGCGGCATGATCGAGTTGCAGAACGCCGCCGGGCACATCGTCTTCAAGGCGAACCCGGCGGCGATTCGCGCCGCGGGTCTCATGGTCAGCGCCAAGGTGCTGAAACTGGCGCAGACGATACAGGACGACGTGCGATGATCCTGCGCCTGTTCGGATCGATGCGCTCGTTCGCCGACAAGCTGACGCTGCTGCTCACGCTCACCAGCGGCGTGGCGATCGTGGCGGCCTGCTGCACGCTGGTCATGGGCGACTACTTCTACGCGCGTCGCGAATTGCTCGCCGGGTTGCGCTCGCAGACGCTGATCGTGGCGATGAACAGCAGCGCGCCGCTCGCTTTCAGCGATCGCAACAATGCCAGCGAGGCGCTCGCTGCGTTCCAGACCACCTCTGCCGTGGCTTCGGCCACGCTGTACGATGCCGCCGGCGTGGCATTTGCGGCGTATCGGCGCGGCGAGGATCCGGCGGCCTCGGCTTCGGCAGATCTGCCGCCGGCGATCTTCGGCGAGAACCTGCACGACGAGCGCGTGCCGATCCAGGAGAAGGGCCAGCGTCTGGGCGTGCTGGCGGTGCGCTACGACCTGAGCGAACTGGAAGAACGACTCTGGCGTGGTCTCGGCTGGTCGATGCTGGTCGCGCTCGTGGCGGTGCTGCTGGTGTACCTGGCCTCGCGGCGCATCCGCGGCCTGCTGATCACGCCGATCGAGTTGCTCAGCGACACCGCGCGGCGCATCTCGCAAACCAAGGACTACACGCAGCGCGCGCGCAAGGTCAGCGACGACGAATTGGGCAGCTTCACCGACACGTTCAACCAGATGCTGGAGCAGATCCAGAAGCAGGACGTGGAAATCCAGGCATCGCAAGCCGAAGCGCTCAAGGCGAACCAGCTCAAGGACGAATTCCTCGCCACGCTGTCGCACGAGTTGCGCACGCCGCTCGCACCGATCGTCGGCTGGGCGCAAGTGCTGCGCATGAGCGCCGACGGCAACCTGAAGATGCTGCAGGCCGCCGACGTGATCGAGCGCAACGCGCGTGCGCAAACCAAGATCATCGATGACCTGCTCGATATGAGCCGCATCGTCTCGGGCAAGGTGAAGCTGGAAGTACGCCAGATCGATCTGGCCGACGTGGTGCGCGAGTCGATCGAGATCGTGGCGCCGTCGGCCACGGCCAAGAACCTCACGCTCGAATGCGACGCGCAGCGCGGCAGCGCGATCTGCAACGGCGATCCGCACCGCCTGCAGCAGGTGGTCTGGAACCTGCTCTCGAACGCGATCAAATTCACCGCCAGCGGCGGCAGCATCCGCATTGCGCTGCATCGCATTCCCGGCCAGATCCAGCTCGCCGTCACCGATACCGGGCAGGGCATCGCCGCCGATTTTCTGCCGCACGTGTTCGAGCGCTTCCGCCAGGGCGACAGCACGAACACGCGCCGTCACACCGGACTCGGACTCGGTCTGGCGATCGTCAAGCATCTGGTCGAACTGCACGGCGGCACCGTCGCCGCATTCAGCGCCGGCGAGGGCAGGGGCGCGACGTTCACCGTATCGTTGCCGCCGCCGTCGGCCGCTACGGCGCCGGTTGCACCGGAGACGGTGCCGATCCAGGCGCCGCAAAGCGAAGCTACGATCGTGCCGGCGCTGCGCGGCGTGCGCGTGCTGCTGGTCGACGACGAAGCCGACGCGCGCGACCTCGTCGAGCAGGTATTGCGCCTGGCCGGCGCACAGGTGCACGCGTGCGACTCGGCCGCCGCGGCGCTCGAAGCGCTCGGCGCGTTCAAGCCGGATGTGTTGCTCAGCGACATCGCCATGCCGCAGGCGAGCGGCTACGACTTGATCCGCTCCGTGCGCAATCTGTCAGATGCGACGCAGCGCGCGCTACCGGCGATTGCGCTGACCGCCTTCGCGCGCAGCGAAGATCGCGCGCGCGTGCTGGCGGCAGGATTCCAGGCGCACCTGGCCAAGCCAGTCGACAGCTACGCACTGATCGGCGCGGTACGCGCGGTGCTCGCGAACGCATCAACGCCGGCTTGAGCGCCGCGCGATCCGCTCAAGGGTACGCGCGCGATCGCGACGGCCGATCGCGGAAGGCGAGACTGATGCGCTCGCCGACCGCGGCCTTGGTCTTCGGCACGCCGTGGTCCAGGTGCAGCTGTGTCTCGTAGCTCATCAGCAGCAGGCTGCCGGGCGCGAGATCCAGCTGCAGACGCCGGCGCGGCGTGCGCTTGGTGTGCATCACGAAGCGGCGCGTGCTGCCGAGCGAGAGCAGCGCGATCGGCGCGCCGGCGACCAGTCCGTCGAGCTTGTCGTTGTGCGGCGCGACGCTGTCGTTGCCGTCGCGGTAGCGGTTGACGCCGACGTGATTGTATACATGTGAACTGATCCGCTCGACGAGCGCGCGCGCCGCGCCGATCGCCGGCGGCAAGCCGGGCGCGTCCAGATCGTACGTGCCGATCAGGCGCGGCACGTCGACCTCGCGGTCGTACATCTGGCGCCGGTACGAGGTCCATGGCACCTCACGCAGCAGCGCCTCGAACCACTCCCGCGCCAGATCGGAAGGCACGCAGTCGGGAAAATAGCGCACGCTGCCGAGCTCGCCGTCGAGCACGGTGTGGGTGAAGTTGTCGAGCAGGGAGTTCATTCTTCAGGTTTGGGTGCAGCCGAGCGCAGCTCAGTAAACGACGGCGCGATCTCAATGGCTGAGCCGAAATGGTTGCGTGCTTGCGCGACTTCAAGCGCAGTGCGCGCAGCGATTGGCTACCGCTCGCAGCGCACCGTGGGGTTCGTCATCCCAGCGAACGCCGGGATCCCGGTCTTCGCGACGACTGCCCAGGAGCAAGAGCCGATCCCGGCGTTGGCTGGGATGGCGGGCAAACGGACAGCTGGACGAATCGCTTGCGCAAGAGCGATCAGCGCGCGATCTGTTGCGTGCCCGTCTCGCGGCCGTCGCTTGCGCCCGCTTCCTGCACGATCGCGCGGTTGCGTCCGTCACGCTTGGCCAGATACAGCGCCAAATCGGCGGCTTCGATCAATGCGGCGAACGATGCGTTGCGTGCCGGCACCGTGCAGGCGCCGCCGACGCTGATCGTGACGTGGTCCGAGCAGCTCGAAGCGCGATGCGGCAGGTTCAGCGCATCGATACCGGCGCGGATGCGCTCGGCGATCGCCTGTGCGCCGTCGAGCGCGGTCGACGGCAGGATCGCGACGAACTCCTCGCCGCCGAAGCGGCCGGCCAGGTCCGCCGGACGATTGACGCAGCCCCGCAGCGCGGCTGCGACGCCCTTGAGCACCTCGTCGCCGGCCAGGTGCCCGTAGCTGTCGTTGTAGCGCTTGAACTCGTCGACGTCGATCATCAACACCGCGATCGAAGTCTGCTCGCGAACCGCGCGTTTCCATTCGGCGGCGATGAATTCGTTGACGTGGCGGCGGTTGCTCAGGCCGGTGAGCCCGTCGAGATTGTTCAGGCGTTGCAGTTCGCGGTTGCTTTCGAGCAGGCGGCGCTGACTGTCCTGCAGCGCGGAGTACGCCTCGTCGCGCTGGATCTGGTTCATGTACGAACGCGAGTGATGACGGATGCGGGCGACCAGCTCGATCTTGTCCGGCAGCTTGACGATGTAGTCGTTCGCGCCGGCGCCGAACGCCGCGCTCTTTATCGCCGCGTCCTCCGTGGTCGACAGCACGATGATCGGCACGTTGCGCGTGACCGGATGCGCGCGGAACTGGCGCACCATCGCGATGCCGTCGCTGCCGGGCATGACCAGGTCCTGCAGGATCACGGTCGGCGACAGTTCGGCGGCGCGCGCCAGCGCGGTGCGCGGATCCGAGCAGTAGTGCAGTTGGATATCGGTGTCGTCGGCGAGCGCGCGCCGCACCGCTTCGCCGACGATCACCTGGTCGTCGATCAGCAGCACCAGCACCGGATAGTCGGCCGCATCGCTCATGCCGCGCTACCGGTTGCCGCGCTGCGTTCGATCGGCAGG
>Ga0157378_10000614_pt1 | contig 33505 bp, 40 predicted proteins | sample M65metaG_FD_115309 | JGI IMG/M metagenome (GOLD analysis project Ga0157378, IMG submission 115309) | Miscanthus rhizosphere microbial communities from Kellogg Biological Station, Michigan, USA - M6-5 metaG | ecosystem: Host-associated > Plants > Roots > Rhizosphere > Soil | place: USA: Michigan... | reverse complement strand
CCTCAACCTCCTCAACCGAGAAGGGTCACCGGAGTAGCGGGACGGTCAAACCCGGTGGGCAAGTGTGGGGCTGAAGTTGTAGAAGATCCAGGATTCAGTACGAATGTAGGAAGGCGTCGAACCGCGAGGCAGTACTCCCCGACTCAAACGACCTACTCAACCAGAGTCGAAATGCAGCCAACCATTGCTTCACTCCGCCTGCCATAGCTTTCTCCATCAGTTAATCTGCGCAGGGCATGTCTTTAACATCCCCATTCGGCCTCGCCTGGTTTTGCGAAATAGCTGTCCTCACGTTTCTTCGCTTCTCGTCCGATAATCTCCATCTCGCGCAACGCCAGTCGAGTGGCATCTACCAGGCGAGTGCGCTCCTCTTCGGGAACTTCATGCCACGCCGGCAGCGCCTGATCATGGGTGCCTTCGGGATCATTCTCCAGCACCTGGTGATAACGATGAAAAAGTTGCGCGAACTGTTCGGGCAAAACTTCTTGAGTTGACATAGTTTCCTTACCCTTCTGGGTCAGTTATTGGGCGAGCCGGTTGTGAATCATTCACGCGGCTGCCAAAGGCCGGTGCTGCGAGCTTTCCTGCTGATCCACGAACGTCGTCCCGGACTCGGATTGGGGTTGTAGGACGTAACAAATCCATACGCAGGTCTGTCGTTTGCAAGTCCCGACTAAAAAACAAATCAGGAAACCTGCGCCTGCAGCACAGAAACCCACCATTACCAAAGCACCGTTCACATCGAGCCTCCGCGGAGCCTGAAGGTTCTTTCGGCCCTTACCTACTTCATTCGATACCGGGAGGCGTAAAGAGGGAATAAAAGGTCCATAAAATCTTCGTAAAGGATGACCGTAAAGAGTCGCGGCAAGCAGGCTTCGAGTGAGGGACAGCGAGCCAACAAATGGACTATCCGTGTCCAGGAGAGAGGTCCTTGGAGCAGAGAATCTAGTTTTCAGACTCTAAACTATAGCTGAGCCAGGGTTGGGTGATGTGGTGACGTGGACCGTCCGCCTTCTTCCGCAGATGGCCAACACGGACGCGTTGTTCAAGTCTCCTCGTGCCGCTAATCGCGGTGAACGTCTCTCAATCAGCCGGGAGACCCCAAGTCGCAAAGAGAAATTACGGTACTGACGGTTGCGGCATGGCTCCTGTATCCAGCCGGATATCGTCAAAGGTTAGGTTGCCTGCGGTCGAAGTGCTGGCGCCTACCTGCACCGAGTCAGCTTGGGTCTTGAATGTTTGCGTGGTGCTGCTTGCGAATGCGGTTGTAAATTGAGCATCGCCCGCTACCGTGAATCCTTCCAGGACGGCGTTCGATCCCGTTCCCTTCTTCTGGTGAATGCCGATGCGGTAAATCGTGCCTGGGGTCAACGCCGCAGCGGTCGCACCCACACTGGTCGAACCGTTTCGCAGCGTGAGCTTTCCGGTTGTTTCCAGCGTTAGAGCGCCCACCGTGGTGCCTTGGTCGGCAATCCGCAACAAGCGTACTTGTCCCGACGGCACCGCGCCGATCTTCAGGTATAGGGAGATGAAAATTTCATCGCTCGCGGTGTAGTTCTCCTGACCATACGATGAGCCGGTGGTAACGGTCATGGAGTCGGCACCTTTAATCGGCGACGTCTTGGTGATAGCCACCGTCCCGGTTTTGGTATCGAAGCCAGTGGTCGCATCCGTGATGCTCCCATTTTCGAATGTAATGTCTTTGATCCGGTTGGAAATTGATCCAGTGACCGTGAATGAGGTGGAGCTGGTGCCAGTCCCTCCCAGCGGAGTGGTCACGCTCACCAGGCCTGTAGTCGCACCCGCCGGAACATTCACTGTGATTTGGGTGTCGCTGTTAATGGTGATCACGGAAGTGCTGGCGGTGTTGAAAGTGACCGAGTTGGCGCCAGTGAAGTTGCTTCCCGTAATCGTCACCAGAGTTCCTGCCGCGCCCTGGCTCGGGGAGAAGCTGAAAACCACCGGCGGCGGTGGTGGGGCCGCTGTGACCGTAAAGGTGTCTGCACTGGTAAGGTTTCCACTCGGCGTAGCAACCGTTATCGTCCCGGTTGTGGCACCATTAGGCACCGTCGTGGTGATCTGAGTGTCGGAGACCACCTGGAAGGTCGCGGTCTTGTTGCTGGTGAACTTCACCGAGGTGGCGCCGGTAAAGCCCGACCCCCGGAGAGTAACCGCTGTGCCAATGGGGCCGGACGATGGCGAAAAGGAACTGATCGACGGCTTTACCGTAAATGTACTTCCGCTGGTCGCCGTCCCGCCCGCATTAGTCACCGTGATTTTGCCGGTGGTAGCTCCCAAGGGAACTGTAGCCGTAATTTTCGTACTCGAATTCGCAGTGAAGTCAGCCGCAGTCCCATTGAACATCACGGCTGTAGCGGTGTTGAAGTTGGTCCCGTTGATGGTAATGTCGTCGCCCACCACCCCGCTCGTCGGCGAGATCGAAGTGATGGTCGCGATGGCTCCCTTTACAGTGAACGTTGCACTGCTGGTGCCGGTGCCGCCCGCAGTGGTTACCGAAATGGGGCCGGTGCTTGCCTGATCCGACACTATGGCCGTGATTTGGGTGCTGGAGTTCACAGTGAAGCTGCTGGCATTCGCACCATTAAATTGAACCGACGACGCGTCATCGAACGCTTTTCCGGTAAGGACCACCGATGTGCCGGAAGAACCGCTGGTCGGGGTAAACGAGGTAATCGTCGGAGGATTGGAACTGCTGGGAGTCGTAAAGTTGTGCACGTAGAAATTTGAAGTATCGTCAGAAGCCACGACAAGAAGACCACTGGCGCTGGTAATGTTCTGCTTGGTCGATGTCGCATTGTTGATGTGCGTGTCTATCGAGTTGTCAATGAACAGATCGCCATTCCCGTCGACAAAAGTCGGGCTGCTCATACTGGTGACCTTGTAGTCGATGTTTCCCCCTCCCTCCCTCGAAGAAACGAAGAAGTAAAGGCGGTTATGCGGTTCGTCCAACAGGACGATGCCCCGGGTGTTGGTGTACTGGTGAGTTGAATAGGTGGTACGTGACCACGTGCCATTGGTGGAACGGACCAGCAGATTGATCAGCGGCTGGCTATCGTTAGTGAATGATGTCTTAGTCGCAACGTAGAGTTTGCCGGTGCTGTCCGCCTTGATATTGATGTGATCGTCGGCGCAAGCTCCGGTGCAATTCACGCCGCTGCCGATGGCGATTTCCTCCGCCGACCACGCGGTATCGGAGGCGCCGTCCTGGTGGATCGAGAAATAATCATTCTTGGTCTTTTGATTACTCCAAAACACTCCGATCTTGTTTCCTCCGAAGGCGATGATGGTAGAAATGTCGTCGCTTTCGGTAGAACGGGAGGTGCTGCTGACCGGCAGTACGAAGGGAGTGCCCCACACATTGTCGTTGCCGTTACTGTGATTGATCATCACCTTGCTGCTTTCGACATAGGTGACCCACAGCACTCCGGTGGAATCTTTCGCGATCACCAGCGTCTCTTCTTTTCCTTTGGTGACGGTGACGGGAAAACCGGAGTCCAGCGAATACACGCCGGTCCCGGTGTGATAGGTGTAGCGAAACAGGCGTCCCCAATTGGATGAGCTGCTGGTGGGCGCAGCGCTATCCACGTGGATGTTCGAAACGATGTAGAGTTTTCCCGATGCCTGGTCCCACAGAGCGTCACCCTTCGCTGCCGGCCTGTCATCGACCTCAGTGCCGGTGTCGTGCCAGGTCTGCGTGTCTAAATCCAGTTTGTAGATATCTGTGGCGTGGAGTGCAGAGTTGAACATGATGGCCCACCAGCTATTGTCGTTGAACCAAATCTTGCTCTCTGGCTTCGATCCTGTAGGGGCCGTAAGGCTGTCTTTATTAGAGTATGAAAAATCACGGTATCCGCCAGCTTGAGCGAACGCGTTAGTCCAGGCGCTGACGATCGTGACCAGAAAAATGGCGGTTGTAGCAAGCATCCACCGCGAGGACCCACCGAAATCGTTTCGAAACATGCTCTCCCCTGTGCTTTGGCCGGAACCCTTTTCTGCGGATGTACGCGAGAGAGTTCACGTCGGCGATGTTCAGCCGGCTAGAAAATGTATATCTGGCCGAATGGTCAAGGCTCGACCACTCAACGGTCATCGATGCCCTACGGGGGAGTGAGCGTCGCTAATCGGTAGCGGCGTCCGGGAGCAGGGGGGAGAGCCTATCTAACAGAGACAAAACTCTTCGTAATCTTAAGGCAAGATCGTGTGAATAACGAGAAGAAACGCCAAGCTAAAGTTGTAAAAACCTCGCGCTTGCTTCCAAATTGCAAAGCCGTGTATCGAAAGCGGCAAAGAATTGCACTTCTAGATTAAGATGTCGCCAAAGTGGGCGAGAAAACTGTAACCGGTCGACGAACTCTGGCCAATAACCAGAGCGGACTAAAGCTTAAGAAAGATTTTGCGCTTGTAGAGCCAGTAGCACAGGAACCACATGACCGCTAATACGGTGGTGGCTTGGGCAACGGGAGCCAGCTTGCCTATAAGGTGGTAATGCAATGTGAATACCCCGACGGCGTTGTCCAACCATCGAGATAGAACCTCGCTTAAGAAATAAATGAATATCGAATTTGCCCCCACCACTATTAAAGGAAACGCCCACTTCCTGTAACCCTTCACTTCGACAACCCAGTAAATGCCAATTAGCATGAACAACACCCACCCCAGGCTGTAGAGGATGAATGAAGCTGTGCAGAGCTGCTTAACGAATGGAATCCAGGGACGGAGCGCAAACGCCAAAGAAAAGCACAAAGCCATGCCCCCGGCCAGCTTCTTCAAGTTGTCGGCGTGCGATTGCGACTTCATGAGCAATTGCCCCACCCACGCTCCGCTAAGCGTCCACACCGTACTGGCGATGAAATTCAGTGTCGAGTAGGCAGGATCGTAGTCATAGTGGAAGATCGCCCGGTCAACCACCAGACCGATGTGAGCATTTTGCGAAAATGGCCCATCCGGTCCTGGAAATGCGAAAAGAAGTGCCGTCCATCCCCCGAGCAGAACGATTGCGGAGATCACCTGGTAGCGCCAGCTCCACCTCGTAAATAGGTAGGTCAGGAAGTAAGTAAAGGCGATTTGGGAAAGAACGTTGATCAGTTGCGGCTTGATATGCCCCGCAGCAATCCAAATAATGATTTCACTCAGGACTATGAGACGGATTGACCGTCCCAGCACGTGGCGAAAGTTATCCCGAGCGGTTGCGCCCAACGCGGTACGCTTCGCCAGCGCGAACGGCATGGCAACGCCCACCATGAACATAAAGGCGGGTTGAATCATGTCCCAGAAAACACCGCCTTCCCAGGGGACGTGATTAAACCAGCGAGCGACTTGGCCCCACCTCGAATCGCCTTGCAACGCGGAGAACCCAAAACCTCCGGAAGCCAGGACTAGCATGATGAAACCCCGGTAGGCATCAAGCGCCAGGTAGCGTCTCGGCTCCGGGCGGGCCGCGCCCGCATGGGATTTCCCCCTGACAGCCGGGAGTTCAGCTTCCATATTTGCCATCGCCATCCCCTCATTAAACCTTAAAGCCGAGATCTTTGTCCCGGAGCGGTGGTCATTTCAGCTTACGCGGTCAAAAAGACACCATTCGCCAGTCGAACCGTCAGCGCTACCTATTCAGCACAAGCTTGTACAGGAACCGAAAGGCTACCCGGAGTATCGGTTCGCCTACCGATTCACCGCTGTAGGGTGGCCCACATGACAGGTCGAAATTCCTATGTCGTTGTCTTCAAAGCAGAATATGAGGCCGGAAAACTCTGGGATGGGGTTGGCCATGGGCATGCACTACATCAAGGTGTCGACGCAAGCTTCCAGCGAAGACCACTGGCGAGTTTGAGAGACAAATTCAGTTCAGGTTCCACTGCAAGGAGCCTCAAGGAGGATTTATGAAACGCAACCTTATCGGGACCTTGTCACTAGTGGTGCTGTCTCTGGTCCTCACCGCCGCTGGCTACGCTCAGACCGTCGCGAAGGCCGATGTGCCGTTCGCATTCACTGTGGGACAAAAGACATTACCCGCCGGCCGTTACGTAGTTGCTACCGACGGCCAAGATGTCATCACAATCCAAAGCTACGAGACCGGGGCTTCGGTGATTTCATTGGCGGGGAAAGAACAGCCCCGAAACACCAGCCCCAAACTGATCTTTCATCGCATTGACAACCAGTACTTCCTTGCTCAGGTTTGGGGTGCAGAAGGAACTTCAGGATTGAGAGTTGGACCCTCTGCTTTGGAGAAAGAACTCCGGATGGCCAGCGCGGCCAGGAAAGCTGGCGAAGTGGTCATCGCCCTCAAGTAAGAGTCTCGTTCGCGACCGAATCAACAGCCGGAGCGTCCATAGCTCCGGCTTTCTCTATTTAGCAAATACGTCGTGCGACTATTGGGGAACAGTCTGCCCTATCTCTGAGACTGGCAGTTTCTTGCCAAGCGCTAGTGCTGTCTTGAGCGGTGTTCCATCCGGTACCATAGAAATTCGGCTCATAATTCAACCAGCCCTTCGACCGCGGATCGCCCCTCGATAACGACAGTTTTGCCGTCGCTCAAATGGAGACCGAGGCTTTCTTCCGTGACGTCTCCTACCCACGCAATCTGATTCAGGTTGACCAAGATCCCGTTGAGATAGACGAACAGCTTCTCCATGCGTTTCGGTTCCCAGACCCGTTGCAAAAAGGCCGGTTGGATCTCCGTCGTGTTCTCCCGGTTTGCTGGCGTTTTGTCGACCGCTTCCTCATTCGCGTCAATCGAAACTTCGGCTCTTCCTAATAGAGAAATTGCCGCGGTTGTCACCGTTACACTTACGTCGGTTTGAGTGAATTTGAGGAAAATATCGCCGTGCATCGAGTGTTCCCGAGCGCAACGATACTTAGAGGTTCCTTCCACAGCTTTTACCCGCCACTCTGTGCTCTACTAGTCTTGGTTTCCATTGATCAAATTGCCCCTCATGGCCGACAATCATTCAGTGGCGCTCAGTATGAACCAGACTGGAAAGCAATGGGAAGGGCAAGTTGTTGACGGCAGATTTCTGCTGCAGAAATACCTGGGGCAGTCCGACCACAGCATTGTGTTCCTTAGCGAACGCAAAGCTCCCGAGCCGCAGAGGGCGGCTATCAAACTGATCGCGGACGATCCTGCTTACTCGGCGGCTGCGCTTGCTGCATGGAACCAGGCTGCTACTCTTTCTCATCCCAACATCTTGCAGGTCTTTGAATGCGGGCGTTGCACGCTCGGGAACCTTTCTCTGCTCTACGTGGTGATGGAATACGCCGAGGAAAATCTGGCTGAGATTCTTCCCGAACGCCGCCTCACAGCCGGCGAAGCCAAGCAAATGCTGCCTCCTGTACTCAGCGCTCTCGCCTATCTTCATGGTCAGGGTTTTGTGCACGGACACCTCAAGCCCGCAAATATCATGGCCACGGCCGATCAGGTGAAGCTCTCGGGCGATGGTGTTCGGCCGGTGCAGCGGGAAGGACGTGCAGACAGTGTCCGGATGGCGCGAGCCTATGACCCGCCGGAAGCGGCTCAAGGCGTGTTTACGCCGGCGGGAGATGTTTGGTCTTTGGGTGGAACCTTGGCCGAAGTATCAGCTCTGCGATTGGCGGCGGGAGTGGGGGGCGGGTCAGCGGTTGTCGAGGCGCCGGCCGAGGACCAGCAGTTCCGGGAGATCCTGAGCCACTGTCTGGATGCGGATCCGAAGAGGCGACTCACGGTGGCGCAGATTTCCAACTGGCTCGATGAGTCATCGGCCTCTACGGCCAGAAAACCAACGTCGGCGGGCGAGGGGCCAGTGCCGGGCCTGGCCGCTCTTTGGAAAAAGCCCTTATTGAGGGGGGGCGCTATTGCGGTGGTCGCCGTAATCCTGATTTTGTTTTTCGGATTGAGAGGACGGCGTTCAGTCCCGCAATCGCAGGTTGCACAAACGACAGTCCAACCAGCGCCAGAACAGGCTGTCGATCAGCCGCAGCAAGTTCCTGCGGCGCCGAAGACTGCGAGCAACGACTCAACCACGGCCCGAATACCTGCTGCATCATCGAAACCGGGTTCGGGAACGGTTCAAGGAAGTGTTCGCGACCGCATACTACCCAATGTGTCACCCTCGGCCCGCAGAACGATTCAAGGGCACATTCGAGTTGGAGTTCGGGTTAGCGTTGACGCTGCGGGAGATGTAACCGGAGTGAGCCTGCAATCCCGTGGGCCGAGCGAGTATTTTGCACGGTTGGCGCGGGAATCCGCGCAGCGCTGGAGGTTCTCTCCGGCCCAGATCAACGGTCAGCCAGTAGCGAGTGAATGGATTTTGCAGTTTGCGTTCGGCCGGACAAGCACTGAGGTTCATCCCGCCCAAGTGTCGCCCTAGTCGGATGCCAAAAGGGGGGAACGGGAGGCATCACCCGTCCTGGACTCAAGGTTTGCCGCTGCGTGCGCGGAAAAGGCACCCGCGCTCCCATGGATCTGAAAACTTACGACGCTCTTACCGTGACCATCACCAGTTCGGGATTGCAGCGGGAGTTCTGGATTGATTTCATAGCGTCTTCGGCGGTAAACCTGCCCATCAGCAAGGCCAGCTTTCGGTTAGATGTCATCTGGATTGGGGTACGTCCGATGCTGTGCACATATTGAGGAGCGCGAGCACCGCCCCGGTTCACTTTTACAACAAATTTTATATTTGTCATGTTCCCCTTTTCGAATGCTGCCTTCATCTTTTCAACCGAAGCCCGTTCCCTGCCGGGATAAAGAGGATTAACCTCTCGTTTCTACAGCAGGGACGGTGTGACGAAATCTATCGTTCGCTACTACTGGTGTCGTCCGCCGAATCGGAGTCATCGGAACCGATGCGGAAGAGCGCCGCCTGTGCTTCGGCGTGCTCACGAAGTTCGCGCATCTCGTCGACGGTGTTATCCGTACCTTCGGGTTTTTCCTGTTTACGCTGAACGCGGCGTTCGGCCTTGTCGCGTTGCTTCTGTTGACGGGTTTGTTCTTTCTGACGCTTGGTAAACGTCGATCGGCCTCTTGGCATTCACAAATCCTCCTGTCTGTTATTTCATTATCATAGCCCGCGGATGCTGCGTCCCGGAACCCCTAGAACAGCGAAAGCTACCAGCGCGGCTCTCTTGGCTGGCGGGCCTGGCCGCGATAGTCGTCGCGTCCGCCCCCGCCTCCACCGCCAAACTTTTTCCCACCACCACCACCGCCGCCACTGCGCGGCCGGTCCGTCTTGGGCTTGGCCTCATTGATGGTCAAAGTGCGCCCGCCCATATCGCTTCCGTTCAGGGCCGCGGTTGCTTTCTCGGCCTCCCCGGCGTTGGTCATTTCAACGAATCCAAACCCTCGCGAGCGGCCGGTGTCACGGTCGGTCACGATGCTTACCTTTTCGACGGCTCCGTGGGCTTCGAATGCGCTGCGTAGTTCGCCCTCGGTTATGCTGTGCGGCAGATTACCAACATACAGATTCTTCATTGCACTTCCTCTTTCTGAAACACAGAGAGCAGTTGCGCTTCAGCCTCTGCCCGCCTGGTAACCCGCACCTCGAGGTCGCGCGGCGGAGTGGGGCGATTGCGTAACGCGGTGGTGCGAGCGACGGAGACGGACCGGACGGCGGAAATTCGCCGCGAGGCTTCCATAATTCCCCAACGTTGATTTATACCGGAAGAGACTTCGGGAGCCGGCGCCATTTCATCTTTCATGTGGTCACCATCTCCAAACCCGGATTCTGCCCCCGGCGCATCAGCCAGGTACTCGGGTTTGCCGACGAAAAACGCAAGATGCTGACGGATAGTAGCGGCTCGTACGTCGCTACAGAATCGGTCGCGCTGGTCCATTTCGTGTTCCATGTTGACCAGGACGAGGTTGTAGAGGTCAGCTCGCCACCAGGAACGAGCTTCACTGATGTCGCAGGCACAGTCCACATCCATGCCAAGTCTACGCATCGCTTCAGCGCGCAACTCGCGCTTGGCGGGAGAGCCATCCACCAGTAGAACCCGCTTTTTCTTCAGCAGGCCTGGTATGGGGCTGGAAAGTGGCAAACTCAGCAACGAGGTTGTCATACCTGTTTCTCTCGGGGCGGCGCTGCTGGACTGGGTGGTTTGGCCAGGGCATTGAGCATTTCCTGCTTCCGCAACCGTCGCTGAATTTGCTTCTTTCGTTCGCGGTGGAATCTGGCTTTATCGCCGTTGATTGCGGACATTTTCAACTCCTTAGAGTAATGCGATTTCGGGCGGTGAATCCAAGCGGTATTGCGCCATGGCGCCAAGCTCGCTCGGTAAATCTCAATCGCCAAGGCGCAGAGTGTCTTGAATAGATGGCTTCGAGGTTAAGAATTTAAGCTACGCCGCCGGCGGGTTTTCATATTGCCCGCTTAGTGACGCCTTTCTGTGGTTCAGGTAGATCGCAGTCTAGTGGATCGATAGAAGGGTGATCTGCTTGGAATCGAGTTCGCCCATCCGGGTTCAAGAGCTATTTCCAGCCCATTCCCCGCTGCTGCTTTCATTTTACTCCCTATTTGAGGAAAGCCCTAATTTCTGGAGGAGTGTGCAGACAGGCCACTATGACTCATTGAGTCCCGATTTGGTCTACTTTCTTTCCTGATGGCCAGGCAGTCAAGGCTGGTGAGAGGGAGGCTGATGAACAAACTGATCCTGCGATCGAGGGCGAAAAAGGCATCCCGGCAGGTTTTCCCTATGCGCTCGACTGTTCCTTGCCGGGAGGCGGGATCCGGAATGCCCCAGTGGGCCGTCCTGGGCTGGCCGGGCCACATCTGGGCAAACCTCTTTGGCGGCGTGGTCACAAACCGTGAAAACAAAATCGGGTCTGGGAGCTTTCGAACTAAACTCCTCCCAGCTCTTGCTGCGGAGGCCCCGGGTGGGGACATGTGCGTTCTCGAGTTGCGCGAGCGCAGCGGCACGCACAGTTCCTGATGGATGGCTCCCTGCACTGTGTGCGGCAAAGTGGGATCGAGCGCGATGGTTAACGATGGCCTCAGCCATGATTGGTGTGACAAGGCGGAGTTCGGAATGTCCAGTTCTTGCTGGATTTCACCGACCACGAGCGCATCGGGATGCGCCGAGAGCAGCAATTGGATGATGCGCAAACGCGCTTCGGTTCCCATTGCGGAGAACATGTCAGCCTATCTGACCACTTTCTCTGAGGGTTTCTGCGTCTGCGCATCGTCATATTTCGATATTTGCAGAAATCTGAATAAACGTGAGGGGAAATTCAAAATCGGCCTCCTGTATTCTGTGTTTTTCTCCTTAATGACCCGGTTGACCATCTTCGGCTTGTTGGCCGTGACCGCGATGCTGGTGTTTTATGCGCTTGAAAAGAAAGGGTCGTGGTTCATCCTTGCTTTTGCAGGTTCCTGTTTATTGGGCTCGGCTTACGGCTTTTTGCAAGGGGCGTGGCCCTTCGGACTGGTGGAGGCGGTATGGGCAGTGGTGGCGGCGCGGCGCTGGTGGTCGGTTCGATCAAGTCATAAAAGGGACTGAATGTCTTCGGTTTCCCAATCTCAAACAACATTCCAAAGCAGCGGAAAGGCGATTCGGCTGGATTGTTTCCTGCCCCAAGGTGAAGGTAAGTTCCCTGCAATTATTGGACTTTACGGGCTACACGGCAGCCACGCGGGCATGGCCGAACCCGCCGAGCATCTGGCGGCGCAGGGCTTTGCAGTTTTCGTGTTGCATTATCTGGACCGCACGGGGCCCGTCGAAGCGAGCAAAGGTGCGATGGTACGGCACTTTCCCGCCTGGATGAAGGTGCTGTGGGACGGCGTCAGCTTCGTTCATCAGCGTTCAGAGGTTGATGGGGACAAAACCGCTTATTTCGGCTTTTCGCTGGGCGCTTACCTTGCCTTGGCGAGTGCCTCTATCGATGGACGCATCACTGCCGTGGTGGAGTGCTTTGGCGGGCTTCCCAAAGAGATGAAGTTCTTCATGCGGCGGCTGTGTCCGGTGCTGATTCTGCACGGCGAGGACGATCCAGTGGTACCTGTGCAGGAGGCATATAACCTAAAGAAAGTGCTGGAGACTCGGGGACTGCCTTACGAGATGCAGATTTATCCAGGCGTTGGGCACGGATTCACAGGAGACATTCGTAAGGACGCATTAACGCGATCGGTGGCTTTTTTGAAGATGTATCTCACTCCTTGAGGAAGGGCTCTGCCCCAAAGGACGACATAGATGGGTTCGGGAACTTTTCGGCAGATATCAGCGTACGATTATTTAGGGGGTGCTGCCATGCTTGGTCTGTTGCTTTGGTGCATTCTTTTTGTTTTGTGCTGGCCGCTGGCGATCCTGGCGCTCGTGCTTTACCCACTGGTATGGCTGCTGCTGTTGCCTTTTCGGATTGTGGGCATCGCTGTGCGTGGAGTTCTCGATTTGATTTGGGCGGTAGTGACCTTACCCGCGCGCCTAATTAGCGCGCCCTTCCGGGTGTGAAAAATAAGGGACGCTGAAAGCGTCCCTTTTTCCCAGCGTTAATCTCTATCGGGTGACTTCGATCTGATTCAGTACCTGGGCCACATTGGGCACGGCTTGGGCAATCTGCTCCGCCTGCTGGCGCTGCTGCGTGGTCTTCACTTTACCGGTGATGGTCAACAATCCATTTTTAGCTTTGTAGTCAATCCTCTGCTTATCGAGCCCATGCGCAATCAACGCGGCTTTATAGTTGCTCTCGATGGCGTCATCCAAGTTGGAATTGATCTGTCTCGCATCGGATTCTCTTCCCACCGGTTGCACACTGATCTCGTTGGCCACAATCCGGGAGCCGGCAGCAGTTTGCGCGACCTGGGCGGCCTGCTGCTTGGCATCGTCGGAGTGCAGCTTGCCGCTTAGGGTGATAGTGTTTTTATCCTTATCTTCAGACACCGAGACACCCTTCAGATCGGCTTGTTCCAAGGCGCGCTGCACGCCTTCCTTGTAGGAAGTGTCGCTTTGCTTGGTACAGGCGAGGCTTACAGTCAGAAGAATTGCAGTCATCAGAGTCGTGGCTATTTTCATTTGAGCTCCTTGCATAGTGTGGATTTCGACTATTCCGGCTGCGGACGCCCGTCATCGCCTTGCGCAGCGGGAAGCCGCGGATCTGGAACTCGAGTGGCTGTCGTTACCTGGCGGGGGGCCTTTGGTTTGTAGGGAGAGGGCTTGGCCGCCTTTTCGACTGTCCTGGTTGCTGGAATTTCTTTCGGCTGATTTCGGGATATCGGCGGATTGACTTTTGGTTTGGAACAGGCCGCCATCCATAGGCTAAGAAGTACTACCAACAGGCTGGATCGCAACATGACTCGGGTCTCCTGCATCGTGAAGCGAGAGTATGCTGTGCAAGTTACTTAGGCCATAGGGTGATCCCTCTATCTGGGAAGGGATCATACGGGTGAAACCGCTGGGAATTCCTTACGCCCATGAGGCGGCGAGTTGCGGATGACGATCCAACTGTTGCCTGTTAACATCAAATAATCAAATGACTGCCAAGCCTGCAGCTCCTGCCAGAGCGGAGTCTCGTAAACCTGCCGTCGACACCCGTAAGGCCGGCGACCTGGTGATCATCACCGGGATGAGTGGATCGGGTAAGGCCTCGGTGCTTAAGGCCTTTGAAGACCTTGGCTACTATTGCGTCGACAATCTTCCGGTAGGACTGATCCCCCGCTTCGCCGATCTGGTGGGACAATCCGCAGAAATCGAACGCACCGCGCTGGTGGTTGATGTGCGCGAGGGCACCCAGCTTGATGATCTGCCTGAGATCGTAAAATCGGTAAAAAGAATTCTCCCCACCCGTGTCATCTTTCTGGAAGCAAAGGATTCGGTATTGCTGCGCCGTTTCAGCGAGACGCGGCGTCCACACCCGCTGGGACAGAATTCATCGGTCAAGGTTTCACTAGGCGAGGAACGGCAGCACTTGCGTCCTATCCGCGAGATGGCGGATTTGGTCATTGACACCTCCAAGTTCAATGTTCATGAACTGCGAGCCTATGTAACGGATCGCTTCCATAAGAAGGAAACCGGCAAAAGCATTCTGGTTTCGTGTGTGAGCTTCGGATTCCGGCAGGGCGTGCCCGAGGATGCTGACCTGATGTTTGATGTGCGGTTTTTGCCAAATCCGCACTTCGTGCCGGAATTTCGTCCCCTGACCGGGCGCCATCCCAAAGTGGCAAAGTACATTCGTTCATTTCCGCAGACGCGGGAATTCATAGAGCGGATATCGGACATGCTAGTTTACCTACTGCCGCACTACATCCGCGAGGGTAAGAGCTATTTGACTATCGCCTTCGGCTGCACCGGCGGCCAGCACCGCTCGGTGATGATTGCCGAAGAAGTGAGCAAGCGGCTGCGCAAGGGTGGATACAAGGTAAAAGTCGTGCACCGCGACAGCCCGAAGTAAACGTCGTCCGGTAGAATACGAGCTTGCCTCACATGCTGACTTCCTCGTCTGAGTCCTTCCTTTCGCGCTCCGGGAAAATTCCATGCGGCAAATAGGCCGGCTCCTTCGATATGCGGCACCGTATTGGTGGCAACTTCTTTCCTCAGTAATTCTGCTGGCTGGGGTTGGGTTGCTGGACGCTTTCCGCGTGCTGCTGATCGGTCCGATTCTTGACCGGGTTTTGAACCCGGGCACGCCCGAGCGCGAGATGCAGCTGTTCCGGCTGCCGGGCTCGCACCATCCCATCTACCTGCAGCAGTTCGTTCCTTCTCACTTTCAGAATCCGTGGACAGTAGTGGCCTTTGCTCTGGTCGCCGCCACGATTCTGAAGGGAATTTTCGATTACGCGGGAACTTACCTAGTGAACTACGGGGGGTTTGGGATGATCACCGACCTGCGCAATCATCTCTACAACTCGATTCTCATGCGCTCGGCAGCGTTTTTTCAGCAGCACACTACGGGCACGCTGGTCTCGACCATTGTGAACGACATTGAGCGGGTACAGTACGCCATGTCGAGCGTGCTGGCAGAACTGTTGCAGCAATTTTTCACCCTGGTCTTTACGGCAGCCGTCGTCGTGCTTCTGGGTGGAAAGCTAGCGTGGGTGTTGTTGCTGTTTCTGCCATTCATTCTTTACTCGGCGGGAAAGATTGGACGGCGGGTGCGGTCCACCACCCGGCGCGGGCAGGATAAGCTCGCTGATATTCAGAACATTCTGCACGAAACCATCACCGGCAACCGCATTGTAAAAGCCTTCAGCATGGAGTCCTGGGAGATTGCGCGATTCCATAGTGCGGCGCAGCGGCTGTTCTCGGCGAATTTGCGGTCGGTGGCAGCTGCGGCGATTAGTTCTCCGTTGATGGATATTTTTGGCGCCATCGCTATCGCCATGCTGCTGCTGTTGGGACGCAACGAGATAAAGCACAACGTCTTCAGCGCCGGTACATTCCTGGCATTCATCGTTGCCGTGTTTAAGCTTTACGATCCAGTAAGAAAATTCGCTCAGTTCAATAACAATTTTCAACAGGCTTTGGGCGCCTCGTCCGAGATTTTTCAGTTCATGGACACCGAAGACACGATCCGTGACCAGCCCGGAGCCAAAACTTTGCCTAAGTTTTCTCAGAGTATTCGCTTCGAGAATGTCTGCTTCGCATACAACAACAATGGAGAAGAGTCGCGGGAGATTCTTCGTGACATCAATTTGGAAGTGCGAGCTGGGGAAGTGCTCGCGGTGGTCGGCTCCAGCGGCGCAGGCAAGAGCACGCTGGTTCATCTAATTCCGCGGTTCTTCGATGTCACCGCCGGGAAGATTCTGGTTGATGGCCGCGACGTGCGCGAGGTCACGCTCGATTCGCTGCGCGGGCAGATCGGCGTGGTTACGCAAGAAACAGTATTGTTTAACGACACTCTCCGCAACAACATCGCTTACGGGCGCCCCGGAATTTCTCAGAAAGATGTGGAAGCTGCGGCCCGCGCCGCTTTGGCACACGACTTCATAACCGGCCTCCCCGAAGGCTACAACACCGTGATTGGCGAGCGCGGCGTGCGGCTTTCGGGCGGTGAACGCCAGCGAATTGCGATTGCGCGTGCCTTGCTGAAAAACGCACCGATATTGATTCTCGATGAGGCGACCTCCGCGCTCGACAGCGAGTCGGAAGCTTTAGTCCAGGTTGCTCTGCAAAATCTAATGACCGGGCGAACGGTGGTTGTGATTGCCCATAGGTTATCAACAGTGCGAATGGCAAATCGCATCGTCGTGATCGAGAATGGAACCATTGCCGACATCGGTCCGCACGAAGAGTTGATGAAAAAGCTAGGGACCTACCGCCGCCTGTATGAATTGCAATTTCTCGACAAAGACCAGCCGAAGGCAGAAATCACCCACTCCTAGCCGCCATGTTTGCCCGTAAGATTCGCGTGGAATACGAAGAGAATGGCCATCGAACCGGGTGCCCACTCAAGTGGCTGGATAACTTCTCTATGCGCAATTTCACCAATGCCACTGTATTCGATGACACGCTTCCGGTTTCCGACGGAGAGATGGAAATTGGCGTCAAGGTCCCTCTCGATCAGCTGCAAGCGGCAATGGAGGACTGGTTTCGGCGAAAGAGTTATCTGCCGAAGCAGGCTAAGCTGATCTTGACCGAGAACAGTTCGAATATTTAAGAAATTCTGCTCCAAAAACTTGTCTCTGCCGCCCTTCTCTTCCTCTACTTGTCATAGTGGAGCAAAGAGAAGACATCGTAACCCTTAAGTTTGTCGCGGCCGTTCAGAAAATCGAGTTCGACGACAAATCCCAGGCCCACGATTTCCGCACCACAGGAAGCGGCCAGTTTAGTCGTAGCTTCGGCGGTGCCACCAGTGGCCAGCAGGTCGTCCACGATGATGACGCGTTGGCCTTTCTTAATGGCATCGGTGTGAATTTCTAGAGTGTTGGTCCCATACTCCAGCGCATAATCGAATTTGGCGGTAGCCGCCGGCAGCTTGCCCGGCTTGCGCACCGGAATAAAGCCGGCATTCAGCCGGTAGGCGACCGCGGGCCCGAAGATAAAGCCACGGGCTTCCATCCCCAATACCAGGTCGACTTTCTTGTCGAGATAATACTCAGAAAGCGTATCGATTAACTGCGCCAGGCCGAGTTTGTCTTTCAGCAGAGTGGTGATGTCGTAAAAGAGGATGCCCGGTTTGGGAAAGTCGGGAACTTCGCGGATCAATTCTTTTAAAGGCTCGCAATTGGCCGCGGGGATGGTCGACATTACCAAGCTCCTTCGATGCGAAAAGTAGTTAGACCGGGAACTGCCTTAGCTTCCGACTCCTGCACATCATCGACGCGTGCAGCGCGCGGCCCCTGCTGCAGGCGGGACCTCAACCCCGAAAGCTGGTCGCGCGTGCCCTGGGCCAGCACTTCCACGCTGCTGTCGGAGTTGTTGCGTACCCATCCGGCGATGCCAAGAATGTGCGCTTCGCGCTCTACAAACCAGCGGAATCCGACACCTTGGACACGTCCACGAACGACAAACCGCCGGGCTTTGACGTCAGCTTTTTGTTCGGTAGTCATACCCAACCAATGTCATCCTGAGCACCGTAGCTGGTTCGCAAGCGAGGCAGCCTTGGAGTCGAAGAATGCGAGGACGAAAATTCTACGCCCTCGACAGATAAACGCCCTCGGCGGTATCCACTTTAATCTTCTCGCCTTCATTGATGAAAGGTGGCACCTGCACCACCAACCCAGTTTCTGTTTTCGCGGGCTTGGTCACGCTGGAAGCGGTAGCGCTCTTGATCCCAGGCTCGGTTTCCAAAACCGTCAGAACCACCGTCTGCGGCAGTTCGATCCCAACCGCTTTGCCGTCGAAGAACTCAACTTTGATCTGTAAATTGGCAGTGAGATAGTCAACCGCATCGCCAAGCGTGTCTCGCGTCAGATGGGTCTGCTCGTAATTGCTGGTGTCCATGAAGTAATAGTTGTCACCGTCGGCGTAGAGGAACTCCATCTCAACTTCGTCAACATTCACCTTTTCAATAGGGTCGGGCGAGCGATAGCGGTGCTCAAACATGGCGCCGGTGCGCAGGTTGCGCAGTTTGGCCTGGATGAAGGCGCGCAGGTTCCCGGGAGTGCGATGCTCCACGCTAAACACAGAGTGCAGATCATTATTGTGCTTGATGATCATGCCGGGGCGAAGCTGGGTGGCAGGGATGGACATTGCTCAGTACTTCTCCTTAAATTGCGGTGATTGCCAGATGGAAGGCAGGTCGCCACAGGTTCCACCCGGCACGAGGACCGAAGCCCTTATTCTAAACGGACTTGGGTCGATGTGGGAAATGGGTTCCAGTCTCGCTACGGTCTCCAGCAAAATCAGAAACGGATCGCCAGAGCAGACAGCTAAAATAAGGGGAGTTGAATCCAAGCTCGACGAAAGGGAAAAATTATGCGTCTTGGCAAATATGAAGCTTCGGAAGGTAGCGGCGTCAGCACGGCAATCACTTTCTTGTTGATCGGCTTGGGAGCGGGTGCACTAACCGCGTTGCTGCTGGCGCCAAAGGGCGGCAAACAGATGCGCCGCGACCTGCGTAAGAAATATGAAAGCGCCCGCGAAACCCTCGACGATTGGACCGAAGAGGCTCGGGACAAAGCCGAAGAAGTGATGGAGCGGGGCTCGGAAATTGCGGATGAATTGCGCGACCGAGTCAAGCCGATCGCGAAGGCCATGCGCCGCAGCTGAATAGATGGAAATCAGTACAGCCGGAAGCTTACTTCAACGTTGATTTGAGTTGCGACTGGCTGTCCGTCTTTCCTGCCAGGATCGAAACGCCACGTCTTGACGGTTTCCATCGCGCGCTCATCGAGTCCCAAGCCAACTGAGCGCACAATGCGAATGTCTTTCGGAAGACCGTCCTCGCCTACAATCATCCAAAGAAGCACTGAGCCTTGAAATTTGGCGGTGCGGGCTTGATCGGAATATTGCGGGTCGGGGGCGTAGATAGTGCGCGGAGCGGTTACGCCTCCTGTCCCTGGGCGATATGCGTTGCCGCCAAGGCCGCCACCGTGACCCGGCCCCAAGCCGGCCCCAGTTCCGGATCCCACGCCAGTGCCTTTGCCGTTACCAATTCCTCCCCCGCTTCCGGTGCCGTTCGAGAGCGAGGAAACCACCGCGGAAAGCGGATCCCCCATTTGCGTGGTCTGTGCTGCCAGTTGGATTTGTGGCGGGCCTAAGAGCGTCGGATCAGCAGTCAGAGCAGGATGCTCGTTGCGCACCACAATCGCCGGCGGTGCCAGTTGTTCGTTTGAAAATTTCGGCGGTACTCCATGGTTCGCCTGGAGCTTGTCACCATCACCACCACCCCCGCCTCCACCTGCCGGAGTTTTACCGGGGGGAAGTACCAGCCCGGTAACCTCGCCGGTGAACTGATGCTTGATCTGGTCGCGGTGCTCGATGACCCAATGGCTCGACCAGATAAGAAGAAGGATAAAAGCGCAATTTCCCAGATAGGAGAATGCGAAAGCGCGTTTGCTGGTCTGGTATGAACCGTAGCCTTCTCCAAAGAGAGTAGGAACGGGCGTACCGCGCTCCGCACCGGGAGTGGAAGGGTTCGAAACTGGCTTCGGCTCGGAAACCATGATTTAACGGGGAAAGTATAGCCCTTTCCGTCAAATTGGGCGTGAGATTCCGCTAATTCGGTGTCCAACTGCTAAATGCTGCGGAAGCCGGGCTAGCGAAAGATTCCCGAGAAAAAGCCCTTAACTTTCCCGAAAAATCCGCGCTTCTTGGGGGGAGAGGGTGAGGGTGGCGGCAGAACTCTCAATTCGAGAGATTCGGGTGGAAGAGCATAAGTCATCGCCAAACCAGAAACCTCTCTCGCAGGCGCGGGAGGAGTTCCGGCCACATCACTGGCGCGGAAGACGAACGGTACATCCACTGCTACGTGAACCTGGTTCTTCTCCGGCGGAGGTAAATCGCGAACGCCCGGGTCGGCAATCGCGATCTGCGGTGCTCCCTGCTGGGAACTGCCCGGACTTCCAGTCGGGGGAGTGGTTGCCCGCAACACCGGCACGCCTGTCGAGGGACAGCCACAATCGGGCGGGATGGTATTGGTTACGTTCGCCACGCGTCCGGCGTGGAAGTATGCCTGCTCCGCCGGCTTTATCTGGTAGCTCTTGTCTCCCATCAATTCCGAAACCGTCGCGGGCGCAGTATTTCCCGGTAAAGACCGCACGCAGGTGTTGCCGCGTGAGTCCGCGCTGATGGCATAGTGAAAATCGCCCGGCCCAGACATAAGAATGCGAAAGTCAGGCGTCAAGATCGAATCCGCAACCGAGCCCAGCGAGTAGTCGGTTTCGAGGGTACCGGTGCTCATACCCAGCATCAGGTCGCGGCCGCTTTGGGAGTAGGTCACGGACACTGTAGTGCCAGGACAGATATCTACTTCGCCGCCGCGAGTTAGCCGAAGAATCACTCTCTCTGCGCCGGCGCTGATAGTTGATCCTCCCGGCCCAGGAGAGGAAGTCACGATCGTTCCCGGAGAACTCCGAACAGGGACTACAGCCGTCGCCGCAGTTGGCGACGTCAGCGCCGGAACCTGAATCGGGGACGACCGCAGCCGGATCATCAGCCGGTTGCCGGCCGCATCCCAGCTATAACCGATGGGCTTTTTCAAATCGACCACTATGCGTGTAATCGGCGGCGACTTCTGAAATTGGTTGACGCGCACGCCGGTAATCGCTTCGTTGTGAAACGGAATGACTTTGGCCGCCGGGAGAATCGCCTTGTTGAGATCCACCACCAGCCGTTCCGGATTTTCCACCAGAGTGATATCGGGGCTCATCGGGCGAGTAGTGACGATTTCGATCGCAGGTCCGTCGGGATCTGGAACCATCACAACCGAGCGCACCAGCGCGGGCGGGGCGTGGACTTCGTCAATCGGCGGAAACGATGTTTGGGCAACAGCTAACGCGACCGCCAGCAGGGCCATGACCGCGAATTTGGCTGCCCGGGACTGCATTGTTTACTGGAACGATATCACTGCGCTGGAGAGAAGCGAAGCAGGGCAGGAACCTTTGGTGGAATCCGTAAAAACGGGGGCACCCGGTTACGACTGTGCCCGCGTCAAGTTTGACTATCGGGAGCGGGTGGGCGAAAATCGTTAAGGACTGGGCGCCCGCCCAAAGTCCTGAAATTCCCAAAAGTGGGCCTGTGGCGCAGCTGGGAGCGCGCTTCCATGGCATGGAAGAGGTCGTCGGTTCGATCCCGACCAGGTCCACCATTTTCGCCAAGCCAACGAAGTTCGAACTAGCGGTGAGTCACCCTCTCGCCCAGGCCTCCGTTCGCTCCTTGGTGAAGCTGCTAAGGCTAGTCACCGGCTAGAGTGGGGATAAGAAGTGGGAATGGAGTTGTCGCAAACACTAATATAGCTCTGTTGCTTCTTATGCACAGGGAAGAACGACACTGATGACCGGCGTACGAATGGATCTGTGGCTGTGGGCCGCGCGCTTTTTCAGGCTCCGCACTTTGGCGAAGAAGGCTTGTGAGTTGGGCAGGATTCAATGCAATGGAATTCAGTCCAAGGCGGCGCGCGAGGTGCACGTCGGCGACATGCTGAAAATCACCAACGACGGAGGCGACTTCGAAGTCGAAGTTTTGCTGCTCAGTGACATTCGCGGTCCGGCGCCGGTGGCGCAAACACTATATCGGGAGACCGACGCCAGCCGCGCTCTGCGCCAGAAGGTCGCGGAAGAAAGGAAGACCATGCGGATGTTTGAGCCCGCGCCGCAGGGTAGACCATCTAAGCGCGACCGGAGGAGGATTATACAGTTTCGGGATAAGCGCGGGGGTTAGCGCGCTCCAAAACGAAGTGCTCCAACGGTGGGCGAGAAGAAATCTTGTTTAGGAGGAAACTAAAGAATTGGCATCCGACATAGCAGCTCACTATCTGGAAGAAATTCAGCGGCAGTTTCGCGGATACAAGCGCATGGGGGAAGGCGCCATCGCGCAACTTGAAGATGAAGAGTTGTTTGTCGCCATTGACCAAGAGGCAAACTCAGTTGCGATCATCATTAAGCACCTGGCGGGCAACATGCGCTCGCGCTTTACCGACTTTCTCACCACTGACGGCGAAAAACCGGACCGGCATCGCGATCAGGAGTTTGAAATCAATGAGCGTTCGACGCGAGCCGAGGTGATGCACTGGTGGGAGGCGGGCTGGGCTTGTGTCTTTAGCGCGTTGGATGGCGTAAGTCCAGATCACGTAATGAGAACGGTTATGATCCGGCAGGAACCACACACGGTTTTACAAGCGATCAACCGCCAGTTAGCGCACTATGCCTATCACGTTGGTCAGATCGTATTCCTCGCAAAGCACTTTCGCTCGACCGATTGGAAGTCGTTGAGCGTGCCGCGGGGAAAGTCGGAAGAGTTCAATGCCAAGATGTTGGCAAGAGCAAAACCCTAATTGTCCATTCATCCACAAGGCGGAAGCTTCCCCTTGACCCGCTACTCCGTGGTGTCGGCCGCGCAGAGTGATGACCCCTCCACACGCACGCGGGCAATCGAAGCCATCTCGGCCGCTTACTGGAAACCCCTTTACAAATACGTGCGCATGAAGTGGAACAGTACTCCGGAAGATGCTGCCGACTTTACCCAGGAGTTCTTTGCCCGCCTGCTGGAAAAAGAATTCATCGATTCTTACGACAGCAGCAAAGGACGTCTGCGGACTTTCCTCCGCACCTGTGCCGACCGGTTTTTCATGAACCAGCAGCGGGATGCGACGCGGCAGAAACGCGCGGCAGGATATGCGCATCTGCCCATCGATGTCGCCGATGCCGAGCGAGAACTAGCCACCATTTCTGCCTCTGAAACCCCCGAAGACAACTTCGATAAAGAGTGGGTGCGCAGCCTGTTTGCTCTGGGTCTACAAGGGATGCGGAAGAATTGCGAATCGGCCGGAAAGATGGTTCACTTCCACCTCTTTGAGCGTTACGATCTCGAGAACTCCGACCCCAAACCCTCTTATGCGGATCTGGCAAAGGAGTTTGGGCTACCCCCGACCGATGTGACAAATTACCTTGCCTTCGCTCGCAGAGAATTTCGCCGCTGCGTTTTGGATCAACTGCGGGAGATGACGGCCTCCGAGGAGGAATTCCGCCGCGAAGCACGGGTGTTACTGGGAGTTGATTCCTGATGAAGCCGCTCACCGACAGCGCCGTTGCCAGGCTTCAGACTGACATGCAACTGCCTGATCTCAGCGGCACGCGTTACCGCGTCATTCGCTATCTCGCCCGTGGCGGCATGGGCACGGTGTGGCTGGTTGAGGACACGGTGTTGTTGCGCCGGGTCGCATTGAAAGTCCTCGATCTGGTCTCCCCAGCCGAAGACGTGGCCGAGCGCCTGCTTCAAGAAGCTCGCATCCTGGCCAGCCTCGAACATCCCGGGATCGTTCCCGTACACGACGCCGGCACGCTGGCAGACGGCCGCGCCTTCTACTGTATGAAGTTCATAGAAGGGCACACCCTTGCGGAGCATGTGGCGGAAAAAGGCCTTCGTGAAAGGATTCGACTTCTGGAACGAATTGCCGAACCGCTTGATTTCGCGCATGTGCGAGGCTTCATTCATCGTGATCTGAAACCCGAAAACATTATGATTGGCGCTTTCGGCGAGGTGCTGATTATGGATTGGGGACTCGCTAGAGTCGGCGAGCAGCCCGAGAGTGGAACCTCTAACAGTTCGCGTTCAAGGCAGGGGAGATCACGAGACACGCTTCAGGGTAGCATCCTTGGTACTCCGGGCTACATGTCGCCGGAACAAGCTCGCGCTGATTCCAAGGTTGACCACCGCACCGACATCTTTTCGCTTGGAGCGATCTTGTGGTTCATGCTTACCGGGGAAGCGCCGGATAAGGAATCCAGCGTTGGCCTTCCGCGTCCGTTGCGCGCCATCTGTACCAAAGCCATGGCTGCCGATCCCGGGGAGCGCTATTCATCCGCAGGGGCCATGAATGCTGACCTGGCAAAATATTTGACGAATGCGCCGGTCGGCGCCTACCGGGAAAGCTGGTTTGAGCGCGCCGGACGAATTTATGCCCGGCATCGTGTCGCCGTCGTCCTGCTTGCGGCCTACCTGCTGATGCGTGGCTTTTTCATTTTGTGGTCCCGGCGCTAAAGGAACTCGGAAAAACAGGTAATGACTCCTATAGAGGTAAATCGACAAAGGAGATTGCATTATGAACAAGGTTCTCTTCGGGCTGTTGTTGGGGGCGGTACTGGGCGCCTTCGACGGAATGACCGCCTGGTTCACGCCACAAGTGCGGGCACAACTCGCCGGTATCGTCATCGGCTCAACTGTTAAGGGCCTCGTTGCCGGAATTCTTATCGGCCTCTTCGCCCGCAAGGTACATTCGCTTGCACTAGGCATCGTCTTCGGTCTTGCCGTGGGCCTGGTGTTGGCGTTCATCGTGGCGCAATTGCAGCACGGCTACTACCTGGAGATTATGTTGCCGGGAGGCATGGTAGGGCTCATCGTGGGTTATGCCACTCAGCGCTATGGACGTGAAGCCCAACCGTTGCGGACCTAAGTTGTCAGGACGCCGGTGCGAACACCGGCGTCTATTTTTCTTATGCGGAAGACGTGTTTCGGATCAGGCTTTTCGCCGCGCCAGCAGGTCGAAGATAAAGACGATCAGCGCTACTACAACCAGGAGGTGAATGAGACCTCCAGCTACGTGCAGGGAAAAGCCGAGCAGCCACAGAATCAGCAGAATCGCGATGATCGCTCTGAGCATTGAGTTCCTTTTTCTCGTGTTCGACGAGGCATGTCTCTGGAATCGTTAAGCTGCCCGTTTCTCTTCCACTGTTTCTTTCTCTTCAACTTCTTCTTCCTTGGCCTTGATCTCAATCCGTTCGTGTTTGATGTCCAGACGCAAGCGGTTATAGATGCTCATGTACTGATTTGCCACCCACACGAGCGCGAAGAGCGCCACCAGATAGCCCCGCCAGTCCTCGTAGAGAAGCTTGAAGCGGGTGATGATCAAAAACAGTGCGGCAACGTAGTGGCTGAAGCAGTATTCGCAGGTGAAAAGGTAAAAAAACTTGCGGCGAAAAATGCTGCGCGCCTTTTCACATTGCCCCTGGCAGTATTCGCGGCTCTCGCGAAAGACTTCTTCGTGAGTAACGGTCCATGCCACAGAGGCGATCGGAATCGACAAGACTAAAAGCCACGCGATTTGTAATCCGATGGACATCATGGCGCATGTTCGATGCCGCGCCCCTCCGGGGGTTGGCCCGCGGTATCGAGCCAACCTGCCATTGCTGGTAAATTGGGAATATGCCGAAGTTTGAGAAGCACATATTTGTCTGCGGAAACCAGCGCGCGGCGGGGCATCCGCGAGGCTGTTGCGATCCCGAGGGCCGCGCAGAGTTGCAACTGGCCTTCAAGCAAAAGCTGGCGGCGCACGGGTTAAAAGGACGGGTACGCGCCAACCAGGCGGGATGCCTCGACCAGTGCGAGCACGGTCCCAACCTGGTGGTCTATCCCGAGGGAGTCTGGTACGGCCATGTGACCCTCGCAGATGTCGACGAGATCGTCGAGTCACATATCCTGGGTGGAAGGCCGGTAGAGCGATTGATCATTCCGGACTCATGTTTGAACACCAACTGCGAGCATCGTCCGCCGAAATGAAAAGCAGATTCCTTGCGCGATAAAACCACGCCGCGGAGTCACGAACAGTGGGGTGAACTTACAGAAGGGGGAAGGCACGGAGGGTTGCAACCCAATTCACTTGATTCCCGATCCAGGTCCCTTGTCATCCGCAGCGCGGTTTTATCGCGCAGGAAATCTGCTTTTCTCCCAACAGCTCCCAACTCCGTGCGGGGCAGTATCATTGGGGATGTGAGACTCTGCTAAATTCCTTACCCAAGATGGAGTTGTTAAAATTGCAGAGGTTAAACTGGTAGGCGCGGCAGGGATCGAACCTGCAACCCCCAGATTAGAAATCTGGTGCTCTATCCAATTGAGCTACGCGCCCTTGAGCAAAATTTATCATAGCGATTTCTTCGCGAGACTATTAACCCTTTTCCCAGCTAACTAATACTTTGTTGCCCGCACCTAATCACAAATGGAAGTTCCAGTACCCCGTTCGAGCCTTACTCCTCGTGATCTTTTAGCCTGTTGGGCACAAATCCTGGCGGGGCGCGTCCCGATGATGTCTATAGAGATCACCCGCGAATGCCCATTAAGTTGTCCCGGTTGTTATGCATACGGCGATACTCACCTGCAGGGAACTACCCTGCGGCAGCTCAACGATTTGCGGGGTGAGGCTCTGGTCGATGGAGTACTGGGTTTGGTGCGCCAGCATCGCCCACTGCATGTCTCTCTGGTCGGAGGAGAGCCTTTAGTGCGGCATCGTGAACTCACGCGTATTCTGCCTCAACTTGAGGAGATGGGCGTTTTCACCATGGTGGTCACCAGCGCCGTAATTCCGATTCCGGAAGCCTGGATGTCGCATTCACGTCTCAGGGTGGCGGTCTCAGTCGATGGTTTGCCCGAGCACCATGATGAAAGACGAAAGCCCGCCACTTACGAACGCATTTTGCAAAATATTGCTGGGCGAAAAGTAAACGTGCATTGGGTGATTACACGACCAATGCTGCAACGTCTCGAATATCTCGAAGGGTATGTCTCGTTTTGGAACACTCGTGAGGAAGTCGACCATGTGTGGGTCAGCTTGTACACTCCGCAGATGGGAGAGCAGAGTGCGGAAATGCTGACGCCCGCAGATCGCGAGTTTGTCGCGCGCGAGCTTCCGCGCTTGCGAAAAATCTATCCCAAGCTGCTCATCAACGATGGCATTGGACAAGCGTTTGTGAACCCACCGACCGAGCCGAAGGACTGTCTTTTCGCGAAGATGTCGGTGAACTACAGCGCCGACTTCAAAACGCGCGTGGAACCGTGCGTCTTCGGAGGAACTCCGGATTGCAGCCAATGCGGGTGTGCGATCAGCAGCGCTTTGCATTGGATCAAGGATATAAAGGCCGTGGGGCCGGTAAGGATCGACCATCTGGTGCGCGGTTCAATGAAGATAGGGACGGCCGTCCAGAAGGTGCGCGGTCTCAGGAAACACGAAAGGTGGGAAGGCGCGGTAAGCTCGCCGCAGAAGGAATCGCTAGTGCAAATCGGGTAAGCTGTTCAGTGTTGGTTCCCGGATACGGGCGTAAAGTAGAACCGTGATCATGTGTCGCTGCCTAGCCGCCCTCGTCCTGCTGCTTGCGACACCACTTTGGCCCCAGGATCCAGGACCGCCGCCCCCCGCAACCAACGCCCGCTTCGGCTTTTCCTACAAAGTCCTCTACGGATGGGTTGACCGCACCGCCGCCATGCGGGCCGATGACCCGTCCAAGGGCCAGGTCTTGCTGGCCGCATTTGAGCACCCTCCCGAGGTCACCTCAGACAGCGTGAATTCCGCAGTGATTATCGCTGCCGAGTCAGCTACCTCCTACCCTGGCCTAAAGAGTGCCGTTGATTATTTCGGGCCGCTCACCGAACTCACTGGCTCGAAAGGCTTCACGGTGGTGAACCAGCCGTATATGTTTACGGTGGGGTCGCGCCAGCTTCCCCGTGCCGATTACAGCAAACCAATCGGGAAGCTGACCATGTATCAAAGCTCGCTGGCGATGCTCAGCAAAGGCTACGTCGTCTCATTTACCTTCATTGCCAGCAGCGAGGACGAGGCCGACCGCCTGATTGAATCGTTAACGCTGTCTCCCATTAAGTCTGTGCATTAAATTCCGCGAAATTTTGCCCTCTCAAACCCTTTAGAATAGCGGGTTTACTGCGCCGATTCCGTGTCGAAAACTTGCTTCTTGTGTGCTAGAATTTAGACATCTTCTGATTCCTGTAACTTTAGCAATTTCAGTCATTTGGGTCCTTTTTTGCAGTTATCGCAAGGCACGCCGGATTAGGCTCTAAATCCGGCATTCTCCACGGAGCAGAATGGCCACTAAAGAAATCGCCCCCATCGCAGAAAAACTACGAAACGGAAAGGTCACACCCATCAACGGCAATGGAGATTACAACGCCGATTCCATCAAAGTTCTGGGTGGAATGGAGGCCGTCCGCCTGCGTCCGGCGATGTATATCGGCTCGACCGGAGAGATGGGTCTTCACCATTTGGTTTACGAAGTCGTAGATAACTCAGTTGATGAAGCGCTGGGCGGATACGCGGATCGTATCGAGGTCACGGTTCACATCGACAACTCCATTACGGTCATAGACAACGGCCGCGGAATTCCCGTGGACACCATGGACATCGATGGTGAGAAGGTTCCCGCCGCGCAAGTGGTGATGACGAAGCTGCACGCGGGCGGAAAATTCGACAGCTCGTCCTACAAGGTTTCTGGCGGGCTGCACGGCGTGGGCGTCTCCTGCGTTAACGCACTCAGTGAAGAATTGGACCTGGAAATCTGGCGCGATGGATTCACCTGGGAGCAGACCTACTCAAAAGGCGAGCCGACCAGCAAGCTGAAAAAAGCCGGCGCCAGCAAGAAACGCGGCACAAAGGTCCGTTTCCTGCCCGATCGCTCGATCTTCACCGCCACTGAATACAGCTTCGATACACTCGCGCAACGGCTGCGCGAACTGGCCTTCCTGAACAAGGGCCTCACGATCACGCTCACGGACGAGCGCACCACCGACCCAAAGACTGGCGAACCGAAATCGAGTGAGTTCAAGTACAACGGCGGCATTGCGGAATTTATCAAGCATCTGAATCGCGGCAAACAGGTGTTGCACGACAAGCCGATCTACATGGAAGCCGAGCGCGATGGCGTGGTCATGGAGATTGGGCTGCAATACAACGACGCTTACTCGGAGACTGTGTTCAGCTTTGCCAATAACATCAACACGGTTGACGGAGGAACCCATCTTTCTGGTTTCCGAACTTCGCTGACCCGTACCATCAACTATGCCGGCCAGCAGATGGGCTTGTTCAAGGATGTAAAGGAAAATCTCTCCGGCGACGATGTCCGCGAGGGCCTGGTTGCAGTGATCAGCGTGAAACTGCCGCAACCTCAGTTCGAAGGCCAGACCAAAGGCAAATTAAACTCCGACATTGCGGGCATTGTGCAGGCTTTCGTCAATGAACGCCTGGGAGCTTTCTTCGAGCAAAACACCACCGTTGCCCGCAAGATCATCAACAAAGCCATCGACGCGGCGCGCGCGCGTGAAGCTGCCCGCAAGGCCCGTGACCTTACCCGGCGCAAAGGCGCGCTGGATGGCGGCGGTCTGCCCGGCAAGCTGGCCGACTGCTCCGAGCGCCAGCCTGATCGCTGTGAACTATTCCTGGTCGAGGGAGAATCCGCAGGTGGGACGGCCAAACAGGGCCGCGACCGCCGATTCCAGGCGATTCTGCCGCTTAAGGGCAAGATCCTCAACGTGGAAAAAGCCCGCTACGACAAGATGCTAGGCCATGAGGAAATCCGTGCCATGATTACGGCGCTGGGCACCGGCATCGGCAAGGACGACTTCGACACCACCAAACTGCGATACGGCAAAATCATTCTGATGACCGACGCCGACGTCGACGGCAGCCACATCCGGACGCTGCTGCTGACTTTCTTCTTCCGTCACATGCAGGATCTAATCAAGCGCGGCAACGTCTTCATCGCGCAGCCGCCGCTTTATTCAATCAAGAAGGGCAAGTCGCAGCAGTACATCAAAGACGACCGCGAGTTCGTCAAAGTGATGGTGAAGCGCGCCTCAGAGGGTCTTACCATCCGTTACGGAGAGGGCGCGGCCAAACTGGAAGGAGCGAACCTGGCGCGGTTTATCACCGTGTTGAACGAATACCTGACGGTCTTTGACAAGGTCGACAAGCGCATTCGCGACGAGAAGGTCACCGAGCTTCTGCCCCGGCTCGATCTTTCGAAGCGTGCCGATTTTGAAGGCGAGAAGAAAGACCCGCCGAAGAAAGTCGAGAAACTGGAGAAGGCACTAAAGAAGCTGGAGAAAGAACGCCAGTTCAAGAGTGTGGGATCACGGTTCGACGAGGAACACAATCTCTGGGAAGTCAGCTTTGTGAACTCGCAGGGCGCGGAGCATATCCTCAACTGGGAGCTAATGTCGTCCCCCGAGGCCCGGCAGTTGATTTCGAAGTACAAGCAGATCGAAGAGAATCTCGAGCCGCCATTTATTGTCGAAGTTGTTCCCAAGGCGGCGAAAGAGAAGGCCAAAGAAAAAGACGAAGAATTGGCTGAGGGCGAAGAGCTCGAAGCCGACAAGACAACCAAGCCCGTGGCCAGGAAGTTCGTGGCGCCGGAACCCGTCGAGAAATCGACTCCGCGCGAACTCTTCGAGTACGTGATTGGCGAAGGCCGCAAGGAGTACACCATCCAGCGCTACAAGGGGTTGGGCGAGATGACCTCCCCCCAGCTCTGGGAGACCACCATGGATCCCGAGCGCCGTACCCTGCTGTCAGTAAAGCTCGAAGACATCGCGGAAACGGAGACCATCTTCAGCACTCTGATGGGCGAGGACGTGGAAGCGCGGCGCAAGTTCATCGAAGAGAACGCGCTGGACGTGAAGAACCTGGATATTTAGGTAGAGTCTTGCGTGGAGGCGGGCGCACTGGCCCGCCTCTCCTGTGTAACATTGAGGCCTGATTCCGAGTGGCTCGTTCCCCGGTTCTCAGTTACGCTGGGCTCAGCCCCTAACCCACTGCATGCTATAATTTTCCATCTAATTCACCCTGTGATTTTAGGGGGAGGACTTATCGACAAACGCTTTATCCGAACGAATGACCGTATTCGAGCGCGCGAAATTCGCGTAATTGACGACGAAGGCAACCAGATTGGCATTTTGCCTCCGTATGACGCGCTCAAAATGGCCCGCGAAAAGAACCTGGACCTGGTTGAGATTTCGCCTACCGCAGTTCCGCCAGTTTGCCGCATCATGGATTACGGCAAATTCCTGTACCAACAGGAAAAGAAGGAACGCGAGGCTAAGAAGCACCAGAAAACAATCGTCGTAAAAGAGGTCAAGTTCCGCATCAATGTGGACGACCACGACTACGACACCAAAAAAAACCACGTGTTGCGCTTCCTGGACGAAGGCGACAAGGTGAAAGCCACCATCTTCTTCCGCGGACGCGAGATGACCCGCACCGGCCTGGGACGCCAGATTCTGGAGCGGTTGATCAAGGACGTGGAAGACAAGGCGATCGTGGAATTTCGTCCACGGCAGGAGGGCAATACGCTGCACGCCATCCTGGCGCCAAAGAAGAGCGACTCGCCAAAGAAGGGCGGCGAAAAGCCCAGCGCTAGCCAGCAGCCGCAGCAAAGCCTTAAACAGGCTTAAGACACCCAACAAGATTGCCCTTCCGAATGGAATGGGGAATCCGCTTTAGGGCAGTGCTCCAGAATAACCATAAGGATTTCTATGCCGAAACTAAAGACACACAGCGGTGCCGCCAAGCGGTTCAAGAAAACCGCGACCGGCAAAGTGCAGCGCCGCCACTCGCACCTGCGCCACATTCTGACTTCGAAGAGCAAGAAGCGTAAAGGCAAGCTGGGAGAACCTGTCCTAGTGAGCCCCGCCGATACTCCGAAGATCAAGCGCATGATTCCGTACTAGATTTACTCTGTGTCCCCGTGCCTCTCGGGTTGATTTCGGACCTTGGAAGATGCGGAGAATGCGTGGATTCAATTCCGCGCAGGCGAGTGAAGAGGCTTCTAAATCCTGCCTCCAGCCGCCTTAACCAGAACGCAAAAAGGGAGCTAAGCAATGCCTCGTGTAAAACGTGGAACCAAACGCCGTGCCAAGCGCAAAAAGATATTAGACCGCGCTAGTGGCTATTTTCTTACAAAATCTAAACTGTACCGCTCCGCCAAAGAAGCGGTCGATCGCGGGCTGAAGTTCGCCTACTCCGGACGTAAGCAGCGCAAGCGTCAGTATCGTTCGCTGTGGATTGTGCGCATCGGAGCCGCCGCCAAATTGAACGGCATCAGCTACAGCCAGTTCATCAATGGCCTGAAGAAGGCGGGCGTCGAGCTCGATCGCAAAATTCTCGCCGACCTCGCGGTGAAAGATCCGGCAGCGTTTAAGAGCCTTGCCGAACAGGCGAAGAGCGCTCTCGGGGCGGCAGCGTAAGAGGGAGACGTAGCAAGGCTGCGCCTCTACATCACTCTCCTTGGCACGCCCGGTTCTGCGCGGCAAACCCATGGCCTATTCGCTCCCAAAACTGAAAGACTTTACGGCAGCCGCTTTAGACAAGGCCGCCGAGAAGCTGATCTCCGCTTTGGAGAAGGAAAGCGCCGCAGTCAAAGACGAAGCTGGCTGGAAAACCTTCCGCGATCATTGGATGGCCCGCAAAGACGGCGTTTTAACGCAGGTTAACGACCTCTGGCTGAAGGCCGCCCCCAAAGAGAGCAAGCGCGAGGTCGGGCAGCGCGTCAACCAGCTAAAGACCAAAGTCGAGGAGACGGTCGAAACCGCGCAACATCGCCTTCAGACCCGCGCCGCCGAATCGAAGCTGGCAACCGAGCGTGTCGATATCACGCTTCCCGGCATTCGTCGTCCCCTGGGCGCCGAACATCCCATCATCAAGACGATGAATGAAATCGTCTCCGTATTCCGCAATCTCGGCTACTCGGTGGAGGAAGGCCCGGTGATCGAGAGCGACTACTATAATTTCGAGTCGCTGAATTTTCCGCTAAACCATCCCGCGCGTGATACGCAGGATACGCTGTTCATCGCCAACCAGGAATCGAAGCCGCAACGTGACCGTTTGCTGCTGCGCACCCACACTTCCCCTGTCCAGATCCGCACCATGGAGAAGATGAAGCCTCCGCTGCGTATCGTCATTCCCGGCAAGGTACACCGCAACGATCCGCCGGACGCCAGCCACTCGCCGATGTTTCACCAGGTCGAGGGTTTGGCAGTCGACAACAACATCACTTTCGGCGATTTGAAGGGCACCCTCGATCACGCCATGAAAGCCCTGTTCGGATCGAGCGTGAAGACCAGTTTCCGTCCGTCGTTCTTCCCCTTCACCGAGCCCAGCGCCGAGATGATGGTTTCGTGTTTCATCTGCGGCGGCAGTGGCAAACGCGGCGGCGAGCCCTGTCGTCCCTGCAAGCAAAGTGGATGGATCGAAATTCTCGGTTGCGGTATGGTCGATCCCAACGTCTTCGAATTTGTGAAGCACAATGGTTATGACTCCAGGAAGATTTCCGGATTCGCCTTCGGCATGGGTGCGGACCGCATTGCCTTGCTGAAGTACGGAGTGGAAGATTTGCAGTTGTTCTTCCAAGGGGACGTTAGGTTCTTGCAACAGTAGAGTCGTCTTTCATCGCTGGTCGTCGACCTTAGTATGACATTGGAAGAAATTGAAGAAACGTTGCCGAACCGGTTTCACGACTCCGAAATCCGGGCGATCCTCGTAGACTGCGCCCAGCGCACAGCGACATTGGAGCGATCTGTAGTCGGGGATCTTGACGCTCCTCTAGAGAAACGCGAGGTTTACAAGGAAGCAACGCTCGTCGTATCTGGTGTGCTTCTTTCCGTACTTGAGCCGCCTCAGCCCGACTACCCATTTTCCGAAGCTCGAGGTTTGCGTGTT
>Ga0157378_10000612_pt1 | contig 33518 bp, 29 predicted proteins | sample M65metaG_FD_115309 | JGI IMG/M metagenome (GOLD analysis project Ga0157378, IMG submission 115309) | Miscanthus rhizosphere microbial communities from Kellogg Biological Station, Michigan, USA - M6-5 metaG | ecosystem: Host-associated > Plants > Roots > Rhizosphere > Soil | place: USA: Michigan... | reverse complement strand
TATCCAAAGGAACTGCGCAACGGGCGGTTCGTGCCTTGCCCAAAAACCTACCTGAAGTCGCTAGTGTAAACCCCTGACTTAGCACGCCTCCTTTTCTAATCTCAGAGTGCCCACAAATACTTGTTTTTGGGCACTTCTCCGGTAAGCGCGTTTACCAAGCACTAGCGACCTACGCTGATAGAGTCGCGGAGTTTCTGCCACAAGAATTAGAATGATTGCTGATGCTAGGATTCGCACGTGGAGAGGGAAAACAAATTCTGGCTCGTCCGCGACAAGCGCCGTTTGTTGCTGGCCATGATGGAAAGCCTCGCTGGAGGCGCCCACATTTCTTTTGAAGGTGACTTGAGCGCACTGCGTCTGTCTGACATCCCCGGTGCCTCGCAAGACGAAACAGGTGCGCTCAAACGAAACACCCTCTGGCCGAAACAAGACTTCATGGTCCTGCCATTGGAATTATCCACCAGCAGGGCAATCGTTTCGGCTATTGGAGGGACAGTTCCTGGCACGCTAATTCACATTCAAATCGAGAAGGATGGCAGCCTGCAATTCGCCGCCTACGACAAGTTCCATCCTAGATGTATTGTCTTCGGTCCAGCAACGGACCAAGCGATCCTTGAATCCCTAGTATCGGAGGGCATCATGAGGCCGTACACCGGGCGACCTCCCCATGGCTGAGGGGCCGAATCCACTTCTCCGGTTACGCGCGTCAGGAGCTAGCGAGAGCAGATCAACTGGCGGGGTGAGCTTTGGGGAAACTTCCAAGTACCTTTCAAGATCTCTGGACGCGGTCGATGGTTACGACCGTCCACTTCCCGGGACCACTGTGGAGTTCGCGCGGGCTGGTATGGTGTCACAATGGCGATGGCATTGATCCTTGCAAGCAGCTAGGGAATCTTCAGATCCAGTCGGTAAACATCACTAACGCTCTTGTCCAACACCAGGAGGGGTGAATCGTCTTCAGCCAATCCTACCCACTCTCGGCTGCCCTGTTCAATTTGCTGCAGGCTAACGACGCGTTCAAACGTCTGACGGGCGACGTCAAATCGCACAATCGCATTGCCTTCATTCTTGTTCAATAGATAAATCTTCTTCGAGTCTTTTGACCACGTGTTGAATTGAAAGATCCCTTCACCGATTGCTACCCATTTTCCGCTTTCCAAGTCATACAGCATGAGTTTCGAAGCGTCAGTCGGAAAGGCAGAGACGTAGCGGCCGTCGGATGACATTTGCGGGCTAAACAGTCCTTCCGACCCTGGCAATGTTGAAACAGCCTTAGATTTCAGGTCGATACGTAGAATCCCTCGCGGCTTTCCGACTGAACCGCCAAAGAATATGTAGGCCCCATCCGGAGACCACGACGGATCAATTTCGGGGTGTGTATCACCCGCGAAGATCTCTTGGGGAGCGCCGCCTTCCGAAGATATGACGTAAATTTTCCAAGTCCTCCCGGGCCTCACATCGGTGAAAGCAATACGTGTCCCGTCGGGCGACCAGCGCGGCCTAACTACCTGAATGGGAGGAAGAGTCAATTGCCGTTTCTCCGTTCCGTCCGCTTTGCTTCGCCACAGCGTGAGGTCGGGAAACGAAACGTACGCTACCCACTGCCCGTCGCGGGAGCGACTGGCTTCGGAAGCCGATATACCAGAAAGATAGGGCACGAATTTGTTCAAGCCTCTGTCGAGTCGCACCAGTTCGGCACGACTTTGCGTCCCGAGTGCATACAGTTTTTTGCCGTCGGGACTGGGCACCGGGTATCCAAACACAATCGACTCATGTGTTAGTCGAACAGGTGCACGATGAGCTGCAGTTCCCGACTCCGTGGATACCCAGACGTCCTCATCGCGATCCTTCTCCGGTTCGTGTGAATTGAAAAAGAAATACTTGGCGTCACCACTCCAGGCCCCAGTGTGGAGTGGCCTGTCTAATTCGGGAAAGAGCAAACGAAGATTCGTGCCGTCTGCTCTCATCTCCCAGATCGCCGCCAGGTTTCGTTTGGTGTCTAGCGCATCGAAGCGAATTCGGCTGCCATCGGGAGAGTACTGCAGCTTCCACGGGGTTCCTGAGATATTTGCCAGCTTACGATTCTCTGTTCCGTCACTTCTCGCCGCAAAGACGCCGTCATTCGTTGAGTACGCAAGGTGTTCACCGTCTGGTGCCCAGCCTGCCCACAGTGCCTTAATATTGCCGACTTGAATCGGTGTGCCCGCAGGCAACGACACGATCCAGACTGGCCGCTCCACCGTCGGCGATCCTTGTACTCCCGTGCCCACTAACAGTGCGGAACCGTGCGGCGAAATGTCGTAAATGTCCACATCTCTAAGGCCGGTTTGGATTTCGGTTTCCTCGCCGCCATCGACGGATGATTGCTTGATCGTCCCATTCTCGGAAAAATAGAGCCGCACCCCGTCGGTGAGTAAGGCAAATTTTCGCCAGCCATCGTTCGTAAGCCGCGTGGAACCAATCACTCGTAGCGTCAAAGGCCGCGAAAAACGATATTCGATGGCCAAGAAAACAGCCGAAAGCGCGACAACGGCCGCGGCGATCCCGAGAACTAAAGCTTTCCTTCCCTTGTTTGACAAATTTTGTGTGGCTGGTTCTGGGCTGGCCGTTCGGATCGGGAGCTCATCCCGTGGCGAGAGAAGACTTGGCTCTGATGAATCCAGCGAACCGATGAAGCGGTAACCACGGCGGGGCAATGTCTCGATGAACCTTGGATGCTCGGCCGAGTCTTTTAAAGCTTCTCGCAGCCGATTTACAGCTTTGTTTAGGCTCTGATCAAAATCCACGAATGTGTCGTCAGGCCACAGCTTCTTCTTTAGCTCCTCCCGCGTAACCAACTGGCCTGGGCGCTCCAGCAGCTCCGTCAGTATCTGCAGCGGTTGGCCTACGAGGCTGCTCCTGTTGCCATTGTTTCTGAGTTCAGCGGTATCGAGATCGAGATGGAACTCACCGAAGCGAATCAGGCGTCTTGACCCGGCTGGAATGTGCATCGAAGGAACTCAATGGGCCTCATTCTAACATGAGTTTTTCTTGTCCGCTGGCCGGTAAAACCTCGCCCAAAGCGCACAACATGAAGGATTTGGCAGATGGAAGGAGAGAGTCACATAGAAGTCAGCCGCATGCCATTGCTTTTCAGCCGACTCCTCGGTTACGACTCCGCACATCAACGGAGGCAACATGAAATCCAGAACATTAGCGTGGATTACTACGATCACGTTACTTGTTGGGCTGGCGATTCCGGTTGGGATGGCCACCCAGGGACAAAATCAACAGCACAATGACTATGTCATCGTCGACCTCGGTACACTAGGTGGCACATTTGGCGAGGCCAATGCTGTAAGTAACAAAGGCTCGGTGGCTGGCGATGCAACCCTCTTCGGTGACACAGTCAGACATGCTTTCTTGTGGCGAAAAGGACTGACAAGGGATCTCGATACATTGGGAGGCCTGAACAGCAGGGCCACCTCTCTCAATGAGGAGGACGAGGTCACGGGCATTTCGGATATTTCTACTCCAGACCCGCTAGGCGAAGACTTTTGTGGTTTCGGTACCAACCTTGTATGTCTTCCGTTTATTTGGCAAAACGGCACGATGGTTCCCCTTCCTACCCTTGGCGGAAGTAACGGCCAAGCCTTTGCCATCAACAGCCGAGGCCAGGTGGCCGGTATGGCTGAGACCGAAACGCTGGATGCAACCTGCGAAAGCGGCTCCGAATTCCCTCAGGTTGAGCCGGTTCTGTGGGAAAAAGGCGAGATTCATAGACTTCCAACTATCGCGGGTGACCCGGACGGGGCCGTCCACGCCATCAATGACAATGGCCAAGCTGTCGGGAACACTTTGGATTGCACGGGTTCTTCTTTTCATGCCGTTCGCTGGCAACACGGCAAGGCGATTGACCTCGGCTCCCTCGACGGACTGCTGCTCGCGCCACAGGCCATCAATAGCAGAGGTCAAGTAGCGGGTTTCGCATTCTCGCCAGACGGCAGTGTCCTTGTTGCTTTTCTCTGGCAGAACGGTGTCGCGACAAACCTCGGCACTCTACCGCCGGACGCTTTCAGCTTGGCCCTTGGAATTAACGACAAAGGCCAAATCGTGGGAGATTCATGCGATGCTGACTTCAGCTGCCGTGCCTTCCTTTGGCAAAACGGTGCGATGACGGAGCTCAACGACCTCGTTCATAACCCCAATGCCCCATTTCTTGAAAACGGCAATAGCATCAACTCGCTTGGGCAGATTGCCGGGAAAACAACGGTGCAGGGTACCCCGATTGCAGATGCTTTCTTGGCAACGCCGAGACACTGCGAAGGCACCCACGGAACCGGCGCCGGTGAAAGACCGAAGGGGGTTTCGCCTGAGAAAGTTCGCAGGATGCTGCGGCAGCGACTGGGTTCTCGGTATCAAATTCCCTTCCACAGATCCAAGCCGAGGAACTAGAAACCGGGCGTTAGAGTGGTTCTACATGCAGATTTGGTGAAGATCGATCATCCTGAACATACATACGCGCAACCGCGACGTTCTCCTTGGCTATCAAGGTCACGCACGTATCTCCCGCGATTTCCTCAAGTCCCGATTAGTCGGATAATCGGACATTTGCCGTACCGGGACCCACTTTTCCGGTCAGCGCGTTTGTCAGAACTTCGACTGTTCGGTTGGACGTGATTCGCTATGCTGACTGCGCTCTTCCCAGCAGGCGCTTGCTCACTTGGTCGAGCTCGCCCTTCATACCTTCGGTTTCCTGCCCTGCTATCTTGGCCGCGTTAATTTCTGTCATCAGTAGGATCGCGGTCGCCACATCGGCGCTGCATTGCAAGCAGTACGTTTCTCTATTTCCTGGAAGAACAAATGGCTCGCTCTGTTGTCCACAAACACCGCACTGCGAAGTAGATGCCCCTTCCGTACCCTTCGGACCGCCTAACATTCGACCTTCCTCCAGATGGCCCGAGCCTGCGACGCGACGGGCCTCAATTAAGCTGCCTAGCGTTCGGTATGTGGTCCCAATTCTTTGCTTGCGAAGTCGCTAAATGGAGCGGTGATGATGCGGGTTGAGCAGTGCTCCTGCGGGAGGGTGGCCTACGCGTACGGCGCTTGTCGCCGACGGTCCACTCGAAAAATATGAACAACATGAAACCGCAAGCAAGAACGCAGATGGCAATAAAGACTATGAGCGACATGCGTAGAGTGGCCCCGATCTCTTTCGTGTCGAGATTACGCAGGCGGGAGAGAAAAGTTCTTAGCAGTCCGTTAGAAATCTGTAAGAGGAGCAATGATAATGGCAAGAGTGATGGGCTTGTCCGGTTACGGCTGCCAGCTCAACCGGTCGATGCAACACTTTAATCAGGTGATCCGGCAATACTTCCCCCCCAAGACAACCGATCTGTCCGGCTGTACTCAATCAAACCCTAGACAGGGTGGTGTTCCGTTGAATCGACGCTCGCGAACGACCCTTCGCGGCTGAAAGCCTTGCGGGCGGACTTCGAACTGGTGTTGCGTCGACCCATTGAGACCGCCGCGTTAATCAGGCATGTGGAGATCGAACCTGTCTACAATGCGAACGCCTACTCGAATCTTTCGATTGTCCTTGACACTCACACTCGCGTGGAACAAGATCATCTCGTTTGAGACGAGACTCCGCTTCCTAGCCCGAACGCGGCTACTTTAACGGCAAGCTCCGCATCGAGCACTAAGAGGGCAGGACCCTCCTCCTTTCCCTCCCTCGCTCGGGGCTCAACCTCCTGTTCGACGTACAGGTCTGCACACCCAAGACGCCAGCGGTTCCAGGCCACACCACTCAAGTCCGACTCGCTTTCATGCGAGGAGAAATATCGAATTTCGCAAAAAGGAGAACTGACCATGTCTGAAGGAAACAAGAATGTAGTCCGTCGTTTGTTCGAAGAAGTTTGGAACAAAGGCAACTTGCAGGTGACAGACGATCTCTTTACCCCCAACTACGCTCACCATGACTCTTCGACGCCCGATGTTGGGCGAGGCCCCGAGAGTGAGAAGAAAAGAGCCACTCTCTATCGCACTGCCTTCCCCGACCTTCGGTTGACGGTCGAGGACGTCATTGCCGAAGGCGAAACCGTCGTGGCTCGTTGGTCTTGTCGGGGTACCCACAAGGGCGATCTCAACGGGATTGCACCAACGGGGAAGCAAGTCAACATCACAGGCGTAAGCATTGCCCGCTTTACGAACGGCAAAATGTCCGAAGGCTTTGTCAATTGGGACGCTCTGAGCCTTATGCAGCAGCTCGGCATCGTCCCTGAACTCGCCAAACCCAAGGTAGCCGCCGCCACAAGGTAGCTGTCCCAACTTCCTCACGGAAACCGGAAGGCCCGATTTGTATAGTCGGGCCTTCTTTCATATTCAATCGGTGGCACTCAGACTGAAACGACTATTTTGTGGCCTTCTTTGCTTGCGCCCTAACCTTCGCCCACCGTTTTCTGGCAGCCGCCGCGATTCGCGCCCTTCCCGCCGGAGACAGCACACGCTTCGTCATCTTGGGTCACATCACGGTTCGTTGAGCGCCCTAGGGCCTCTGCCGCCGCACTTATACCGTTGAGCCGATGCTGGAGCTTGCTCAGTTTCTTCTCAATCTGTCGCTCTTCCCGTCTGATCACAGCCAGAATGTTCATTCAAGGCTCCACAAACAATGTATATCAGGCAGCGAATAGACACTAGCCGAAGGCGGCTTGGAAGGGACCGTAACTGAGTCATTCTCGGTATCGAACCGAAGCGACATCAGGGAGTTCTTGAACCGGTGTAGACTGCCTGTATGCGAAAGCGCCTTATCACTGCGACCGCCGAGGCTATTGGGACTCGGGGCGAAGGTTGGCTAGACATCGAGCGTGCCGCGGTAGTCGAGGTCACGTCCGAAGAAGGGGATTATCCGATCGAGTCCGCCTTCGGCCCTGCAGATGCGAGGGGCTGGCGCGCGGCAGAGCCGGGGAGTCAAACCATTCGGCTGGTCTTCGATCAGCCGCAACAGCTCAGTTGCATATCGCTGGCATTCGAGGAGAACGAAGCTGCGCGGACGCAAGAGTTCGTTTTACGGTGGTCTCAAGGCCAGGGAAGCCCCGTTAAGGAAATCGTGCGGCAACAGTGGAATTTCAGTCCACCTGAGTCGATACGCGAGATCGAGGAATATCGAGTAGAGCTTTCAGCTGTTACTGTACTTGAGTTGGTCATCAAGCCGAACATCGGCGGCGGACTCGCGCGCGCTTCGCTTAAGAACCTCCGTTTGTCTTAATCTCGCGGCCGGTCTTTGCTGTTCGTTTCCGAAGAACGGTGTGGCTGCCCGCAATTGCGGACATTTTCAGAAATTCCGCACAGCAGATCGACGCGTCTGGTATTCGAGTGGACGGGGGCCTTTCTATGACCAATCCCCGACCGCTTGCCGGTGCAAAAACTTACATTCGCGGGACACCCGATTGCGACTGGGGAATCCCGGCCGCCACTCCCTGCGATGCTCGTCTCTGCCTATTCCGAGAACACTGCATCGAGCGGCACGGTTTAGACCCCGATGACACCGACCTCAAGTGTGACGACGCTCGGGCCGATCGGTGGTTGTAAATGCTTCTTTCCGCCCCGAATACCGTCTCCGTGCGGGTACACCCCGGACGGTTTGGTCGCGTGTGGCGGTCGAAACTTCCTGAACAAAGTGCTCATTGCTGACTCTTCAGTCTCCCGGCGGCAAGGGCTCCACAGGAAATGTTCCTACGGATTCATCGCACAACAGAGTTTCCGCCACGTTACAACGATGAGAGAGAGTGTCAAATCTGTAGCGGTCGGTTGTCTGGTCGTAGCCGCGAATTTCAAGCACTCCCGACACAAATCTCCTTCCCCAGCGTTTAGAAAACTACTCCTTTGATAGGGCAGAACATCCGCCTATTTGAGCACTGTCCGGTAACGGCGGTGTTGCATCGACCGTCTGAGGTGGCAGCGTTAACCAGGGAGCGCCGGTTTATCCCCGGCGCACCCCGATCTAACGCGGTGGCGAATTCGTTCGAGAGCCCCTCGTATTCTCGCGATCTGGGGCGCCATAGGAGTCCAGGCCAGTTGGCCCAGTCTTTTGCCTTCTCGGCTTGCGCGGAGATCTCCACTTTGATTGCTGAGGGCGCGGCCAAAGTCGCCTGCGTTCATTGCCCTGCAAGGAACGAATTCAATGAACCCCGAAACGCGCTGCGCTTTGTATTGCCGCGTCAGCACGATCGGCAAGGGCCAGGACACCGAAGTCCAAGCGCGCGAGTTGCGGGAGTTCTGCCAGGCGCGGGGTTTATCACATGACTCGGGCCGCGCGATTCTGGCGGTCGCTGTTTAATTGACTGCTGAACGATGCCCGATACTGTCGGGATCGACTCCAGACTGTATCCACACGCGTTAAGGATCCCGTTCGTCTCGATAACGCGATGGTTCACGCCATTCATTCGCGCCCCGAACGTTCTATGCCGCTGCCATCGCTGCCTTCACACGCTGCACCAGCTTCGGGCGCAGCCGGGGAAACCCACAAGGGGAATCAGCGGCGCCAAAAAGATCAGCGATCATTGACTACACCAGCGGGGAGGCTACAATAACCGCTGCAACCGAACCTCAGTTCGCCAGCCAGGATCTACCTCGTTCGCTCACTCCCGGAGGATGAAGTGATCGATGACCTCTATGATCTCATCGGTGGAAGGGAAACGGTTTGGGCTGCTACCGAAGTGTTTTATAGAAGAGTCTTCGCGGATAACACACTTAGCCCCTTTTTTAGGACTACCGACATGGCGCAACTATGCTCTCGGCAAAGCATGTTTATCTCCATGCTTATCGGCGGACGAGTTGTCTATACGGGAAAAGATATCCATTCCGCTCATGCGCACGCACGGGAGCAAGGGTTAAACGACGGGCATTTTGATAGGTTCCTTAGGCACTTTCGCGAAGCGCTGAATGAAGTGGGCGTCGAGGCTGATAAGGTGGAGAAGGTCATGAAACTTCTTGAAACGAGGCGAAACCCTGTCCTGAATCCCTGAGATTGATCCGGAAGACATCGGTGAATGGGCGACAGTTGCTTATGGACGGGAAAGACGCGTGCGGGCGAGATCAGCTCGCCGCGTTCAGCGAAGTTGACTTCGACTGGACGATCGGGACGTACGGCCACTGCGCGCGCCCGTGCTGCGCGAATAACAGAAGCAAAGCTAGAGTCGCCAGGATTTTGAATCTCGTCATCGATGCTCCTTTGAACCATGCATTAGGGCAACGTGCGCGGCGTGTCGCATCTCAGCTTTCTTCGGACTCATCGGTCTGCTTCGCCAACCGCAGCCGCACTCGGCCACGATCGGCGGCTCGCGACGCCGGCGCGAGCCTTTGTAGCGGCCGGGCAACAGTTTCGTCGCGTCCAAAACGCACACTCCGCTCGAATCTCGCGTCCAACTGCGTCCAAAATCGAGCGATTTAGGGATGAATTTCCAGGTGGGAAGCCAGTAAAGCCAACTGCATCAACAATGATTTATGGAGCGGGCGATGGGAATCGAACCCGCGTCCGAAGCTTGGGAAATGCTGGGGACCTTGGCTCTTTCTTCACCAGCAGCTCGAAGTGGGACACTCTTGAGTCCAGCCGGAAGGCAAGTACCGTGGCTTCAAACTCTGCCATCGTGGGGAGCAACGCTCTGTGAATTGCGCTGCGCCAGGAACTCCGCCGCTTTGATCGGCTCGATTCGCGCGATTTTCAGGTAAGTCGTTTGTCTGCTACGCACCGGCCTGCCTCCGCCTCTGCCCTTCCTCGGTATCTGATTATCCACCTGGAATAGCGGAGCTACGCTGCCAGCGGGAAGCTGAACTCGAATACGCGCGTCGTGCGAACCGCCCCCTGAATCGAACTGGCCGAAGAGGCGATCTCGCGGCTGCCTGCCCAACGGGAAGCTATGCATTTGATTTGTCACGTTTTTCTCGAGGCTGGTTTTTCACTTATGTTCCCACCTGAACCCTGGCGAACTTCGCCCGCAACTCCGCGCTTTCTGCCCGGCGCCGGACAGCCAGTTCGGCCCGGTATTCCCGTTTCAGCCTCCACACCGTCGCCAATGCCTCCCAGATAGGGTCCCTTTGTGAGAGGTGCCCCCCATTTCTCGCACGATCTCGGCTCATGACGGCCCAGAGAGCATGGCCGACTCGCATGAGCTTCAATTCGCCTCTGTCAATGGTCATCCGATCGTGGCGCGGCAAGATTTTCATGCGGCTACCTTGAGAGACGGTGCGGTCGCGCCGACTAGTTGAAATGCCTGAATATGGGCCGTCGGAAGGAAAGAAAATTGAGCTACGCTGCAATGTGTACCGAAACTGTACCCGACTAGGGCGATCGTAGCCGTTGCTGCGATTCTAGCGACTAAAGGAATCAGTAACTTGCGTGGAGTCAGTGGGCATGGAGAGTTCAAATCCCACCCTCTCCGCCATTTCTACACCGCACAAATTCGGTCTCACCGCTTAGTTCGTTAGCGACGCCGCTAACGACCGAATCTCGCCCTTACCGCCCGAATCCTCGCGAAGAGCCCTGCAACCACGCCCGGGCACAAGCTGTAGCCGCCGTGCAGCATCGGCCGCGAAATTTAAAGCCGTGCGCTGCACTCTCACCCGTGGACAGCTGCACAATATTGCAGTTGTCGGGCGAAACTTCCCCAAAATCAACGGCCCGCCGGCATTCGCGGACGGTTCCAAGGTTCTCTCGAGGCACACTACAAGGGCGGAGCCTATGCGAGGTTAACCATCTGCGAATCAAACACATACGGGGTATGTTCGTAAACCATTTGATTTCAATTGGATACGGACTTCACCATAAATCGTGCATTTGCAGTGCAGTACAAAATCCGAGGGGGCGGGGAAGGGTCCCCTTAGCACTATCCTGCGAGTTTCTATGCCAATATGCATTTAAGATGTACTTCCTTGACCCTGACAACGACTCTACGTACTATAGTGCTTGAGTGGCCCGCGCACTCGATTGGAAGACCATGTCGTCCGTCACAAATTCCCACCTCAACTCCCCACCGCCTCCCCCTTCCTCTCCCTCTTCTTTTTTGGAGTCGCTGGGTGCGCGCGTGCGCCAGGTTCGCAATCAACGCGGTATGACGCGAAAGGCCGCAGCCCGCGCTGCCGATGTTTCCGAGCGCCACTTGGCTCAACTGGAAGCCGGTGAAGGCAACGTCTCCATCATTTTGTTGCGCAGAATCGCGGCCGCGCTCGGCGTGTCGCTGTTGGAACTGTTTTCACCGGAAACAAATGAGCCTGTAGAAAAAAGACTGATCCAGCGCTTTCTCGAACGCATTCCCGCGCATCGACTGGAAGACGTTGTCTACCGGCTGATGCGCGATTTCGGCCACGAAGAAAAAGTCCGCCAGAGGCGCATCGCCCTGGTCGGATTGCGCGGCGCCGGAAAGTCCACGCTGGGAGCGAAACTTGCCGAAGCTTTCCGCATCCCGTTCGTCGAGCTCGATCGCGAAATCGAGAAAGAAACCGGAATGCCCCTCTCGGAAATTTTCTCCCTGTACGGCCAGCCCGGCTATCGCGCCATCGAACGCCGCACGCTCGAGCGCGTGCTCAACCAAAATGATCGCGGCGTATTTTCCATCGGCGGCGGTGTCGTCTCCGAAAAGGAAACCTACGATTTTCTTCTCTCCCATTGCTACACCGTGTGGGTGAAAGCGCAGCCCGAAGAACACATGTCGCGCGTGATCGCACAAGGAGATTTTCGCGCCATGGCCGGCAGCAATCGCGCCATGGAAGATCTCCGCAGAATTTTGGAGTCGCGCGAACCGCTGTATCGCAAAGCCGATCTGGTTCTGGACACTTCCGGAACTTCCGTGGAAGAAAGTTTTGCCAAACTAACATTGGCACTGCAAGCAAATTTCCAATAGCCGCAGGAGAATCCCGTGGACGCCGTCACCACTCCAGAAATTCAAGCCCAGCCGGAAGCGGTCGACTATCGCACCGATCCATCGCGCTATAGACACTGGAAGCTTTCGTTTGATGGACCGGTAGCGACACTGACGATGGACGTGGCCGAAGACGGAGGGCTGCGGCCGGGCTACAAACTCAAACTCAATTCGTACGACCTGGGCGTCGACATCGAATTGCATGACGCGCTGCAGCGCATCCGCTTCGAGCATCCGGAGATCCGCACAGTAGTGATCAGCAGCGCCAAGAGCCGCATTTTCTGCTCCGGCGCGAATATTTACATGCTGGGACTTTCCTCGCATGCCTGGAAAGTCAATTTCTGTAAATTCACCAACGAAACCCGCAATGGAATGGAAGATTCCAGCGCGCATTCCGGCCTGAAATTTCTCGCCGCCCTGAACGGAACCACCGCGGGCGGTGGCTACGAACTGGCCCTGGCCTGCGACGAAATTATTTTGGTGGACGATCGCTCTTCGGCGGTCAGCCTGCCCGAACTTCCGCTGCTCGGCGTTTTGCCGGGAACCGGAGGTTTGACGCGCATCACCGACAAACGCAAAGTGCGCCGCGATCACGCGGATGTTTTCTGCACCAATCCGGACGGCGTACGCGGCCAGCGCGCAAAAGATTGGCAGTTGGTGGACGAAGTCGTGAAGCCGCAGCAATTTGCGGAACGCATCAAGCAGCGTGCCCAGGAATTGTCCGCGAAAAGCGATCGGCCTGCGGATGCAAGAGGCATCGCGCTCTCGCCGCTCGGGCGAAAGATCGACGCAGCGGGCATTCATTACCAGTTCGTTGACGTGCAACTGAATCGCGAAGCGCGCACGGCATCCTTCATTGTCCGTGCGCCGGAATCATTGGCGACAGAAACCGTCGAAAAGGCTGTGGCCGCGGGCGCGACTTGGTGGCCGCTGCAAATGGCTCGGGAATTCGATGATGCGATTTTGCATCTGCGTACCAATGAGCTGGATCTCGGCCTCTGGTTGATGAAAACCGAAGGCAAGGCGGAAGCCGTCGTGGCGCTCGATGATTTCATGCTGTCGAATCAGGCTAATTGGTTTGTACGCGAAGTTCTGGGCATGATGGGCCGAACCTTTGCGCGGCTGGACGTGAGCGCGCGATCGATCTATGCGATTGTCGAGCCAGGTTCCTGCTTCGCGGGTTCCCTGCTCGAATTGGCTTTTGCGGCAGATCGCATTTTCATGCGCGATACGCAGGACCGTGAGGCCGCAAGCATCACGCTCTCGAACATGAATTTCGGCGCGCTGCCGATGGTCAATCATCTTTCGCGTCTGGCGGCGCGCTTCGCGGGTGACGCAGCGCAAACCGATGCCCTGAAATCCAAAATCGGCGCCAAGCTTTCACCGCAGCAAGCGCTCCAAGCAGGACTGGTGACCGTGGCGCCCGACGACCTCGATTGGGAAGACGAATTGCGCCAGGCCATCGAATCGCGCACCGCACTTTCTCCGGACGCGCTCACCGGCCTGGAAGCCAATCTGCGCTTCGGTGCGCAGGAAACGCTGGAAACGCGAGTTTTCGGCCGCCTGTCGGCATGGCAAAACTGGATTTTCATACGACCGAACGCCGTCGGAGCGAATGGCGCGCTCAAGGTCTACGGAACCGGGGCACCAGTGAAGTTCAACTGGGAACGAGTTTAAAGGCGGCTGCCCAGCGCTGCCCCAGCAACACCGAAAATCAGATTGTCCTGAGGAGATGTCATGATCGATTACACGGAGAAAATTCCGAACAACGTGGATCTGGGCCGCGACCGCGTTCTGCAACGCGCGCTGGAACACTGGCAACCCGCCTTTCTGGGCTGGTGGTCGGACATGGGTCCGAATGAGAGCCGCGGTTACGACGTTTACCTGCGCACCGCAACCAGCGTGGAGCCCGATGGCTGGGCGCAATTTGGATACGTGAAAATGCCGGAGTATCGCTGGGGGATTTTTCTCCAGCCGCGCGACGAGCAGCGGCTGGTGAATTTCGGAACACACAAAGGCCAACCCGCGTGGCAGGAAGTTCCCGGTGAATATCGCTCGACCCTGCGGCGCATCATCGTGACGCAGGGAGACACCGAGCCGGCTTCAGTGGAGCAGCAGAAGATGCTGGGACTTTCCTGCCCCTCGCTCTACGACCTGCGGAATATTTTTCAGGTGAATGTGGAGGAAGGGCGTCATCTGTGGGCCATGGTGTACTTGCTGCACCGCTATTTCGGACGCGACGGCCGCGAAGAAGCAGAAGCGTTGCTGGAGCGGCGTTCCGGCGACACTGACAATCCGCGCATTCTCGGCGCGTTCAACGAACCGACTCCGGACTGGCTGGCGTTTTACATGTTCACGTTTTTTACCGATCGCGACGGCAAGTTTCAACTTTGCGCGCTGGCGGAGTCCGGCTTTGACCCACTCTCCCGCACCTGCCGCTTCATGCTCACCGAGGAAGCGCATCACATGTTCGTCGGCGAGACCGGTGTCAGCCGCATCATCCAGCGCACCTGCCAGGTGATGAAGGAAAACAACATCGACGATCCCTCCGACGTGCGTGCTATGGGCGTGATCGACCTGCAAACGATTCAGAAATACCTGAATTTCCATTACAGCGTCACGCTCGATCTGTATGGTTCGGATGTTTCTTCCAACGCCGCGAATTATTTCACCAACGGCTTGAAGGGGCGCTTCCGGGAGACGAAGCTCGAGGACGATCACCAGTTGCAAGAAGCCTCCTATCCAGTGTGGGAAGTCACCGGGGGCAAGATTGTCGGCAAGGATGTTCCGGCGCTGACGGCGCTGAACGAACGGTTGCGCGACGACTACATCGGCGAAATCGAAGACGGCGTCGCACGGTGGCAAAAGGTGATCGATACCGCCGGGATTCCCTTCAAGCTCACGCTGCCGCATAAGGGTTTCCATCGCGAAATCGGCAATTTCGCGGGACACTTCATCAGCATCGACGGAGAAGTACTGACCGAAGAGGCCTGGAAGAAACGAGAATTCGAGTGGTTGCCCAGCGCAGCGGACTATAAATATGTGCAGTCGTTGATGGCCGGACGGGTCACCGAACTGGGCAAGTTCGCGAACTGGATCGCACCGCCGATCCGTGGCATCAACAATCAACCCTTGAACTTCGAGTACGTGCGCTTTAATTGAACAGTCAGAATCGACCGATCTTCGTGCCAACGTCGAGATCCTGAGGCTACCCTCGCCGGTAGCCTCAAGATGACAATTGCGGAGTTCAAGTGCAGCCGATCATCGACATCCACATTCACATCATGCCGTACCACATGATGAAGCCGTCGGCGATGGAGCTGATGCGGCGCGGGCGGAAAGATTATGCGGATGTGGAGCGCTACTGCGCCGATCCCAGGGAGTTTCTCGGGCTACTCGACAGCCTTGGCGTCGAGCGCGCCGGGCTGATCAATTACGTCTCCCCGAAAATCATCGGATTTACGCCGGAAGTGAACGACTGGATTGTGAACTATTGCAAGGCGGCGCCGGATCGGCTGTTGGCGTTTGGTGGAGTGCTGCCGGGAACGGTGCCCGATCCGGGCGCGGAAGTCGATCGCATGGCGAAAATCGGAATCCGCGCGATCAAGATGCATCCATCGCATCAGGTACTCTCGCCGAACGATTACATCGACGGCAACAAAGAGCTGGCAGCGATCTACGAACGGGCGCAAGCGAATCACTTGCCGGTGATGATTCATACCGGGACATCGATTTTTCCGGGTGCGAGAAATTTGCATGCGCAGCCGATGTTATGCGACGACGTGAGCATCGACTATCCCGATTTGGTGGTGATCCTGGCGCACGGCGGCCGGCCTTTGTGGATGGAGGAGGCATTTTTCCTGGTGCGCCGGCACAAGAATATGCACATGGATATCTCCGGAATTCCCCCACAGAAATTGCTGGAGTATTTTCCGCGGATCGAAGACATCGCCGACAAGGTGTTGTGGGGCACGGACTGGCCGGGTCCCGGCGTACCGGAGATCAAGGGCAACACTGAGAAGTTCAACGCCTTGCCGATTCGGGACGAGGCCAAACGCAAGATTCTGTACGACAACGCCGCACGGCTGTTTCCCCGCTGAGCGCTGGGAAGACAGACTAAAGCGTGGGCCACAGTTCTCTACACCTCCGCTGCCTGTGCTACGGCTACTGAACATATGTTCTGTTTCTGAACACTTGTTCAGAATGTATTGACACTAACAATTGAGCGTGCTAACTGTAGGGTTCAGCACGGTTCCCTGCCCTTACCGGAGATTTGAGTTGCCTACTTCCACGTCCAACAAGAGCAGCAACGGACGGCTGAGGCGGCGCTATCTGGCGCGGCGGCTGGAGATCGTTCGCGCGGCAGGCAACGAGTTTCGGCTGCGGGGGTTTGCCGAAACAGGGATGCGCGATATCGCGGCGGCGGCAGACCTCTCTCCCGCCAACCTCTACAACTACTTTCGCGGAAAGAACGAGATCCTCTTCTTCTGCCAGGATGTTTCGCTCGACCGGTTGCTGGCCGCGCTGGACCAGGCGAGGCGGCTGCGGTCCAGCGCTGCAGCCAAGGTGCACCTGGTGATTGTTTCGCACGTGCGCTGCGTGCTGGATGAGGTCGAAGGCGCGGCGGCGCATTTGCTGACGAACGCCTTGCCGGCCCAAATGCAGCGCTCGCTTGTGGTAAAGCGCGACCGCTACGAGGATGGCGTTCGGCAACTCATCGCCAATGGGATTCGATCGGGAGAGTTTGTGCCGCGCGACCCGGCGCTGGCGACTCGCGCGGTGCTGGGCGCTTTGAATTGGAGTGCGCGGTGGTTCAAGCCCGATGGCGCACTGACCGCGACGGAAATTGCCAAGGAATTCGCGGATTACTTGATTCGCGGATTGCTGGCGAAGCCTGATACGGCGCGGCGGAGATTGGCGAGCGCCGAGGTCGGCAAAGGGCGGCGGGATTTGTCTGCAAGGGCGGCCGGCAAGGACAGAATCAATTCCCCAGGGGCTAAAGCCCGACTTTAGCGGTGCCAGGCGTCGGACCAGTCCGATACCAGTGCCAAGATCGAGGGAGCCTGGGGATTGGTGGTGTGAGAGGTACGAACATGGCGTTGGTGAATATTGAGTCGCAGAAGACGGCACAGATTCGGATGAATCTGAATGGGGAGCAGACCGATGTGGCGTTTGCTTCGTACAAAACTTTGCTGGAAGTGCTGCGCGAGGATTTAGGCCATACCGGCACGAAGCACGGTTGCGAGCTTGGGGAATGTGGGGCTTGCGCTGTGTTGCTGGATGGCACGCCGGTGCTGTCGTGCCTGATTCTCGGTGTGGAATGCGATGGGAAAGATGTGCTGACCGTCGAAGGGCTGGGAACGGGCGGGGAGCTGCATCCCCTGCAGGATGCATTTGCGGATCTGGGGGCCGCGCAATGCGGGTATTGCACGCCGGCGATTCTGGTGACAGCGAAGGCATTATTGGATCGCAACCCACGCCCGACGCGCGATCAGATTCGCGAGGCGCTATCGGGGAATCTTTGCCGGTGTACTGGATATTTGCAGATTTTCGAGGCTGTAGAGGCCGCGGTTTTGAAGATTGCCGGAGAGAATCGCGGAGCGCGTTGAAGGAAAGCATCCTGCAGGCAAGGTGGGTGGTACGTCGGTGATTGCGCCGGTTGTATCGACGTGAGGTCGTTGGAGCACAGGCAGAAATGCCTGTGCCAGCGTAGGAGAACACTTGGCTGATCCCAAGGTTTGGTCAGAACAACCACCCCCGGGGCGGAAGTGAACGAGAAACAACTACGCGTGATCGGCGTTGCGCGGCGGCGTGTAGATGCGCGCGCGAAAGTGACCGGACAAGCGCGCTACGCTGACGATATTTCCCTGCCGCGCATGGCGCATTGCAAGTTGCTGCGCTCCCGGCATCCTCACGCACGCATCAAGCGCATCAACACCTCGCGCGCGGCGGCTCATCCCGGCGTGTATCTGGTGCTCACGGGAAAAGACGTGCCGATCGAGTACGGGATCTTGCCTGTCAGCCAGGACGAGCAGGCGTTGTGCGTGGATCGCGTGCGGCACGTTGGAGATCCCGTGGCCGCGGTGATTGCGCGCGAAGAGTTGACGGCCTTCGAGGCGCTCGACTTGATCGATGTCGAGTACGAAATCTTGCCGACGATTTCCGACCCAGAAGAAGCGCTGGCCACGCCGGAGCCGCGAATCCACGATTACGGCGACGAAGGCAACATCCACAAGCGCGTTGCGCTGGAGTTTGGCGACGTGGAGAAGGGTTTTGCGGAAGCGGACGAGGTTTTCGAGGACACCTTTTTCTATCAGGGAAACACGCACCTGCCGATCGAGCAGCACGCTTCGGTAGCGATCAAGGATCCCGAGGGCAAGCTGACCATCTGGTCGAGCACACAGACGCCGCACTATCTGCATCGCGCGCTGGCGAAAGTCTTGCAAATGCCGGCGGCGCACATTCGCGTGATTGCGACCCCGAATGGTGGAGGCTTCGGCGGGAAAAGCGATCCCTTTCAACACGAGATTGTGGTGTCGAAAGCCGCGCTGCTGCTGAACCGGCCGGTGAAAATCTGCCTGACGCGCGAAGAAGTCTTTTACTGCCATCGTGGGCGGCATCCGGTGCTGATGAAATTCAAGACCGGAGTGAAACGCGACGGCACGATCACGGCGATGGACTTGCAGACACTGATCGACGGCGGTGCGTATGGATCGTACGGCGTAGCCAGCACGTTTTACACCGGCGCGTTGCAGACCACCACCTATCGCATGCAACGCTACCGGTTTCGCGGGTGCCGCACGTTCACGAACAAGCCGCCGTGCGGGCCAAAGCGCGGGCACGGCACGGTGCAGCCGCGCTTTGGGCAGGAAGTGCAGCTGGACAAGATCGCGGAGCGATTGCGCATCGATCCCGCGGAGTTGCGGCTGCGAATTGCACAGACCTCCAACAGCATTACCGCAAATTTCTTTCGGCTGAGTACGGTGAATCTAGCGGAGTGCATCCGGCGCGTGGTGAAGTCGTCGGGATGGAATGAGAAATTTCGCAAGCTGCCGGAGGGTCGCGGCGTCGGGCTAGCTTGCTCGGCGTATCTAACCGGAGCGGGCCTGCCGATTTATTGGAACAACATGCCGCACTCGGGCGTGCAGTTGAAATTCGATCGCGGCGGTGGGGTAACGATTTTCTGCGGAGCCACGGAAATCGGGCAGGGATCGGACGATGTATTGGCGGGAATTGTTGCCGAAGTGCTGGGGCTGGATACGTTTGACGTGAGGTTGTATACCGGCGACACCGATCTGGGTCCGGTGGATCTTGGCTCGTATTCCAGCCGAGTGACGATTATGGCGGGAAACGCCGCGCTGCAAGCGGCTGAACGCGGGAAGGCACTGATCGCCGAGGCGACCGCGGCAAAACTGGATGTGCCAGCGGAACGCCTGCAGTTTGCGGGGAATTTTGTTTTCGATGTGGCGGCGCCGGAGAAACGATTGGCGTTTCGCGACGCCGTATGCGCGGCGGAAGCCAAGTTCGGAACGATCGCCACTGTAGGTTCCTATACGCCGCCAAAATCGCCGGCGCTTTACAAAGGTGGCGGCGTGGGGCCATCGCCTACCTATTCTTACTCCGCGGCAGTGGTGGAAGTTGCCGTCAATGCGGTCACCGGCTGGGTGACCGTGCCGAAAATCTGGATCGCGCACGACATCGGACGCGCGCTGAATCCCGCGCTGGTGCGCGGACAGGTGGAAGGCAGCGTGTACATGGGCTTGGGCGAGGCGCTGATGGAGGAGCAGGAGTTTCGGCGGCTGCCGAAGAAGTTGTCGCACGCGCTGGTGCATAAGTTTCCCTCGATTTTGGAATACAAAAGCCCGACTTCGCTGGATATGCCCGAAGTGGTGACGGAATTGGTGGAAGAGCCTGATCCACGCGGCCCGTTCGGCGCGAAGGAAGTTGGGCAGGGGCCGCTGTTGCCGATCATGCCGGCGCTGGCGAATGCGGTGTATGACGCAGTGGGCGTGCGTATTGATGAGGTGCCGATCACGCCGGAGAAAATCATGCGCGCCCTGGCGGAGAAAAAAGCGGGACGCGAGCCGCGATTCGGGCCGGCGTCGTTTCCGCGCGTGGAGTGGCCGGAGGCACTGCGTGTGCCGCCGCCCTGGGAAGGCGGCGACGGAAACGCCACGAATGATGTGCCGCGAAAGGCTAAATCGCAGCGAACGCAGCCGGCAAACGAAAAGGTGCTGAGCTCATGATGCGGCTGCCGATTTTCGAATACCGCGCGCCGCGATCGCTGGCCGAGGCCGCGCGCATTCTGGACGGCGAAGGCGTGAACGCGATGCCGCTCGCCGGCGGGACCGACTTGCTGCCGAACATGAAGCGGAGGCAGCAAGTGCCGCGAACGCTCATGAGTCTGCGGGGGATTGCAGAGCTGTTGAGCGTGAGGATGGACGCGTCGGCGGTGCGGCTGGGCTCGTGCGTGACGCTGACCGAAATTGCCGGCGATGCGCGCTTTCGCAATGGGCTGACGGCGTTGGCGCAGGCGGCGGCACAAGTGGCGACGCCGCACATTCGAAACATGGCCACGCTGGGCGGGAATTTGTGCCTGGACACACGGTGCAATTACTACGACCAGAGTTATGAGTGGCGCAAGGCGATTCAATTTTGCATGAAGAAGGATGGGACGACCTGCTGGGTCGCGCCGGGAAGTCCGAAGTGCATGGCGGTGTCGTCGACCGACACAGCGCCGGCGCTGATGGCGCTGGGCGCGCGAGTCCGGCTGGTGTCGCGCGGAGGTGAGCGCGAAATTGCGCTGGCGGACCTGTATAACAATGACGGGATGAATTACCTTCGGCGGAGGGCCGACGAGATTCTTGCCGATGTAGTCGTGGACTGCTTGCATGGATGGAAAAGCACCTATTGGAAATTGCGGCGGCGCGGGTCGTTTGATTTTCCGGTGCTGTCGGTGGGGGCGGCAGCGCGGGTTAGTGCCGACGGCATAGTGGAAGAGGCGCGCATAGTGATCGGCTCAGCGGCCTCGCAACCCCTGCTTGCTGCGGATGCCGTTAGATCGCTGCAAGGACGCGCGCTGCGCGATGACGCGATCGCTGAGGCTGCGGCGCTTGGCGCGCGGATTGCTAAGCCGCTCGACAATACGGATTTCGATATGACGTGGCGCAAAAGAGTGACCGCGGAGTTCGTGACCTACGCGCTGCGTGAGTTGCGCGGCGACGATGTCAGCACCGTGCGCGAGAGTTTTACGCGCCAGCCTTTCGTTTGAGCAAGAGCGACCGATCGAGGCCGGTCGGGACACTTTCCGCTTCCGCCATTTCCTTTTTCGCGGTATGAAGACTTATCTCGGCTTCACCTCGAGGATTGCGGATGCAGCAAACTCTTCACGACATACTGGGGCTATACGATCCTTCGGCGCCGTTGGAGCAGGCGTCTACGATTCCGGCGCCGTGGTATCGCGACCCGCGCGTAGCAGAACTGGAGCGCAGTAGTGTGTTTCGCGCCATCTGGCAGGTCGTAGGGCGCGCGGATCAGGTTCGCGAGAAGGGTCAATTCTTCACCGCGGATGTGGCGGGCGAACCGATCGTGGTCGTGCGCGGCGACGATGGGCAGCTTCGCGCATTCTACAATGTCTGCCGGCATCATGCCGCGGCAGTCGTGCCCGAAGCCGCAGGTTGCGCAAAGCAGTTCCGGTGCCCGTACCACGGCTGGACCTACGGCATCGATGGCGCGCTCAAAGGCATGGTGGAGTTCGATGGCGTATGCAATTTCGATCGGGCGACAAACGGGCTCGTGCCGATTCGATTGGACGCATGGGAAAACTTTGTCTTCGTAAATCTAGACGGGCGCTGCATGCCGCTGCGGACTTTCCTCGGTGCAGTACCCGACTTGGTGTCGCCGCTGGAGCTGACCAAGAAGCTGCAATACTTCGATCGCCGTGTGTATACGCTGAATTGCAACTGGAAGGTATACGTCGACAACTATCTCGATGGCGGCTATCACGTGCCGCATGCGCACAAGGGGCTTAGCAGCGTGATCGAGTACACCAAGTATACGATCGAGAATTTCGAGCGGTCGTGCTTGCAGTCCAGCCCGCTCTCTTCAGGTGAGAATACCGAAGCCGGCGTAGGCGCCACGCGCCAGGGCCGGGCGTTCTATTTGTGGATCTATCCAAATTTCATGATCAATGCGTATGAAGGCGTGATGGATACGAATCTCGTGCTGCCGATGGGCGTGGATAAGTGCGCGGTGGTGTTCGACTACTACTTCGGTGACGTCAGCGCGGCGGCCGAAGGGCACAATCGCGAAAGCATCTTGGTCAGCGAAAAAGTACAAGACGAGGACATGACCATCTGCGACGCGGTGCAGCGCGGGCTGCATTCACATGCATATGTCGCCGGGCGGTTGTCGGTGCGTCGTGAGGCCGGAGAGCACCTCTTCCATCGATTGCTGCATGCCGATCTGACGACCGCGTTGAACGAAGCCGCTGCGGACTAACTCCTACTCGAAGATGACCGTCTTGTTGTCGTAGAGCAGGATGCGGCTTTCGATGTGCCAGCGGACCGCGCGCGACAATACGACCTTCTCCAAGTCGCGGCCCTTCTCCACCAGATCCTCCAGCGCATCCTTGTGGGAAATGCGCGCCACGCCTTGCTCGATAATTGGGCCATCATCGAGGACTTGAGTCACATAGTGCGCCGTGGCGCCGATCAGTTTCACGCCGCGCTCGTAGGCTTGATGATGCGGCTTCGCGCCGATGAAGGCCGGCAAGAACGAGTGATGAATATTGATGATTTGCTGTGGGTAGTGGCGGATAAAGTCCGACGATAGCACCTGCATATAACGCGCGAGCACGATGAGGTCGACCTGGCTTGCCCGCAACAGCTCAAGTTCCTGTTCCTCGGCGGCGGGCTTGATTTCCTTCGTCACGGGAATTGCGTGATAGGGAATGCCGTAGAAATCGGCATGGCGCTTGGCGTCCAGATGATTGCTGATGATGGCGGCGATTTCGCACGCCAGCTCGCCATTGCGCTGGCGATAGAGCAAATCGACCAGGCAGTGATCGTATTTCGAGACGAAGATCGCAACGCGCGGACGATAGCTGCCATGAGCCAGTCGCCATTGCATGGAGAATCTTTCGGCGATAGGCGCGAATCTCGATGGGAAATCTTTCACGTCGAGAGCGAAGCCGTCGAGCGAGAACTCCGTGCGCGCCAGGTAGGACAGCGCGGAATCGCCGGCCTGGTGTTGCTCGACGTGCAGGATGTTTCCGTTGTGCTGGAAGATGAAGTCGGCGATGGCTGCGCTCAAGCCCTTACGGTCCGGGCACTGTACCAGCAGGATTGCGGTGTTCTTCAATGGCGCGCTCCGTGTGCCGCGTATTCTACGGAAGTCCCATCCGGCAGCGAAAACGTGGCGCCAAGGCACGCACCCCAACAATGGACCGAGGCATACATTAAGGTTGATTGCCGAGATGGGAAGCAGCATCCTGCGCCCCTACGGGAGGCGCAGGCAGTCGCGGGATGCGGTGCGGTCGATTGACCGGAGTTTCCGCGTACGTCTATACTTGTCTTTCGCGTTTCAGGGTGAACTTCTCACCTGCCTGGCCTCTTCTGAAAAGTTTGGGTAACAGGAAAGCAAGCCGGGCGTGTGCTGTCGTGAAGAACGGGCACGCGTACAACCGGAAAACTTTCGCAAGCGTGTCCCGCAAACGGCGAATTGGATAAATCGGAAAGGATTCCCGCATGGCTGAAGCTACCGCAACGTGCCGCCGCGAACTCGACCTGGAGATCCCCGCGGACGAAGTCTCGAAAAAAATGGAGAGTGTGGCGAAGGAATTCGCGCGGGTCGCGCGTGTGCCCGGGTTTCGTCCGGGCAAGGCTCCGGTTTCGCTGATTCGCCGGCGCTTCGCGGAAGACATCAAGGGCGAGGTGGTGCAATCGCTGGTACCGCAGCGCGTGGAACAGGCGGTTAGCGAGCAGAAGCTGACCCCGGTGTCGCAGCCGCACGTGGAAAAGCTCGATTTTTCCGAAGGTCAGCCGCTGAAGTTCCGCGCTGTCTTTGAAGTGCTGCCCGAATTTGAGGTCAAAGACTACAAGGGCCTGCAGCTGGAAATGCCGGTGATGGACATCACCGACGAGGATGTCACCAAGACGCTAGAGGAGATGCGCCAGCGAGCCGCGGCTTACGCTCCGGTGCAAGGCCGTGCGGTTGAGAATGACGACTACGTGCAATTGAAACTTGTAGGAGCACCGGAGGGCGGTGGCGAGCCCTTGCAGGCCGATAGCGTGCTGTGCCATATCGGCGCGGAAGAAACCATGGAATCGTTCAACGAAAATCTGCGCGGCGCGAACGTCGGCGATCACAAGAACTTCGACGTGCAGTATCCTGCCGATTATCCCGACGCCAAGCTCGCCGGCAAGAAATTCCACTATGAAGTGGACGTGACCGGCATCAAAACCAAGAAATTGCCGGAACTCAACGACGAATTCGCCAAAGATGTCAGCGATGCCACTACCCTGGACGAGTTGAAGACGAAAATTCGCGAAAGCCTGGATCACGAGCGCGATCACCGTCACAAAGACCTGCTTCGCGGCAAGGTCATCGAGGCGCTGGTGAAGCTCCACGACTTCCCCGTACCGGAATCGCTGGTGGAGCATCAAATGGACATCCGGCTGGAACGTGTGGTGCGCTCCTTGGCGGCCCAAGGCGTCGATCCCAGGGCTGTAAATGTCGATTGGGTGACCATGCGTAGTCGGCAGAAAGATCGCGCCACCGACGATGTGAAGGCAGAGTTAATCGTCGATCGCATCGCAACCGCGGAGAACATCGACATCAACGACGAAGAGCTGCGACACGAGCTGGAACACGCGGCCAGTCATAGTGGCGAATCGGTAGCAGCAATCGAGGCTCGTTTGACAAAGCAAGGTACGCTCGATAGGATGAAAGCGAAGCTGCGGAGTGACAAAACTCTCGACTGGCTCGCCCAGAATTCCCAGATTCGCACCGTCACCGCAGAGGAATCGAAAGCACAAGGGTCGGGATCCTGAACGGCGCAACGTTACTCAAATGAAAAATTTTAACGACCATCCAGCCTATCAAGCGACCACCCTTGTACCTATGGTCGTGGAGCAGACCAGCCGCGGCGAGCGCGCTTACGACATTTACTCGCGGCTGCTGAAAGAGCACATCATCTTCATCGGCACGCCGATTGACGACCATGTCGCCAACCTGGCCACCGCGCAGATGCTGTTCCTGCAAGCCGAAGATCCCGAACGAGACATTCAGCTATACATCAATTCACCGGGCGGCTCCATCACCGCGGGTTTCGCCATTTACGACACCATGCAGTTCGTGAAGCCTGACGTGGTCACCACTTGTGTCGGCCAGGCTGCCTCTATCGCGGCGGTTTTGCTTGCCGGCGGCGCAGCGAAAAAGCGTTTCGCGTTGCCCAATGCCCGCATCCTCATCCACCAGCCGTGGATGTCCGGACTGGGCGGCCAGGCCACGGATATCGATCTGCATGCCAAGGAAATCCTGCGCATGCGCACCATGATCAATGCCTTGCTCGCCAAACACAGCGGCCAGACCGTGGACCGCATCGAAAAAGACGTCGAGCGCGATTTCATCATGAATCCGGAGCAGGCCAAAGAATACGGAATGATCGACGAGATTATTTACAAGCATCGCTAGGCCCGAGAGGCAGCGCGCTGGTCGTCGAATCTTTTTTTCGTTCGGGGCTTGTTCCTAAAAGTTAGTACGCGCGATTGAGGTTTCTCTTTTTTTCGGGGGATCAATCGGCCTAGAATGTGAACATAGACTCCGTTGCCGGTGAGCGGAGACGAGGGCCTTCGCACCTGTGAAAAAATTCAATCCAGATGAGCCGCTGCGCTGCTCCTTCTGCCACAAGACCCAGGAGCAGGTTGAAAAGCTGATCAGCTCGCCTTCGGACTATCCTCGCGCCTACATCTGCAATGAATGCGTCAGCGTCTGCCAGACCATTCTTGAGGATGAAAAACGCGAGCAGGCCACCGCTCCGGCCCGCCGCCTTCCCCGCCCTCCGGAAATCAAACAATTTCTCGATGGCTATGTAATCGGGCAGGATCGCACCAAGAAAAAGCTCGCCGTCGCGGTCTACAACCACTACAAACGGATCTTCCTGAACAAGCAGCCCGGCGACGTGGAACTCAGCAAGTCCAATATTCTGCTCATCGGCCCAACCGGAACGGGCAAAACTCTTCTGGCGCAAACGTTGTCGCGCATGTTGGACGTGCCCTTTGCGATCGTCGATGCCACTACCCTGACCGAAGCCGGATACGTCGGTGAAGATGTCGAGAACATTATTCTGAAGCTGCTGCAGGCCGCTGACGGCGACGTGCAGAAAGCCCAGCAAGGCATCATTTATATAGACGAGATCGACAAGATCGCCAAGAAAGACGAAAACCCGTCGATTACCAGGGACGTCTCCGGCGAAGGCGTGCAACAAGCGTTGCTGAAAATTTTGGAGGGCACGGTCGCCAACGTTCCTCCACAGGGTGGCCGCAAGCATCCGCACCAGGAATTCACGCCAGTCGATACCACCAACATTCTCTTCCTGTGCGGCGGCGCCTTCGTGGGCCTCGAGAAAATCATCGAGAAGCGTGCCGGCCGACGAGCACTGGGATTCCACACCGACGCGGTGCCGTCGACGCCGCAAAAGCGCAACACCGAATTGCTCGAGCAGGTGCAGCCTGGTGACTTGATCCGCTACGGCCTGATTCCCGAATTTGTCGGCCGCTTGCCCGTCGCCGGCGTGATGAATGACCTCGACAAGTCCGCGCTCGTTCGCATTCTCACCGAACCCAAGAACGCGCTACTCAAGCAATACCAGCGCTTGTTCGAATTTGAAAACGTCCGCCTCCGCTTTACCGACGACGCGCTGGACACCGTCGCCGAGTTGGCTCTCCAGCGCAAAGTTGGCGCGCGGGGCTTGCGCATGATCCTCGAAGACCTCATGCTGGAAGTGATGTACCACCTCCCGATGCAACGGAAGGTTCGCGATTTCGTGGTCACCGAAGATATGGTTCGGACCCGCGAAATCAATTGGAGTTTGCTCGAAAAGGCCGGATAGGCCGCTTCGGGTGTCCGCCTCCCAGGGTCGAAGTTCGCGCGGGCGCACGAGGTGAATTCAGGGGCCCTAATGTTCAATCGAGAAAAGCAGGAAATGAAGCGCGTCCCGATGATGCCGGTGCGCGACATGGTCATCTTTCCGCAGCAGATGACCCCGTTCATCGTCGGCCGCGAAGCCAGCGTCCGTGCGCTCGAAGAAGCGCTCGCCGGCGACAAGAAGATTTTCCTGTCCACGCAACACGATGCCTCGGTTGACGATCCCAAGCCCGAGGAAATTTACGCGGTTGGCACCCTCGCTAACATCGTTCAGAGCGTCAAGTTGCCCGACGGCAACATCAAGGTTCTGGTCGAAGGCGTGGAGCGTGCTCGCGCCCTTTCTATCGCCACCGAAGAAGGCTTTTTTCGCGCCACCGTACGCCTGCTGAACGCCCGTGTGGAGCCTTCACCGTCGGTCGAGCAGACCGTCCAGAAGATTACCGGGCTGTACGAGCAGTTCATCAAGTTGTCGCAGAGCCTGAACTACGACACCATGATCGCCGCGGCCCGCGTCGACGATCCCGCGCGCCTTTCCGACACCATCGCGGCCAATCTCCAGCTCCCCGTCGACGAAAAGCAGGACCTCCTGGAAACCGTTGATCCCATCGAGCGCCTCAACCGCATCGGCGACATCCTCGAAATCGAACTCGAAAAGCTCAACGTCGATCGCAACATCAACACCCGCGTGAAGCGCCAGATGGAGCGCGCGCAAAAAGAGTATTACCTCAACGAAAAGCTCAAGGCCATCCAGAAGGAACTCGGCCGCGGCGAAAAGAGCGAAATCGACGAGCTCAAAAAGAAGATCGATTCCGCGGGCATGAGCAAGGATGTTCACGAGAAGGCCATCCAGGAACTCAAGCGCCTGGAACTCATGCCTCCGATGTCCGCCGAGTCCACGGTCAGCCGCAATTATCTCGATTGGCTCCTGGCCGTGCCCTGGAAGAAAAAATCCAAGGAAATTCGCGACATCCTCGCCGCCGAAAAGATCCTGAACCAGGAGCATTACGGCCTGGAAAAAATCAAGGACCGCATCCTCGAATTTCTTGCCGTCCGCCAGCTGGTCAAAAATCCCAAGGGCTCAATCCTCTGCTTCGTCGGACCTCCAGGCGTCGGCAAAACCTCGCTGGCGATGTCCATCGGCCACGCCACGGGTCGCAAATTCGTGCGCGTCTCTCTTGGCGGCGTACGCGATGAAGCCGAAATTCGCGGCCATCGCCGCACTTACATTGGCGCGCTGCCTGGCCAGATCATCCAGATGATGAAGAAGGCCGGCACCACCAACCCCATCTTCGTCCTCGATGAAGTCGATAAAATGTCCATGGACTTTCGCGGCGATCCCTCCGCCGCGCTCATGGAAGTGCTCGACCCCGAGCTCAACCATGGCTTCACCGACCACTATCTCGATGTCGAATACGACCTCTCCAAGGTCATGTTCATCTGCACCGCCAACGTCCTGCATACCATTCCGCAGCCGCTGCAAGACCGCATGGAAGTTCTGCGCATTCCCGGCTACACCGAAAAGGAAAAGCTGGAAATCGCCAAGCGCTTCCTGGTCAAGCGCGCCCGCGAAGCCACCGGTCTCAGCGAAGAGAATCTCAGCCTCACCGACGAGGGCTTGCTCCACATCATTCGCCATTACACTCACGAAGCCGGCGTGCGCAGCCTCGAGCGCGAGATCCAGAACATCGCCCGCAAGATGGCGCGCAAGGTCGTCACCGACGGCAAGGATTCCAAAGTCGAAATCACGCCCGCCAATACCAACGATTTCCTCGGCGTGCTCAAATACCGCGAGTTCTGGCTGGAGAAGCACAACGAAATCGGCCTCACCACGGGCCTCGCCTGGACCGAAGTCGGCGGCTCCGTGCTGGTCACCGAAGCCACGCTGATGGAAGGCAAAGGCCGTCTCACGCTCACCGGCAAGCTCGGCGACGTGATGCAGGAATCCGCGCAAGCCGCCATGGCCTACATTCGCTCGCGCTCGCATGTCTTCGGCTTGCCCAAGGACTTCTATCGCCACATCGACATCCACGTGCACGTGCCCGAAGGGGCCATCCCCAAGGATGGCCCCTCCGCCGGCATCACCATCTGCACCTCGATCGCCAGCGCCCTTACGCGCATTCCGGTTCGCTGCGACCTCACCATGACCGGCGAAATCACCCTGCGCGGCAAAGTTCTCCCCATCGGCGGCGTCAAGGAAAAACTGCTCGCCGCCCACAGAATGGGCTTGCGTATCGTCCTGCTTCCGAAGGACAATGAGAAGGACCTGGCGGACATCCCGCAGGAAATCCTTGCCAGCCTCACGGTTCACTTTGTCGAAAACATGGACGAAGTTTTGCAGATTGCGCTGGAGCGCCTGATCGTCCCGCTGGAGCATGCCGCAGTTGCACCCGTTGCGGAACCTTTCGTCGGTGGTAGCGAGAAAGACAAGAGTTTGACCAACTAAGCAGCGTCGTTTCCGTTCGCCTGTGGTCTGGCCCCGGCCTATCCGTGGCCGCCACACGGCGCGGTCGCCAGTCTCATGCGGGGCGGCGTTGCCACCGGTTGATACAAAGTCTGGTTTGCCCATCCTGGCTGGTTTCCCTGCCAGTGCTGTGCGCCACCTCCTTGCAATCCGGAAGTCACGGTCAATTTCAAATCACAGATTTTTAAATCAAAAAAGCTAAGGACATATGAAGGAAACAAGCGTTGAAGGAAGCAATCAGATGAGCATTAGTCTTGCCGAGCTGAAAGAAAAGAACATCACAGACTTGGCTAAGATCGCCAAAGAACTAAACATCCCCGGCGCCAGCGGGATGCGCAAGCAGGAGTTGATCTTCCAGATCCTCCGCGCGCAAACCGAGAAGAACGGCCTGATCTTCTCCGAAGGCGTCCTCGAGTGCCTCCCCGACGGCTTCGGCTTTCTCCGCGCCCCCGAATACAACTACCTCCCCGGCCCGGACGACATCTACGTCTCGCCCTCGCAGATTCGCAAGTTCGATCTGCGCACCGGCGACACCGTTTCCGGCCAAGTGCGCCCGCCCAAAGACGGCGAGCGCTACTTCGCATTGATCAAAGTCGAAGCCGTCAACTTCGAAGATCCCGAAGTCGCGCGCAACAAAATTTTCTTCGACAACCTGACGCCGCTCTATCCGCAGGGCCGGCTAAAGATGGAAACGACCAAGGAAAACATGACTGGCCGCGTCCTCGATCTCCTCTGCCCCGTGGGCAAAGGCCAGCGCGGTTTGATCGTCGCTCCTCCGCGCACCGGCAAGACCATGATGCTGCAGTCCATCGCCAATTCCATCACCATCAACCATCCCGAAGTCGCTCTGATCGTTCTGCTCATCGACGAGCGCCCCGAAGAAGTCACCGACATGACCCGCACCGTCAAGGGCGAAGTCATCAGCTCTACTTTCGATGAGCCGCCCCAGCGCCATATTCAGGTCGCCGAAATGGTACTGGAAAAGGCCAAGCGCCTGGTCGAGCACAAGCGCGACGTCGTCGTGCTCCTCGACTCCGTCACGCGTCTCGCCCGCGCTTACAACGCCGTCACTCCGCCTTCCGGCAAAGTTCTCTCCGGTGGTATCGACGCTAACGCCCTGCAGCGCCCGCGCCGTTTCTTCGCCGCCGCGCGCCACGTGGAAGAAGGCGGCTCGCTCACCATCGTCGCCACCGCGCTCATCGACACCGGCAGCCGTATGGACGACGTCATTTTCGAAGAGTTCAAGGGCACCGGCAACATGGAAATCAACCTTGACCGGCGTCTCTCCGACAAGCGCGTCTTCCCGGCCATCGATATCCAGCGTTCGGGCACGCGTAAGGACGAACTCCTGCTCCCACCCGAGGAGCTCAGCCGCGTCTGGGTCCTGCGCAAGGTCCTGAGCCCTCTCTCCACCGTCGAAGCGATGGAGTTGCTGCTCTCTCGTCTGACCAAGACCAAGTCCAACACCGAATTCCTCGGCTCCATGTCAGCGCCAACCTGATCCCTGCGCGGAGCCCCCACCGAGGCCAGTGATGCGCGACTTTAGCCCGGCGCCGCACCTCGAGCCGGTCCGGCGTTCGGCGATCCTCTTGGAACAAAGCATCGAGCCCCCGTTGATAACGCTTGCATCTGTCGTATTCTGGTACGTAGTCGCAAGCTGACCTCCCTTCCCGCACGTTCTCCTCTCGAACCGCGCTGTCACCTCGTTTTTTCGCGGCGCGGGACCTTGTCTCGATTCCGGCGGATTGCACGGCATCAGCTCTCTTGGGGGTCGGACCTTTAGGTCCGAGATTGCGCGCAAGCGCAAAGGGCTTTAGCCCCTGAGGAATTGGTTCTTCCTTCCAATGGAGGATTAATGTACGAGAAATTTATCGCCCGCCAGCCCATATTCGCCGACCGGCTCAAGCTGTTCGCTTACGAACTGCTCTTCCGCGCCGGCAGTGAAGATGTCTTTAAGCCTCGCAAGGAAGCTTCCAGCAGCATGATCGTGGATTCGGTAATGCTCTTCGCGCTTACCGGCAGCGCCAAAGCCTTCATCAATCTCGATGAAGCCTCGCTTCGCCGAGGCGCCGCGCGCCTGCTCCCACCCGATCGTGTCGTCATCGAGATACTCGAGAGCGTTGCTCCATCGGACGAAGATATCCAGCTCTGCAAGGGGCTCTGCGCCGCCGGCTACGTTTTGGCGCTGGATGACTATATCGGCCACTCCAAGTGGGAAACCCTGATTCCCCCTCGTCAAATTTCTCAAGGTCGACTTCCGCGCCGCCAACTCCGACACTCGTCGTGAAATCGTCCAGCGCTTTCAAGGCCGCGGACTCCGCTTCCTGGCCGAAAAAGGTGGAAACCCAGGCCGATCTTCAGGAAGCACGCATGCTCGGCTATTCCTTCTTTCCGGGCTCTTTCTTCTGCAAGCCCGCTATGGGCGTGACCCGCGATATTCCCGGCAACAAGCTCAACTGCCTCCGCATTCTCGAAGCCATCGCGCCGGAGAATTTCTCACATGATGAAGTCGAGACCTTGCTTAAGAACGACCCGTCCATCATTTACAAGCTCCCTCGTTATCTCAATTCCCCGCTGCTCGGCCTTCGCGGCGTGCGCGACGCCATTTGCGCTCCTTGGCGACACCGAATTCCGTCGCTGGGTTTCCATCGTGGTCATCGTGGTCATGGCCGGCGACAAACCGCCCGAGCTCATCCGCACCGCGCTGACTCGCGCCTTCTTTTGTGAGCCATTTCTCAACCCATCAGCATTCCTGCCCAGGGCTCCGATCTGTTCCTTATGGGCCTGCTCGCGGTCACCGACGCTCTTCTGGATCGCCCCATCGATCAGGTACTGTCTACTCTTCCCGTTTCCGCCGATCTTCGCACCGCCCTGTGCGGCGGCGCCAACCGCTTTCGCGACATCTACGACACCCTTCTCGCCTACGAACCAGCGGACTGGCCCGCGGTCGCCGGCACAGCCGCACGCCTCGCGCAAATCGAAAACGCTATCCCCGACTGCTACGAAGTCGCCGCCACGCACGCCGCCGCCCTTCCCTTCTGATCGAAAAAAAACGGCGCGGTGGATTTCTCCGCCGCGCCGGCCAAATTGCCCTTGTCGTTGTTCAAGCCGCGGCTTCCGCTTCCGCCGCTGCGATGTAGTCTACGATCCGCTCCGACCAGCCGTCGACATGCGTCCATCCGTTGCCGTAGCTCACGCCGTGCTTGTACGGGGCCACGTTCACCACGCACGCCTTCGGCGTCCACGCCGGCAGGATTCCGTCATGCGACTGCTCGTCGGTGATCACGATGACGCGGTCCAGCTCGCGCCACTCGCTCTTCAATCGCAGGCTCTCCAGAGCGCGCTTCAGGTACGTACCCGAGTGCGCCTGCGATCCCGCGATAGCGTCACGCAGCGCGAACCCGCGCCGCGCGGGCAGCTCCACGCAAGCCTCCGAGAAGGTCGCGATGCACAAGTCCTCGGCCTTCTCCCGAAGCAGGATGGCCAGGCCCGCCGCCGCGTCCATGCGCGTGGTTTCGCCCTTGCTCGAGAGCTTCCCATCCATCGAGCCGGACACGTCCACAACCAGTCCGGTCGATCCAGCAAGCTTGTCGAATCCGGCGATACCCTTGAGCATGGCCTTCTCGATCGCGTCCTCGAGCTTCGGCGCATGCCGTGCCGCCGTCACGAAACGAAACGGGAGCGCTCGCGCCACGCCCTTGTCCAGCCGCTCGCGAATCAGCTTCGGTTCCACGCCCGAAGCCAGCATCAGCCTCAGGTTGCGCAGGACCGCAAGCCCGCCCAGCTTGCCTTCGCGAAGCAGCCGCTCGAAGTTCGCGCGCTTGTCCTTCCCTGCGGACAAGGCGACCTCCCACGTGTCGGGAGGCTCGAGCGTGTTCTCGACGAGCTTCTTCCAAACGGCTGCCTGCTCGGCATCCTTGGGCTTCGCGTGGCAAAGAAACAGCGCGTCCCGCAGCTTAACGGTGCTGTCGCGGTTGTACTTCGCCAGTTGATAGGCGTCGAACTTCGTGAACGCC
>Ga0157378_10000609_pt1 | contig 33638 bp, 28 predicted proteins | sample M65metaG_FD_115309 | JGI IMG/M metagenome (GOLD analysis project Ga0157378, IMG submission 115309) | Miscanthus rhizosphere microbial communities from Kellogg Biological Station, Michigan, USA - M6-5 metaG | ecosystem: Host-associated > Plants > Roots > Rhizosphere > Soil | place: USA: Michigan... | reverse complement strand
GTTCCGCCTTATTCCCGTTAAGGCCTTTCGCCTCGCCTTCCTCCGCGTCCGCTCTCACGGCCATGGTGTTTCCATCGCCGCTGAGGGCCACGGCCGCTCCGAACTGATCGTCCTTCGTCGCGTTGGAGGCCTTAATATAGGCGATCGATTTGGGGTTCCACGTCGACGCCGACGGACGAATCGGAGTTCCGCGCGGATTTGCGGCGGGCTGCGGAGCGGGCGCGGGTGCCTGGGCAAAACTCACTATGCTGCAAACGGCGAGCGCCGTGAGCATCAGGGCGAATCGGGCGGCCCAAAATTTGTTTTCCCTCAATCTCATTTTTGTCTCCGTTGTGGAGCCACTCAACGCCGGTCAGTCCTCGATAAGCGCGTCCATGCGAACGCAGGACGACGGCAACCAATTACAGCAGCAACCAACTAAAAACCCGGCGATTGCGAATCGCTGGCTATTGGGTGTTTTGCGCGCTCTTGAAGCTGTTGTGAATTTCCTTGCCGCTGTCCGTCAGGATGATTTTGCTTTCATGGGAAAGATTCATATCGTTGGAGCCGTTTTTGTTGCGCGGCCCGATGACCGTGATTTTGTCCCCGGGCTTCAGCGTATCCCGATCCCATCCGTCGGCCCGGTGCAATGCGTTTGAGCCGCCCAGTTCGGCATGCCAGCGCTGAACGGATCCGTCCTTTTCCTTCGATTCAAAAATAATTGCCGAATGCGGATTTACGAATTGGAATTCCAGGACGGTCCCTTGCACGGTGTACGGATGTTCCTCGTCATAACGCCCCGCAAACCCATGGTGCGCGAGAGCCGGAACCGAAACCGCGAGGAGCCCGACAGCGGAGAATAAAATGAACGCTAGCGACTTGAGTCTTGATTTCAGCGTCATGGCATCACCCCTTTCGTTGACGGCGAATGTCTCATCGCCAAGAGCCAATTGTCAATCCCGTAACGGCCTGTTGATTCAACCGTCCCGCTTAATTCCTGATTTCCCATTTTGTGGACGCGGCATTAGAAGAACAGATACTAAGTAGACGTACGCGCGGCGAAGCAGGTTGCGGATGAACCTTAGCAGAAAGGACAGATCAAAACAGCGCTGCCAATCGGTTTCACAGAGCCACGCGCCGTGCCAAATGCGTTGTCCGAATACCGGAAGACGCGCTACGATGCGCGAAGGGAACGTCTAAAATCGAAACGTCCGCTGGAGGAGGCTGAGTTATGGATAAAAAGCACTCGACATCTTTTTTAATCGTCTCTTTGTTCATTGTCTTCGTCTGCGGTTCTCGCGCAGCTTATGCCGCGCCGATTAATCCGTGTTCTCTGCTTACTCCGGCCCAAGTCAGCGCCGTTCTGGGCGTGAATGTCGCTGAAGGCCAGCATCCTGCGAGCACACTCTGCGAGTGGTCTGCGCCTGGCCAGTCGGGGCCGGGCACTAAAAGAGTGACCGTCACGATCCAGGATCCGCGGGCATTTGAATACGCCAAGATGCAGGTTGGTGGCGGGATTACCAAGACTCCAGCCAGCGGAATCGGGGATGACGCCGTCTATGGCACGACGCCCAAAGTTGCGGCGGTCCTGACCGTCAAAAAAGGCGACGTGGTTTTCGTGGTTCGCGTCTACGGCTTTCCGATCGATCCGGGCAAGCCTCTTGACGAAATTCAGGCCAAGGAAAAAACCCTCGCACTCGAAATTCTTTCCAAATTATAAACGGCTTTCTACACAAGAAAAAAACTGAGAGTTAGGCGTATGCGCAGCAGGGCGAGCCCTATCGGCAGGTCACCGTCGCTCCGTAAGGATGGGCCATCCGTCGATGGTGGAAACTCTTGTAAAAGCATTCCGACCTCTCGATTGCGAATGTTTCTCCCGATATTTCCTGAGCGTGGCACAACTCAGTTCTCGGTTTGGCATACTCCACTGAGTCACTGTAATGTACCGCCGCTAAGTATCAGTCCCTACAAGTTGTGAAATATCATTTCGACTCAACACTTTCCTGACTGCCCTTGGTCAGGTTCACTAGCAGGAGATTCTTCGATTTGGAACAACCTGCGAACACGCCGTCACTTCAGGTATGGGAGGCAACATGATGTGGTCCACCAGGAAGTTTCTCCGCCGGCTTGCCATAAGCTTGGCGATGGTCGTCGGAATCGTTTTCTCCGTTCAGCGCAGTTCCGCGGACCAGATTCCGGTCGGGTGGGAAGCCAGCAACATGAAGGCCATTGGGTATAGCGGCCTGGACGGACGCGGCGGTGCATTCAAAATGGCGATCAAGCAGGTGAACAACCGTTGGTACCTGTATATGGGACACCTGTGGAATCGCGGTTGGACCATCATGGACGTTACGGATCCCTCCAATCCGAAGGTCGTTAAATTCATCCCCGGTCCGGAAAACACGTGGACGATCCAGATGGAGATTCACGACAACATCATGGTCACCGCGCTTCAAAACTTCCCCGTCGCCTGGGGCTCGGATCCCGATAAACCGTTCGACGAAGGCGTCATCTTCTGGGACATCAGCGATCCGGTTAATCCCCAACAACTGACGCATTGGAAAACAGGCAGCACAGGGGTGCATCGCATCGGCTATCCGAACGGCAAGTACGTGAACCTGGCCGCCAACATCAAGGGCTACAAGGGCCAGATACTCCTTTTTCTCGACGTCAGTGATCCGAAGAATCCAAAGGAGGCGGGACGCTGGTGGTTGCCGGGCCAAAAGGAGGGTGAGACCCCTGATCCAGTCGTTGGCGGTTTCCATGGGCCCGCGCTAATCAGTCCTGACGGCAATACGGCGTATGCCGGGTACGGACGCTCCGTCGTCATTTTGGACATCCACGACGTTGCGCATCCAAAGCTGATCGGACGTCTGGACATGACTCCCTTCAAGGGAGTGCACGACGTCCTGCCAATTCCAGGTAAGCCGCTGCTGCTGGCGCATTCTGAGGCTATCGCCGGCGACAACCCCTCGAGCGCGTCATGCGATGAGCCATTTGCCTTTACGGGGCTTATTGACATCAAGGATCCCAGCAAGCCTCGTCTGATGTCTCTGTTTCCTTTGCCGGAACCGCCGAAGAATGCTCCATATTCAGATTTCTGCGATAAGGGCGGCCGGTTCGGACCTCACAACTCAAATCTTGAATATCATCTGCCAGACGTGGAGAAGACGGAAAATCTGATCTACATGACGTATTTTAATGCGGGCCTGCGGATTTTCAATATTGTGAACCCGCGCGTGCCGAAGGAAGTGGGGTGGTTCATCCCTCCGACTCCAACCAAGCGCTTCGGCCCGATACCGTCGGGGACCCTGGTAACCCAGACCGAGGATGTGCTGGTGGATACGCGTGGAAACATCTACATCACCGATAAACAGTGGGGGCTGTTTGTCCTTCGCTACACGGGTCCGGGCGAGCCTGCGCCGACAGCTCATTAAAAAGCAGATAGCCCGCCGGATATTGGAATCTAAACCCCACCTCTTGAAAATCACAAAGGGTGGGACACCCGAACCCGGCAAACCCGGCACAACTCAGTTCCCGGTTCGGCATACTCTACTGAATCAATGTTGTGTGTAACGCCGCTTAAGTACCAGACTCTCGTCCAGTAAGGAGACGCAACAGGATGCCGTCCACTAAGAAGTTCCTCCGTTGGCTTACCGTCGGCCTGGCGGTCGTCGCCGGAATCTTTGTTTTCGGTCAACGCAGTTCCGCTGATCAGATTCCGACGGGTTGGAAAGCCAGCAATATGAAGCCAATCGGATACACCGGCCTCAATGGAATCGGCGAATCGTTCAAGATGGGGATTCGCCAGGTGAATGGGCGTTGGTACCTCTACATGGGGCATTTCGCCCATTGGGGCTGGAGCATCGTGGACGTCACTGATCCAACGAACCCAGAGTATATAAAGTTCGTTAAGGGACCCGACAACACAGAGACTTTCCAGATGGAATTTCATGACAATCTCATGCTCACTTCACTCCAGCGCTCCTCGGCGAGCTGGGGCGGCGATCCGAACAAACCATACGGCGAGGGCGTCATTCTTTGGGATATCGCTGACCCCATAAACCCGAAACAGCTTTCTCTCTGGAAGACGGGAAGCACGGGCATTCACCGAATTGGTTATCCGGGAGGCAAGTATGCAAGCCTCGCGGCTAACATGCCCGGCTTCAGAGGGCAGATCTTGGTCTTCCTGGATGTAAGCGATCCGAAGAATCCGAAAGAGGCGGGACGCTGGTGGGAGCCAGGTCAGAAAGAGGGAGAAACGCCAGCCAGAACCGACAGCTCTTTCCATGGTCCGGCGACCATCAGCGCGGACGGCAAGACGGCTTACCTGGGATACTCGGACCTGGTCCTGATTCTCGACATCAGTGATATCGCGCACCCGAAGCCTGTCGGCCAGCTCCAAACCTCTCCGCCGTTCCGTCCGGGGGGCACCTCCAACCACGACGCACTGGTTATACCGGGCAAGGATCTTTTATTTGTGCATTCCGAAGCCACTTCGGGCGATACGCCGAGTTCACCTCCGTGCTCTCAGGCACTTTCGCTGGTCGGCCTGGTCGATATTAAGGATCAGACCAAACCGCGATTGATGTCCATCTTTCCGCTGCCTGCGCCACCGCCCGGCGAGCCATACACCGATTTCTGCGATAAGGGCGGACGGTTCGGACCCCACAACACCAACCTTGAGCAGCATCTGCCGGATGTGGAGAAGCAGGCTGGCCTGATCTACCTGACCTATTTCAACGCCGGATTAAGAATCTTCGACATCAAGGATCCTCGCGCGCCGCAGGAAGTGGGCTGGTTTATTCCACCGATACCGACCAAGCGCGGCACACCAATCCCGTACCCGCCGCTGGTCGACCAGACCGAAGATGTGGTGGTTGATACGCGTGGCAACATCTACATTTCAGACAAACAGTGGGGAGTATTCATTCTTCGCTACACAGGTCCCGGGCAGCCAGCGCCCACGGCCAAGTAGGAAATCGACCGTCAAAAAACCCCGTATTTGAAAAAACGTCGAGGACGGGGCCACCCCATGTCCAAACACAAAAGCTCGGCCACCCGCCGATCCAATGAACCCGGACCTGTCCGCAATGACATGAGATTCTGAAAAGTACTTGAGGTTATGCGACAGCCACTTCGTGCTCACCAAGAATAATCGGCTTGCTGCCGAAGACCGTTAGGTGTACAACGGGCCATCCCCGCTAGCTTAGAACTGGATCCCGTTGATTGCGAGCGTAGGGTTTTGCGCAAAGGGAAAAAAGGTAAATCTAAGACTGGCAATTCCCGCTAAACCTGTTCGAGGGAGGTCTCTATGAAAAAGATCCAGATTTTAGGGTTAGTAGCGCTCATGACCGTTTCTTCTCTGGCGATGGCTCAAAGCAAAAGGGACAAGAACTCGGATCTGGAAAAGTTGCTTTGGGACGCTGATCAGGAGTGGCTATGTGCCGGACCATATCAGAAGCCGCCAAAGGACTGTGTAGAAGCCCGGGCCAATTTTTGGGGCGAGCAATTCTTCGAGATTGGCGGAGGGAGCGTTATGAGCAAGGCAGAGATGGTTGCTTCGCAAACCGCTGCCGCTCCTAAAACCGTTCCCGGTACCGGACTTAACGGAGTTTTTCCAGGTGATTTCAAGTTAAGGGCAGTTTACGGGAACTTCGCGCTCGCCACCGACCGCACGGCTTTCAAAACCGTTGACGCCAGTGGTCTGCCCACTTTCACGAGGGAAAGCCGATGGCTCCGTTTGTTCATATATGAGAACGGGAGGTGGAGGCCCGCTGCGGGAGCGGGGGTACCTGTCATCCGGGGGGCTCTCCCTGCGACTCCAGCTCAGCTGACAGGCGGAAACCACCATAGCTCGAATGAACAACTGGAAAAGGAACTCGCTGCGATCGATGCGAAGTGGCTGGATTCCGCGATGCACCAGCGGTGGGACTATTTGAACGAATTATTTACCGACCAGTGGTTCGAGATCCTAGGCTGGGACCCGACTACCGACGTCACGAAGGCATATGCGCAGGAGGCGATTCTCAAACCAAGGCCGAATGCCAAACCTGGTGAAGGAGTCTTCCCAGACCAATTCCAATTGTGGGCGACCTATGGGGACGTGGCGCTGGCGACCGATCGTAGAACCAGGCATTGGACTGATGCCAATGGTAATGCCGTCATCACTCCACACCGGACGCTGTTGGTATTCGTGAAGCAGGACGGGAATTGGAAGTCCGCCGCGACGGCGTTGGTGCCCTACGTCGCGCCATAGCTTAATCATCACGTTCGGCGTCCTCTTCATTTCATGTGGAGGGCCCAATGCTTAAATTAATACTATTCACGGCATTTCTAATCTTCGCCGCCGCAAACGGTGAGAAATTCCTAGTGCTCGGTAGGGTGTTGTCAAGCTAGTAGCCGCAAACCGGCTTGGGCCATAAACTGCGCAGCTTGCTTTTGGCAGTTCGGGTGACTATACTGGAAAAGCCTAAGCCGGTCGCGATCCTCAGTGGGCGAGAGCCCACTTTTTTGTTGGTCGGACACTAGATTGCAAATTGCCGGCTTTGGGGGCTGTCGCACCGGGTTCGCGGGCGACGGGGAAGCGGGAAATGGAACTGGATCGGATCCGCGAAGCGGCCGAGCGCGTGGCGCGGTCGGTGGGCATGGACGTGGTGGATGTGGAATGGAAGGTTGGTAAACAACGCTTCCTGCGCGTCTACATCGATAAGCCGGAAGGCATCAGCCACAAGGATTGCGAGACGGTCAGCAACCAGTTGAGCGTAATCCTCGACGTGGAGGATTTGGTTTCGGGTGCGCCCTATATTCTGGAGATCAGTTCTCCGGGCCTGGACCGAAAGCTCATGAGGCCGGCCGAATTCGAGCGATTTGCCGGGCGGCTGGCGAGAATTTCAATGCAGGAACCGGTGGAGAATCAGAAATTTTTCGAAGGCCGCCTGGCGGGAGTCGCCGACGGCAAGGTACAGATCGAAGTGAAAGGCCGGGTGATTGCTTTGCCGATGGAAGGAATTCGCAAAGCGAACCTGGTTGTTGAGTTTTGAGATGAGGGACAGATGGCCAATCTGCTATATCAGACCATTGAGCAGATCAGCCGGGAAAAGCACATTGAACCGGAGGTGATTGTCGCGGCGATCGAAGACGCGATGATCGTCGCCGCGCGCAAGTATTACAAGACCGAAGAAGATCTTCGCGCCAAGTTCAATCCAGATTCCGGGCAGGTCGACGTGTATGCCGTGCGCCCGGTGGTCGAGGAAGTTACCGACCCGAAAAAAGAATTCACGCTCGCGGAAGCCAAGCGTGTGGACCCCAACGCCGAAATTGGCAGCGAGGTCCTGATTCCGAAACCCACCGACGTGCTGGGCCGCATCGCCGCTCAAACCGCAAAACAAGTGATCATGCAGAAGGTTCGCGAGGCCGAGCGCGACACCATTTACAACGAGTACAACGGCCGCGTCGGCGAACTCGTGAATTGTGTCGTCAAGCGCACCGAAGGCCCTGATGTGATCGTCGATCTCGGACGCGCCGAAGCGCGCATGCCCAAGCGCGAACAATCGCGACTGGAAACCTACAACATTGGCGACCGCTTGCGCGTCGTGATTCGCGCTGTGGACCGCTCCGCAAAGGGGCCGCAGGTAATCGTCTCCCGCGCCGATCCCATTTTAGTGCAGCGTCTTTTCGAGATGGAAGTTCCGGAAATATACGACGGCACGGTGCAGATCCGGGCCGCCGCACGCGAAGCCGGCGAGCGCACCAAGATCGCCGTGCAGAGCCGCGACAAAGATGTCGATCCGGTGGGCGCGTGCGTGGGCATGAAGGGCATGCGCGTGCAATCCATCATCCGCGAATTGCGCGGCGAAAAAATCGACATCATTCCCTACTCGGAAGACACCGTGCAGTTCGCGCAGAAGGCGCTGTCTCCCGCGAAGGTGACGCGCGTTCAGATCATCGATCCCGAAACCCGGCACCTCGAAGTGATCGTCGAGGACACTCAGCTTTCGCTCGCCATCGGCAAAAAGGGCCAGAACGTGCGCCTTGCGAGCAAGCTGATCGGCTGGAACGTGGACATCAAGAGCGAGGAAGAAAAGCGCCAGGAAATCGAAGCGCAGATGACCGCGCTCACCGCTCCCGGCACGCCGCTCTCCGAGTTGCAGGGCGTAGGGCCGAAAACCATTGAACGAATTGAAATGCACGGCGTCAGCTCCATCGAAAAACTTGCCGACATGACGCCCGAACAGCTCACCGAAATTCCGGGCATCGGCGAGAAAATGGTGGAGAAGATTCAGCTGTCCGTAGCGGCGTATTTCCAGTCACTGGAAAATCCACCGGCGGAAACGGAATCGCTCGAGGCGCTGGCCGAGGAAGAAACTGCGGGAGACTCTGCGGAACAGGCGGCCGCTGAAGAAGAAACAGCCGAAGCCGCGGATGTTGCGGCGGAAGAAGTCGAAACTCCATCGGAAGCCGAAGAGATTGCGGAGGCCGCCGCCGCGCATGGACACGCCGGCGGCAGTACGGAGCCGGATGCGTCAACCGAGGTTTCGGACGAGGATGGCAAGAAGAAGTAAGTAGTCGCCCGGAGGGCAATGACAGATTCGAATCAAATTCGTATTAATGAACTGGCTCGCGAGCTCGAGGTCAAGGCAAAAGCGATTATTGACTATTTGCCCGAGGCTGGCGTAACCGAGAAAAAAACGCACTCCAGTTCCATTGAAGTATCCGCCGCGGTAAAAGTGCGCGAACATTTTCGCGCGGTCGCCGAAGCCGAGGCCCAGGCCGAGCAGAGGGAAATCGCGGAAAAGGCAGCGAAGGAAGCAGCAGTACGCGCAGCTCGCATGAAGCCCGCCGCGGTTGCGCCTCCACCACCACCTCCTCCTTCCGTTGTGGCTGCTCCTCCTCCCGCGCCAGTCGTTGTCGATCCGCGTCCCGTTGCGCCTTCCGCCCCCACTGTGGCTGAGGCCAAGCCTGCGGCAGCCGCTCCTCCTCCGCCTGCGGCAATTCCAAAACCGGTTACAGCGCCTCCTGCGGAACCAGTAAAGACTGCTCCGACTCCAGTAGCGACAAAACCAGTCACGCGTCCGGCCGCTCTGCCACCGCAAGCCCCTGCAGTTGCTGCGAAGCCGGCTGCGCCCGCTCCTGCCGCGCCAAGGCATCCGACATCTGCTGCACCCGGTGTGACGCGCCCGTCTGTTCCCGGCGCTCCGCGACCTGCTGCACCAGGCACAGGAACAACGAGGCCAGCCGCCGCTGCGCGCCCGCCTGCATCCGGCGCAAAGCCGGTTCCGCCTAAACCGAATTGGAATCCGTTACCTCCGGGCGCGCGCGTGAATCCGCCCGCGGCACCGAGACCTTCGGCTAGCGCCAGGCCGGTCGGCCAACCGTCCCGATTTCCTGTGCGGCCGGGTCAAGGTCGCCCGGGCCAACCCGTTCCCGGCCGGCCAGGACAACCATCGCATGACCGTCCCGGATCACCGCGCCCCGGTGGACGCCCTGGCACACTTTTACCGCCGGATAAAGCGCCGCCAAAGGCCGAGCCCGGCAAACCGATTTACGAACGCAAACCCGCTGCCCGCGCCCGCCCCACGATGGAGAAGCGCTTTGAGGAAGGCGAGCGCAAGCTGCATCCGGTCCGCGCCCGCATGGGCGTCGGCGAACAGCGCCGCAGCGCGCAGATCGAGCGCGCACCCGCACCTCCGCCGCGCGAGCCGCGCCAAATTACGATCACCGAGGGCGTTACTGTGCGCGACCTCGCGGAAAAGCTCGACGTGCGCGCGAAAGATGTGCTGAAAATTTTGTTGGACCGCGGAATTTTCGCCAGCATCAACCAGGCGCTGGACACGCCGACCGCGACGAGTCTTGCCGAAGCGTTCAACGGCATCGTCAAGGTCATCACGTTTGAGGAAGACGTTGTCCGCGAAGTGGCTCTCGAAGAGAAGCCGGAAAATCTTGTGCCGCGCCCGCCCGTGGTCACCGTAATGGGCCACGTCGACCACGGAAAAACCAGCTTGCTCGACGCCATTCGCGAAACAGACGTTGCCGCGGGCGAAGCCGGCGGAATCACGCAGCATATCGGCGCTTCGGAAGTTCACATCGATGGCCGCAAGGTCGTGTTCATTGACACGCCGGGCCATGAAGCGTTCACGCGCATGCGCGCGCGCGGCGCGAAAGTCACGGACATCGTTGTGCTGGTTGTGGCGGCCGATGACGGCGTGATGCCGCAGACGCAGGAAGCTATCGACCATGCCAAAGCGGCGGGCGTGCCGATCGTCGTGGCCATCAATAAAATCGACAAGCCCGGCGCGGAACCCGAACGCGTGAAACGCCAGCTTTCGGAACGCGGCCTGATGCCCGAGGAATGGGGCGGAGACACCGTGATGGTGGAAGTCTCCGCAAAACAGAAAAAGAATCTGAACAAACTGCTCGAAATGCTTTTGCTTGTCGCCGATTTGCGCGAATTGAAAGCCAATCCGAAATCGCCCGGTGCGGGCACCGTGCTCGAATCGCGCGTGGACCGTGGACGCGGCCCGGTAGCGACTGTTCTGGTGCAAACGGGAACCTTGAACGCCGGGGATGTTTTTATTTGCGGCGCGGTTTACGGAAAAGTTCGCGCGATGTTTGACGATCATGGCCGCCCGCTGAAAAGCGCGGGACCGTCGACTCCCGTGGAAGTTTTGGGATTGCAGGGCGCTCCGGAAGCCGGCGACCAGTTCCAGGTGGCGGACGAGGCGCGAGCGCGGCACATTGTCGAATTCCGGCAGGGGAAATTGCGCGAAGCAAGCCTCGCAAAATCGGCGGGCGCGCGTATCACGCTCGACCAGTTGCACGAACAGCTGCGGCTCGGAGAGGTCAAGGAACTTCCGCTGGTGATCAAGGCGGACGTGCAGGGCTCGGTGGAAGTGCTGAGCGAAATGCTGCCGAAATTGTCCGACGACCGCGTAAAACTGAAAATTATTCATGCCAGCATAGGCGCGGTGACGGAAAACGATGTGTTGCTGGCGTCGGCATCCGGCGCGATCGTTGTGGCGTTCAACGTCCGCCCGGACCGCAAAGCCACCGATCTCGCGCAGCGCGAAGGCGTGGAAATTCGGCCGCACTCGATCATCTACGAAGTAACCGACGAAATTAAAAAGGCCATGACCGGGCTGCTCGAACCCGTTTTCAAGGAAACGCACCTGGGCCGCGCCGAAGTCCGCGACACCTTCCGTGTGAAGGGCGTGGGCATGATCGCGGGCTGCTACGTGCTGGATGGTGTCTTGAAGCGCGACTCCGAAGTTCGCGTGCTGCGCGAAGGAGTCGTGGTTTACACCGGAAAACTCACCTCGCTGCGCCGTTTCAAGGACGACGTGAACGAAGTGCGCTCCGGCTTCGAGTGCGGAGCAACCGTCTCCAACTTCAACGACATCAAGGTTGGTGATGTCCTGGAGTGCTTCCACATGCAGAAGCTCGTGCTGGCGGAAGCCACCGCCTGATCTCTTGGTTCTTTTAGTTCGTTCGCAGGCAGTTGCAGGGATGAAGATGCCCATCGGTCTGCTCACCCTGGAAATTTATATCCCCGAGGCGCACTCGCTCAAAGATAAGCGGCAGGTGCTCCGCAGCCTGAAGGACAGGCTGCGGGGGAAATTCAATGTGGCCGTGGCGGAACTGGAAGGTGAAGATTCGTGGCAGCGCTCGGTCGTCGGAGTCGTAAGCCTCGCCAACAATGCCGGATTTCTTGAACAATCCCTCCGGACGGTGCTGGAGGATTCCGAGCGGCACCTGGGGCGCGACCTGGTGAGCCACGAATTGGAAGTTCTGTAGCGCAGTGTAGCGTGAACGGTTCCCGGCGCTGGAACTGAAAAATTTTAGCTTCTGGTGAGACGACAATGACGGTTGCGGGCCATCGGCATGAACGCGTAGGCGAAGAAATTCTACACGAGTTGGCCATCATGGTCGCCGGCGAATTGAAAGACCCGCGCATCGAGGGTCTGGTCACAGTGACCGAAGTGCGCGTGACGCCCGACCTGAAGCACGCGCGCGTATTCGTCAGCGTGATAGGCAGCGAAGCCGAGCAGAAAAGCACGATTCGCGGCCTGTTCGCGGCCGTCGGCTACATCCGGCACGAACTCACCGAGCGCCTGCAATTGCGGCGCGCGCCGGAAATTCATTTCATCCTCGATCACTCCGAGGAATACGGCCAGCGTATCGAAGACCTGCTGCGGCAAGCGAAAAATCCGCCCCGAGAGTAGATTTCCAGTAGCACAGGCTTCAGCCTGTGGGGGTTCATACGTGCAAGCATTAAAACCCACAGGCTGAAGCCTGTGCTACTGATTCCCATGCAACGAAAACCGCAACCTGCGCCGCTGGACGGCGCCCTGGCCATCGATAAGCCGCGCGGCAGGACTTCGCACGACGTGGTCGAAGCCGTGCGCCGCATTGTCGGCTTTCGCCAAATCGGCCATCTTGGCACGCTCGATCCGCTGGCGACCGGCGTTCTCGTGCTGTTGCTCGGACGCGCCACGCGGCTCGCGCAATTCTATGTTGGTCGCCGCAAACGCTACGACTCCATCTTCCGTTTTGGATTTGCCACCGACACGTATGACGCCGACGGTACCCCGGTCGGTCCGGATACCTCTCCGCAGATTGATCGCGCCGAAATTGAACGGTTGGCCGCCGCGCGCGTCGGCCGCTTTCCGCAAATGCCGCCGCCCTATTCCGCCAAAAAAATTCATGGGCGGCCGGCGCACGAACTGGCGAGAAAGAAAAAGCCGGTGGAATTGAAAGCGGTGGAAATCGAGGTCTACGATTTTCACGTCAACGAAGTTTCCGGCTCGCTGGCGACGGTGTCGATTGAATGCGCCGCCGGTACCTACATTCGTTCACTTGCGCACGACATGGGCGCGGCCGTGGGCTGCGGCGCGCACCTCGCTGGAATTATTCGAACCGCGGTGGGCGAGTTCACTCTCGACCAAGCTGTGAAACTCGAAGATTTGGAGCGAGCCGGTAAGGAGGGCGAACTCGCGCGCTATGTCATTCCCCTTGAGCGCTTGCTTCCGGAATTGCCGAGCATAACGATCCTTCCGATTCTCGAAAAGCGCGTGCGTCACGGCTCAAAATTCAATGTGCAGATCGCGCAGATTCAGCCGGGCCGTGCGAGCGCCGCGCAAGGAGCAACTTCGGAACTCGATTCCGGTGAATGGAAGCCTGCGCGCCTGCGTGTCTTCAGCCAGCAGGAACGCCTGATCGCCATCGCAGAAGCTTTGGTGCCGCGCACGTATCAGCCTGTGGTAGTGCTCGAAGCGGAAGCGTGAGCACTAAGCCTTCGGGGGATCGCCACGAGGCTCGCGCTCTACTTATCTTTATCCAGATACTCGTCCGGGACGTCGTCTTCGTCAACTTCGTGCGTCCGCACTTCGCCTTCATCGGCGTCCGGTGCGTTTTCCACACCGTCGACGACTTCAGCCTCAAATGCGTTCCCTTCCTCGAGTAATTCATCCACGCTCTCGGAATCAGCGCCAGCCGAGCGAGACAGGCCCTGCAAATCGCCCGACTGGCCGGCCGCATTTGTTTTTGGTCTCCTGGATTCGGGCGAAACCGTGGCCACGCTCTCGTTCCTTCCGCGGGCCGGGCGTTTCTTTTTCGCCGGCTTCTTTTTGGCAGCGGGCTTTTTCGCGCGCAATTTTGTTTTCGGTGCGGCCTTTTTCGCCGCGACGTTCTTCGGCTTGCTCTTCTTCTTTGTGGTTTTTTTGGTCGCCATATCCGCAGTCTACCACCTGTTCGAGCTTCTATTACTTAAAGAAGTTTTGCAGCCGCCGGATTCCTTCCAGAAATTGTTGCTCAGGCGTGATCAGGCTGAGCACCAGAAAACCTTCCCGCGGAAAATTGAAAAAATGGCCGGGGTGGACCAGCACGCAGCAACGCTCCAGTAGCGCAACCGAAAGATCATCATCCGTCGCCGTGACGGGCACGCGCAGGATCGCATACCAACCGCCTTCACGATCGAGGCGCACGAGGGACTTCGATTCGCGCAGGACGGCGTCGAGAGCGGAAAGGTTTGCGGATATTCTCCGCCGCAATTGTTCCTGCATCGAGTGACGCAGCAACAAAAATGTTGGCAGGGCAAGCTGTATCGGAGTGCTGGGCGATAGGTACGTGTCCGCGATGATCTCGAAGCGGTCGACGGCGGTTTGCACCGTGGATTGCGGGCCGCTCACAACGCACCAGGCAAGTTTCATCTGCGGCAATAAGGCAATTTTTGAAAGCCCGCTTAGCGTGAAGGTGAGCGCCGCATCCTGAAGCGCGAAAGTGGGCGGCGTCCCCGCACCCGCGCTGTAATCGAGAAAAACTTCGTCGGCGACGATGGCCATTTCCCGCGCGAAGCAAATTTCCGTGAGTTCGGCGGCTTCCTGCGGCTTGATGAACGAGCCCGTCGGATTGTTGGGGTGCACGACGAGCACAGCGCGGGAACGCGGTGTGAGCGCCGCGCGCAGTGAATGGAAATCAATTTGCCAGCCGTGATCGTAGAGCAGCGGATAAGAAACAAGGCGAATGTCAGCCAGATCCGCCAGGAATTCAAACAGCGGATAGCTGGGTGCGGGAACCAGTATTTCGTCTCCCGCCTCGCACAACAGCCGGAAAATGTGGGTATATGCTTCGCTGGTTCCCGAGGCGAGAATGATGTTTTCAGGATTTATCGTTTGTACGGAACCGGAAAATCCGCTGCGTCCTGCATAATAATCGGCTACTGATTTCCGAGCCTCATTCAGACCCTTGCTCTCTGGTTGGTATACAAGGCTCCGCGGGTCGGAGAGCGCCGAGAGAATTTCCTGTTCCGGATAGGAAAGCCCGCAGGTAGTGGGATTCGATGCTGTCAGATCGAAGACTTCGGATCCGCTTCGCCGCAGCCCTTCAAGAGCCTGCGTCAAACGGTTCGATTCTAACCGCCAATTCGTGCGCGATGTAAACATGGTGTGCGAAAATGAAGCACTGAATTTATACCATGCGGATGCGCTTCACTCCCCGATGAGTCGTTGCGTGGCGATTCCGTAATCAAAAGACACGCGATGAACTACTTGTAGAGGAAGCTATCATTCCTTCGGATATGCTCTAGGCGACAGAAATTTGCGGCTGGGGAGATTGCGGATTCGTATTCGTTGCGGCGGGCTGCTGTTGGGGTGTGCCTACTTGAAAGGTCTGCCCGTTGCCATTTACGAAACTGAACTGCACCTGTTCGATTTGTAGATTGGCAGCCGGATTCTGGGTATTGTTCCCATCCGCTGCCTGGCCGCCACCCACAGCGGCCGCGTTATTCAGTGTTCCCTCGGATCCCGTAAAGTGAATGACAATGTCCTGTACCGCAAACGCCGCGCCATTCGGGATTGTTCCCGCCGCGGCCGTGCTTGCGGGAGTATTTGTAGCATCTTGTTGCACCGATTGTTGCGCCTGCGCCTCAAATTGATTTACCAGATTGGCGTAAGCGGCTGGATTGAAGTTGTGTACCAGCGAGGCGATATGATCAATCAGCTGGATTTGTGCGTTGGTTAAACCCAGCGTTGGCAGTGCCGCGTTGAGCGCCTGAAGCTGAGCTTGCACATCTGCTGCTGCTGAACTGGCCGTCGCCGGAGATTTGGGAGCGGCCGTCCCCTGACGCCCGTAGACCGCCGGTGCAACAGGGCTGGGGCTTCCCACTGCATGGGGCGCGACGCCGGCATCTGCAGCAACAGGCGCGCCCTGAGCGGCAGCTGTGCCCTCGTTCACGCCGCCTGTCTGCGCCGTAAAAAAGGTGTTCGGAGTAACTACGCTTGCTGCATTCTGGCTGAGACGGAATATTCCTGGGTCCTGCGCGGGTGCTCCATCAGAATTATTTTGTGTTGATCGCGTAAATGTATCTTCCCCAACCCCAGGATTCACTGTATTTCCTGAGATCAATGCCCTCGCCGCCGGTTGATCCTGCGTTCGTACAGACAACGGATCATCAAGACTTCTGGGGATTTTAGCAATGCCTTCCATTTCCATGAACCACCTCCGCGGCAGAAAGGTCTTTCAAAGGGCCCGGCCGCTGCATCAGGATGTTTCGTGAATTACATCGGCAGGAGTAGTCGGAACTTTAAGGATGAGTGGTGCGCATCAAATAAAATATTGTGCCGGATTGAAACGGCAGTCCGGGCGAAACCATGCTTCTTTAGTCGAACCGGATCATGACGATTTCGGGGCGCGAACCGAGCCGCATCGGTGGACCCCAGGTTCCGGCGCCGCACGAGGTGTAGACCTGAAGATCACCCAATCGATGCAAGCCGTAGGCGAATTTTCCGTACAAGCGGAGAACAATAGCCGAGAAAGGGAAAAATTGTCCGCGGTGAGTGTGGCCGGAAAGCTGCAAAGAGATGCCCGCTTCCTGGGCCACCGGCAGATGGTTCGGATTGTGAACCAGCAGGATGCTGGGCGCGCTTCGATCCACATCCATTTTCCGCAGGATCGATCGGAAGTGTTCCACGTGCGTGGAATCATGATAGTGAACGCCCGCGATCTGCAACCCGTCGATCACCACTTTTTCATTTTCCAGCACGCGGATGCCGGACCGCCGGACGGTATCGAGGAATTTTGTGGGGCTTGTGAATTGCTCGTGATTGCCGGTGATGAAGTAAGCGCCCAGGGGAGCGCTAAATTGGCGCCAGGGCTGGACCAGTTGCGGAAGATCCACGGCCGTGCCGTCAAACAGATCTCCAGCGATAAACAGGACATCGGGATGCAGTTGCGAAAGTTTGCGAACGATGCGTCGAAGAAATCCGGTGTTTCGCACATGCCCGAGATGCAGGTCGCTGATCAGGGCGGCGCTGCGTCCGCGCCAGGACTCCGGCAAGTTAGGCAATCTCACAGTGATGCGTACGACGCGAGTCCAGGCCGCGTTTATAAGAGCCCAAATTCCGGTGAGCAGCCCGAGACCAAAGCAGACAGCGGCCACCTCACGCTTTTCCAGATGCGCGCCGAACAGCAAAGGCAGTCCGTAGAGAATCCAGCTCGCGCATGCCGCCAGAAAAAAGAAATTGACGAGTCCCAGCCAAACCGAGGCGATGGTGTAAAGGCCGCGAACGAGCGGATTGAAATACTGGTGCGCCAGCAGGGATGCCGCGACGAAACTGACGGACAAGACCGCTATCGTAACGGGGAGAGCCACCGAACGCGGAGCATTCGGCGCGTCCCAGAAAAAAGTCCAGGTCGCATATAGGCCCAAATGTATGAGGAAGAGCAAGCTTTGAATGATCGAGACCGCGATCGGAATTCTGGAGCGCTCGCCCCGCGAAGAGAGGGCGCGAGCTTTCTGCACTGCGACAAGCTCAGGAGTTGTAGAGTCCATCTCAAACGATTAGATGCGACCGCGAATGCCGGGATACAAGCAAGTCGATACATTTTCGAGGCTCTAAGTAGCACAGGCTTCAGCCTGTGGAATTTAGTCCTTGCAAGGATGAAACCCCACAGGCTGAAGCCTGTGCTACTGGTGAACCACGGGCTCGTCCGTTTCCACTTTGCCGTCGCGCACATGGATGATGCGGTTGGCCCTCTGGGCAATGTCATTTTCGTGGGTGACCACAATGATCGTGTTCCCCTCTCCATGCAGGCGCGCAAACAAAGCCATGATTTCATCGCCGGTTTTCGTATCCAGATTTCCCGTGGGTTCATCGGCCAGCACGATGGAAGGAGAATTTACCAGGGCTCGCGCAACCGCCACGCGCTGCCGTTGGCCTCCCGAGAGTTCATTGGGCTTGTGAAACATGCGTTCGCCGAGGTCCACTGCCTGAAGCGCGCGCTTCGCTCGCGCCAGACGTTCTTCGGAAGGCGTGCCATTGTAAATCATGGGCAGTTCCACGTTGTGCAGTGCCGTGGCGCGGGGCAATAAATTGAATGTCTGAAACACAAATCCGATTTCCTTGTTCCGGATGGCCGCAAGCTCATCATCGTCCAGTTCGCTCACCAGGCGCCCGGCCAGCCAATATTTTCCGGAAGACGGCGTATCCAGGCACCCGATCAAATTCATGAGCGTCGATTTACCGGATCCCGAAGGTCCCATGATGGCGACGTACTCGCCGCGTCGAATCGTCAGATCGATTCCACGCAGGGCGTGCAATTTTTCGCCGCCCATCTCATAAGTCTTCCACAGATTTTCGGTCAGGATGGCCACACCCCGGTCGACCAGGTCCTGGCGGAATGCTTCGGTTGTGACCCCTCGCTCGGGCATTCCTCAGTCCCTCAATCCCGCGGAGATTCTCATCTAATTTTCTTCCGCTGCTTTGGGTGGAGAATTGTCGACTTTGACGCGCGCATCGGGCTTGAGCGTGCGCAGAGTTTTATAGCTTCCGGTAATGACCTGATCGCCTTCCTGTAGGCCGCTTTGTACTTCAATATCGGTCACTCCGGTTATGCCTGTTGTCACGGGTACGAATACAGCGCGTTTGTCGCGAACCACAAAGACACCCTGCACTTCAGGATTCTTTTCGAGAGACGAGGACGATACCGTTCCGTCGCCCGTCCCCGCGGAGGGACGGCCCGCTGCGAGGGTCACGGAGTTTTGACCGTTTTCCTTGGCCGCTTCGTCCAGATCTTTTTTGGTTCGCTGTGCGAGCGCCTGGATCGGGATGGTCACCACATTTTTCTGTTGTGCGGTGGTTATCTTGGCGGTCGACGAGAGACCCGGTCGCAAGCCGTCCGGAGGATGCTGCAACGTAACGACAACCTTGAAATCTTTGGCTTCCTGGTTGCCCGTGGTGGATTGCGTCGACGCCAGGCCCGAACTGCGCAGCACGGCTTGCGTGCCGACTTCTGTCACTTTTCCTTTGAAGAATTTCCCGGGAATCGCGTCGATCGTGACTTCGGCTTCTTCGCCGACCCTTACGCTGACAATGTCTGTTTCATCTACCATCACTTCTGACGTCACAACCGACATGTCCGAGATCGTCATGAGGTAACTTCCGGTGGCATTCTGGATTCCAGGAACCACGTTTTCGCCTACACGCACGGCAATGTAGGTCACCACTCCGTTGATTGGCGCGGTGTAGGTGGTTTTGTGCAGGATGTCGCTCAAGCGGCCAAGCATGGCTTGATTTTGCGACAAATTGGAACGTGCCTGGTCGAGTTGCGCACGGGCCTGCGCTGCGCGAGCCTCGGCAGAAGCCAGAGCGGCTGTCGCGCCGTCATAGGCGGCCTTACGCGTGTCGTAATCCTGTTTGGGAATCAGGCCTTCCTTGAACAGCAACTGCCCGCGGTCCCAGTCGAGTTTGGCATGTTCCAAGTCCGCCGCGCGGGACTTGATGTCCGCTTGCGTCGATACGTCATTGGCCTGCGCCGATTTCACTCCGGATTCCGAAGAGGCGATTCCAGCGCGTTGCGCATTGACATCCGCCGCCGGTTGCACGCTCTCGAGGCGCAGCAGGACGTCTCCCTTTTTGACGTGATCGCCTTCCTTTACCGCGATGTAGGTGATTTTTCCGATCCCTTCGCCGAGGACGTTCGTGTAGGTGAGCGGCTTTACTTCTCCTGAGGCAGTGACCAGTGCTGTCAGATCCTGGCGCACCGCGGGAGCGGTTTGAACCGTGGCCACGTTCTTATTGATTTGCCAGATCGCTATCCAGGTGCCGCCAGCCAGGATCGCAGCGACACCCGCACCTATCCCGATTTTTTTCCACATATTCATGGGTTGGCCCGTGGCCCTGTGTTTCGAGAAATTCCTCCGCCCGAATTGTCTATTCTAAGTACGCAGAGAAAACTTCAAAGTTTCTGCCTACACCTCGCGGGTCGGCTAGCCGTCAGTCCGAGCGAAATTGTTTGAAGTGTTTGCGTGTGAGGCCGAAATTCCCAGGCTCGAAAAATCATCCCGGTTAAACCCCACCTTTTCAAATTTTACCGTCATTTCGACGTGGAAGAAAGTCATTTGCCTTGTTTCGTCTCCGTTCCCGCAACTGGAATATCCGCGAGATCTCAACCCGATGCTGCCCAACTGCGCCAGTGAGATCGATTACCGAGACGGTTCCTGTTGAACACCCGTAGCAGAGAGAATCGGCGACCTCCGGGCAACCCCGCGGCAGGTCCATGGTTCAAACTCAACACCGATCCAGGCAGGGTTTCGCCCATGGGGCAATGGCTGATCACCCGGACGCATGAGAAGTGGACATTCCATGATTGACGGTTGCAAAACCCAGGGATAGAATCGAGCTTCCGAATCAGGGGCGAGGTACGTTTATGAACCGCTGGGCACGCATTTCATTCATATTGTTGGCGGGCGGAGCGTTGCTGCTACCTGTTTGCGCGAGTTCCTATGCTCAGGGGGATGCCAAGGATCAGCAAGGAGCTGGCGTCGACAAGCAGCAGGATTCCGCAAAGAAAAAAGACGATAACGGCAAAGGCAAGAAGAACCTGAGAAAGCTGCAAAAGGAACTCGCCACTCCCTATAAAAAATGGCTCGAAGAGGAAGTGCCTTACATTATCAGCGACGAAGAGCGCTCGGCCTTCCTGCAATTACAGACCAACGAAGAGCGTGAGCAGTTCATTGAGGCGTTCTGGCAGCGGCGCGATCCCACGCCCGACACGGTCGAAAACGAATTCAAGGAAGAGCATTACCGCCGCATCGCCTATACCAACGAGCGATTTTCCTCGGGCATTCCGGGATGGAGAACCGATCGCGGTCGGATTTACATCATGTGGGGCCCGCCCGACTCGATCGAGTCTCACTCCCAAGGCAGTCAATATACCCGTCCCATGTCGGAGGGCGGAGGACAAACCAGCGTCTACGGATTTGATGACTGGAATTATCATTACATGGAAGGCATCGGTCAAAACATCACCATCGAATTCGTGGATCCGACGGGTACCGGCGAGTATCACATAACCATGGATCCCGGCGAAAAGGATGCCCTGGCCAAAGTTCCGGGCGCTGGCGCAAGCATGCTGGAGCAGATGGGCCTGTCCAACCGGGCCGCGCGTTTCACCCGTACTGATGGTTCCACGGCGCCCTTGGGTCTGGGCCAGCTTAACGGCGGTGGCGGGCTCGAAAGCCAGAATGAATTTACGCGTCTCGAGCAATACGCCAAGGTGCAAGCCCCGCCGCCCGTCAAGTTCAAGGATTTGGAAGAAGTGGTCAGCTCCCGCATTCTGCGCAACCAGATTTCGTTTGATTATCGCTTCGACTTCATGCGCATCACGGGCGATACCATCCTGGTTCCGGTGACAGTGCAGATTCAGAACAAGCAAATGACTTTCCGTAATCGGGATGGCGTGCAATCCGCTTCGCTCAATTTGTTTGGGCGTATCAGCTCGATGACCGGCCGCATTATTCAAACGTTCGAAGACGTCATCCAGCGTGATTTCCCGGATTCGCTCCTTGAGCCTTCCCTGAAGGGTTTTTCGATCTACCAGAAGGCCATCCCTCTGCGACCCGGCCTGTACAAGCTTGACCTTGTGATTAAAGACGTAAACAGCGGCAACGTGGGCGTTGTGAATACGCGTCTGGCGGTTTCCCCCATACCGGATGACAAACTGGAAGCCAGTTCGCTGATCCTGGCCGACCAGATGGAACCTGTTTCGTCCAAGGACGTTGGCGTAGGGCAATTCGTTTTGGGCTCCACGAAGGTTCGTCCCAAGCTGGATGCTGAATTTCATGCCGACCAGGCCCTCGACGTCTATTTGCAGTTTTACAATTTAAAAGTGGACGACAAGACCCATAAGAACAACGTGTCCCTGGACTTCAAAGTAACTCAGGGAGATCAGACCATCTCCCACGAAGTTAAGACAGGCGATCAGTTGCAGCAAAATGGTGAACAACTCACGTTCGAACAGGTGATCGCAGCCAAAACACTAGCCCCCGGCAAATACAAACTGGCAGTTCAGGCCACCGATCTGGTCAGCAACCAGACGGTTTCGCGCACGGCGGACTTCACAGTTACTCCGCCGGCTGTGATTCAGAAAGTGGCGACGAACGGAGCCACAGGAAGGTAACCAGTCCCCATGAAGTCGATTTATCGAACCTTGGGCTGGGTCATGGTTGTTGGGTTGGTCTTCGCCGCTTCGGCTTCCGCGAAGCCAGGTTATGGGACGATCTCGGGTGTTGTCCTGGATCCATCCGGGACGCCTCAGATGGGTGCCAGCGTATGGCTGATGTCGGAAGAACTTGGTGGGCGAATTGTCGCGCAAATCCTTTCCAATCAATATGGTGCGTTTTCGACGGATCATCTGAAACCTGGTGCTTATGCTGTGCGTGTATCCGTGGCCGGATTCCTTCCTGCTACCGCTGCCCACGTTGAAGTAATCTCCAATCTCACGACGCTCCTGCGCCTGCAAGTCGAGACCATTTTCTCTTCGCTTGACACTCTTCGCCGCAAGTCTGACGCTCCCTCCGATCCGGATGATTGGAGATGGGTGCTGCGTTCTTCAACCGCCACTCGCACAATCCTGCAATGGGACGATTCGGCCAGCTCTCAGAGCGCCTCGAACGCGAGGGGCCCCGAGCTTCCGAATGCACCGCACTCTCGTGGCTTGGTGCAGGTGACCAATGGATCTCTTCGCCACGGATCCGCCTCCAACCTTCCAGACGCTCCCGCTACCGCGGTTTCTTACGATCAAAAGCTGGGTAATCTGGGTCATGTACTGGTTGCCGGGCAGATGAGTTATGAGAAGGGCGCATCCGGCTCGTTCGCCAGCGTCTGGCTTCCGTCCGGGATCGGGGCAGCCGGTCCAGAGACCATATTTGTATGGCACCAGTCCAGGTTTGGTGCGGAGGGCATGGAGTTTCAAGGGATGCGCATCGATCACACGGAGCAACTTGAGTTGGGTGATCGAATCGTCTTGCGTGCTGGTGCCGAATACCTTCGCGCCGGAATCGTTTCCTCGGTATCGTCCTTGCGCCCCCACGCGCGGGTGACCGCCGATCTTGCTCCTGGATGGTCTGCGACCCTTATCATTGCCTCTAATCCCCCGTCGGAGCAATGGGGTCGAACCGGTGCGCTTGAATCCGCCATCGATGAGCTCGATAGTCTTCCTCCGGTTCTGTTCCGTAACGGTACACCTGTCTTGGAGGGCGGCTGGCACCAGGAATTGGCTATCAAGCGAAAAATTGGCAAGCAGGCTGGGCTTGAAGTCGCGGCATTTCATGACTCGGCCCGAAATCAGGCGGTTTACGGCACCGGTTCCGCGGCGAACCCAGAGTTTGTGCAGGACTCATTTTCTCCTGCATTCCTATATGACGGCGGCAACTCCAAATCATGGGGTACCCGGGCTGCCTACCGCCAAAAGCTCACTAGCGACCTGGAAGTTGCCGCCATTTACGCCTGGGCGGGTGCGATTTCGCCGGATGGCGTGCTGAACGCCTCGTCCGGCGACCTGCGGGATAGCTTCACCACAAACAACCATCAAAGCATCGCTGCCAAAGTCTCGGGCAAGATTCCACGAGCGGGCACCCGGTTCTCAGCGAGTTACAAGTGGGTTTCGGGTACGACGCTTTCGCGGATGGACCAGTTTGGCGAAGCAGCCTACCAGATGGATCCCAATCTGCATTTGTCGATACGCCAGCCGCTCCCAGGTTTAAGCGGACGCTGGGAAGCACTGGCTGATTTCAGCAATCTTTTGGCTCAAGGATACGTGGCAGTGAATGGGCAGGACTCACACTTGCTTTTGGCACCGATTTTGCGATCGTTCCGGGGTGGGGTCAGCTTCCAGTTTTAGGTAGGCAGTCTCTATTAAAAATGGAAAGCGGTCTTCCGGAAAATGGAAGGCTGGTAATCTAAGTTCCCGTTTCCTCGGTTTGCCCGCACGGTATACCTTTTATTTTCATCTGGTTATTCATGTGATATCGCTTATATAATTTGGAAGCCCGGGTGCACGCGTACTCCAGGGGCATTGTAAGGAAAAGAAGTGAGCGCTCCGATCAATGACAATCTTCGGGTCCGGTTGGGAGCAGCCGTATTGGCGCTCGCTACGCTCGCAGCCATCGTCTTCGGCGTTATCAATTTTCAACAACGTGCGATGTTCACGGCACCCGACGATGGAGTGTCGTGGATGGAGAGACAGTCCGGCGTGGTTGCCTGGCATGTCGCGCCCAATTCGCCGGGGGCGAATGCGGGGTTGCGTGCCGGCGACCAGGTCCTCGCGATCAATGATGCTCCGGTCCATGCCGCGATCGACGTAACCAAGCGTCTGTGGCGCGTTGGACTTTGGTCCATCGCGCATTACCGCATTCAGCGCGCCGGAAAAGAGTTTGAAGCGCAACTGGTGATTCAGCCGGCTGCTCGGCCCTCCTCCATTGAAAATTACCTGAGCGTTGTGGGCGTCCTCTATCTGTTCATCGGACTCTTCATCTTCGCACGGCGATGGAATGCCACGCGCGCCGTCCATTTCTACATTTTCTGCCTGGTTTCTTTCGTCCTGTATTCATTCCAGTACACGGGGAAGTTGACCGCGTTCGATTGGGAAATTTATTGGGCGGGAATCGTGGCCAGGCTTCTACAACCAGCTTTGTTGCTGCATTTCGCGATGGTATTCCCAGAGCGGCGTCCGCTTTCCAAAGGACACGGAGCAATCCTCGGAGCGATTTACGGAGTTCCCGGAATTCTGCTGCTGGTGCGAATTCTTGTCGGGCTTCGCGAATTGGGATTCATGCCGTCGATCGAGGCGCGGAATACGCTGGACCGACTGGATCTTGCCTGCCTGGGAATTTACTTCCTTTTGGCCGCGCTTGTTTTCGTGTTCAGTTACCGGCGCGCGTCGTCCGGGATTTTGCGGCAGCAGTTGAAGTGGGTCACGGGCGGAGCGCTGGCGGGCATCGTTCCATTTTTGCTGCTGTATATCGTGCCGTTCTTCTTCGGAGTTGTTCCGCGTTCTTGGATGAATCTGTCCACAATCTCGCTGGTGCTCATCCCGCTGAGTTTCGGTTACGCCATCATTCGCTACCGGCTGATGGATGTGGACATTATCTTCAAGCGCGGCCTCGCGTATACGGCGGCGAGCGGCGGCGTGGTTGCGGTTTATATTGCCATCGTGGCCGTGATCGGCGCGTTGTTCCACACGGCATGGCCGTCCGGAATGATGGGCGGAGTGATCGCCATCGTCGTTGCCGCATTTTTGTTCCAGCCGTTTCGGGACTGGATTCAGGCGCGCCTGGACCGTTTTTTCTACCGGGACCGGCTGGACTACCGTCGAACGCTGATCGAGTTTGGCCGGACGCTCACGTCCGAAGTGCGTCTGGAGCCGATGCTCGCTTCGGTGATGGATCGAATCTCGCAGGCGCTTCTCGTGGACCGCCTCGCCATTTTCATCGAGGATGAAAAACATCCCGGTGCGTATCGCATGGCGCGGTCGGTGGGTGTGCGTTATAACGGCGCACTTGATCTGAGTTTTCTGGACGGCGAGGCGAAACCATTTGCGCAGGGCATTTTATTTTTTGAATCGGCGCGCGCCACGCGCGAGGCTTTTCCCTCGGTGCGACGAACGCTGGAGCAGTTGGACCTGAATTATTTCATTCCCTGCCAGATTCGCGACCATGCCATCGCCGTGCTGGGCCTGGGCAAGACGGTGGACGGCGATTTTCTGTCCAGCGAAGACGTTGAGCTTCTGCACACGATCGCCGGATATCTGGCCATCGCGCTGGACAACGCACAACTCTATAGTTCACTGGAACAAAAAGCGGTGCAGATCGAGCGGCTCAAGGATTTCTCGGAAAATATTGTCGAATCGTTGAATGTGGGCGTACTGGCCGTAGATTTCGGCGGCGCGGTAGAGTCCTGGAATACGCAACTCGAAGGCTTGATCGGCGTGCCTCGCGAGGAAGCCGTGGGCCGCAAAATCGAGGAAGTGCTTCCCGCAGACCTGATGGCTGAAATTACGGCGCGATCCGGAGACGAGCGCGTCTCCAGCCTGTATAAATTTCACATGCAGAACCGGGACGGGCGAAACCTGGTGGTCAACGTATCGATTGCTCCGCTCGTTGGAAAATCGGGGGATCGCATCGGGCGCCTGATTCTGTTTGACGACGTCACGCAGCGGATGCACCTGGAAGAGCAGGTATTTCAGAACGAAAAGCTCACTTCGCTCGGGTTGCTGGCTGCCGGTGTGGCCCACGAAGTGAACACGCCGCTCGCGGTCATCTCCAATTACATTCAAATGCTGGCCAAGCAGCTCCCGAGCGGCGATCCCCGGCATCAGTTGATCGAAAAAGTGGTGAAGCAAACATTCCGCGCGAGCGAGATTGTCAATAACCTGCTGAATTTTTCACGCACCGGCGCCGCGGAATTCACCGAAGTGAATTTGAATGCCGTGGTCGAGGAAGTCTTGACGCTGGTGGCGCATCCCTTCCGCACGGCGCAGGTGAAGGTCACGCGCAACCTGCAACAGGAATTGCCCGCGGTGCTTGGCTCGAACAACAAACTGCAGCAGGTTTTCCTGAATCTTTTTCTGAACGCGCGCGACGCCATGCCCTCCGGCGGCGTGGTGGAGATCCGCACCGCGGCGCACAACGGATCGGTGGAAGTGGAAATCATCGATAGCGGCGGCGGCATCCCGCGCGAGAATTTAAATCGCATCTTCGATCCTTTTTTCACCACAAAATCCTCAGGACGCGGCACCGGCCTTGGACTCTCGGTAAGCTACGGGATCGTCAAGGAGCATGCCGGGAAAGTCGACGTGCGCTCCACGCCCGGCAAGGGCACGTCATTCCGTCTGGAATTCCCGGTGGCGCGGAAAGCGGTTCATGTCTAAGGGCTCCATCCTGATCGTCGACGACGAATCCGAAATTCGAGAAGGCCTGGAACTTCTGCTCAACATGGAAGGTTACTTGACCTCCAGCGCCGAAACGGGCGAAGCCGGCCTCGCCCTGCTTGAGCAAAATCCGTTTGATCTTGTGCTGCTTGACGTAAGCCTTCCGGACCGCAACGGTCTCGAACTGCTGCTCGAAATCCGCCAGCGCGATCCGAACCTTTCCGTCGTTTTGATTACGGCATACGGTTCGATCGACATGGCCCGGGCTGCGTTCAAAAGTGGCGCCCAGGACTACATCACCAAGCCGTGGTCCAACGATGAACTGCTGATCCAGGTGGCCCAGGCCGTAGAAGGGCGGCGCCTGCGCGAAGAGAACGTCCAGCTCAAGCGCGCATTAAAACAACGCTACAACTTTCCCAACATCATCGGGAAAAGCGAAAAAATGTACGCCGTTCTCGACCTGGTGGGGCAAGTGGCGCCGTCGCGCTCCACGGTCCTGATTCACGGCGAGAGCGGCACGGGCAAGGAACTGATCGCCAAGGCCATTCATTCCGCGTCCACGCGCGCCGATAAGCCATTCGTGCCCATTAACACGGGATCTATTCCTGTGGACCTGCTTGAATCGCAGCTATTTGGTCACGTGAAGGGCGCCTTCACCAGTGCCGTGGCCTCGAAGAAGGGACTTTTTGAGGTCGCCGATCAGGGCACGATTTTCTTCGATGAAATTTCCACGATCGGTCCGGAGACGCAGGCCAAGCTGCTGCGCGTAATTCAAGAGCGCGAGTTCATGCGCCTGGGCGGCACGGAAACCATCAAGGTTGACGTGCGCATCATTGCCGCGTGCAATGTGCAGCTGCTCAATCTGGTTCGCGAAGGGCGGTTCCGCGAGGATCTTTATCATCGCTTGAATGTGATCGCCGTGCCTTTGCCGCCGCTTCGCGAGCGCCGGGAAGATGTTCCGCTCCTGCTGGACCATTTCCTCCGCATTTTTTCCAAGGAAAATAATCGCCCGCTGCCGCGGTTCAGTCCAGCGGCGCTGCGGCTGCTGGTCGATTATGACTGGCCAGGAAATGTGCGCGAGCTGGAAAATGTTGTCGAGCGCGCGGTCGTGCTCTCTTCACAGGAACTGCTGGAAGTGGATCTGCTGCCCGAAAGCGTGCGGACCAAGGAACTTCTGGGCGGAGGCCGGCTGCAGCTTTCCGAGTTCATGCCGCCATTGCCCGGAGAGCACGGGTCTCGCGCAGGTGCGGACAGTTCGAGGTCTTCGTTGTTTCAGATTATGGATGAAATCGAGCGGCGTGTGATTTGCGACATGCTGGAGCGCACGGACGGGAATCAGACCGAGGCGGCGGAAAATTTCCAGGTTCCGCTTTCCACGCTGAATCAGAAGATCAAGCGGCTGGGGATCGATGTGCGCCGCCGGGGGATCAATCGCGCGGGCGCGGCGGAATCCTCGGCATCGGCGACTGGGAAATAATGTCTTAAGTAGCACAGGCTTCAGCCTGTGGGGGTTTGCTGCGGCGAAAATCCACAGGCTGAAGCCTGTGCTACCGGAGGGCTAACTTTTTCGGTTGTCTCGGACTACCGCATCCTTCAGGTCCGCGCCGTCCAGCTTCACGTCGGTCAGATCGATTTCGCGGAAACTCGCCAGCGCCAGGTCCGAACCCGTAAAATCAGCGCCGCGAAGATTGGCTTGCCGGAGTACAGTTCCGCGCAAAATCGTCTTGTGCAGTTTCGCCGAGCGCAAATCGCCCCGAAATAGCTCCGTGCCGCTCAAATCGGCTTCGCTCAGGTCTGCGCCTTCCAGCATCGTTTCGGTAAAATCGCAGTTTCGCAAGTCGGCCTTGCGCAAGTCCGCGCGGCTCAAATCGGCGTGACTGAGCTTCGCTCCACGCAAGTCGGCCTTCCGCAGATTGCTGCCGGAAAGATCGGCTCCGGTCAGATCGCGCTTCTTCAAATCCGCGCCGGAAAGATCGGCGCCTGCAAGATCGGCGCGCTCGCCGCCGGGATGCCCCTTATGGAATTTCTCGTGCGCGTCCAGAATGTCCTTTAGCTTCTTGCCCTTGTGTCGAATGGCCTCCGCCTCCCTCCGCCAGGCTGCAATAGGATCTCCGAAATTCTGTAAAATTTGCTGATTTCCAGAACCGCCGAGACCGATCGCAGGCTGAGCGAACAACCTTCGCTGCCGCAGTAAAATTAGTGGTTTGCTCTGCTATTCTACTGGAAAGCAGGGGATGAGCAAACCGAAAGCCCGGGGTTTGCGGGTGAGGTGGCATGGATCATTTCAGCATTATCGTCGACAGTCTGGAGCGCGCCCCGGAGATCGTCCTGCCGCTGGTTCGCGAAGTTCCAGTGGAGATCCTGAAGCGCAGACCGAAGCCGGGAAAATGGTCCGCGCACGAACATGGGTGCCATCTGGCGACGATTCATCCTGTAATGCTGGGACGCCTCGAATTGATGCTCAGTGATCCCCGGCCGCGCATCGTGCCCTACTTTCCAAGCGCGGAGGAAGAAGATGGGGCGCTCTTGAAGCTGAACCTGGAAGAAGAAATGCAGCGTTTCATCGACGATCGCCGGAGGCTCGTCCAACGATTGAAGGCGCTTTCGCCGGCGGACTGGGAACGCACCGCGGAACATGACGAATATTCGCATTACTCCGTATTCATCATGTTTCGCCACCTGGCGATGCACGACATGTTCCACGCGTACCGTATTGAGGAACTCCTTTTGAAAAAGGATTGGGCATGAGCCGGTGCCGATCCGGTGCGAACCTGTGATAACTTGGGCATGCGATGACACTGATTGAGAAAATCAAAAGTCTCGCGCTCGCCCGGCCGCAAGGAATCGTGCTGCCGGAGGGCGAAGATCCCCGCGTCGTTTCCGCGGCGGCATGCATTGCGCGGGACGGTTTTGCAAAAATCACGCTTCTCGGCCGGAAAGCTGTGATTGATTCGATCGCTTCGGATTTGAAAGTATCGCTGGGTGATACCGCCATCGCGGATCCCGCCGCGAGCCAGCGCGCCGAGACCTATGCCCAAATTTATTATGACCGGCGTCGCGCCCGCGGCGCCACGCTCGATGAGGCGAGGAATGCTGCGCGGCGCCCGCTGTACTTTGCGGCATTGAGCGTGGCGGCCGGGGATGCCGACGGGACTGTGGGAGGCGCGGCCAACACCACGGGTGAAACCGTGCGCGCGGCCCTGCAATCCATTGGACTGGCGTCCGACGCGAAATTGGTGTCCAGTTTTTTCGTGATGATGATTCCTCAGCGAACGGGTCTTCAACTGGGAGCCGCCGGCGCTTTGCTTTTCGCCGATTGTGCCGTTGTGCCGGATCCCAACGCCGAGGAACTCGCCGAAATTGCGCGTGCTACCGCTGAAAATGCGCGCGCGATTCTGAATGCGGAGCCGCACGTCGCATTTTTGTCTTTTTCAACAAAAGGTTCAGCCAGCCATGCGCGCTGCGAAAAAATCAGGGAGGCGCTGCGAATTCTGAAGGCGCGCGCGCCGGAACTCTCGGCCGACGGGGAATTGCAGGCGGACGCGGCGCTGGTACCGGCGGTGGGAAATTCCAAGGCGCCGGGTTCCCCGGTCGCGGGCCGCGCGAACGTGCTGATTTTTCCGGACCTCGATTCGGGTAACATCGCGTACAAACTTGTGGAAAGACTGGGCGGCGCACAGGCACTGGGCCCGATCCTCCAGGGACTGGACAGGCCCGCGAACGATCTTTCGCGCGGATGTTCCGCGGTGGATGTCGCAAACGTGGTGGCGTTTACTGCGTTACAGTCGATTGTGCGGAAAGAGAAATCTTTGGAACCATAGATGTACACGGATGAACGCGGTTAAAGAATAAGTTTCTCTTTGCGAAGACGGACCATGGCGACACCACGACCCAATCTCAAGTTTTCGTTCTATCCTGTTCTCTTGTCTTTATCCGTCTTTCTGTGTGTGTGTGTTTGGTTCGTGCCTTCCACGGCGTTCGCCCAGGAAAAAACGGAACAGGAAATCGCCGTAAACCTGACGGAAGGACGCGTTGTAATTTGCGCGACGAAGGACGCCATTATTTTGGCGTCGGCAGACGCGCACGGTGAGGGTGGGTCGCGCGCTCCGGCCATTACAGCGCTTTCCGCCGAGCGCATGGCCGTGATGCTCGGCGCAGTGGAATGGGTGCAGCCCGATTCGAAGGATCAACCGATTCAGCTCGACACTGAATTTCGCGGGCTCGTCGCTGCGGCTCTGAATACCGGAAACCAGAATGCGGGAGCATTCCGCACGACCGATATCGAATCGATCGGAATAGCGCTGCTGGAACGCCTTCGGGCAGTGGCCGGCCTGCTGCACCATAAAATCACTCTCGGCGAAGACGAACCATTGATCCGCATCGTGCTCGCAGGTTATTTGCGGGATTATGGTCCCGAGGCGTGGACTATTGACTATCACATCCGCCAGGATGCGCTTGGAAACGATATTTGGCGCACGCGCGTGTTGCGGCCAACCTATAACCAGCTTTATCCTCCGGAGAAGGGCAAGCCGAAGACGTTCATGGAAGTCCGCTATCCACCGGAAAATCGCTCGGCGGGTGATCCTGAACTTCTGGACTTGTTGCAGCAGAACGATTCGCGCCTTGCTAAGATTCGCACAGCCGATGAGATTCAGGCGAAGTCTGTAACGTTCGCTGCTGAGGGACAAAGCCAGAAAGCTGACGCCGCAGGAGTTGTAAATTTCTTGAAGGCTGGATTACCGGCGATTCTTGCGCCGCAAACGAAGTTGACGATGGCCAAAGTTGAATACGACGGCGGCTTCCAGTGGATCATACAGCCGCCGAAAGCTCCCGCCCCACCCCCCGGGGAAAAACAAAAGGAAAAGGGAAAAGAGCCGGAGGAGCCCGAAAGGCCTACGCTCCGGCACAAGTCTGAAGATTGATGGGGGAAAATCGCAAATGAGCTCATCAGCGCAATCATCGATGGACAAACGGCCGGAGGTCACGATTCGGGCGTTGCGCGAGGATGATTTGCCGGAGGCTGACCGGATCATGCGGCTCGCATTTGGCACATTTATCGGGATGCCGGATCCATCGCAATTTTTGGGCGACGCCGACTACGTGCGTTCGCGTTGGCTGGCCGATCCTTCAGCTGGCTTTGGCGCCGAATTAGAAGGGGTACTGGTCGGCAGTAATTTCGCCACGCGATGGGGGACTGTGGGATTTTTCGGCCCGCTCACGATTCGGCCGGACTTGTGGGACCGCGGCATCGCTCAGCAATTGCTCCGGCCTACCATGGATCTTTTCGAGCAATGGGGAATCCGGCACGCGGGCCTGTTTACGTTTCCGTCGAGCACGAAGCACGTGAATCTGTATCAGAAATTCGGTTTCTGGCCGCGATTTCTCACGGCGCTTATGGAACTTCCGGTATCCTCCGAGCCATTTTCCCATTCCACTCGGTGGGTAAAATTCAGCGGACTTTCCGAGGAAGAAAAACAGCTCTGCATTGAAGCCTGCAGCGAGTTGACGAACTCAATCTACGAAGGGCTCAATCTGGAGCGCGAAATACGCGCGGTGGACGATCAACGACTGGGTGACACGGTGGTGACGTGGGGCGGCGGAGAGATGAGAGGCTTTGCGGTATGCCATGCGGGAGCTGGGACGGAGGCCGGCAGCGACAAATGTTACGTCAAGTTTGGCGCTGTGCGCAGCGGTGCGGACGCCGAGCACGAATTTCGGCGATTGCTGGATGCCTGCCGCCAGTTTGCACGCTCGCGCAAAGCCACAACACTTTCCGCAGGCGTGAATCTCGCCCGGCTGGATGCGTATCGTGAAATGCTGGATGCCGGATTCCGCACAAATCGCCAGGGTGTTGTGATGGAGCAGAATGGGGCTGCCGGCTACAACCGGCCGGAAGTATTTCTGATCGACGATTGGCGGTAGACCACTGGCGATATTTTCCCCGCGCCGCAATCAGGGCGAAGGTTTGCTGTCGGTAGGTTTTTCGGGCGCCGGTGAAGTTGCCTCTGGCGTGGCGCCTTGCGGAACGTAGCCGCTCCACTTGACGATGACGCGGACCGGCACGTGAACGTCGCCCGCCTGGAACGTTTCGTCCGAACGCGAGTAGGTCGGAAACCACAAATTTTTTCCTACTTGCTGGCGATAGGTCTCAAACACCGTAAACGGAAGGTTGGAGGAAGTGACGTCGCCGATCTCCGTGACCCACTTGCCCATGGTCTTCACAATCACCAGGTCTTGCTCATCCACCCATACCACACCGGAAAAATAGGCGTGCGCGCGTTCCAGGGTGCGCGGCTTGATCGTAAAAAAATAGGCGCTTAGTTCGTCGAGAGGCTGCTTTCCGCCGTAGGTAATTTCGTATTTTGGAAGTGTGGCAGTCGTAAGCGGAAATAAAGGCGTGGGCGCGAGAAGATCGGAATCGCCTCTCTCCAGGTCCAGGGTGTGAAGTGTCGAAGGCGGTCGGCTGACTTGCTTCTCAGTGAGCCTGCCGTCGGGAGTAAAGCGCAGCTGCGTGACGAGTTCAAGCTGTCCCGACGGCCTATTATCGGGGCCGATTTCCTGGACGCGCACTTCCTTCTGAAACGTGTAGCCTCGAATCGCGCGAACCATCTCGTCTTCTTTGGCCGCGAATCGCCGAATGATTTCCTCGGGTGGGAGCGTGGGCGGCGCGGGCTTGGCAGCGGGCGGCGGCGTAGGAAATTTTGTCGATTCCGGCGGCTGCATGGGTCCGGCAGACTGCGCACGCAGCGAAGGCGGCGCGGCTGTGATAATCAGCGCGAGCGCGCAAAATAGAGCCCGGAGGTCTGATCTGTGGATCATGTAATATGCTTCCACTAGTTGGATGCAAGAACAGGCGATAGTGTATCGCAGCAGGGTTTAAGTAGCACAGGCTTCAGCCGGTGGGGGTTAGTGTAGCCAGGGAATCAAAATCCACAGGCTGAAGCCTGTGCTACACG
>Ga0157378_10000607_pt1 | contig 33656 bp, 31 predicted proteins | sample M65metaG_FD_115309 | JGI IMG/M metagenome (GOLD analysis project Ga0157378, IMG submission 115309) | Miscanthus rhizosphere microbial communities from Kellogg Biological Station, Michigan, USA - M6-5 metaG | ecosystem: Host-associated > Plants > Roots > Rhizosphere > Soil | place: USA: Michigan... | reverse complement strand
CTCATATCCATGATGCAGTTCCCTCCAAATGACTTCCGGCCGGGCCGGACGTTCTTTTAATTCAGTTTGAAATTGACCGTGAGGTTGAAGATGACGTCCACCGGCTGCCCGTTGAGAGTACCCGGCTTGAATTTCCAGCGTTTGACCGCATCGACGGCGGCCTGATCGAGGCCGAACGGCAGCGGTTTGAGAACATGAATGTCGGTCACGTCGCCGTTTTTGCTGATCGTGCACTCGACGATCACGATGCCGGAGATACGAGCCTTCCGGGCCACCTCGGGATATGCGGGCTCGACACGATTGATGACCGTCGGGGCCTTGACGTCGCCGCCGACACGCAACGGCGCATCGATTTTCGGCGCGGGCGCCTCGGTGATGACACCGCCGACCACGCCGCCGACGACACCGCCGGCCACGCCGCCTTCGACACCACCCTCGACGCCGCCTTCGACGCCGGCGGAGGTGGCCTGCGTGGCCACGGGCTGCACTTTTTCAGGCACCACGCTGGGCGCCATCTCCTGAATGTTCTTGGGAACCTCGACCGGCTTGACCACCTGCGTGGCGGTCGCCGCTTTCGGCGGCGGCGGCGGCGGCGGGGGTGGCGGCGGCGCGGCGGCGACGGAGTACTGCGCCACCTGGGCGGGCGAGTTGGTCGGGAACTCCACCGTCCAGATCGCTCCGACGATCAGTCCGACTACCACGACCACGTGGAGCCCGACCGAGACCGGAAGCGTCAGGAAGCGCTGGATGCCGAATTTCTGCTTCTTGGATTCGACGACGGTAGTTTCGAACATTGGTTTTCGCCTGTTTTGCTAACGCGTTAGGGCTAGCTCTTCTTCGCGGCCGCGGCCTTTCTCTGCTGGAAGATCTGGATGGCCTTGTTGCGAATCGCGTCTGCCTGAGCGATGTCGGCCTGAGCCTTCAGCGGGTCGGTTTCCATCAACGCCTGCTGGCGCCACAGCAGGTTGAGATACGCCATGGCCTCGGAGTAATCCGGCTTCATGTCGATGGCGTGCTGCAAGGCATCCTTGCCCTGGTTGAGGATGTCCAGTTTCTGGGCCATGTCCGCCGGCGGGTTCTTGGCCACCTTCTCGTAGCAGACCACGCCGAAGATGTAGAAGGCCTCGGGGTTCCGCGAGTCGAGCAGGGTGATCTTCTTGTACCAAGTCAGCGACTCGTTGAAGTCGCCCTGCTTGGCGTAGAGCGTGGCGATCGACTTGACCGCCTCGAGATCCGCCGGATGATCCTTGAGGTAGTTTCGGAAGTAGTCGATGGCCGCCGAGGTCCGGTTCGCGTTGAGATACATGTTGATCAGCGCGTCTCGGGCGATGCGATCGTCCGGCTTCTTCTTCAGGTAGGCGTTCAGCTCCTGAATGGCGGCATCGGCGTGCTTTTCGTTCGCCGGCGACTTGTCGTCCGGAACGTAGAGCCCGATCTCCGAATAGCCGACCAGCCGGTCGAGATCGGGGAAGCTCGGATCGATGGAGCGGGCCTGTTTGTAATGCGGGAGCGCACCCGCATAGTCTTCCTTCTGATAGGCCTCGTTTGCGGCTTTGATCTCCATCCGCGCCCGGATCTTGGTGCAGCCGAGTGAAGAGAGGGCGAGAGTCAGTGCCGCCATCAGGCACAACACCTTTTTCATGAAATGTCTAACTCCAAGCGTAGTGGTCGTCGCGGATCGGATACTGAAGCGACCTGTCAGGCTGTCCGGGCGGTTGGCCGGCCCCCTCCGAGACAATGGCGTGCGACTATACCCACGGACTTTTGCACCGTCAAGGCGTTCGTAACACCTGATACCGAAAGTTTTAGTTGACATCATCCGCTGTTATTTTTCGCAACTGGCGCGAGGGTTGGACACGCGAGGTTTCGCGGAAGAAACCGGGCGTGAAAACGGCGATCAATACGTCGGCTTGAACTCCTGCGTCAGCGAGCTGATCGTTTCCCACAGCTCGGGAAACAGGGGCTCGCGCGTCCCCTGCTCGAGCTGCGCGGCGGGCACGTTCTTGAGCGACATCACCTTCGATCCGATGACGCGGAAGGCCAGGCGCATGTGCGAGTAGCGCCAGTTGAGAAAGGCTTCGTCGTAGTCGAGCATGGCCTGCACCAGGCGGAACATGTCGCCGTGCTCGCGCGGGGTGCGCTCGATCTCGATCAGCGTCAGCGAGCGCCGGCCGAGGAGTGATTCGAAGACCGGCCAGACGCGCTTGCCCACTTCGAGAAGCCGCGCAAAGCCCGGCGATTCCTGGCCGCTGCCGCGCCCGAGCGAGCGCGTGCGGACGACGTGGTAATCGGCGGGGGCCATCGTCTCCAGAATCACGATCTGCTGGCGGAGAAGATTGATGATCCGCGCGCAGCGGTCGAGCAGATCGGCTGCCAGCGAAAGGCTGTCCGTCCCGATCAGCTCGACGACGCGACCGATCTCGTAGTCGACATGATGCAGCCACAACTCGGCCGCCTGATGCGTGATCTGAAACAGCCGCTCCTCCGGATTCGAAAGCAGCTCGACCGGCTTCTGCAGCTCGAGCAGCTCCGGCACGCGCACGTAGCGCTCGTAGTCAGTATCGCCGCGGCCTTCGAGGATGGGGCCTGTGTGTGTTCCCACGTTTGCTCCTGATTGGTGCTCGGTGTTCGGTTATCGGTGCTCGGGTTGTCGTGATGTCTGGCGGCGCAAATCCGAGCACCGACAACCGAGCACCGACAACGCTGCTACGCGGCAGCTACACCAGCTCCAGAATATGTCCCAGCTTCTTCTTCTTCGCCTCGAGGTACTTGCGGGTGTCGTTCGAGGGAGCGATCTCCAGCGGGACGCGCTCGACGATCTCGAGGCCGAAGCCTTCGATGGCCACGTACTTGGCGGGATTGTTGGTCATCAGCCGGATCTTGCGCACGCCGAGGTCGCGCAGGATCTGGGAGCCGGTCCCGTACTCGCGGATGTCGGGAGGGAAACCGAGCTTGGCATTCGCTTCGATCGTGTCGTGCCCCTGCTCCTGCAGCTCGTAGGCCTTCAGCTTGTTCAGCAGACCGATGCCGCGCCCCTCCTGCAATAGATAGAGGATGACACCCTTCCCTTCCTTCTGGATCAACTCGAAGGCGCGATCCAGCTGGTCGCCGCAGTCGCAGCGCGCGGAGTGGAAAACGTCGCCGGTCAGGCAGGACGAATGGACCCGCACCAGAGTCTCCTCTTCCTCGGCGATCTCTCCCATCACCAGCGCCACGTGCTCCTCGCCGGTGATGTCGCTCTTGTACGCGTGCACGCGGAAATCGCCGTACGGCGTCGGCATCCGCGGGGAGGCCAGGCAGTGCACGTGCTTCTCGGTCTGCATCCGGTACTGGATGATGTCGGCCACCGAGATGATCTTCAGTCCGTGCTGGATGGCGAACTGCTGCAGGTCCGGCAGCCGGGCCATGGTGCCGTCTTCGTTCATGATTTCGCAGATGACGGCGGCCTCGGTCATGCCGGCGATCATGGCCAGATCGACCGATGCCTCGGTCTGCCCGGCACGTTTGAGCACACCGCCCTTTTTCGCCCGCAGCGGAAAGACATGGCCGGGACGCAGCAGGTCGGCCGGCCGTGTACGAGGATCGATGGCCACGCGAACGGTCTCGGCGCGATCGTGCGCGGAGATGCCGGTGGTGACCCGGCCGCGCGCTTCGATCGAGACCGTGAAGGCGGTGCCGTAGTTGGAGGTGTTGTGCTCGACCATCAGCGGCAGATCGAGCTCCTGGCAGCGCTCCTCGGTCATGGCCAGGCAGATCAATCCGCGGCCGTAGCGGGCCATGAAGTTGATCGACTCCGGCGTCACCTTCTCGGCGGCGATGCAGAGATCGCCTTCGTTCTCGCGATCTTCGTCATCGACGATGATCACGACCTCGCCGCGGCGGTACAGCTCAGCGGCTTCTTCGACGGTGGCAAAGGGCATGAGGGATTGTACAGGCGCAGGTTGCCGGGTTGCCAAGTTGCCCGGTTGCCGGCTGACGCGATGGCAACTCGGCAACCGGGCAACCCGGCAACCCGGCAACCCAAACGACTTATCCAGACACCTTAAAACTCTGCTCCACCGTGTACGACTGCTTCGACACGGTGTCGACGATCTTCATCTTGAGGAGGTAGTCGCCCGGCTTGAGGGCCGGCTTGACCTCGGCGAGCGGAATGGCGCTGATGATGGCGTAGTGGCCGGGGCCGGGCGCGCCGGAGAGCGGAAGCGGCGCGGCGTCGCTGAGCGGCGCGCTGATGGTCTTCTTGTCCGGACCGCCGGTGAGGTCGAGCTTGTACTGCAGCTTGGGCATGTTCGTGGCGGCGTCGATGCCGGGGTTGTTGACCTCTACGAAGTAGTTCAGCTCATCGCTGGCCTTGAAGGTCAGGTTCCCCTTCGGAACGATCTTCAGCTTGCCGAAGGCAAACGGCGCTTTCGGAGGCTCGGCGGTACCGAGCTCGTAGACGTTGTCGGAGAGGATCAGGCGGGACGTTCCCACCGCTTCCTTCGACGGGCCGGTCACTTCGAGCGGGCCGGAGGTAACCAGCACCGGCTGCCCGCCCTTGGCCAGACCGACGATGGCGGAGTACTTGCCCGGCTGGAGCGTGAGAGTCTTGTCGGCGAAAAAGTCGGTGCGCGAGGCGGTCAGTTTGACCGGCTCTTCGAACGTGGTCACGCGTGTGCCCGATGCATCTTCGATCGCTCCGAAGATGGTATCGGCGGCGTCCGCGGCGACGCCCGCTGACGACGGAACGTAGACCATGACCGGCACGAAGGGATCGCCGGCCGGCGAGACGAACTCGGCGTAGGTCAGCACCGCGCCGTGAGTCGAGGCCTTGCCCCCTTTTGCTTCGCCGAGGGCCGCTTCGAGCGCGGCCGTCTTCACGCCGGCAACAGGGGCTGCCGGCAGAGCCGCCGGCTTCTGACCCGCGGGCGCTTCCGCCTGGAACGTCGGCGGCTTCGTCAACTGCGGCTGCGTGATGATGTTGTTGATCATCCGCTGGGTGATCGTCGACAGCGGATCGACCGTAGGCGTGGCCAGCTTGAAGTCGCCGCCGTTGTATTGATCGTGGAACTTCACTTCCATACGGGGAAGGCCGAAGAGCTTCTGGGCCACATCGCCCTCATAGGTCCAGGTCATGTCGGCGGAGCCGGAGGCGGTGCCGAAACTTCCGATCTCGGCGTTTCTCATGTCCGCGCGGGTGTTCGACTGCCCGTTGCCGGGGGTGGTGGTGCGCTTGATCGGACTGGTCGGCGGTCCGAAGACCACCAGCATGCGGCCGGGATCGGTCATCGATCCATGCACGCGGCCATGGCTGAAGGTGTCGTCGGCGCTCTTCACGCGGGACTCGAACTCTTCACGAAATTCATTGCGGGGAGTGGCCGGCGTCGGATCGCGGCGGGCCCAGAAGAGGGCGATGAAGGCATCGGCGTCTGCATCGTTCTGCAGCGTCTTCCAGGTGGCCTTCTCCTCGGCGGTCATGATCCACTGTACCGGTCCTTTGCCCCAATCAGCCTTGGCGGGCGAGAGTGCGGCGAACGTGCTCGGGACCACGGCCGCCGCCAGGACGAAGGCAATCAGCAAGTTACGGGTTTTCATGAATTTCTCCCCTTGATTAATCGCCCGATCCAAACATTTGAGGATCGGACCTATTCCACGGCGCGGAGCGCTCATTCGCCGTCGAATTTCTCCATCTCGTCGTACAGCTTATCCATCTCGGCGTCGATCTCTTCCTGCTTGATCACGCCCTTGCGCACCAGCAGCGCCGCCAGGCTGTGGAGCAGAATGCTGTTCTCCACGATCATCTGCTCGAACTGTTCGTCGTCATCGCCACCATTGCCTTCGCGATCGATGTCGTCCATGGGGTGCGCCTCCTTCCCAGCGCGGGGAGGATGTATCACAAACTGCGCGGCTTTGCCGCGCGTTGTCTGCGGCTTCGCCACGTTGTCTGCACGAGCTTCGCCGCGCGTTGTCTGCGGCTCACGCCGCGTGGTCGGTTGGTTACGACGACGATCGCATCCTGGAAGACCACGCGCCGCAGCGCAGACAACTGACAACGCGGCGTGAGCCGCAGACAACGCGCGCCCATGCGCGAAGCGCATGCCGGCACGCAGTTACAATCCGCCCCCATGAAACGACTGGCCGTTCTCACCCTCCTCCCCTTCCTTCTCCTCGCCTGCCCGAAGCACGAAACCTCCTCGGCGATGAAGGTGGGGCTGCTCACTCCCGGCTCCGTCAACGACGGCGGCTGGAACGCCATCGCCTACGAGGGGCTGCAGCAGATCCACAAGCAGCTCGGCGCGGAGATCTCCAATCAGGAGACGAAGACTCCGGCCGAGATCGATGAAGGCTTCCGCTCCTACGGCGCCAAGGGATTCGATCTCGCCTTTGGCCACGGCTTCGAGTTTCAGGACGCCGCGCTCAAAGCCGGCAAGCAGTATCCAAAAACGATCTTCATCACCACTTCCGGCAGCTCCGTCGCGCCGAACGTTTCGCCGATGGTGTTTCAGCTCGAGCAGGCCACCTACCTCCTCGGCGTAATCGCCGCCCGCGAATCGAAAACCGGCAAGGCCGGTCTGGTCGGCGGGATCAATCTTCCCTCGATCGCCTCCACCTTCCTCGCTTTCAAAGCCGGCGCGCAATCGGTGAATCCGAACTTCGAGGTGAAGGAGATCTACACCGGAAACTTCGACGACGCCGGCGCGGCCAAGCTGGCCACGCTCTCATTGATCAATGCCGGCTGCGACTTCATCTTCCACCAGGCCAACGAAGCCGGCCGCGGCGTCTTCCAGGCTTGCCAGGAGCGCAAGGTGCGCTGCTTCGGCTCGAACAAGAATCAGAACGAGATGGCCCCCGACGTCATCGTCGCCTCGGCCGTCCTCGATGTCCCCGGCGCCTTCGTTTACATGGCCCGCCTCGTCCACGACCACAAGTTCCAGCCCCACGTCTACTGGCTCGGCATGCACGAAAACATCGTCTCGCTGGTCTGGAACGACAAGCTGAAGGCGACCATGTCGCCGCAGACGGTGTCCGAGGTGCAGCGCATCGAAGCCGATATCCGCTCCGGCAAATTCGAGGTGCCGCGCGGCAAGTTCTAGCAACTCAACTCCGCGTCTCCGCGCCTCCGCGTGAAAAACAATGCGCCTTTCCCACATCACCAAACGCTTCGGCGCCAACGTCGCCGTCGATGACGTCTCCCTCGATTTCGCACCCGGCGAGATCGTCGGCCTCGTCGGCGAAAACGGCGCGGGGAAAACGACGCTGATGTCGATCGCCGCCGGCGAGCTGGCGGCGGACGAAGGGACCATCGAAGACCCTGTTCCCGTCGGCATCGTTCACCAGCACTTTCTCCTGGTCAGCGAATTCACCATCGCCGAGAACCTGGCCCTGGCCATGTGGGGACGCGACGCCGGGGAGATCATCCGCGAATCGGGCATCGAGCTGCGCGACGTCAGCCGCCGTGTCGCCGATCTCTCCGTCGGCGAGAAAGCCAAGCTGGAGCTGATCAAAGCGATTGCCCGTCGGCCGCGCGTGCTCATTCTCGACGAGCCGACCTCCGTCCTGGCACCAACCGAAGCGCGCGAGCTCTTCGACGTCATGCGCCGCCTCGCTGCAACCGGCACGACAGTCATCTTCATCAGCCACAAAATCCCCGAGGTGCTGGAAGTGGCCACGCGGATCGTGGTGATGCGGAGAGGAAGGATCGTCGTCGACGGCGGGACGATGAGCGCCACGGAGCTGGCGGAAGCCATGGTCGAACGTAGGTCGGACTCTCCAGTCCGACCCCTTGTGAATACCCCTCGTCACGTTAGTTCCAGACCCGGGTCAGCCGGTCGGACTGGAGAGTCCGACCTACGTTTTCACCCCGGCGAGATCGTCGCCATCATCGGCGTCGCCGGCAACGGGCAATCCGAGCTGGCGCTCTCGCTGCGCGATTCGCTCCGCGGTCGCGTCGCCCACATCCCCGAAGATCGCGCGAGAGATGGGCTGGTCGCCGAGATGACCATCGCCGAGAACATCGCACTGGCCGACCGCCACTGGCGTCCGCGCGCGGCGGCGGAGCGGGCGGCGGCGCTGATCGAGCGATTCAACATCCGCGCGCAATCGCCGCTGCAGCGCGCCGGCTCGCTCTCCGGCGGCAATCAACAGAAGGTGATCCTGGCGCGCGAGCTGGAGCGGCATCCGGAGATCATCATCGCCGCCGAACCGACGCGCGGCCTCGACATCGAGGCGACAAGTTTCGTACACGACGAGCTGCGCGATGCCGCGGCGCGCGGCGCGGCCATCCTCCTCATCACCTCCGATCTCGACGAAGCCTTTGCCCTCGGCGACGCCATTCACGTGATCTATCGCGGAGCGCTGAGTCCGAGGCTGACGCCGGAGGAAGCGGCAGTGCGGGCGCCGCAATTGATGGCGGGCGTGGCATGAGAGCGCGGCAACTCCTGATCGCCGTCCTCGCCGCTTTCTCCGCTGTCGCACTGCTCGCGCTCAGCGGTCTGGCGTTCGGCCATGGCGAGCTGCTGTCGATCCTGATCAGCGGCTCGGTCGGCTCGACGTTCGCGCTGGAAGGAACGCTGCTCAAATCCATTCCGCTGCTGCTCACCGGACTCTCGGTCGCCATCGCCTTTCGCGCCGGCGTCTGGAACATCGGCGGCGAGGGGCAGTTCCTGGCCGGCGCGATGGGGGCGTTTCTCGGCGCGCGCTACGGGATGATCGCGGCGTTGGCGGCATCGCTCATCGCCGGCGCGCTCTGGGCCTCGATCGCCTCGGCGCTGCGGCTCTGGCGCAATGCCCCCGAGGTGCTGACGACGATTCTGCTCAACTTCATCGCCATCCATCTACTCGGGTATGCGGTCAACGGACCGCTGCAGGAAGCGAGCGGAAAATATCCGCAGAGCGATCTGGCATCGGCGTCGTTGCCCGCAATTGGCGAGTTGCATCTGGGAGTCGTCATCGCCGTCCTTGCCGCGATCGGCGCGTGGTTTCTGCTCTATCGAACCGCCGAGGGGCTGCGGTTGCGGGCATCGGGATTCAATCGATCGGCTGCGAAATGGGCCGGGGTCAACGTCAATGCTCAGCTCGTGCGGGCCATGGCCATCTCCGGCGCGATGGCCGGTCTCGCTGGCGGCATCGAGCTCCTCGGCGTCACGCATCGCCTCTTCGAGCGCTTCGCCGCCGGCTACGGCTACGCGGGAATCGCTGTGGCGCTTCTGGCCCAGCTCCATCCGCTCGGTACGATCGCATCATCACTCTTCTTCGGCGCGCTGACCACCGGCGCGGGCGAACTGCAGCGAACGGCCGGGATCTCGTCGACGGTGGCGACGTTCGGGCAGGCCATCGTGATTCTCGTCACGATCGTTTTCACGAGGCGAAAGATCGCATGACCCACGCGCTCCTATCCGCCATCCCGCTCGCCATCGTGGCCTCGACGCCGCTGCTCCTGGCCGTCCTCGGCGAGCTGGTGGTCGAGCGCGCGGGCATGATCAACCTCGGCATCGAAGGGATGATGCTCACCGCGGCGATGACCGCCGTCATCACCGAAGAACTGACCCACAGCATTGCCCTCGGCTTTCTCGGCGGCATCATCGGCGCGGCCATCGCCGGCGCCCTCTTCGGACTGTTCGCCATTCGCTACGCGGTCGATCAGATCGTCACCGGCACCGCCATCGTGCTGCTGGCGCAGGGGATGACGGGATACGTCTACCGCGAGCTCGATCTCTTCAACCAGCCGATCCCGCGCATGACCTTCGACCCAATCGTGCCGCTGGCCTGGATCGTTTTCCCGATCGCGCTCGCTCTGCTTCTCTGGCGTACGCGATTCGGACTGCGCCTCCGCGCCTGTGGCGAGCTTCCCGCCGCCGTGACCGCGAACGGCGCCTCGGTGACGATGCATCGCTGGATCGCGCTGGCGATCGAGAGCGCGCTGACCGGCATCGCCGGCGCCTATCTGTCGCTGGCGCTGTCGAGCGGTTTCGCCGAAAACATGGTCTCCGGCCGCGGCTTCATCGCTCTCTCGATCGTGATCTTCGGGCGCTGGAAATTCAAAGGCGCCCTCCTCGGCACTGCCGTCTTCGGCATCGCCGCCGCCGCGCAATACGCGCTGCAGGCCAGCGGCCGCGGCGTCCCGTTTCACCTGCTGCTGGCCGTGCCGTACGTGGTCACGCTGCTGATTCTCTGCGGGATCGCCGGGCGGGTGCGGGCTCCGGAGAGTTTGGGGAAGACGTAGGTCCTCGTCGCGCGCGAAGGCGCGCCAGACAAACTTAGCCCCGCGCTCGGCGCGGGGATCGTGACGTCCACAAGATTGTGGCCGCGAAGGCGGCCACCACAACGATGTCGAGAATTTGTAGCGGCCGCCTCCGCGGCCGCAAATTGACCACATCCAACAAACCCCGCGCCAAGCGCGGGGCCAAGGTTGTTGGGCGCGCCTTCGCGCGCGAATCAGCGATCAGCAGGGCATTTAGGACGTCGGATTGAAGTCGGCCTTACGCCCCACCGAATCCCACACGCTGGCGATTCCCCGCGTCTTCGCTTCGTGACGCCGCGGCGCGTCGGCCAGCACTGCCGCAATCGCGAGGATAACCTCCGGCGTCTGGCGCCGCAGCGACTCCTCGTGATCGGCGATGAATCGCGTCGAGACGCGCCCGTCGCGGAACGCGGGGTGGGTGACGACGCGCCGCAGCCAGGAGATGTTGGTCTTCGTGCCGAGCACGATGTAATCGCGAAGGGCACGATCGAGACGGTCGATGGCGGCTTCGCGCGATGGTGCGACGCAGATCAACTTCGCCAACATCGGATCGAAGCTCACGCCGATCTCGGTCCCCTGCGACACGCCGGCGTCGACGCGCACGCCGGGGCCGGAGGGCTCGCGATAAAAAGCGATCGTTCCGCTCTGCGGAAGAAAGCGGTCGTCGGGATCCTCGGCGTAGATGCGCACCTCGATGGCGTGGCCGCGCTGATGCAGATCCTCCTGCCGCCACGGCAACGGCGCGCCCGCGGCGACGGCGAGCTGCGCGCGGACGAGATCGACGCCGGTCACCTCCTCGGTGATCGGATGCTCGACCTGAAGCCGCGTGTTCATCTCCAGAAAATAGAAATCGTTCTCCGGCGTGACGATGAATTCCACCGTGCCGGCGCTGCGATAGCCGACGCCCTGCGCCGCGGCGATGGCAGCCGCGGCCATGCGCCGGCGGAGATCGTCGCTGTAGTGCGGCGCCGGCGTCTCCTCGATCACCTTCTGGTGCCGCCGCTGGATCGAGCAATCGCGCTCGAAGAGGTGGACGACGTTGCCGTTGCCGTCGCCAAAGATCTGAAACTCGATGTGGCGCGGCTCCTCGATGTAGCGCTCGAGCAGCAGCCGGTCATCGCCAAACGACTTCCTGGCCTCGCGCTGCGCCGATTCGATCGCGCTGCGCAGCTCCCCGGCGGCACGGACGATCTTCATCCCCTTCCCACCCCCGCCCGCGCTCGCCTTCACCAGCAGCGGAAATCCGATGCGGCCCGCTTCGCTGGTGAGAACGCCGAGGTGCTGATCCTCGCCGTCGTATCCCGGCACGACCGGAACGCCGAGGCTCTGCATGAGGTGACGCGAGGCCGCCTTCGACCCCATCGCCGCGATCGAGGCCGCCTTCGGTCCGACGAAGACGATCCCGGCGTCATCGCACGCCGAGGCCAGCTCGGCGCGCTCCGAGAGAAAACCGTAGCCGGGATGAATGGCATCAGCACCGCATCGCCGCGCGGCATCGATGACGCGATTCACGTTCAGGTAAGTCTCCCGCGCATCGCCGGTGCCGAGTGGGATCGCGTCATCGAAATAGCGGCGCACGTAGCGGATGTCGTCCGCCTCGGAGTAACCGAGGATCGATTCGATACCGGCCTCGCGGCATGCGCGCGCGATGCGGACGGCGATCTCGCCGCGATTGGGGATGAGCAGGCGGCGGATCATCGTACGCACCGCGCAGCGTAGCGCCGGCGAGCCGCTGGCGGTACAGCCGTCGGGCCGACGGCGCTACGCTCGTTTGCGATCACCTCGCCCACGGCGCTTTCTCCTTTTTCAAGAACGCGCCCATCCCGCCCTGCCCTTCTTCGCTGACGCGACGGGTCGCGATCGCCTCGATCGTGTAGGGAATCGCGTCGACGAGATCGCGCGCGGCAACATACGCGATCAGCTTCTTGCACTCGCGCACGGCCTCGGGACCGGACGTCTTCAGCAACGCGATCGTTTCGGCGACCGCGGCATCAATATCGTCGGCGACCCGATGCACCAGTCCGATGCGCAGCGCGCGCTCGGCGTCGAAGCGCTCGCCCGTCAGGAAGAGCGCACGCGCGTGCGTCTCGCCGATTTTGGCGATGACGTAGGGCGAGATTACCGCCGGAAGGATGCCCAGCTTGACCTCGGATAGGCCGAACTTCGCATCCCGCGCGGCGATGGCGATGTCGCAACACCCCACCAATCCCACCCCGCCTCCGATGGCCGCGCCCTGAATCCTGCCGATGACCGGCAGCGGGCACTCGTTGATCAGCGCGTACATCTTCGCCAGTTGCGACGAGTCGCGGACGTTTTCCTCGCGCGTGTAGCTGACCATGCGCGACATCCAGTTCAGGTCCGCGCCGGCGCAGAAATTCGGGCCGGTGCCGCGCAACACCACCGCGCGCGCCGGCGATGCGCCAATACCGCCAAAGAGATCGATGGCCTCGGCGATCAGCTCCTCGTTGAAGGCGTTGTGAACGTCCGGCCGGTTCAGCGTGACCGTCAGCACGCCGTCCGCATCATCGACGAGCAGGGTCTTGTAGCTCATGCGGCGGATTGTAGTTTACGAAGCGCCGGCGTCTCGCCAGCGCTCCGTAGGATCAGTGCTTCGTCGAACGTTTGCGCGGACTCGACACGAAGTTGTACGCCGGTGTAAGCGTGTAGTTCCCACCGCTGCCGACCGTGCCGTTCGGCTCCACCCGCACGAACATTGCCGTGTTCGGCACCGGCAGGATCGTGACGAAGAGGTTCGTCGTCAGCGTCGCCGAGCTGTTTGCGGCGATGGTCTGGACGACGGTATTCGAGAAGTTGCTCGACAGCGTTACCTTAAGCGGCGTATCGGTCGCCGCCACGGTCACCGAGATCGGCGACGTGTTCGTGGTGAAGGTGAAGTAATCGACGTCGCTGGCGCTGCAGATCTTCGGCGTGATGCTCTGCCCGCTCACCAGGTTACCAAAGGCCGTGGCCTGGGTGTCGTTCGGCTCGTAGTTGTCGGTGCAGGGCGCCACCGGCGTGCCGCCGTTCGTGATCAGCACGTAATCCTGCGTGGTCGACTTCGTGTCGCCGATCGCGCCGTGAATGATGATGTGGTACGTGCCGGGGACGGCGTTGGCGATCTCGATCTCCTCGGTGGTGTCGGTGTGATTCACGCCGCGCGTGGCCGCCGCGTTCGGGTTGTTTTTGTCGAGGATGTACGGGAAAACGGTGGCTCCGCTCGGATCGATGATCTTGAGATCGAGATCGTTGATCAGCGTCTTGTCCGCCAGCGGATCGTCGTCCTCAATGTTCGGATCGGGGACGAGCAGCACCTCGGGATCAAACCATCCGAGCACCGCGCGGAACTTCTGGGCCGTGGTGATGGTGATGGGGAGGTCGATGTCCTGGCCGTTGCTGATGGTGCCGGTGCGGATCCGCGAGCCGGTTCCGTTGTCGGCGATGATCAGATCGGCCGACGCCTTCGCATCGGCCAGGCCGAAACCGAAGGTGTAATCGGGACCGGCGTTGCCGAGGTCGTCGGCGCCGGCGATGATCAAGGTCTTGAGGAGCGCCGCGCTCGGCGTCTTGGCAAACGTCCGGCGGTACTGCTCGGTGAGAAGTCCGGCGATGCCGGTGATGACCGGCGTGGCCATCGACGTGCCGTTGATCGAGTTGTAGCTGTTGTTCGGGTAGGTCGAAAACTGGTTGACTCCCTTGGCCACCACTTCCGGCTTGATGCGGCCGTCGAGCGTGGGGCCGCGCGAGCTGAACGAGGCGATGCTGGCGCCGTCAGGATTCGTGGCACCGACAGTGATGGAGTTCTTGGTGCTGGCCATCAATCCGATGATTCCGTTCGCGCCATGCGTGGGATGCTTGGTCTTTTCGCAATAGGTCGCACCGGCCGAGCAGTTGAACGGCGACGTGGTCGGGCAGTCCGTGCCGCTGCCGTTCTGCGAGTAGCAGAAGGTGTGCGTCCCTTCCTTCGGCGTGTCGTCGAGATGCTTGTGCGGCGACCACGGCGTCTGCAGCGCTGGATTACCCTGCTCGGCGTCGTTTCCGGCAGCGTGAACGATGAGCGGCGCATTCGGCAGACGCATCAGCGCGTCGTACGGCTCGGACTCCAGACCGCTGTACGCGCCGTACGCGTCTTCGTTGCCATACCACTCGAACTGGAGTGCGCCGGTCTGCTGCCAGCTCAAACCGAAGTCCCACGAATTGCTGTCGGCGACGGCGCCGACGGATGCGGGCTTGGTGGCCTTCGTATCCAGAAACTCCGCGAAATCGGTGTTGGCGTCGTACGCGTGCAGCGTGGCCGCCGGCGACATCCCTTTCGCGGCCGGGTTCACGCCCGAGGCGACGATGGTGCCCGCGGTATGGGTGGCGTGGAAGTTGACCGGACGACTGGGGGCGAAGTGATTGAACACCCGTCCACCGAACTCCACATGATTAATGTCCGGATACCCGTCCGGCTCGAAGATGGCCATCACCACGCCGGCGCCGCTGAGGTTGTAGGGAGCGGTGAAGAGCGGCGTGACTTTGGAGACCTGCGCCGCCACGGCGTTGAGACTTTTCGGAACGAGCGGCGGCCCATAGATGCCGAAGACCCGTTCATCGTTGGCCAGTCCGGTCACGCCTGACGGCGGCACGCGGACGGTGAGCCGCTGCGGATGGGCGTAGGCGATGGCCAGCGGCGTATCGATCGTCCCGCCGGCGGCAGCAATCGCGGCCTGGGCATCATCGAACGATACTTCCGGCTGAAAGACGATCTGCAGCCGTGCGTACGCCGTCCCCTTCGTGGCCTCGGCATACGCCGCCCGGGCGATCTTGCGGGAGGCGTCGTACGCCTGCACCGAGCGGATCCGCGAGTCGTGCGGGACGGTCACATCGTCGCGCATGCGCACGAGATAGCGATGATTGGCCAGCGGCCGCTGGATCTCCAATCCCTGCGCGGCAAGCTCGGCGCTGGCGGTGGCGTCGAGAGGAACGGCGCTCTCGAGGATGTAGTGCCGCATCGGCACGCCGCCACGGTCGGGGGGAAGCGCCTGTGCGACGACCGGGAGGAGGAGAAGAGCGAGAACGGTGGCGAAGTGGCGGCGCATGATTGGGATCTGGTCTCCGTTGGTTATTTTGACCGGCGGAACGTCATGCGCAACGCCGTGCATTGCAACGCCCCGAGGCGTTACGGACTGTTCACATCATCAAATGATTGGTGCCCGAGGTCGGACTCGAACCGACATGAGGGTTAACCTCGGCAGATTTTGAGTCTGCTGCGTCTGCCATTTCGCCACTCGGGCAACCTTGTCACCGTGCATCCTGCCAACGCTTCGCGGCCCCGTGCAACTCGTCTTCGGTGAGAACGCGATTCGTCGACTTGGCCAGCTGGAAAATCTCCTTCGCCAGCCCCTCGTCCTGCGGATACCCTTTGGAATCGAGCCAGTAGATCACGTTTGACAGTCCGCACATCGGACCGACTTCGATGATCTGCTCGAGACCGAACATACCTGCCGGGACCCCCGAGTAAACGCGGTCGGCCAGCCAGTCACTTCCCTTTTTTCTGGCCTTGATGATGGCGGCGGCATGAACGCCGGTGCCGGTGCGGAAGGCATCGCGCCCGAATACGGGGTACTGATCGGGCAGCGGAATGTGTACCGCCTCGGAGACGAATCGGACGTATTGCGGCAGCGCAGTGAGATCGTTGTCGATCCACTCCATCAACTTGAGATTGACCATGAGCAGGTCGATGGGCGTGTTGCCGACGCGCTCGCCGATGCCGCCGGCGGAGCCATGAACGCGATCGGCGCCCGCTTCGATGGCGGCAATCGAATTGATCACGCCAAGGCCGCGGTCGCTGTGCCCATGCCAGTCGATCTTCACCTCGGGGTTGACGCGATCGACCACGCCGCGAACGAATCGGATCAGATTGCGCACACCCCACGGCGTGGCGTGCCCGACGGTGTCGCAGACGCAAACGCGCTTCGCCCCCGCCTCGATGGCCGCGGTGTAAAGCTTCTCCACATCCTCCGGCTTGGCCCGGGTGGTGTCCTCGGTGACATACATGACCGGCAATCCCTCGCCGACGGCAAACCGCACCGCCTTCGCCGACTGCTCGATCACCCAATCGAGGTCCCACTCCTCGGCAAATTGACGAATGGGCGACGAGCCGATGAATGTGCAGGCCTCGATCGGAATCCCTACGCGCTGCGAGATCTCCACGATCGGCCGGATGTCGCTCTCCACCGTCCGCGCCGCGCAGTTGGCCTTGACGGAGAGCTTGGCATCGACGATCTCCCGCGCCAGCCGCTCCACGCTCTTTTGAACGTGAGCCCCCGCTCCCGGCAACCCGATATCCGAGGAATCGACCCCGATCTCATCCTGAAAGTGCAGGATGCGAATCTTCTCCTCGATCGACGGATCGGTCACCGACGGCGACTGCAACCCATCGCGCAACGTCTCATCATCAAACTCGATCTTCCTGGACGACACCCTCCCCGCCCGCTCGGAGCCAAGGTTCCAGTCGTAGATGAGATCGTGAAGGGGGTCGGTGGTCATGGAGAACGAATACTAGCAAGCCGCGAGGACGATCCGCGATTCCAGCGGCCGGCTCAGGCCCCTGACCCCTGCGAAACCTTTTCGATCACCTGAAAATAGAAAAGCGTTAGGTGTTTTACCTTTTCGAAGAGGAGGCGCATGCAAACGGGAAGGCCGCCAGAGCACGGCCTCTTTGCGCACGAAGCTGTAGAGCAGCAGGGAGGCGTTGGGCAGGAGCGACGTCACGGCATCCAGCCTTCCGAGCGCGAGCAATGCGTCGTCGAACCTGCGCCGCATGCCGGCGACCAGACTAGTGGCGGTTTGGGTGGCAGAGGAGCGGGCACGAATGCCCGGAAACGTTCCGACGCAGTGGACACGTTCCGGTACTAGCCTGTAGTTCGACGGCGCATCGGGAACCTGAAATAAGGATGCGCGTTATTTTAGGTTGGGTGAAATATCGTAAATCAACTGACCACCCACCGAGGCGCGCGAGTCCAATCCGTTCTCTATTGCTCGCCGCTCTCGGTCTGGTCATCGCCAGCAGCCCTCATCCGTGCCACGCGTTCCTACGAACCGAGCCGGGGAATCGCCCTCCTCATGAATTCATCGAAAAGCGGGACGGTGAAGGCCATCTCGCCATGAGCAGGACTGTAGACCATGCCTTTCTTGATCAATTTGGCGCGAACGGGCCCGAGACTCGTAAGCCTGACTCGAAGAGTATCGGCGATATCGCCTGTACGTTGCGGTCCCGGCCCGAGCTCCGCCATGGCACGCAGAAAATTCTTCTCGCTGGGGGTAAGCCTGTCGAACCGCACCCGAAAGAAATTCTGATCCAGACGCGCGGTGACGGTCGTTGTCGCGTCGTTCACCGTCTTGAGCGTGATCGGGCTCGAGGCAGCTCCGTTCCACGACTGGTATCCCCATTCCTGCAGAAAGTAGGGATAGCCCTTCGTCAACCGAAAAATCTCAGCCACAGCCTGATCTTCGAAGACAACGCCGACCGCCTGCGCCGGCTCCTGCAACGCCTTTGCGGAATCCTCCTCGGAGAGGGCGCCGACGGCGGGAAAACTGAAAAGCCGCTCGGCGTACGATCTGGCGTCTCCGGCCAGTCCAGGCAGAATCGGCAGGCCGGCTCCCAGAAGCACGATCGGGAGCTGGCGCTGCTGAAGTTTGTGCATCGCCACGATCAGCGCGCCCAGTTCCGTTCGATCGAAGTACTGGATCTCGTCGATGAGAAGGGCGACGGCAGTCTTTCGGTCCTCCGCCGCCTCTCCGATCGCGACAAGAACATTCGGCAGGTCGATCTGGAGGTCTCCGCTATCGGCCGAGCCTTTTTCGGGATCGATGTCCAAACCGATGGTGATGTCGTTGACGGTGACTTTGAGTGCGCCAATGAAGCTGCGCAGCACGGCAAGGCCTCTCTTGACCTTGGCGGCAGCACCGGCCATCCGGTCGAGGTCGAATAACAGAGTTCGCAAGTAGGGAGCGAGCAGTGATCCCAAAGGCTTGTCTTCATGCGCTTCGATCGAGATCGTTCGGTAGCCTGCGGTAACCGCCATGCGGTCAATCTCGTTCAGCAGAACCGTCTTGCCGACTCCTCGCAAGCCCGTGAGAAGCATGCTCTTCTCGGGTCGTCTTTCCTTGATACGGCCGAGAAGGACTTCAGCTTGATCGAGTATTCGATCCCTGCCTACCAGCTCGGGCGGTGGAGCGCCGGCACCAGGCGAGAACGGGTTCTTAATCGGATCCATATGGAGATTATAGCAATTTATACACGTTTATACACGATTTCAGCTATAACCGGCTAAACCTTGGCCCAAATCACTCCATCTTCAGGGAGTAATCGCCGTCGTTCTCGACGACAGAGATCGTGGCTGAGGGGTCGTTGAAGGCGATTGGGAGAGGGTGACATGGAAGGTGGTTGAGCCGCCCTGTTCCATCTCGCGATAATCCCCGCGCTCAGCATAGGCGGCGATCGGCGTCAGGAAGTGCAGCACTGTCAACTCCGCCGTGACGGTATCGGAATAGCCCTCGTCCTCTGAGCCGGGGAGGTCGAAATTCCTGTAATCGTGATTTGCAACATCTCTTACTTCCCTTGGAAGTTCGCTGCCCTCTTTTCCAGGAACGCGCGCATCCCTTCCTTGGTGTCGTCGCTGGCGCAGAGGAGGCCGAAGAGGGTGGCTTCGAGGAACTGGCCTTCTTCGAAGGGCATCTCCAGGCCGTTGTTGACGGCTTCGATGGAGGCTCGGATCGCCAGCGGGCCGCGGGACATGATCTTCTTTGCCATCTCTTCGCAGGTGGCCATGAGCTGGTCGGCGGGGACGACGCGGTTGACCAGGCCGATCTTTTCGGCGTCGGCGGCTCCGATGCGATCGCCGGTGCAGATCAGCTCGAGGGCTTTGCCTTTGCCGAGGAGACGGGCCATGCGCTGCGTGCCGCCGTAGCCTGGGATGATTCCCAGCGTCACCTCGGGGAGGCCGATCTGCGCTTTCTCGGAGGCGATGCGGATGTGGCAGGCCAGGGCCAGCTCGCAGCCGCCGCCGAGGGCAAAACCATTGATGGCGGCGATGACGATCTTCGGAAAACGCTCGATGAAGGAGAGGATGAACTGGCCGCGCTCGGAAGTGGCTTTGCCGGTGATGGGAGTCTTCTGCGCCAGCTCGTTGATGTCGGCGCCGGCGACGAAGGCTTTCTCGCCGCCACCGGTGAGGATGACCGCTTTCACATCGGCGTCATCGCGTCCCTCGGCAAAGACTCTGTAGATTTCCTCCACCGTTTGACCATTCAGAGCGTTGAGGACCTTGGGCCGGTCGATGGTGACGTGGAGGATGCCGTCGCGAACTTCGGCCTTGACGTTTTCGAGATTCTCGTAGGGCATCATTTCACCTTGTCGAACGGCACCGGGGTGCCGCTGGCGTAATCGTAGAAGCCGCTGCCGGTTTTGTTTTTGCCGAGGCGGCCGGCGAGCACCATCTTGCGCAGCAGCGGCGGGGCGGCGAATCGCTTTTCCTGGTACTCGGCGAACATGACGTCGGTGATGAAGTAGGTGGTGTCGAGGCCGACGAAATCGAGCAGGGTGAAGGGACCCATCGGGTAGCCGCAGCCGAGCATCATCGCCTTGTCGATGTCTTCGATCGAGCCAACGCCTTCTTCATACGCGCGGATGGCGTCGAGGATGTAGGGGACCAGCAGCCGGTTGACGATGAAGCCGGAGTTGTCGCGCGCGGCCACCGCTTCCTTGCCGAGGGACTTTGCAAAAGTAAACGCTCGGTTGAACGATTCGTCGCTGGTGAGGATGGTACGCACCACCTCGACCAGTTTCATCAGCGGGACGGGATTGAAAAAATGCAGGCCGACAAACTGCTTCGGCCGCGCAGTGGCCATCGATAGCTCGGTGATGGTCAGAGACGACGTGTTCGAGGCGAAGAGGGCGTCCTTCTTCACGATCTTGTCGAGCGCAGCGTAGGTCTCTTTTTTCAGATCGGCGTTTTCGATGATGGCTTCGATGACGATGTCGCAGTCGGCGAGGTCGTCGAGATTCGTCGTCCCTTTGAGACGGGCCATGCAGGCGTCCTTGTCGGCGGCCTGCAGCTTGCCCTTTTCGACGAACTTGCCGAGGGACTTGTCGATGCCGGCAAGACCCTTGTCGAGAAACTTCTGCTCCACTTCGCGCACCACCGTTTCGTATCCGGCCTGCGCCGCAACCTGAGCGATCCCGGAGCCCATGAGGCCGCAGCCGAGAACGCCCACTTTCCTGATGTCAGACATGTCCACTCCTTTTGGCGGGCGCATTCTAGTCGAATGGTGTAACGGTTGATGGTGATGCGTCACTAAACGGGAGGAGGTGTCGTATGAGAACGATTCTTGTGGTCTGTATCTGTTTGCTCGCGGCGACGGCCGCCCATGCACAGGTCATCCCGTGTCCCCTCACGCAGGCGAAAACGGAGATCGTGACTCCGATCCCTGCTCCCTGGTGGCAAACGCCGCAGGTCGGAAATCTGACAGGGACGGCCATAGAGACCATCGGCGGGAATCGGACGCTGGTCTGCAAGTACTGGGCGTATGGCCACGACGTCAGCATCATGCGCCTGCCGCCCAAGGGAAGGGACTGCGTGGCCACGAAGACCGGCTTCGTCTGCAAGTAATCGGCGGCCCGAAGTTCGCGTATTCTCTCGCGCGTGCCCGCGCGCGAGAGACTGAAACCGCAAGTCATCCTCCTGAGCCTTACCTCGCTGCTGAACGACGCGGCCAGCGAGATGATCTATCCGCTGCTCCCCGTCTTCCTGGTCAGCGTCCTCGGCGCCACCCCCGTGACGGTGGGCGTGATCGAAGGGGCGGCCGACGGACTGGCGTCGATCCTCAAGTACTTCGCCGGATCGATCTCGGACCGCCTGCCACGCCGCAAACCGCTGGTGGTGATCGGCTACGCGCTGGCGGCGGGATCGCGGGCGTTGATCGCAGTGGCGGGACGATGGCCGGCGGTGCTGACGGCACGACTCATCGACCGGACCGGAAAGGGAATCCGCTCCGCTCCGCGCGACGCCATCATCGCCGACGTCACGCCTGCCGAGGATCGCGGGAGAGCGTTCGGATTCCAGAGGGCGCTCGATCACACCGGAGCCGTCGTCGGACCTCTTCTGGCGCTCTTCTTCCTCGACGTCATCCACATCCCGATGCGGACGCTGTTCATGATCGCGGTGGTGCCGGGCGCGATCGGGGTGACGATGCTGGTGCTGTTTCTCCGCGAAGAGCCGCACACCGCAAAGACACCAAGCAACCAAACAACGCAGCAACCCAGCAACCTCCCGAACAACTTCTGGATCGCCATCACCGCCGTCGCTCTCTTCTCGCTGGCCAACTCCAGCGATGCCTTCCTGATCCTGCAGGCGCATGCGGCGGGCGTTTCGACGGCGATGTTGCCAGCGTTGTGGGCGGCGCATCACGTGATCAAATCGCTCTTCTCGACACGGGCGGGTGCGCTGTCGGATCGCATCGACCGGCGGCTCTTGCTGATCGCGGGCTGGACGTTCTATGCCGCGATCTATGTCGTCTTCCCCTTCGCGCACTCGCTGACGTTCTTCGTCGTCCTGTTCGTGCTCTACGCCATTCCAGGGACGTTGTCCGAGGGAGCGGAGCGGGCGTGGATCAGCGACCTGGTGCCGGCGGAGGCGCGCGGGAAGAGCTTCGGGATCTACTACCTCGCCAATGGACTCTGCGTCCTCGCGGGAACGGTGCTGTTTGGCGAGATCTACCAGCACATCTCGCCGCAGGCGGCGTTCTGGACGGGGGCGGGGTTGGCGGTGCTGGGGGCGGGGGCGGTGCTGGTGGTGCCGAAGAGGCTGCGAGCGTAGCGCCATCGGCTCGATGGCTGGACCGCCAGCGGCTCGCTGGCGGTTTGCGTCTATTGCCGCCGAGCCGGGGCGGTACAGCCGTCGGGCCGACAGCGCTACGCTTGGCCTACGTCCACTCCTCGCGCCCCGTTCTCCCCTTGCCGGGCATGCGCGCGCCTTTGCGGCGTTCGACGTCGGGGACATAGATGTCGCGATGCGGTCTCGTGGCGTCGAGCTTTGTAATAAAACGAATGGCCTCGTCGATGACTTCGTCGAAGGTCGCGGCGGGTGGTTCGGCGGTCTGGCGGAGACGGGCAACGTGGGCACGGAACGCATCCGCTTTCCTGCGCGCCTCGGCGACGCGGGCGGTCAGGGCGGCGTCGCGTTGCACGGCCTCGTCCATGTGGGCCTGCAGCTCGGGGATGCGCTCGATGTGGCTGCAGAAGAGAACGACGTCGCTTCCGGCCATGAGCGCGCGCTCGGAAAGCGTCTCGTAGGAGGCCAGATCGGAGACCGCGTGCATTTCCATGTCGTCGGTCATGGCCAGGCCTTCGAAGCCGATGGCTTCGAGCAGATCGTGGGAGAGGCGGCGGCTGAGCGTGGCCGGCGTGCTGGGATCGTCGATCTGCGGATAGGTTCCGTGGCCGATCATGATGGCGCCGGCTTCGTTGCCGAGCCTGGCGAAAGGGACCAGATCGCGCCGCATCAATTCGTCGCGGGAGAGATCCATGACGGTGGCGCCGTAGTGCGGGTCGCCCGAGCCGAGGCCGATGCCCGGGAAATGTTTGAGGCAGGCGGCGGTGCCTTGATTGTGCAGACCGCGGATGAAGGCGCCCGCCAGCGTCACCACCGACTCGGCGTCGCTGCCGAACATGCGGCGCTCGAGGCCCTTCGGCGAATCGTCGCCGCGGATGTCGACGACCGGGGCAAGATCGACCTCGATATCGAAGAACCGGAGGGCCATGCCGATCACGCGCCCACACCAGCGCGCTATCGCTTCCGGCTCCTCTCCTTCCGCGAACGCCTCGGCGCTGGGAAGACCGGGGATGAGATGGCGCAAACGATCGACGCGTCCTCCTTCCTCATCGATCATGAAGAGCGGCGGCTTGCCGGGAGCGAGCGCTTTGATCTCGGCCACGAGCTCGCGCAGCTCCTCGGCTTCGCCGACATTCCTTCCAAACAGGACAACGGCGTAGGGCGTGGTCTCGCGCACGATGCGGCGCTCGAGATCGGTGAGCGAAGTTCCGGTGATGCCGATGCCGAGGAGGTCGGTTGCCATGCACGGACGATCTTACATTGCGGCTTGGCAGCGTAGCGCCGTCGGCCCGACGGCTGTACCGCCGCCGGCTCGGCGGCCATCAACGCAAACCGCCAGCGAGCCGCTGGCGAACCAGCCATCGAGCCGACGGCGCTACGCTAATGCAACTTGTCCTTCAACGCCGCCAGCTCATTCAGCGCTTGAATCGGCGTGAGCGACTCGACGTCGATCGCGCGAAGGGCGGCAATGGCATCCTGTTCGCGGGGATCGCCGCCGAAGAGGCCTAGCTGACGGACCGGGATGCCTGTTCGCCGCTGCGTCTCGGCGACGACGTCGCGCTCCTTTCGTTCCAGCGTCACCAGGATCTCGCGGGCGCGGTCGATGATCGTGCGCGGGATACCGGCCAGCTTGGCCACCTGGATGCCGTAGCTTTTGTCGGCCGCTCCTTCGACGACTTTGCGGAGGAAGATGATCTGCTCGTTCCACTCCTTCACGGCCACGCTGTAGTTGGCTACGCGCGGCTTGGTCTTGGCCAGGTCGGTGACCTCGTGGTAGTGCGTGGCGAAGAGAGTGATGCCGCCGCGGCTGGGATTGTCGTGCAGGTATTCGATGATGGCCCAGGCCAGCGAGAGGCCGTCGAAGGTGGCCGTGCCGCGGCCGACTTCGTCGAGGATGATCAGCGAGCGGTCGGTGGCGTTGTTGAGGATGTTCGCGGTCTCGTGCATCTCCACCATGAAGGTCGATTCGCCGCGCGCCAGCTGGTCGGACGCGCCGACGCGGGTGAAGATGCGATCGCAGATGCCCAGGCGGGCTTTGGACGCGGGAACGAAGCTGCCGATCTGGTTCAGCAACACGATCAGCGCCACCTGGCGCAGATAGGTCGACTTGCCGCCCATGTTCGGGCCGGTGATGATCTGGATGCCGTTGCGGTCGCGATCGATGTCGGTGTGGTTGGGGATGAAGCGCTCGCCGGCGATGACCTCGATGACCGGATGGCGCCCATCCTCGATGCAGATCTCGGCGGCGTCGGAGAGCGTGGCCCGGACGTAGCGATTGCGCACGGCGATGGTGGCCAGCGAGCCGATGGCGTCGACGTCGCCGACGGCGCGGGCGGTGGCCAGGATGGCGGCGCCGGCGCGGGCCACACCATCGAGCAGGTCGGCATACAGCCTTTCCTCGATGACGATGGCCTTCCCCTCGGCGCCCACGATTTTTTCTTCAAGCACTTTCAGATCGGGCGTGATGAAACGCTCGGCGTTGACCAGGGTCTGCTTGCGGATGTAGTCGTCCGGCACCTTGGCCAGGTTCGTCTTCGAGACCTCGATGTAGTAGCCGAAGACGGAGTTGAAGCGCACTTTCAACGACGTGATGCCGGTCCGTTCGCGCTCGCGCGTTTCGATCTCGACCAGGATGGACTTCGAGTCGCGGGCGATGGAGCGCAGCTCATCGAGCTCGCTGTCGACGCCGGCCTTGATGGCGCCGCCGTCGCGCAGGTTGAGCGGCGGATTGTCGGCCAGCGTGGCGGCGATGCGGTCGATGACCGCCGGCACCGGATCGAGGGCATCGCGCAGGCGTTTGAGCAGCGGGCCGTTCAGTGGCGCCATCGACGTCCGCAGATCGTCGACCATCAGCAGCGAGTCGGCCAGGGTCAGACATTCGCGCGGCGTGGCGCTGCGCAACGTCACGCGCGAAGCCAGCCGTTCCAGATCGGCGATCCTGGACAGCTGCTGCGACATCGGCTCGAGGATGGCTCGCGAGCGGGTCAGCTCGTCGACGGCGTCGTGGCGATCGAAGATGGCGTCGCGCACCTTCAGCGGGCGGGTGATCCACTTGCGCAGCGTCCGCCCTCCCATGGCCGAGCGCGTGGCGTTGATCACGCTCCAGAGCGATGCCCGCGGGCGGCTGGCGTCACGCGAGTCGAGAATCTCCAGATTGCCGAGGGTGGCGGCATCGAGCTGGAGAAAATCGGCTTCGTTGTCGACGCGCAGCGAGAGCACATGGTCGAGCGGCCGTTTGTGGCTGGCGGCGGCGTAGCGCAAGGCCGCGCCGGCGGCGCCGATGCGCGGGTCATCGCCTTCCAATCCGAATCCGCGCAGCGACTGGGTGCCGAAATGGCGGGTCAGGTAATCGTTCGCGCCGGCCGTTTCGAACAGCGACGGCTCGACGGCGGTCGACGGAATCTCCAGTTTGAATGGCGCTTCCTTCGGATAGATAGCCTCGCGCGGGGCGAAGCGGGCGATGTCGTCGGCCAGCCGCGGATCGCCGGCGGAGAGATAGGTGGTGACGAAGAAGTCGCCGGTGGAGACGTCGAGGTAGGCGGCGCCGATGGTTGCCGGTTGTCGGTTCTCGGTTGTCGGGGCCCCAGCGGAAAGCGCCACCAGATAACAGCTCTCCCTCTCGACGATGAAACTCTCCGTAGCCGTCCCCGGTGTGACGATGCGCACGATCTCGCGCTTGACCAGCCCCTTGGCTGCCGCCGGATCCTCGGTCTGGTCACAGATGGCCACGCGCAGGCCGTGGCGGATCAGTTTGGCGATGTAGCCGTCGGCGGCGTGATACGGCACACCGCACATCGGGGCCTGGTTGTCCGCTCCTTTGTTGCGGGCGGTGAGGACGAGATCGAGCAGCGGCGCGGCCTTCTCGGCATCTTCGAAAAACATCTCGTAGAAATCGCCCATCCGGAAAAAGAGGATGGCATCGGGAGCCTGGCGCTTGATCTCGAAGTACTGCTCGAGCATCGGGGTGAGCTTCATAGGGCGGAACATTATCGGCGGATCGGCTCTCGTATCACCACCAGATGCCCATCCACCGCATCCAGCTCCACCACCACCGCCTCCCGCAGTCCCGTGTGCGGCACCCGGTCACAAAGCACGATCCACCGATTGCCCTCTCCTGCCACGTGGACCGCCTCATAGCCCGGCCGATGCAGGATTGCCAGCGCGCGAACGGCGGCCTCATTGCTCAGGATCCGGCCCGGCCGGCGCGACGGATCGTCGGCGTGGCGCAGGACCAGAAAAAGGATGGCGCAGAGCGCAATCCACGCCGGGTAGAGCAGCCAGTAGCGTCGCCGCATCGCGGTTATCATATCGGCCCCATGACGCGCGCCGAGATCGAAGAGAAGCTGATCGCCATCGTCCGCAAGGAGAAAGACGTCCCCGATGACAAGCTGTCGCTGGAAACGCCGCTGGCCGATGCCGGCATCGACTCGCTCGACGCGCTGACGATTCTCTTCGCCATCGAAGAGGAGTTTCACATCTCCATTCCCGACGACCGGGCCCGTTCGATGAAGACGTTCGGAGACATGGTGGACAGCATCGAGGCGCTGGCGCAGCCTTCGTAAACCTCCGTGGTCCCAGATTTGCTACTCTCGCGCTCGATACGGGGGAGGCCTTCTTGATCGTCGAAAAAAAGCACACCGAGAACTTCACCATTCTTTACGTTGAAGGTCTCATCAAGCTCGGCGAGAGCGCGGAGTTTTTCTCGGCGGCGCTGGAGAACGTGCTGAAGAACGAGAGCACGAACGTGATCATCGATTTCACCAAGATCGATTACATCGACTCCACCGGCATCGGCGAGCTTGTCGGTTACCTCGGCAAGTTCACCAGTCAGAATCGAACGCTGATCCTGGTCAACCCCTCCGAACGGATCCTCAAGCTCCTCAAGCTGGCCAAGCTCGACGCGGTGTTCAAGATCTACAACACCGAGGAAGAGGCGATCTCGGCGGAGAGCGGTCACCCGTCTCCATCCTGACAGGCTCGCTGCGCTCGCCGTCAGGATAGACTTCGAAAACGACATGCAAATCCTCGCCCGCGTCTTCCGCGGCGATCAACTCGAGTCGTTTCATACCGGATCGATCGTGGTGGTCGATTCGCTTGGGCGGCTGCTGGCGTACGCCGGCGAACCGGGATTGCAGACCTGCCTGCGCTCGGCGGCGAAGCCGTTTCAGGCCATTCCTCTTCTCGAATACGGCGGGATCGATGAGTACGACCTCTCCGGCGAAGAGCTGGCGCTGACCTGCGCCTCGCACGGCGGCGAGCCGTTCCATGTGGCCACGGCCGCGGCGCTGTTGCGCAAAGGGGAGTTCGATGAGACCGACCTTCTCTGCGGCGCGCACATGCCGTACGAGGAGAAAGCGGCCGCCGAGCTCCGTGCCGCCGGCGAGGAGCCGTCGTCCCTGCACAACAATTGCTCCGGCAAACATGCCGGCATGCTGCTGGCCACTCAGGTCATGGACATCCCTTCCGCGCGCTACATCGACGCCGGTCATCCGCTGCAGGAGACCATGCGGGCCACGCTCGGCGATTTTGCCGACCTCGAGCCGGACGAGATCCCCATCGCCGTCGACGGCTGCGGCGTGCCGGCATTCTTCCTCTCGCTGCAGCGCACGGCTTTCGCCTACGCCCGGCTGATGGCCAGCAGCGAGGGGGCGGGGGTGGTGGGGTCGCTGGAGCGCTATGCCGGCAGCGCGGCGCAGATCGTCCAGTCGATGACCGGCTTTCCGCAATACGTTGCCGGCGCGTGGAGCATGACCACGCCGCTGATGCAGGCTTTCGGCGGCGAGCTGCTGGCGAAAGAAGGCGCCGAGGGGCTGTATGCCATGGCTATGGCACCGTCGCTGGTAGCGGCGTTGACCGGGCGGCTGCGCGTCGCCGATGATGTCGCCGTTGGCATCGCCCTGAAGATCCACGACGGCTCGATGGGCCGCGGCCGCAGCCCCGTGATTCTGAAAACGCTGGAGATCCTCGGCGCCGACGTCGAGACGGCCTCGGATCTGCAGCCGTTTCGCCAACCGCAGGTCACCAACTGGGCCGGAGCCGTCGTCGGCGAGGTCCGGGCGGAGTTCGATTTGGAGATGCTATGAAAGCTTCCGCGGCGCTTCTGATTCTTGCCCTTTGCCTTCTGCCGTCGTGCCGCACCGTCGGCGTCTCGAAAACGAGCGGCGGTTTTGCCGAGATCGCGCCCACCGTGGCCGCGGAGATGATCCTCGACAGCCAGCAGGTCGTGGTCATCGACATCCGTTCCTCGGATGCTTACCGCGGACCGGAGGGACACATCGCCGGCGCCATCAGCGCGCCGTTCGATACGATCGAGATGCACCTGCCGGAGCTTCTCCCCTATCAGAACCAGACCGTGCTGGTGTACGGCGAGACGTCGGCCGACGGCGCCGTGGCGGCGCAGCTGCTCACCGTGGCCGGCTTCCGCAACGTCGTGCACGTGAGCGGCGGCATCAAGGAATGGATTGAACGCGGCTATCGCACTGTTCACGCGCAGTGATTTGAAATTCGGTCCGTAGGAAATTGCTCATGAAACGATCTCTGCTGGCCACACTGCTGGCCCTTCTGCCTTTTTCTGTCCTGGCGCAACGCGCGCCGACGCTCAACGCCGCGCTGACCGATTACGCGACGCGATCACTGGCAAAATGTCCCGACGCGAAGGTCACCATCGGCCCGTTCGGACAGCCAGGCGGCCCGGCCGGCTTCACGGTCTACACGCTGCTGCAGGAGTCGCCCGATCCGAGCTGCCAGCGCAAGACGCTGATGCTCTATTCGCCGCAGACCGGTCAGGTTCTGATCGGCACGGTGTTCACGCTGGACCAGAATGGGAAGTCGATCACCGCGCGCATCGCCGATGTCGCGGCCGCGGCGCTGAAGGAACCGGTCGTGGCCACCGTCGCGCCGTTCCCGCTGCCTGACGGCCTTCGCGCCGTCTCGATCGTGAAGCAATCGAAAGGCGTGGGAGGCTTCAGCTATCACGGCTTTCTCGACGCTTCGACCAACTACCTGATCATCGGCCCGCGCGGCAATCTGCGCGAGGATCCAGGCAAAGCGATCATCGATTCGATCGGCCTCGGCGGCGCCACGCATCGCGGCAATCCGAAGGCGCACGTGCAGATCATCGAGCTCTCCGACTTCGAGTGCCCGACCTGCGCCAAGGCCCACAAGAAAGTGGAGCCGATCATCTCCAAGAACCTCGACAAGGTCGATTACTACCGCCTCGACCTCCCTCTCTTCGAGCATCACGAGTGGGCTCTGGCCGCCGCCCTCGGCGCGCGCGCGCTGTCGAAGGCGGCCCCGTCGAAGTACTGGACCTACGTCAACTACGTTTTCGAGAATCAGGAGACCATCGGCAAGCAGCCCTTCGACAAGTTCTTCCAGAATTTCTGCGAAGACAACGACGTGAACTGGAAAGCGGTGGAGAAGATCTATCACTCGCCGGCCGAGAAGAAGGCGTTGGTCGATCAGGTGAGCCGTGCCTTCGACAACGGCATCCTCTCCACTCCGACCTACATCATCAACGGCCAGATCCTCGGCTTCGGACCGGAGGGATCATTCACGGTCGACGCGATCAAGAAGGCGCTTGGCGTGAAGTAGTTAGAACCCGATCGAGATCTTGGCCGCGTAGCTGCGCACTTCCGCCTGCGTTGCTTCGACGACGAGTTTCGGGACCAGCAGCGAGAGACGGACGCCGACGGTGTAGCGATTCAGGCTGCTTTTGTCGGACAAGGTGAACGGCGTCGGTGCGTGAATGCCGGCGCGCACGGCGCCGCGGGCGTCGATGCGCATGCGTCCCACGGCGGCATACGGCGTGATCGGGCCGAAGCCTTTGCTGAGGAACACTTCTCCGCCGTAGGTTTTTTCGCGAAAGTCCTGGACGCCGGTGAGTGTGGAGTACGACAGCCGCAGCGCCAGCTCCGGCTTCAGCGCACCGCCGCGGATGATGGGCGTATCGAGCGCGCCGCCCCAGGTGGCGATTCCGCTGTTGGAGATCTTGGCGTACGTCCCGGAGACCGTGCCGAAGCCGAATCCCTTCGACGCCACCAGCCGCGGCACGCCGACGTAGCCGTGCGTAGTGAACGTGCTGTTTGCGGGAACGGCGGCACGCCAGTAGTCGGAGTGCTCATCGACCGGCACGACCGTCGCGGCCACGCCGACGTCGAATCCGAGGAAGCCGCTGGCCCGCGCGGGCTGCACGGGCGTGGCGAAGATCGCCTGGCCGACGATGCGCGAAAACTGGCTGAAGTTCGCCTGATTGACCAGCGCGGGATCGAATTTGATGTCCTGCGCGCAAAGCGGCAATGCCGCGACGACGATCAGAAGAGCCGCGAGATGTACTCGTTGCTGAGCAAGAAACCGGAAGGGGTGAAGGCCACTCGATTGCCCACCCGCCGCAGCCACCCATCGATCAAGCCTCGTTCCATCCATTCGATTCCCTCCTCACCACAGAGTCGTACGACGTCGTCATAGTGTATGCCCTCGGCCTGCCGGAGCCCGAGGAAGATGGTCTCGCGGCGCACTTCACCGTCGCCGAGAACCTCGGCAAACACCGGCTCGCGCTCGCCGGCAATGTAGCGATGAATGTTGCGCGTATTGGCGAACCGCCGATCGCCGGCGAACGAATGCGCCCCGATCCCGAAGCCGAGGTACTCCTGGCGGCGCCAGTAGCGGAGATTGTGGCGGCACTCCTCGCCCGGACGGGCGAAGTTGCTGATCTCGTACTGCGCCAGCCCAGCGTGGCCGAATCGCTCGATGGCCTGCGTATAAAGCGAGGCCACCAGATCGTCGTCAGGCAATGACACGCGCCCAATTTCCACCTGCTTCGCCAGCATGGTCCCCTCTTCGAGATCGAGCATGTAGAGCGAGACGTGGCCCGCACCGGTAGCGATGGCGATCTCCAGCGTCTCCCCGAAACTCTCCGCGGTCTGACGCGGCAACCCGAGGATGAGATCGAGACTGGTACGGATTCCGGAGTCGACAGCGATGCGAATGGCCTCGAGCGCTTGCGCGCGGCCGTGCACGCGTCCGAGCGGCCGCAGCTCGTCATCATGAAACGACTGTACGCCGATGCTGAGCCGGTTGACTCCGAGCGTCCGCCAGAACGCCACCGCGTCATCGGTCACATCCTCGGGATTCGCTTCGAGCGAAAACTCCGCGTCGTTATCGATCGCAAACCGCTCGCGCAGCCGGGCCACGATGCGGACAAGGTTCTCGCGCGATGTGCGCGATGGCGTACCGCCGCCGAAGAAGATGCTGTCCACCCGTTCCCCACCCGCCCGCGCATCGACCTCGGCGATCAGCGCATCGGTATACCGGTCCTGCAGCGCGATATCGGTCGACACCGCAAACGGACAATACGTGCAGTGAACCCGGCAGAACGGAAGATGAATGTAGAGACCGAGGGGCATCGCGTGAATCAGGTCAGCCAGGGATTGAGCAAACTCACGCCGGCCCGTTCCATGTCCGCGGTGTTTCTGGTGGCGAGAGTCAGACCGCGAACCTTCGCCGTCGCGGCCATCAATCCATCGATCACCGGCATTTGATTAGGAACGCTCATCCAGCCCCATTCTTCGACGATGTCCAGCTCGATCGGGAGAATCTGATCGCGGTAGTGGCTGATGATCTGCAGCAACCAGGTCTCGAGCGTGCTGGCGGATCGGGCGTCCCTGCGCCGGATGTTCTCGACCCCTTTTCGTATCTCGCCGATGGTCAGAACGCTCAGAAAGATCGACTCCGGTGCAACCGAAGTCCACCAAGCCGAGACCGACTTGTCGCACCTCGGGCCTTTGCGGACCTCGGAGATGACGTTCGTATCGACCAGATACTTCACAGCTCGACCGTTCGGCCAGGATCCTGGTTCCGTTCGAAGTCGGCGTCATCGCCGATGTCCGGCATCTGCTCCAGCATCTCCTTCAGCGAAAGGCCGGAAGGATTCGATCCCAGAGCACGCCGCAAAATCTGGCGATGTTCCTCTTCAGCGGACCACCCGTTCCGCGCGGCTCGAACTTTCAGCTCCTGCACGAGCTCGCTCTCGATATTTCGTACGATCAGTTGCGACATAGCTCGTTCCCTCCAGCGAGTGATAGCAATGATAGCGCATGATTGATTCCCTTGCAAGCCCCCAGCGATAAATCAAGCGTTCCCATTCAGTTCGTCGCCCCTCGCTATAATCGCGCCGAATGTCCGAGGAACCCGCCCCACCGCCCACCCGGCGCCGACGCCTGCTCTGGACCCTTCTCGGCGCGATGGTCGTCGTGGGGCTGGTGCCGCTGGTGGTCTCGCACTACTTCCTCATCCGCATCAACCGCGATTCGCTGGAGACGCTGGAGAAAAAGTATCTGACGCGCTCGGCCATCGGGATCGCCACCGACATCCAGAACCTGCTGGCGAACAACACCCAGCAGCTGACCAAGATCGCCGGCAGCGTGCGGGCCATGAAGCGGGCCATGCCGGGAACCGATCCGTTCGCCTACGCCACGCAGAGCGGCATCCTCACCGACTACATCACGCCCGACAGCGATCTCCTCGGCCTGCGCATTCTCGATCGCGACGGCAAAGGCGCCGAGGCCAAGCCGGCCAATCTCGATGCACCGGTGCAGCAGGAGCTCGACCTCGCGCTCCAGGCCGCGCTCAAGGGGCAGGTCTACACCGGCACGTTCCAGTTCGTCACGGCGGCGAATCAGCCGGCGGTCATCATCGCCGTGCCGGTCGTCGATAACGGCGCTGTCATCGGCAGCGTCGAAGCCATCGTCAGCCTGCGGCGGATCAGCGAGCGCATTCGCGACGAAGGGAAGGGCGAGGTGACCGTCTTTCTCGTCGACCGCAATGGAAAAGTGCTGCTCCACAGCGAGGCCGCCACCGAGGTGCAGCATCCGGACTTCTCAAACCTGAAGATCGTGCAGGAGTTCTCGAAAGCGCCGGTCCACCTCACGATCCCGTACGACGACAACCGCGGCGGCGAACGGGTGCGGATGCTGGGCACAGTGGCGCCGGTCGGCCGTCCCGACTGGGGCGTGGTGGTGCAGAAGCCGGAGAAGGTGGCCTACGCCTCGGTGTCGAAGATGGTGCGGGCCACGATCACCTGGATCTCCATCGCGCTGATTGTGGCCATCCTGGCGGCGATCGTCTTCGCCTCCGGCATCGCCAGGCCGGTTCGCGCCCTCGCCGAGCGCACGCGCGAGATCGCCAACGGCAACTACCACCAGCGCGTCGAGCTGAAGACGCACAACGAGATCGGCGAGCTGGCCGAGAACTTCAACTCGATGTCGGGCGCGATCGAGACCGCCATCGAGCAGCTGCGCAAAGCGGCGCACGAGAACCACCTGCTGTTCATCAACTCCGTGCGCATGCTGGCCGCGGCGATCGACGCCAAGGATCCCTACACCCGCGGCCACTCCGAGCGCGTGGCCCGCTATTCGATCGGCATCGGCAAGAACCTCGGGCTGAGCGAGCAGGACATGCGCAATCTCCGCATCAGCGCCCTGCTGCACGACGTCGGCAAGATCGGCATCGACGATCGCATCCTCCGCAAGCCCGGCGCGCTGAGCGACGACGAGTTCGAGGTGATG
>Ga0157378_10000605_pt1 | contig 33671 bp, 34 predicted proteins | sample M65metaG_FD_115309 | JGI IMG/M metagenome (GOLD analysis project Ga0157378, IMG submission 115309) | Miscanthus rhizosphere microbial communities from Kellogg Biological Station, Michigan, USA - M6-5 metaG | ecosystem: Host-associated > Plants > Roots > Rhizosphere > Soil | place: USA: Michigan... | reverse complement strand
TCGGCGTGGGCGGTTGGATCGTTGGTGGCGGTGACCCGGTTCGTGCCGGTGGCGATGAGAGCGCCATTTTTAGCGATGACTGCAGCGAATGGACCGCCGCCGTTGCGGACGTTTTCCAGAGCGAGTGCGATGGCCTGGCGCATGAAGTCGAGTGGCATGAGCAGTGAGAATCAAATTTGCACGGTTTCGCGAGGACGCGCAAGCGAGAGTTGCAGGGAGAGAAATGGGAGCGCAGGAAAAAGTCAAGAAGAGAAGCGCGCGAGCGCCTCGGCAAGGATGAGCGTGCCGCGCGCGATGTCTTCGGGAGAGGCGTATTCGTCGGGCCGATGGCTCCAGCCATTCCGACACGGAATGAAAAGCATGGCAGTGGGGGCGACTCGGGACATGAAAAGAGAGTCGTGGTAGGCGCGGCTGACCATCGGCAAGAATTGGAAATTGTGAGCCAGGCACGATTCGGCCAGGGCCTGGGTTACCAGCGGGGAACACACCGCGGGCGCGTCAACGTTAAGCAGATCGGTTCGAATGGAGAGAGCCCGTTTAGACGCGATTGCGTTCGCGGCCTCGGCAATTCTTTGCATGACGGAATCACGGCGCACGAGGTCGGTGTCCCGGACATCCAGGCTCAAGCGCACGCGGCTCGGGATGCTGTTGACCGCGCCGGGAAAAACTTCACAGATGCCGACGGTAGCAACCGTATCGGGCGCGTGGGTTTCGCGAGCGGCAGACTCAACGGCAAGCACCAGCTCAGATGCGGCGCAGAGAGCGTCTTTGCGGTCGGGCATGAGAACGCCTCCAGCATGGCCTCCAGAACCTTCGATCAAGATCTTGGCGCTGGCGGGTGCCGCAATTTTTTGCACGATGCCGAGTGGAATCTTTTTCTGTTCGAGGATGGGACCTTGTTCGATGTGGAGTTCGACGAAAGCCCGGTAGTACCCGGCCGGAAGTTTGACGCTGGCGAGGTCGCCCGAGAAGTTAGCGGCGTGGCGAACCGCGTCGAGCGAATCGCCGTGATCGTCGCTGAGCTGCGCGGCGGAATTGGGAGAGAGTGTGCCTGAAAGCAGGCGGCTACCGAGGCAGCCTACGCCAAAGCGCGTGGGCTCTTCAGAAGTGAAAACCAGCAGCTCGATCGGACACTTCGGACGGAAGTTTGCGCTTTGCAACGCGCGAATCGCTTCGAGACCGCCAAGCACACCGACAACGCCGTCGTACTTGCCGGCATTGGGGATGGCATCGATGTGAGAACCGGTGCCGACGGCCGGCGCCGTGGGATCGCTTCCCAGCCAGCGCGCGAAGGTGTTGCCTGCTGCGTCGGTTCGGATGGACAGGTGCGCTTCACGGCATTTTGCTGTCAGCCATTCGCGGGCGCGCAAGTCGGCTCGAGAGAAAACTACGCGCGTAACGACGGGCGGTTCGGCCTCAGTAATCTGCGCGAGCTCGTCAATCTCGGATTGCAGACGCCGCTGGTCAATTGCAATATTCATGTTTGAATGTCGTTCAGCGCGACGCGAGCGGGTGGCGGTTCCAGTCTTTGTAAATCAAATATTTCGCCGGTTTTTTGCCGATGGCGGCGAACCACTGCGGACACCACGGGCCCATCCAGATAGAATCTCCCGCCGTGGTGGGGTACCAGGAATCGCCAAGGCGGTAGATTCCACTGCCCTCGAGCATCAGCAGGCCGTGCTCCATGACGTGCATCTCGACCATGCTCAGCGCTGCGCCGGGCTGATAGGCCATGGTATTGACGGCGAAGTCGTAAGACGGATGATCAGGCAGCATGCATTTGACCTGAAGGTCGCGATCATCGTTGAGAGGTTGTGAGGTGACGGCGTCTTCACTAGAGACGATCGGCTGCGGGGCGGGGGCCGAATCGAGCGGCTGATAGCGCTTTTCGAAAACGGCCAGGCGGCTAGCGGCGTTTGCACTGACTTTGTGCGCCAGCTTCTCGGGAATGTAGGCGAAGCCGCGCGGGGCAAGTGCGTGCTGCCTCCCCGAGACTTCGAGCAGTACCGAGCCATCGAGAACATAGAGGAACCGCTGCGCCAGGGCCAAGCCGAGCTCGCCGCCAGATTCCAACTCCGCGGCGTATTGCGTGAAGGCAGCGCCGATGGCCGGGCTAATGTGAACAACGGCCGCGGCCCGAACCATACCCGGAAGCACAGTGCGGACAAACGTGTCTGGAGTGAGCAGAAGATGATTGCGCTGGTGCGAGCTGCGCGTTTGGCCGAGGTGATGGTGAGGATTATCCACGCGGTGAGTTCGTCCCTTTCAGAAATTCTGCTGATTCCGCTAGTTGCCTGAGCAAGTGGCCGCCGCAGTCGAGAGCGCAAACGACGTCTTCCAGCAGGACGGATTCGGATGGATCGTGGCTGATGCCGCCCGGACTCCGCAGAAAGATCATAGCTGCAGGAACGCGCGAGGCCAGAATCATCGCGTCATGGCCGGCACCGCTTGGCATGCGATGCGGAGGGCATCCCGCCGCGCGGATCGCCGACTCGATTTGACCAACCAGGAAAGGATCCATAGCGACGGCAGGCTGGTTCAGGAACGTCGCGAAATTCACCAAAAGAGCGCGGCGAGCCGCAACCTGTTGAGCCAGCGTGGTCAGGCGTTGCAGGGCCTGCGCGCGAATTGGGTCGGACTTGTGGCGAAGATCAAGCGTGAGACGGACTTCGCCGGGAATGACGTTGGTAGCGCCAGGGTGAGCTTGAATCGAGCCAACGGTCGCGACGAGACTCGCGATGCGGCTCGATTCGGACTCGACCGCAACCATCCATTCCGCGGCGGCGGCGAGAGCATCGTGGCGCGAATTCATAGGAGTCGTGCCGGCGTGGTTGGCGTGACCAGTGAAAGTGATGGCCAGACGCGATTGCCCGACAATTGCTTCCACGGCGGCAAGGGGCAGGTTGAGACTTTCGAGCACCGGGCCTTGTTCGATGTGAAATTCGATGTAAGCAAGAACATCATCACCGATCTGTGCCGCTGGCAGCCGGGCTGGATCCAAGCCGAAACTTTGAATTGCCTGGCGAATGGAGACGCCACTGGCATCGCGCCGGTTGAGAAAATCCTCGTCGTAATTTCCAACCAGAGCGCAACTGCCGATGAATGGCGTCCTAAAGCGGACCCCTTCCTCTTCCGAGAACGCGACGACTTCTATAGCGAAGGGAAGGCGCTGGCCATCGAGTTGTTCGAGCAGCGCAACGGCGAGAAGCACGCCCAAGGGTCCGTCGAACGCGCCGGCGTTTGGCACAGTGTCCAGATGCGATCCGAGAAGCAGGCGAGGAGCGTTCGCGTTTGCGGCAGGATAGACGGCGCGGAGGTTGCCCGCTGCGTCGATCGTAGCGGTTACGCCCAAAGGTTCGAGCCACTGGATGATCGCGTTGTGACAGTCCCGCATCGGTGGCGAAAGAAAGGTACGCCGCAGACCGGGAGAATCCTCGCTGAAATGAGCGAGCGACTGACAGCGGGCGATCACATCAGCGGCGCGCGAAGTTGCTATCGGATTGAAGGTCGGCGGCACGGGATTCACTGGCGGCCCACTCGTGCTTCGATGTAGCCGTGCGGCTCATCGGTCGGCACGAAGATTTCGTTGGGATTGTCCTGGCCGAAACGGGAAAGATCAACCAGCAGACAATGCTTATTGGGCATCGTGAGATGGATGTCTTTGACTTCGGCAACTTTGTCGAGAACGCGTTCGGCCATGGCATAGAGCGTGTGCTGGACGGATTCGCTCTTGTGCCCAGCGAAGGCGTCGAGGAGGAGTTCGCGAATCGTGCCGCGTAACGCGGGAAACGACAAATTCGCCGACCTGTAGGTCCAATTGGCGCAGACCGCAGTACCGAAGAGCCGGTCTCTGGTTTCCGGGAGAGTGGTGAGCGAATCCTTGATGTAGCCGGTGAAGGCTGAGTTCGCGGTCTTCAGGACCAGGAGATTATCGAGACCAGAAACGACTTCGATTCCGCCGTCGCGCTTTCCGCTGACTTTCGCGGTAAGGAGTTCGCGGCTGGATTGGATAAATGCCGCGGCGTGAGCATTCCCGCCGCAGACCATGCGATCCCAGGGACATTCCGAGATATTCACTTCAGCCGAGGTTACCTGAGAGTTGCGATTGAGGAAAAAAGCTGTCAGTTCCTTGGCAAAATCTTCGATGCATGCAGCAGATGAGGTCCGGGCCAGCGAGTACACCGTGTTCTTCATGGTGTCGGTCGGAAGAATCTTGCGGTTGTCGCCGTCAGCGAAACAGGAAGAAAAGTCACCGCTAAGAAGAATCTGAACCGTCCACTCCTGAAGTTCGTGCCAGTCTCCGGAGCGTTTCACGCGAACCAGGCGAACGCGCGACTTGCCGTAGCGGTTTTCGCCGAGCCGGATCATTGATCAGCTTCCTCGATAGGTGGTGTAGCCGTGGGGACTCACCAGCAATGGAATATGAAAGTGCGATTCGCCCTGGCCGACGCGGAAGGCAATTTCCACGTACGGATAAAGGCTTTGGACTCCCTGCGCCGCAAAATAGTCTGCGGTGTCGAAGATAAGCCGATACGTTCCTTCGCTAAGAGCTTCCGTTTCCGGCAAAAGCTGTGTGCAACGCCCGTCCGAGTCGGTGGTTGTTGAGGAAAGCCGGCGCCAATCCCCTGCGGGCTGGCAACGCTCCAGGCGTACCATCACGGCCACGGCGGGTTTGCCGCTTGAGGTGTTCAGAATGTGAGTAGAAATGCGCTTCATATCCCCAGCCATTTTTTCAGGCGAAGTTGCGTGATCTGGCGCTGCTGTTCGGCGGCCTCGCGAAGCTCGGTGTCTACATCATTCTGCATTCGGCGGTGAAGAATGGCCAGAATTTCGGCGGCCGATTTCCCTGTAGCGCACACAATGAAAATGTGTCCGAACCTCTGTTCGTATTGGCGATTGGCAGCGGCGAGGTCTGCTTTGACCCCTTCGTCGGAGTCGTCGGCCTTGCCTTGTTCCTGCCGGGACCACCATGCGGATCGAGCCGTTAAAGGCGCTTTCGCCGACGATTCGCCGATTCTCGGGTGGCTGTGGAAGGCTTCGAGCCGGTCCGCCGCCGGCAGGCTGAGCCAAACCTCGTCGGAGGCCGCCAGCAACGACGCTTCATCGAAGAAAGGGCGCCGCCGGGCCAGCATTTCGGCCCAGGCTGTCGCACCGCAGCAAGCCAGAATTTCACGGACAGCTTCCGCGAGAGACGCCTGGTTCCAGCGCCCGAGGATCTCGTTCACTTTCCGATTACCTCGCGGCAAAGACCTGTGAGGAATTCGGCGACGAGATTGGCGGCGACCGCGGAGCGGTAGCTCGCGCTCGAACGGATGTCATCAATGGGGCGGATTTGCGCCGCGATGGTTTGGGCGGCGATTTCGCCTAAGCCGGGATCCGTCCACCGTCCGATGAGAGTTTTCTCCGTTTCCGTCAGACGGAGCGGTACCGGAGCGACGCTGCCGAGTGCAATGCGCGCATCTGTAATCGTCCTATTTTCAACTTTTGCCAGGGCGGCAATCGAGACTTTAGAGATGGCCTGCGCCCTGCGCGCCCCCACTTTTCGTGTGTATGAAAAATAGCCGGAATATCTTCTGGGAATTCTGATGGTGCGAATCAATTCGCCCGCTCTGAGCGCATGGTCCTTGTAGCCCCGATGAAACTGAACGTACGGCACTTCCCTTTCACCACGAGCCGACACCAGGACCAATGTCGCTTCGTAGACCAGGAGCGCCGGCAAAGAATCCGCCGCCGGTGAGGCGTTAACGATGTTTCCGCCGAGTGTCCCGCGATTCTGGTTGGCGATTCCACCGGTCCACGAGGCCGCCGTAGCGAGAAGCGGCAATTCGCGACGAACGGTCTCGTGCTCGCGGAGGCCGCTATACGTGCACCCCGCTCCGATCCGAATCTCATGGGACAAGACTTCGATATCGCGGAGCTCCGGAAGGTTCCAGATGCTGACAAGCTTGCGCGCCAGAAGCTTTCCGGCTGAGTACAAAACCATCAAGTCGGTACCGCCGGCGATCGGAGTCCAAATGCCGGGCTCGCGGTCCATAAGAGTGAGGACTGAACGCAAATCGCCGGGCGCGACGAGTTCGAATTCGCGAGGATCGGCTCTCATGTTCCAGTTTCCCTACGCACAGCCTGTTCGACCGCCTCGAAGATTTGCAGATAACCGGTGCAGCGGCAGAGGTTGCCGGAAAGGCCTTCTCGAATTTCGTCGAGCGTCGGTTGCGGATTCTTTTCCAGCAAATGAACCGCGGCCAGGATCATTCCCGGAGTGCAGATGCCGCATTGAGCGCCATTGCAGTTGAGGAACGACTGCTGCAGTGGATGGAGGCGTTCGTCGGCTGCGAGCCCTTCGATCGTCGTTACGGTGGATCCATACGCCTGTAGAACAGGAATGAGACAACTGTTGACCAGCCTGCCGTCCAGCAAGACAGAACAGGAACCGCACTCTCCTTCGCCACAGCCCTCTTTCGCGCCAGTCAGGCCAAGTTCCTGGCGAAGGACATCGAGCAGGCGCTCCATTGGATGGACCAGGACCGTTGCAGTTCTCCCATTCACGGTAAGCCGAACTTGCGTCTTGACGGGTTCTCGGACGGTAGCCATCAGGCTTGCGTAACGGCCGTCGGGGATTCCGCCGCCAAGGCGGCGTGGATATCTTCCGGCAGCAGCGGAATTGAGTTCAAAGAGACGCCCAACGCATCTCCAATTGCATTCACGATGGCAGGGGCGGGGCCGTCCATCGGAAGTTCGCCAATTCCTTTCGCGCCGTAGGCGCCGTGTACATTGCCGAGCTCCTTGAAAAATACGCGAATGGGAGGCAAATCAACCGATGTAGGCATGATGTAGTTGGTCATCTGGTTGTTCAGCATGCGACCGTCCTTCCAGACAACCTTTTCATAAAGGGCAAAACCGATAGCTTGTGCAACGCCGCCAGCGATTTGCCCTTCGGCTAGAAGTGGATGCAGAATCTTTCCAATTTCCTGCAAGGCAACGAAGTCCTCCACGCTGACGCCGCACGTCGTCAGATCAACCGAAACTTCGGCGACGTACACAGCCCAGGCAAACGCGGCGTAGGCTTCGCCACGATACTTCTGGTCGTCCCAGAAAATTCCGGGCGGTGCCTCGTAGCGTGAATAGGATCTCAACTCTCCGAATTTGCCGGCGTGTTCGCGGCACGCGTTGAGAAAGTCGGCCGGTGTGCAGCTCTCCGCCAGCAAGCCGGAGTTGAGCAAGGTCTGCCTGAGCCCTAGCGCGGCGGAGCGGACAAGATTGCCGACGATCATGGCGGTGCGGGACGCGACGGTAGGACCGCTATTGGGCACGACGCTAGTGTCGGGTTGCGCGATCGTTACGCATTCGTAGGGCAGGCCGAGCGTTTCGGCGGCAATCTGGCACAGCACCGTGTTCGTGCCTTGCCCAAATTCCGCGCTCGAAACGAGAACACGAACCGAGCCGTCGGCCAGCGCCTCTAAGCCCACAACAGAATTCAGATAGCGCTCGCCGGAACCGGTAAATCCAGCTCCGTGAAGGAACGTCGCGATGCCCATACCTTTCTTGACGTTGCTGGTTTGGTTTTGCTGAGCGAATTGCTTCTTTTTTTCTGCATAGTGAGACAACTCGATCGCCTGGTCGAGCATGGTGCCAAGATCGATGTCCTCCCGGACCACTTGCTCGGTGGAGGTAGTGGTGCCGGGCCGGAGAAAATTCCGCTTGCGGATTTCGATCGGCGAGACACCAACGACTTCTGCGATGCGATCCATGTGGCGTTCCATCGCGAACAGCGTTTGCGGCGCGCCAAACCCGCGAAATGCGCCGTGCGGGGGCGTGTTGGTGGCGACTGCCTTGCTGCGTATCCTGACGCTCGGCCAGTAGTACGGACCAGCGGCGTGGATGGTTCCCCGCGACAGCACAACCGAGGAAAGCGTCGCATAAGCGCCGCCGTCCATGGTGATATCGATTTCGCCGCCAAGAATTTTTCCGTTTGCGTCAACGGCAGTACGATGCCGGGTGCGCGATGGATGCCGCTTGGTTGTGGCAACCATATCTTCCATCCGGTCGTAGATTATTTTGACCGGCCGCTTGGCTTTCATGGCCAGCAAAGCCGCATGCGCGGCGATCATCGAGGGATACTCTTCCTTCCCTCCGAAGGCGCCGCCGGTCTCCATCTGCACGACGCGGACTTTCTCTTCCGGCAGCGCAAATAACGCCATCAGGGCTTTGTGAACGTAATAAGGACACTGCAGCGATCCCCAGGCCGTAACGCCCGTGTCCGCATCGTACGTCGCGATCATTCCGTTGTTTTCGATGTAGAGCTGTTCCTGGGCGCCGGTGAAGTATTCGCCTTCAACAATGTGGGCTGCTTTTTCCCAGATGCCGTCGAGCGAACCTTTTTCGACAAGGAAAGCCTTCAGCGTGTTGTCGCTGCCCCAAATGATCTCAACTTGCCGTTCACTTTCCTCCATCGAAAAGATAGCCGGGAGGGGATCGTACTCGATTGAAACAGCTTCCACCGCTTTCCCGAGTTTGTGCCGATCGGGATGCGCGAGAAGCAGAACCGGTTCCTCGGGATGATTGACAACGCCCTCGGCGAGGCAAGGCTGATCGTCTTGGATTAGCGCGATGACGTTGCGGCCGGGAATGTCCTTCGCGGAAACTACTACATATTCGTCCCAGTCAATGCCGCTTCCGAAGGTTATCTTTTTCACTTTTCCACGAGCGATCTTGCTGCGGACCGTGGCACCGTGCAGCATTCCCGCCAGCGTCATGTCATCCACATAGCGGGCTCTGCCGGTGACTTTGTCCAGGCCCTCTTTGCGAGGAACCGGACTGCCGATGATGGGGTATGTGGTCAAGAAGTTGGACTCGCCTGCAAAGCAGCGCAAGTGCGAAGTCACTATTGTGGCCGAAGAACGCTGCGTTTTGCAGAGGAATTATAGATTTCAGGGAGTCTTAGCGCGATGTGGAGCACTCGCGCCCAGCTCCATCTAGCGGGAATCTGCCACGGTCGAAAATGCACTCGCCCCTCAGGTAGGTCTGACGGACCAAACCCGTCAGGCGCTGATTCAAGTACGGCGAAATCGGGTGACGGTAGTACAGCCGGTCGGTGGTGACGGTGAACTCCTGTTCGGAGTCGAACACGGCGAAGTCGGCATCGTAACCGGCCGCGATTTTTCCTTTGCGACTGCCACAGCCGGCGAGCTTGGCGGGCCGCTCGGCCATCCAGCGCGCAATATCGCTCAAGTGGAAGCCGCGGCGGCGGGCTTCGGTCCATATCACGGGCAGAGCAACCGAAAGACTTGCGATGCCACCCCAAGCGGTTTGGAAGCTCCCCTCTTCGAGTCGCTTCATTTCGGGAGGACACGGCGAATGGTCGGTCACGACGAGGTCAATCACGCCATCGCGAAGAGCCTGCCAGAGTTGTTCGCGGTTCGCCCGGTCGCGAACGGGCGGAGCACACTTACAAAGCGTTCCGCCGTCAGCAACGGCCTCGGCAGAAAAGACGAGATAGTGGGGGCAGGATTCCACGGTGACCGGCAGACCTTCGGTTTTGGCGCTGCGTAGAATGTCGATTGCTTTTCCGGTCGCAAGATGAACGATGTGAAGGGGAAAACGGAATTCGCGGCACAGCGCGAGCATCAGGTTGATTGCGTCGAGCTCGGCTTTGTCGGGACGCGAACGAAGGTAGGCCTCATAGCGGCGCCAGTCGGCGGCACTCAATTGAGCAGTTGCCGCTTCGATCGGTCCCGGCAGTTCGGCATGGACCAGTAGCGGCAATCCAGTCTTCGCGACGTGCGGAAGCGCAGCGCGCAACTGCTCCGTTGAAACCATCGTGAAGCCGTCAATTCCCGGATTGACGAGAAAACACTTGAACCCGGCTACGCCGGCCGCGGCGAGAGATTCAATCTGTTGCTGGTTATCGCTGACAACGCCGCCCCAAAGTACCCAATCGACCAAGCTCGATTTCCGCGCGCACTCACGCTTGCTGTCGAGCGCTTCCACCGTTGTAGTCGGGGGCAGGCAGTTCAGAGGCATATCCGCGATGAGCGTATAGCCGCCGGCGGCCGCGGCCCGACTTCCCGTCGCAAAGCCCTCCCAATCCGTGCGGCCGGGTTCATTGATGTGGACGTGGGAATCCAGGAGTCCGGGCAGGATGGCTGCGTTGCCAAAGTCGGTTAGACGCGCAGCGGCGGGAACCTGGTCTCGCTCCACGACTGCCTGGATAATCTCGCGCTCAACGAGCACCGCGGCCGGACGAATCCCTTGGGGAGTGACAACCCGCTCGGACGAGAATGCCTGCAGTTCCATGAGGGAATGTGATCGAGAAGCGGCGACCAGCATTCAGATTAATGGCGCTCGGCGACTGCGACAAGTCTCGAGAAAAAAGCTAAGGGCAGGAGTCATCCGGATTCCTGCCCTCCTATTCAATCCAAATAGAATGCGCTGGGCCTACGACGAGCTCGAAGTAGCCTTCTGGTTCTTGACTTCGATTTCGTTCACGACTTGCGCCACGTTGGGAGTCGCCGCGACGACCTTTTCGACCATGGCGCGCTGCGACTGCGAATTGACCTTGCCCTTCAGCGTCACGACGCCTTGTTTAACGTCGTATTTGATGTCGCGATCCCATTTGTGTTTTGTGAGGACCGCGCTGACATTCTTGTCGATAGCCTTGTCCATGTCTGATTGGACGTCTTTCGCTATGCTCTCCTCACCTGGAGGCCGAACGGCGACCTGATTGGAGATCACTTGTCCTGACGCGGCGGCGCGAGCTATGGATTCCGCTTGGGACTTGTCAGCGTCGGTGGTGACGGTTCCCGTTAGCGTGACTACGCCCTTGTCGCGATCTTGATCTACTTTCACATCGCGAAGGCCTGCTTGCTCCAGGTTCTGTTTGACGGTGTCTTTCACATCCGGCGCCTTGGCCTGCTGCTGACCGCAGCCCGAAAACACGAACAAAGCCGCTGCGAGAGCCGCCGGCGCCAGCATCTTTGACGTCTTGGCACAAATCATAGATTCCCTCCCTTGATCATCGCCCTGAAGCCAGGGGTGCGCGGCGGGATGCGCTTTATCATTGGCATTTTGGGAGGCATCGGGGCGTTGCGGCCATCGGGCTTCGGCGGTAGGAGCAAGACGGAAGAACGGTAATGGCCCCCGGGCCGCTTTCGTGAAAAAACCTCATTCAGGATTTCGCGCGTGACCGCCGAGTCCAACAATCAGATGGATGGACACCTGCTTTTTCCTGTAAGTGCTGCACACTAAATAACTTAGAGACGCATGTTCAACCCTGCGGCAAAGAAGGACTTCGATCGCAGCGGGGGCTGGTATGCGGGAGACCGTTCGGGCAGCGGTTGGACTCGAAACGTCCGAGAGTTTAACTCATGGTGAGAAACAATCGCACGGCATGGAGGTGCCGAAAGTTCTGATGCCGCTATATGCCGAGCCGAGGAGATATCAGGGGCTACAAATCTCCGATGTTCCTGTAACGAATCGTGAAACGAATAGCGTATTCAATTTCGAGTTCTCTCCCGAATCTTTTCCACGAACTGGACGAGTGCAGGACACAAACGGCGGCCAGATCTGACTGAAGGAGCCGCTTGCTAGTTACACAAAGCTCGTGTACACTATTCTCGTATGAAAAATATTACCCTGAGTGCAGACGAGCAACTGATTGAGCAAGCGCGCCTGCTGGCCAAATCGCAGCACAAGACGCTTAATGCTATGTTCCGCGAATGGCTGGAACAATTTACCGCACGAAGCGGCGGCACGCAGGAGTTCGACGCTCTAATGAAGCGACTGAAGCATGTACAGGCGGGCCGGCGCTTCAGTCGGGATCAGATGAATGAACGGTAGGTTCTTTCTCGATACAAACATCTTCGTATATTCCTTTGACGCAAGTTCGCCGAAAAAGGCTGCGCAAGCCAGGAAGCTAATTAGGAGTGCAATTGAGACGCGCGGTGGCATTGTCAGCTATCAAGTGGTGCAAGAGTTCTTTAACGTCGCGCTGCGCCGCTTCTCAAAGCCCATGAGCGGCATCGACGCAGAACAATATTTGTCGACAACGTTTCGTCCACTCCTGTCCGTGCACTCTTCGCAAGCCTTATATGGAGAGGCGCTACGAATTGGAGCCAGGTTCCGGTTGCCTTGGTACGATTCGTTGATCGTCGCTTCTGCAATCGAGGGACAGTGTGGAGTTCTCTACAGCGAAGACTTCCAGGACGGACAGCAGATCGGAAGCGTGACGATCTCCAATCCCTTTGTCTGACAGCAAGACATTCTTGGGAATCTCGACTTAGGCCGTAGCTCTTCTCCAGGAATCTGCCAATAACAACATCGTGGACGCCTGCGCCGAGAAACGGCGCCGGACGATGTGTTAGGAATTAGGCTTCAACCTAGAACAATGCGATTGAACTGTTTCTCTAAAATCTCGCGTCAAAGCCATATTCATTCCTCTTTCGTTTCCCTCTGCTGCCTCTTCCGCTGCTTGAGCAATTCGGCCATGCCCGGCGTCACCACTTTCCTCAGCCGCCCCGACCGCCTGTTCCCGATCGCTTGCAATACCTAATCCTGTACTTGGTCCGTCCGGGTCACTCCTTTTCCCGCCTTTTTTTTACTGCAGGGCGACTCCCTTTGTATCGCTTCCTCCTGCTTACCCATCCGAAAACGCAACTGACCAACAGGATCGAATTGCGCCGCGCGGGGCTGCGCTTGCTCGGGGCAGACCGCTTGATAGGCGACGGTACCGTCACCGATGCGTCCCTACGTCTTACCAGCACAACCGAAAAATCGGGCACCGCCCCTCCACCCTAGTTAACTGGTCGCAGTAAGCATCAGATCGGCGCCCTGTCCCGACTCAGTCAACGCACGAGTTCTTGCCAAACTGGAAAAATCTCTGATTTTCAGTTCTTCGCGGACAACTGCATCGCCGCCTGAACAATCGGCTTTGCCCACTGCGGAACGGAATCTAAATCACACAAACTCACAATTTTGCGTCTCTTCTGATGCAAAAGAATCGTCGGTGCAGGTGAATGCCCTTTCTGCGGATTTCCTTCTTCCGTGTTGTCAAAGACTTTCAGCTCTGTCAGGTTCGGCAGGAGTTCGATCAGATTGGTGCGACTGCGGGCGTATCGTTCACGGACCTTGTCCTCAGGAATGTCGTGCCCACCGAGTTCCACTCGAGAGCGCACCCTAGCGATGTGCAATTCCGCACCTTCCAGGCCAACGTACCAAATGCGAACTTCCAGACCTTGCGAGGCCGCTGTTTTCAGCAACGCGGGTATGGTGTTTCCCCCTAGCGTCGTTTCAAATGCAAAGTCCTTCCCTTCCTCGATCGCCCTTACGAGCAGTCGACGGCCTTGCTGCCATGCGGCGGCATTCGCCTCCTGTTGCGTCATAGCGAGCCCCGCAGAACGGAATGTACGTGCTACGGCGTCGGGGTTAAAAAACTCGATGGCTGCTTTTTGGAGCATCGCGCCGCCTATGCTGCTCTTCCCGGCGCCGTTCACGCCAGCGAGAACATAGATACGCGGAGTCTGGCCGCGGTCAGCCACGCTTCCGCGCAAAGTCGACTGCGGCCTTGGCCAGTTGGCCGGGAGAAGCGTCAAACGCCGCTTGCATTCCCGCTCGCGCTTCACTCGTTTGCATACGCTCAAGAAGCGCGTCAAACTCGCTGCTTAGCACATTCAGTTTCGCTTCAGCCGCGCGCGAAAAGCGCTCGTATTCCTCGATCGAAATCACCGCAGCCTTTGGAGACTCATGTTTGCTGATAAGGACTACTCCGCCTTGCATGACTGTTTCGAGCACTCGCCCCATTTGATTCTTTGCATCGGTTGCGTTCATGGTAACTGGAGTCAACGGACGTCCTCCGCGAGCCAGAAAACTGGGAACGATATGCTGCCGTGAACGCCGCGACTGGACCGCACGGGCGATGGTTCTTCTGAGCAACGCTCCACTGATTGGTTTCACCAACGATTGCAAGACTCCGCGCTCGGCCGCCTCTACCGCAAGTTTGTTGCTCAGCTTGTCGAGCATAACGATGATGGGCACTTGCGGCGCAAAGGTATGCAGCTTTTCAAGCAATGCCAAACCATTCGCTTCTGGGAACAGGAGATCGGTGAGAACTACATCGAACGAAGCGGTCTTCAGGCGGTGGAGCGCTTCCTCGCTGTCTTCGGCCTTGGTCACCTCAAATCCGCTTTCAACGAGCGTGCGACCATAGCTCGCCAGGGTCGACGGCTCGTCGTCCACAAGTAACACGCGGCGTTCTGCCATGTGGATGTTTTTCCTCCAAAGCTAATATAGCTATTTTAGCCATAATAGTCAAAGGGCCGTAGCATCGCAAGGTGAAATTATCTGCAATGGGCGATGGGTGTGCTTCTCCGCCCTTTATTGCTCGGAACCTTTTGCTGTGGCACTTATTAAGCCGCTTCGACGGTGAGTCTTAGCCCGATTGCTTTGGTGACGGCAACTAGCGTGGACAGACGCGGGTTGCCATGCTCAGACAGAGCTCGATAAAGGCTCTCGCGCCGATCCCGGCAGCCTTGGCAACTTTGGCGATCCCCTGGGCCTGCGCGAGATGGCGCAACGCAATGAGGAGAACACGGGGCTCGTTTTCATCTTCGAGCGCGGCTTTCAGGTACTCGGCAGCAAACTCCGGGTCCCTGCGTAGCCGGCGAATGGTGGCCTCGTCGTGCGAAACACTGGCTTTTGTTTCATGAGATTCCGCTCCTTTCATCGTAATCTTTCAGGTTTTCCAATGCCCACTCGATGTCCGCGGCCTGCTTTCGTTTGTCACCACCGAAGAGCAGCAACACGCATTCTTTCGCGTCATGCACTCGATATCCCGGTGCCCAATCAAATCCGCAGTTCGCATAGTCCCCGGAGCAGAGACTTGCAGTCGCCGAGATTCCCGGCCGCAAGCGCATCCCTTATGGCTCCCTTGGAGGCCACGATGAGCCCTGAACTGCTTTAGCCTTGTTATCTAAGGACGTGAAAGGACTGCCGACCTTTTGGACCAAAGCGAAATACTGCAAAATGAGCGTCGAGGGAGGCGACCCGGTCAATACCGAGACGCCGCATTACAGCAAAGCTGGTGCGGTCGACGATGGAAAAATCCTGGTCACGCCAAGAAGCGCCAATATCCCAAGCAATCTCCAGGTCCGCCAAAGTAACGGCTTCGATTACCGCGATCCCATTCCGCAGGCCTTCCCAAAATTGCTCCGCGGCTTTGCAATCGAGTTTGTGGTGAAGTAACGTCCATGTTTCGACCAAAACGTGATCCGAGGTCACCAGGGCTTCACCAGACTTGAGAATCGCTTTTGAGCGCGGGTTGCTGCGGTCGGAAGAGTCCGCGGCCGCGTACCAAATGGAAGTGTCGACAAACAGGCTCATATCGCGAGAGCGCTAGCGATGCCGAAGTTTCCTGCGTGTGGAATGAAAGGCCTCGGCGATCATGGAATCCTTCTGGCTCGCAATATCTGAGCCGCCCGAGCTTCCGAGGTCGAAGATACTCTCTACGTGAGCGGCTGTTTCAGGACGAGCAAGATCACGTGCAACCAGACGGCGGAAAGATTCTGCGAGAGACACCCCGAGATCAGTGGCGCGTTGCCGAGCACGGCGCTGCATCTCGGTCTGGAGTGTGATCTGCGTTTTAGCCATCATTATGCCTCCATCATACCACATACAATGACATGTCTAAAGTTGGCCGAAGAGGCTCTAGCGCGGAAGCACGTTAGGATTACCTCTTATTGGCGGCTTCGACGGTGATCCCCGGCCGCACGGCCTTTGTGACAGCGACTAGCGTGGACGGACCCGCTCGTTACTCTTGATTCTCATTTCGTTGCTTGGCAGATTCGGTCGGTTGTTTTTTTGATTCCATCGGGCGCTTCACGCGCTCCGCTACAAACTGCGCAAACGGCGTAATGTCCATGTCGATGCTTGCGCGGTCGAGCGCAGCGAGATACACGTCGCGGTCCTCGACGCGGATGATTGTCCACGGATAGCCGCCGGATGCGAGCAGCACGTTCATCAGGAACCGGGCCATGCGGCCGTTGCCGTCCGGGTAAGGATGAATGTACCCGAACAACCAGTGGCCGAGAACGGCACGCACGCCGGCTTCCGGTTCTTTCTCGAGGAAATCGAAGAATACTGGCATGGCGTCACGCACGGCCTCCCAGCGCGGGGGTACGTAGCGCGATGTTCGTAGGTAGACGGAAAAATTCCGGTATCCCGCGAGCGCTCCCGCCAGGATCAGGCCCGCCGTGACGTACGGCGCGAAGAGTTCTCGGTACCAGTCCTTATGCGCTGCCCGCGCGCGTGCGCCGGGGCTTTCGCCGACGATCACTTTACCCACGGCATCTTTCACGGCCTGGAACGCCTGCCAGTAGCCGCGCGCGGCAAGGGCGTCGCGGCTCTTGCGGTCGGCTTCGTCGTTGTCGGGATTCCAGTTCCCCTGACGCACGCGGTCGATTAATTCGGGCGTGACCGAATAGCCCTCGATGGACAGCGAGTGATAGGCGTCGTTGCGGTAAATCTCGTCGACGTGACGGAGATACGCCCCTTTGTCTTCTGGGAGGCCCGGTGCTTTCGGGAATATGCCGATGACGGCACTGCGCATCGACTCCCACATCATCTGGACGCGTCCCGCAATGGGAGCGACCGTCTGCCGCGGCGTGGCCAGTACCTGCTCGGCCTCGAAAGGATTCCTCCCGCGCATGCTATAGCCGACACTCCTCATGGCGCTCAGGATTTCATCCGCGAGCCCGCCGCGGCCTGTCTGACGCAGAGCGCCGGCGAGGTAACCCGCCTTTGTCGAATTGCCGCCGTTCAGCAACAGCCGCAGCAGGTCCGAGGCGTCGGCGAGACTTCCGAGCACCACCTGAGACTCTACGGGATTACGTGCGAAAAATGTTTCCGCCACGGCCACAAGCGACGCCGCTGGCGAGAACAGCCTGAGGCCGTCCCGCATGACAAGATCGGATGCGGTCGGCATTTCCGAGACTTTCAGATCGTAGAGAGACGTACCGAACAGGAGTTTGTTCGTATGGTTCGTGCCCTTCGGGCTACACACCACTACCTGCTCCGGAATGACCGTTTTCTCGCCATGCAGCCAAAGCGACTGCTCCGCGGAAAGGTACCACTGCTCGCCGAAACGCTCGCCGCAGTAACGCGCACAGAATTCCCAGAACGACGCATACCACGGCGTGCTCTCTCTCGCGGGCGCGCCGGGGCTCAATGAAATCAGCCACCCTTTCATTACCTCCAGCAGAAAGCCGTTCTTCACGAGACGCTCGCGGTGAACGCGGCTTAAGTCGTCGGATCTGAACACGCGCCGACCGCTTTCCTGAAGCGCCTTTAACACGCTGAGGGACTCAGCCAGTTTTTCGTTCGGTGCCGCCATGTGCCCTTTAACTTCCCTGGTTCATTACAAGCATATCATGCCGTGCACATACAATCGTATTATGCAGCGTCTGTGCAATCATATTATGCAGTATCAATGCAAGCAGAACATGTATAGATGTAAGTCATTGTAATAGAGTCGCTTGCGGGAACTGCGGGAGGCAACCTACGCAGTTGCCTTAGAAGAAACGAATCCGCGGGGCATCCTTGCCAAGCCTGACGGCTCAGGCCTGAAAGCATTGCCCGTCATCCGCTCGAAGCACTCAACGACGCCGGAACAACCTCGGTCCGAAAGACCCGAGCCTCGATGCAGTGTAGGTGGGAATTATGCGCCGCGGATATCAAAGCGCTTGATCAAGCGGTTTCGATTCGAAACACGTGACCAACCATCGTATCCGCCAGAAGATTCGCGTCGAGGTCACGCACGACCGTATGTACTTCCACAACCACTTCGCCTTCGGGGCTGTGGGCGAACGCGACCGGCTCGACGTGCGGATCGATCATAGTCCACTGACGTGTCCAGTAGCTGCGCACTTCGTCGCGTCCGTGGACATGACCGCCTTCCATGCCGTTTGCCCAAATGACATCCTCGTGCATAGCTGTGAGCACCGTCTCCATGTCACGAGCATTGAAGCGGTCGTAAACCCGTCTAAGGAGGTCCACTTCATCCGACTTCGATCTCCTTCGTCGTGGGAACAGACTCGCAGAAGGAAGAAAGTGAAAGTGTGCCTCGACATCAACCGGCCTTCTCATGGAAGGAGTTGACTGGCTCATACCTCTTCGCCAGACTACCTCCAAACAAGCAAATGAACGTCACTACCGAATACGCGGACATTCCTCTGTCCGGTTCGCCGATGCGAACTTTCGTTGCTGCGCCCAAGGCCGAAGGTCAATATCCCGGCATTTGGTGCTTTTCCGACATTTTCCAGCTAACACCGCCCCTGCTGCGCACATGCGTACGGCTCGCTGGGTATGGATTTGTTGCCGCTGCCCCGGAAATTTATCGGCGAATCGAGCCGCCGGGAACGGTGATCCCATTCGATGACGCGGGACGCACCCGAGGCCAACAAGATGCCGCGAAGACTTCCGTCGCGCATTTCGATGCGGATTGCCGCGCTGGTTTGGACTGGCTTTCCAAACATGCCAAGGTCGCGCGAGGGAAAATAGGGGTCGTGGGTTTCTGCATAGGGGGCCACCTCGCCTTCCGTGCCGGGTTCCAGCCCGATGTCCGCGCCACGGTCTGCTACTACGGCACAGGCATCCATGACGGCAAACTCGGTCAGGATGCAGATGCCGGATCGTTGGCCCGCGCAAAAGAAATCCGCGGCGAACTCCTGATGATCTTCGGGACAAACGACCCGCACGTTCCCGACGGAGGGCGCGAAACGATTGATCAGGCGCTGCGAAGCTCCGGTGCCCGCTACAACACGCTGCTGTTTCCGGCCGAACATGCCTTCACGCGCGATGAAGGCCCGCGTTTCGATCCGGAAGCAACTGACCTCGCGTTCGCGGAGATGGTTCGCTTATTCCGTAGCGTTTTTCACATTTGAAGGGCTCATGAATGCAAGATCCGTCGTTCAATTATTGGGGTGCGCCTCAAGTTGTACTCACTGAAGCCGGCGAATTAGCCTCCTTCATGGTGTAGTTGATCGATGCTCGCGCGAAGTGCTGTGTGGCTTGTAGGCGCTGACTAACAGCGCCACCGTGATTGCAACATAGAGAACACCCGTAATTCCCTCTAGCGCGGCCAGAAGACGCACCTCCGGATAAATCGGGACAACGTCGCCGTAACCGATGGTTGTGAGCGTTACAAGGCTGAAGTACAACAACTCGCTCGGACGATCCGCCATCGCAGTGTTGCCGCTATGGAGGATTGATCCTGGGTAGAGGGCCTCAATGGCAGAGTAGAGGGCAAACCAAACCAGCCCAAGCAACAAGTAAATGCTGACGGCGGTAAGGAGATGAGCGGAGAGGACGTCGCGAGCACCCTTAAGAAAAGAGAATAGCCCGACAACGGCGAGCCCGAAGAAGGCGGTCAGCAGAGCCCACTTGGCCCCCTCCAATGCTCGACTAGAAAAAAACGTATTCGCTGTAGTGAGTATGAATGCGACCAACGCCAGTGGAACCGTCGGCCACAACCAGCCTTTGATCTGCGACAACCTGACCGTCGCCAGGGTTACCGGCACGAAGATCAATAGTCCCAGCACCAGTCTCCGCAAGAGACCGTGATTCAGCACAGGATGCATCAGGATGACCAGCAGGAGCGATAATAGGAGATACAAGTCCGGTCGCGTGTTTTTCTTTTCTGGCAATGAAAGACCTTCCCGGCCCGTTTCTCTTGAGCCTCTGTGATCTGGAGTCCCGTGTCCACGAACGAAATAAGAAGGGCGCTTAGCGGGTTTTCCTCCCAAGCGCGCCCATGGTTGCAGGGGGCTGCAACGCACGGAAAACGCCACTCAGTTTGGATTCAGGATATGGCCAAAGCAGAGACCGCATCCTGCGCGACCCCGGAGCTCGATCGAACTCGCTTAATGACTACAGCGGTTAAGTCATCCGTCTGCTTGCTCCCATTTGTGAAGACCAAAACCGCATTATAGAGCTCGGCGATGATTTCTTCCGGAGCGAGGTGGCTGGACTTACGAATTGAATCGCCTAGTCTTCCGAGACCGAACTGTTCGCCGGCGGCATTTTCCCATTCGAAGAATCCATCCGTTATCAAAAGAACTAGGTCGCCCGGCCGCAGATGCAGGGTCAAGGGAGCCTCAAATTCCATCAGCGGAACGATTCCGAAGGGAACGGATTGCGCGCCGAACTTCTGGAGGGTTTGCGTAGCCGCGCAATAGACAAAGAGAGGACCATGACCAGCCGATAAGAGCTCCACGCGGTCGTTCCCATCCGTACAGATCACTGCCGCAAAGGTCGCAAAACGATCCGGCGCCAGGTCGTCCTCGAGGGACTGGTTGATGCGTTGGAGAGTTCCTGGAAGACTGTCATGATTGCGGAAGCTGGCCCGGGCATAAGCGCGGCACTCTGATGCCAGCATTGCCGGACCAATTCCATGTCCCGTTACATCGGCTAGCATTACAGCTAGCCTTCCGTCAGACATATGCTGCCAATCAAAATAGTCGCCCCCGGTCTCATCCGCTGGAAGGTTCCATCCGGCGATTTCGAATCCGCTTATCTTTGGTCTGATGCGAGGGAGGAGAGATTGTTGAATGGTACGCGCAATGCCAAGATCATGCTCCACTTGTTCGAGCTTGTGCCGGGTTTCCGCTTCGCGCAAAGCCGCTTGGACATGTTTCCGGATTTCGGCAGCAACGACGCCCGCAATGAATCCGCTCGCCAATAGAATTAGGGCGTAAAAACCCACTGCCGTTTGCGTCACGGAATGGGCTTTCAGATTCTCCAAACTCAGCCGCCATCCATGATAGTAGGCAGCAGCGAGGTAGCTGGCAGTCGCAATTGAGCCAGCCAGGCGGGCGGTCACCGGGCTCAAACGCAGTGTGGAAAGCATGATGAAAGGAAAGAACGCCAAGACCCAAGGCGTCGCTAGCGGCCGATAGGCAGCTTCCAAACGCGTACTTGCAAACAAGGCAATTCCCACAGCCGGGAAGGAAGTTTCCAGGACAATACTGCCGAACCACACGCTGACGGGAAGCTCTTTGGCTTGTTTCAAGGCTTGGTTAATGGTACGGAGAACTGCAAATTCATAGGCCACCAACAAGAGCGAAGCGAGGAGGCCCCACCGGCTCATGGCGGACCCATACACAAAGATTCGAATCGCCATAACGCCAACAAAAACAATGACGAACGTCATTACGGCCAGTGTTCGGAGTCTCTCGCTCCTCAGCAGCGCTTGATTGAGGGAAGCTGACTCTATCTTTGGTTTGCGCTCGGGCTGGCTCATCCGATTCCTTGTCTGAAAGTCTTTGCAAGAGAAGCTTTGCCCACAAGGCCTCGTCAGCGTAGGGGCACTACATGAACGGAGAGTACTGTCAAAACTGCCAGTCTTCGGTCTATTTCAGACCTCAATATAGTTCTTAACAATTACAGGCGCTGGCGAAGGAATTGTTACCACAGCTCGTAACCGTAAATAAGAAGGGCGCTTAGGATTTTCCTCTTAAGCGCCCAGGTTGCAGCGGGCTGCCACGCACCGAAACGCCACTCCTTAATCCTCCCCTATCGCCTTGATCTGATTAATGGCAGTTCGCAGACGTTCCATGGCCGCGGACGCTCCGTCCCTCTCACCACATATCGACGATCCCGCGACCAGCACATTTGCCCCAGCGCGAACCGCCAGCGGAGCAGCTGATGAGTCAATGCCCGCTTCGAGCTAGCTCTAAGTTCCTCCGCCTTTTCAACTCAGTGGGGAGTAGGAAGCCCTCGCGTCGAGTATAAAAAGCGCAGTGGTGAACGGAAGAAACTCTTGACAACGTATTTGAGTAATTGGACGCGGTCGGCATAGGGAACATCGTAGGCCCGAAACGCGACCCAAGATGCAATTCCGAAACTAACTCCAAGGTTCAGCACAAATATGACTCCGATCCCAAGGATGGTATGGATGAACCACCCGCTGTAATACCAACCTTCTCCGAGACTCGCCGCTGCGAGCGCCAGCGTGCCCGTTGATAGAGTGACATGCCGGACGTCGAGAGGAATTCCAAAGAAGTGGCCCAGAAGCGGGATAAATCCCAGCAGATAACCCAGTACGATGCTGGTGCTCCATCCCGATATATTCCGTTCGAAGATGTTTGCAACACGCCCCATTCGATCCACACCAAAGCGCCAGCCCAATGGATGGTCGGCAATCGCTTGCGGGAGGCGGTTATATGTCGCGAAATTCTCTACCCATCCGCCGGCAAGCGCTGATATCCAGAGAACCGCTCCAGTCAAGGCAGCATACAGAGCTGTTCCTGAGGCAAGTGGGTTCAGCGTCTCGTATACATAAGCAGAACTGGATGCGGGCAAATACGGTCTAGAGAACCAGTACGACCAGGCACGAGCGAAAAGGACGGCTCCAAACGTGACCGTCAACAAATTGCCCACCGCAGCTGCAAGTTGTGTGCGCGATATGCGGCTGATGAATTCTGTCAGTTTTTCCAGGCGTTCCGTACCCTGTGTCATGCGAACAATCTTGGCGTAGGTCGCAGCGGTCATCGACGGCTGCTTGGTGGCGAGCGCCAGACCCAGAGCCTGCAGGATCAGGAAACTGATCGCGTAATTCGTGCCCGCCAGAAACCCCTCGAAGAAGGGCGGCAGGCCGGCCACGGTGATTTTCAATTTTATGGCCGCGGTTGCAACAATCAGCAGACCACCGCCTAGAGCCGCCTTCCACATACCCCAATATTCACGCGTGGTGTTGGCAATATAGTGTTCGCCGGTCTTGCCAGTCCTCTCGACAATCTTTCGAGCCAGTAGTCCTGCATTTTCCCTCACCAGCGCCAAAAGACTAAGGTCCTCGAGACGGGCACGCATCACATCGTCAAGAAGCCCCTTAACCTCGTGAAAACCTACCTCGTCACCAGGAATTAGAACCCGGGCTATGCAGTCCATTCTTCCTAGAGCTCTTTTAATGGTGCTTATGTCAAATTCGAGGGCAGTGCTGACGCCTCGATCTTCCATCCCCTCATGCATGTGCTCCAGTTCCGCCCGGCAGCAGATCATTTCCTCTCGCAAAATCTCTAGAGGGCTCAGACCTTTCGCAGCGGATTCAGCACTGGCGAGTTCATCAGCGAATTGCTGAATCCGAAAGAAAGGGGATTTCTCCACCTGGTAGGGGCGGCATCGTTCCCGAAATTCTGGTGAGAGACCCACTCCCGCAACGTGGGTTCCCAAAAGTCGGAGCGACTGCTGCAGGTCTGTGCGCTGCCGATGCCAAGCTGACGGATCGTTGTCTGGAGTGAGGACTTGGACGGTACGCGAGAACAGTTCGTCTGACAACTCAAGAAATCCGTGAATATAGCGATCATCGGGATTAAGCCTATAGATGAGTTTTAAGAGATTAGCATCTTCGTGCGCTGACGGTAGCACCCGCTCGGCCATCCTTCGAACTGCCTCGGACCATAAACCTTCGCGCGGATGCAAGCCGGCCTCTGCAATCAGGTTCACGGCCTGAGTTTCTCCGAGCATGGAATGAAAAGCGTTCTGAAATCGGGCTCGCAACGCCGCATCCCCTTCGAGCAACGACAACAATTCGTTCAAGCGTTCGGTCCGTTCGGAAACCGAAGAAGACTTACCCTCAGCCCTGATCCAATCTACTATTCTGGAAAAGTGATGTAGTCGAGAATTTAGGTTGGACTGCCGGAAAAATTCCTCGATAATCCAGCGAATGCGTGTCCCAGAGCCTTCTAGCCGTTTAGTATTGCCGGAGCGGTCTAGGCTCAGTGATTGAGGGTCTGAGGTAAATTGTGAGCCCATGAGGATGTTTATTCTACCCTGCGACGTGCGACTGCCTACATCACAATTGTTGGGTGTGAACACAGACTCAGGGATGGACGGTTCCGATTAGCAATGGGTGTTCCATCTGCCGGGCGTATGGTCTCCATGATCTTTCCTCCCACACGAAATGTCGTGTGGATCCTGAAGCAACTGTCAGGAGTGACAGGCAAGAAGCGACCATCGTCGAAGCGTAGGTCGGTCTATTTGCGAGTACTCACGACGGGTTTGACCGATGGCGATCTATGGCCCGGTGAGGCTGCCAGTCGGAGGTGGTTCCGATTGCCTGGTGGCTCGTGCGGGTTCAATGGGTCGGCGCAACACTAGCTCGGAGTATTACTCGCAGGAGTCGTAAACCTAAAAACCTAAAGTCTTTCGTGGCGTTGATTTAGCCGCAGCGCTATTTGTACAGTTCGGATCAAGATACCCGGAAAGGTCGGCTTTCTTGGGAATATATTGTCGCAGCAAGCGGTTGGTGTTTTCGTTCGTTCCTCGCTGCCAAGGACTGTGTGGATCACAGAAATAGATTTTCACATTCCTAGCTACCGCGAAGGTTCAGCCCGCGGTTCCACGTCAACGAGCGTCGCAATGATGCTGGAAGTTGCGAATTTGCCGGCTCAGGGCGGCCACGACAGCGGCCGTGACTTTGCTGCGCAGTTCCTACATTCCCGTGCGTACTGTTGCTTTTGACAGTTCACCGCGGGGTTGGGCGAATCTATGCTCCAGTCAACTGCAACGTACAGGAGGATCCGGAGCCCGACAGCAACACACCCCCGGGAAGAACGGCGCTTCAAGGCCCAATTCCCTTCACCAAGTCGACCGGGTCCTCTTGCGAAATTACTTACCCCGGGTTGAGGCGCGCACCGGGCGCAGACAGAATTCCATCAGATCCGATTGCGGCCGCGAAGTTCAGCAGGAGATAAAAATAAAAAGGGTCTCGCCTCGGTTTATTCGCCAGTCTCCCCTGCAATTTTCAACAACCATTGGATTCAAATACTGCTAAAACCGGAAAACAACACCGGCTTCCAGGGCAGGCGTGCCCCTGTCAGAACTACCAGCTTTGTAAGAAGGAGGGCCGCGTACAAACTGCAACCGTGCTATATGCGAATTGAGATCTGCAATTCTAGGTTACGTGAGGCTAAGAGACTAAGCGCTGGTTGACACATCAATGCAGCCGCACACTGCTGGCCTTCAACGCGGTCCGAGAACGCGAGGAATTCCGCGAAAAGAATGGCAAAGCTAAATAGTTTCCGGGTTCGCCGGGCAAGATCCGGACTGTAGTCATTTCTTATTCAGCATAATGAGGGCAAAGACCAAAGGGAGATAAACGATCGAAGCGACGAGCAACTGTCGCGCCGCGACATTTGATCTGCGAAATGCAAAGCGGGTGCCGTAGTAAAGAAATACGCCGCCAAGGATGAAGGCCGCTCCGGAATAGACGACTCCCGACACGGTGGCAATTGTGGGGATTATGCCTACCGCCAGAAGAGCCACCGAAGCAACCAACGTTTGCCAAGTAACAAAACGGTTCCTCGATTCGCCCAAAGGTAAAACTAGATACCCCGCACGCGCGTAGTCTTCGCGATACATCCATGCGATGGCCATGAAGTGGGGAAACTGCCAGAGGAAAACAATCGCGAAGAGCATCCAAGCTTCTGAGTCCAAGCGCCCGCGAGCCGCTGCCCATCCAATCAGTGGCGGTGCGGCACCAGGGACCGCTCCAATTAAGGTGCACAGGGGCGTTATCCGTTTGAGTGGGGTGTACAAAAACAAGTAGCTGAGGAGGGTGAATGCGGCCAACAATGACGCTAGCAGATTCGTGAAAAGAACCAGATGCGCGACGCCCAAGAAGGACATGGAGATTCCGAACCACAAAGCGTGAGAAGGCTGGATTCTTCCCGAAGCTAGCGGCCGCCGCGCGGTTCGCCGCATTTGCGCGTCGAATCGCAACTCGATCAGCTGATTCAGGCTGGCGGCTCCACTCGCCACGAGGACAGTGCCGAGGAGAGTATGGAGGAGGAGTATCCACGGAAAATGCGCAAGCGCCGCAGGCAAGCCTAAACAGAGACCCGCCGCCGTTGCAATGGCAATCAAAAAGTTTACTTCCGGCTTCGTTAGCGCCCAGTAGTCGGCCAAGACTATGGAGTCCGTAAAGCGACCGCGCTGGACGCCGGCCACATCGAGCGCCGCAAGTATGGGCTTGGTAGCCATCTTAGGAGACCTCGATGCTCTGCGGATCTGCTTGTGAGGCTACAACGCGGTGCAGTTCAGAGTGCGGCAATTCATCCTCACCGGCGCTTCTTGGCGCGAGCAGCCGCATGGTGAGAATCGCCGCGGGCACGAGGTAGACAATCGTGACGCAAGTCCACATCAAAGCGGCCGCGCACTGCTGGTCTTCAAGGGCGGACATGCTGAATTGTCGCGATGTGGAGAGGTAAACCGGGTACACGACGCGGTCCGAGAACGCAAGAAATGCCGAAAGAATGTCGCACGGCAGCGTGGCGAGAAACAGATACAAAAGGAAGGACCATCGAGGCCCGGCCGGGATCCTCGGCCAAGGCTGAACAACCGGCCACCAAAAAAGAAATCCAAAGCAGATAAAAGAGGCGTGCTCGACTGCGTGCCACACGTGCGACTGCAACGCCAGTGCAAACACTGAAGGAACATGCCATCCCACCAGCGCAGCGGCGGCGGTAAGCCAGCAAATCACAGGTTGTGAAAATAGTCGCCCAATTTTTTGCACCGGCGGCCAGCGAAAGAGTGGAACGAGAACGGCCTGAACGAAGCGCTTCGGAAGACCGTGCGACAACGACACCACGGGAGCGCCCACCAAGATCAAGGCAGGACCGAGTGTCATGAGCAGCAGGTGTTGGACCATGTGGACCGAGAGCAATTCCATGTCGAGTGCGGCGAGGGGCGAACCCAGCGCGGCCCAGAGCAAAAACAGTCCGAGAAGAAAGCTGCCAGCGCGCCAGGCGGGAATAGCGTTCAAAGAATCTGCCTGAAGTTGAAACCATCCGCGCAAATAGAGCAATGCTATGAGAATCATGGCCAACGTGAGCGGAACCGGAAGCGTCCACGATTCGAATGCGCCATGAATGGAGTGGGCCATGAATTGTCCTATGGCTGCGCGCGCGATTCGTCGCGCGCGGGAGGTTGGCCTTCGGGACGCAGTGTCCCTAGAAACGCAACGAGGGCAGTCGTTTCTGCGGGGCTGAGATTCTTGCCGTAGGCAGGCATGTTTCCTCCGCCTTGAATTACCTGGCGAATGAGTTGATCCTGGGTTCGGCGCGCCGCCACATCATCGAGGGCCGGCCCCCTCTGCCCGCCAAGCTTGTCCAGGGCGTGACAGTTGTGGCACTGCTTGGCCTGAAAAACCAGAGCGCCTTGCCGTTCAAGCGCAGAGCGCTTGTGTAAAAACTGAGGCGGGATGGGATCAGCACTCCACGCATCCATTTCCGGACTCCACGGCGTATATCCAGCAAGATGCGTGAAACTCCCCAGAGCTACTGCGATCAGCATCATGGAAAGCACTGCAATCGGTCTTCGGCGCCAATTTTTCTCTCCTTCGCCGAAGACGAAAGGCAGCAATAACAGCGCGAGAATAACGATTACCGGGCCAATGAGCAGAGCCGGAGTTTCCATCGAGGGAGGCAAAAGCGAAAGCACCGCATAAAGCCACATAAAAAAGTAGTCCGGGTGCGGGGATGTCTGAATAATCGTGGGATCCGGACGGCCGGATGGCCCGTAGGGTCCAAAATAAGCGGCGCAGGCAGCCACCGCGAGCAACACTAAGGCGCTGAAAAAGAGATCTTTCCAGACCGCACCGGGGACGAAAGGAATGCCGTCTTTCTTGGTCAGTGCATGGTATTCCTGGACGTACGTTGCTTTGCGGACTACGCGTCCGGGCATAGGCCAATCGTTGATGCCCAGCTTCATGACCATCAGGAGATGAACAGCAACAAATGCGATCAATAAGCCGGGGATTACAAACACGTGCATCGCGAAAAACCGGGAGAGTGTCGCTCCAGCGATGATGGGACCACCAAGCATAACGTTGACAATGGCAGGTCCCACCCCCGGCACACGACTGGCGATCGATGCGCCAAGCCCCAATCCCCAGTACGCATCCTGGTCGAACCGCAACACTTGACCAGTGAAGGCCATGCCGAGCGTCATCAGCAAGAGAAACACACCGACGATCCAGGTCAACTCTCGCGGATATTTGTAGGCGCCGAACAGAAACACCTGAACCATGTGGAGCAGGACGATGGCGACCATGAAGTTGGAGCCCCAGCCGTGCAGTGCCCGCACGAACCATCCGAGATGGATGTCGTGGTTGAGCACCTGAAGGCTGTTCCAGGCTTCACCGGCTGAAGGCACATAGATTAACGCGAGCAGAATGCCGGTAACTATTTGAAGAATAAAAACAACGAGAGCAGCGCTCCCGAAAACATAAAACCAACTCGCAGTGTCGCGTGGAACAGGATGCTCCGCGGCTTCACGGATCGTCTGACCGACCTGGAGGCGCGCATCCAGCCAATCCCTGATCTGTCCGATCAAACGCATCGGCGCGTCTCCAAAGTGACGAGCGATGCCTTCATTTTCTGGCCGGGCGTCGGCATCTCACCCGCTTTGATAAAGAGTTTTCCATCCTCGACTTTATAGTGATATTCAAACAGTCCGCGCTCCGGAGGCCCGGAAGCCCGGGAGCCATCCTGGTAATAGGCACCACCGTGACAGGGGCACATGAACAAACCTGATTGCGGAAACCACCGAACGGGACAACCTAAGTGTGCGCAGTTGATGGCGAAGACCTGAAAAGTCTGCCCGTCCACGTTGCGCACCCAGCATGGAATGTCGCCTGTCTTCCCGTCCCAGGAATTAACGATTGGATTTCGGTAGGTTGCGAATCGAGTCTGTCCTGCGGGAAATTGACTGAGTTCGCCAAGAGGGAGCCAGGATTCAAAGCCTTCCTTCCGTTCGCGAGCTACTGGGGACAGGATGTAGCGGATGATGGGCACTGCCAACACTGCGGCAACGATGCCATTAAGCAAAATGCCTATCTTCATGAGAAGTTGACGTCTTGAAATTCCGTCTGGAAGTGTCATCGAATTTCACCTGCTGATTTTTCAGAATGTTGATAAGGCTGACCGGGATACTTTGTGCGCTTGGAAGCGAGCCAGGCCACAACATCAGAGACATCTTGGGAAGACATCGCTTTTCCGGGTACATTGCCGCGCCAGTCCGGAGCGCCCAATTCGGGTCGTCCCACAATCACGACGGTTCGAAGGCCCTGATCACTGACCAGGGCCAAGTAGGAGCCATCCACGATTGAACTTGCGCTGGGTCCTCCGCTTCCTTGCGGGCCGTGGCATGAAGAACAAAAGGATGTATAGACTTCCGCCCCACGCGACGCATCACCAGAAGTGGGTGAGGAGTAAGGAGGCACGGTTTCGCCACTCAACACACCTGGCTTCGACCAGTGCTCGCGCATCCCGCGAACGAGGACATCAATCTGCTGATCGGTGAGCATCCCTCCTTCACTTTTCGCAAACGCTGGCATTGAAGTTCCGGCAACGCCATTCGCCGTAGCAAGTCGCAGAACGGACTCATCGGCGATGGTGAGGTAGATCGGATCTGCGAGGGCAATCGAAACCCCTCCCTTTCCGTTGGGGCCGTGGCAACCGGCGCAATTGTGCGCGTACAGGAAGTTGAAGTCTGAAATGTCGTCGGGGTCGATGGGCACGGAATGGGCCGCAGGGCGGCCCGGTAAATTGCCGCATCCAACGCATACCAGCGCGAAGAAAATGAACGCGCCGAAGAATTTTGAGCGACTGTTCATTGCCGATCGCCTCGCGGATGTCTTCCACCTGCTCCTCCCGGAGTCTCAATCCCTGCGCGCATGGCAAACGGCACGAATTGCCGTATGCGCACGCGTGCCTGGCGAACAACAACAAGTCCCGCGATAATGCCGAAAGCAAATTGAGAAGCAATAAACCAGCGCCAATCAATTCGTTCGTTAAGCAGAGGATTGATTAGCCCGAGGGTGCTGTGCAGCAACCCGGTCCACAGAACAGGAGCAATGATCCCTCCGAGAAGAATCGGCCGACGAGGGAACATCGGCAACATTGCTCCGTAGAGGAGGCCGACGAGGAGGGACGTAACCAGATGCAGGATAGCCGCAAGCAGAAAGCTGCCCATGTGAAACGCGTTCAGCGACGCCGTACCCAGCCTTTCGGATTGGGAATAAACGGTGGCGGCCAGAAGATTGATGGGGTACCAGATGCTCCCTTGCTTGAGAATTCCGTAGAGGCTTGCGAGGACCGCCATCGCAACACTGCCGGCCAGTCCGCCCTTAATGCCGGCAGAGACGGGATAGGTTTCGAGGGGCAGCAGAGCACGGGGAAGATCGGGCGCCATCGGTACCCGTGCCACATCCGGTCGCTTGGTTGTGATAGACGCGTATTCTTCGACCACCGGCACTTCCACATGTTTTTCGTGCGGCAGAATATCGCGGAACCATCCAACGCATCCGGCGACAATGAATATCGTTCCCAGGAAACTGAGGGAAGTGCTTGTCACGAGTCCGGCGAACAACAAGGTCACGCCAAAAGCAAGAGTAATGGGCCAAGCCGTCGGTGCCGGCAGCTTCACCGTTTGTGGCCGGGGCACTTCCTCCGGTAAACCAACGCGAGCCATTAAAATCACCCTTCCTTAGCGTCCGATCATGTACACCACGGTGAACACAACAATCCAAACCCCGTCGACGAAATGCCAGTACAGGGAAAACACGTCCGCACGCTCATGGTGCTCCTGCTTTACTTTACCTAGCAGAGCCAAAATCATGGCTATAGCGATGCAGATGAGACCCACAATCACGTGGAAAGCGTGCAGGCCCACGAGCGAGTAATACGTTGTACCGAAAAGATTCGTGCTGATGGTCAAGCCCTTTTCGTAAATCAGGTGATGCCACTCGCGGCCCGTTTCCACAAGAAAAATGCTTCCGAGGGCTAACGTTACGAACCACCACACCGCGAACGTGCGGGATCTGCCTTGGTGCAGGGCCTTAACCGCCATATGGATCGTCAGGCTGCTCGAAAGCAGACAGATGGTGGCGAAGATCGGAACCTCGAGCACATCCTTAGGCATCGGACCAGACAGACTTTTCCCGATGTAGAAGAGATACGCGACGACGAAAATAGTAAAGATTGCGAGCTCCGCAGCAATCAAGGAGAGCATGCCAACGCGCCCGCGCGATGGCAGCGCCCATTGCAACTCATTCAATGACGCAGAAGGATTGCTACTCAAGTGGAACTCCTCATCATTCGTACTTCCAATCGGGATCTTCGGGATGCTTGATGTCCCATAGAGGGCGACGGCTTTTCACCACCGGAATCTTGGCGAAGTTGTATTCCACCGGGGGAGAGCTTGTGGACCATTCGAGGGTCCAGGCGTCCCAAGGGTCGTTTCCGGCGGTTTTTCCCTTTAGCCAAGACCAAAGGAGATTTCCGACGAACACGAGTGTCCCCACGATCTGAAAGAAAACACCGATGGTGCAAATCACGTTCCAGATCTCCCAACCGCGTCCGGATTCGTAGGTGTAAATCCGCCGCGGCATTCCCAGCAAACCCGGGATATGCATGAAATCAAACGTCAGATGGAAACCGATCAAAAAGAGCCAGAAGTGCCATTTGCCGAGCGTCTCGTTGTACATCTTTCCGCTCATCTTCGGAAACCAGTAGTAGAAGGCGCCAAAGAGCGCGAAGAGGATCGCCCCAACGATGACGTAATGGAAATGTGCGACAACGAAGTAGGAGTTGGCGAGTTGCCAGTTGAAGGGTGAAGCGGCCAGCATGATTCCCGTGAGGCCCGCGATCAAAAACTGAAAAAGGAAACCGACACAGAAAAGCATGGGTGTCGCAAAGTGGAGCTTCCCTCCCCACATGGTCGCAATCCAATTGAAGATTTTGATCCCTGTAGGAATGCCGACGACCATGGTGGTGAGCGTGAAAAAACTGTTCGCGTAGGAATTCATCCCGATGGTAAACATGTGATGAGCCCAGACACTAAAGCCTACAAATCCGATGCCCACCGTTGCCGCAACCATTACTGGGTATCCGAAGATCGGCTTGCGCGAGAAGACCGGAATGATTTCAGACACGAAAGCAAAAGCAGGGATTACCAGGACGTAGACTTCCGGGTGACCGAAGATCCAGAAGAAGTGCATCCAAAGTGCGGCGGATCCTCCAGCCTGAGTGTCAAAAAAGTGCGCACCGAGAAAACGATCGAGCGAAAGCATCGCCTGAGCCGCAGTGAGGGGCGATATGGCGAGAAGCACCATCGCCGCCATCACCAAGTTCAACCACACAAGCAGGGGCATTTTACCGAGCGTCATCCCCGGACACCGCATGCATACAATTGTCGTAAGGATATTGACAGCTGTCCCGATGCTGCCAAATCCGGAGACGAGCAGGCCAAGGGTCCAAAAATCAGTACTGTGTCCTGGTGAGAATGCGCTTGCGGTGAGCGGGGCATAGGCGAACCAGCCAACATCGGGAGCGTTCCCTGCTCCAGAGAGTCCGTTACCGCCGATGAAGCTAAAGTACAAGAGAAGCCCGCCGAAGGCAGTAAGCCAGAAGCTCCAGGCATTCAGCCGCGGAAAAGCCATATCGCGAGCGCCAATCATCAAGGGAACCAAATAATTGCCGAAGCCAAACAAAATCGGCATGGCCACAAAAAAAATCATCGTGGTGCCATGCATGGTGAACATGCGGTTGAAGACCTGGGGCGAAACGAAGTCGTTGTGCGGAACAATGAGTTGTATCCGCATGATGGTGGCTTCGATGCCGCCAATGACCAGAAACACGAGGGCATAGAGAATATAGAGAATCCCGAGCTTCTTGTGATCCACGGTGACGACCCAGTCGTGGAGTATCGAGCCAATAGGCCGGCGGACTTCTTGAGTGGCGGTGAGCGCGATGGATTCTGATGCCATGCGATCTATTTCTTCTCCCTCATCGAAGCGTCTCGAGGTATGCAGTTAGTGCGTCCAGATCCCGATCGTTAAGCTTCATTGCGGGCATCAATGAGCTTGGCTTGATGGCATCGGGATCTTGAATCCACAGTCGAAGGTTTTCAGTAGTGTTTGCCGCCGCCCCGGAGGCAATGGTGTCGCGGCTCATCAAATGGGTCAGGTCGGGGCCGAAGCGCCCGTTCGCAACGGTTCCAGAAACGGCGTGGCAATTGATGCAAGCGGTCGTTTCAAAAATCCGGCGACCTTCATTCACTGCATCGCTCACGTGCGCCGGTTTCTTTTGTTCTTCAATCCACTTCTTAAAATCATCCGGCGAGTCCGCGTATACGCGGAGGAGCATCTTGGCATGCTGCGTGCCGCAATACTGCGCGCATTGACCGATGTAAACACCCGTCGCATTCGGATCGATCCACATGCTGTTGACGCGGTTTGGAATCAGGTCCGTCTTTCCGGCCAGGCGCGGAATCCAAAAACTGTGGTCCGTATCGGCGGAAAGCAATGTAATGAAGGTAGGTGTCGGGTGAGATGGGTCGCTGGTTGGCACATGTAGCTCGTTTGCAGTGACCACGCCAAGCGCGGGATACCGAAACTCCCACCAGAATTGATGACCAACCGCCGTGACTTCAATCGCCTCTGGGGGTTTGCGGGCGTCCTGAATGGCATGGATTACACGAGCAGTGGCCAGGAACAAGACCAAAACGATGAGCACAGGAATCACAGTCCAGGCGAGTTCTACCTGGTTGCTGCCGTAGACGGGAGCGGGTTCACGGCCGTCGTCATCGGATCGCTTGCGGAATTTGATGACGGCATACGCGATGAG
>Ga0157378_10000600_pt1 | contig 33795 bp, 34 predicted proteins | sample M65metaG_FD_115309 | JGI IMG/M metagenome (GOLD analysis project Ga0157378, IMG submission 115309) | Miscanthus rhizosphere microbial communities from Kellogg Biological Station, Michigan, USA - M6-5 metaG | ecosystem: Host-associated > Plants > Roots > Rhizosphere > Soil | place: USA: Michigan... | reverse complement strand
GGGCCGGCACACCGGGCTCGGAGGTGTCGCCATTTGGCGGCCGGTCGTGAAATGGCGGCATCCTCGCGCGTCGGCACCCCCTGGCCGACGTCGGGCTGCGAGGGTGCCGCCGTTTGACGATCGATACGGCAAGGCGTAGCGCCGGCGGCTCGCCGGCTGGACCGCCGCCGGCTCGGCGGCAATACCTTGGCAACGCCGGCTGCTCCGCCAGGAACGGTCAGTCCGATGATGCAGATCAGGCCGACGTCGGCGACGTCGATCCAGGCGTCGTAGCCTTTTTCTTCTTTCGTGGGCCCTTTCGACCGAGGTCCGACTTGAGCCGGCGAAGGCGTGTCATCAGCTCACGATTGCGACCGTCACGGGCCAGCCCTTTGGCGATGTCGTACGTCTGAAGGGCTTTCGCGGCAACCGATGCGCATCGCGCGATCTTTTGATCCTGAAGTTCAAGATCTTCCCGAGCCTTTTCGAGTTACATCTCCTCAATGGGCTCGCCGCGAAAGACAGGTGACGCCCAATTCGGCGTCTCGTCGTCGAAGCGCCTCTTGCAGGCTCTCCATTGGGTTCTGGCGATGAGCTCATCGCTGAACGACGCCTGGATTCGGGCGATGACGTTATCGGCGTCGGGATCGATGACCGTGATCGACTTCAGATATGGCGATCGAGCCAGACCCAGCGTAGCCATGTTCTGCACGAGAGCGTCCGTGGGGGAGAAGGAGTAACCGATGACCACAAGATGGCGGCAGAGCGAGAAGACGGCGTGAGCCTCGTCCCACACATCGGACCAGACCGCTCGATAAATGACGTCTTTCAGAAACGCCGGTGGAATCATGTCGATGTCGTCGCCTGCGGTCGTGTATCGGGCGGCGATCGCGGCGAGAGGACTTTCGGAGACGAGAGTTCCGTACGCGCCCTCCTGACTCACGCGAAATCCGGGCTTCGCTCCCCACCAGTTGATGCTGCCGTGGAGTTTGAGATAGTGCAGGGAGCGTCGTGCCTGCTCGCGTTGAAAGATGTTGCGAAGGCCGGTTTCCTCGTTGAAGGTATACGTGAGGTCAAGGTCGGAACGCCTTGCAACTGCAAACTCGATCAGGAGGTCGTAGTTGGTGGTTACCAGTGTGGGTGGTGCCATGCCGTCGTCCGGCGGGGGATCAGCGATCAGCTGATCGACCAGCCACGAGTACACGTTCGGTCGCGTGAGTGTTTCCGCTGAGGGATACCGAGGTGAGTATGCCAGCGCGAGGGACAACAGCCGGATCAGGCGTGGATACTGATATCCGGGGACGAGCCGCGGAGGAGCACCGCCCGGCAAATGGCTTTCCGACTGCGATCGCTCGTGGCCCCAAACGCGAAAAATATCCTCGATGTTGTCGGGATCGAATCCTCTCAAGTCCTTCGCAGCTGGACGAAGGCGCTGCTGCGTCTCCTGGAGCCCAGGCCAGGTCCTTATCGATCGCGTCGAGAGTGGCTGCAGGGAGAGGGAATGGCTCGAGGGCATGACGCGCCGCGAGGAGATGTCTTGTAAAGCCGAGGGCAGTAGGCAACCCGCCAGCGATCGAGGCACCGGCGCCGAGAACGACGACATCGCGGCATGGCGGTTCTGGCTGCACGACGACACAGAGTAGTCGTAGACTCGCTGTCATGTGGAAAAACAGAAGCAAAGCGGCCGCGGGTGGCTTCGATTCGACGATCGCGATGATCTCCATGATCCTTTCGCTGGTCTGCCTGCCCGCCGCGGCAGAAACTCCTGTTCTCAACTACATCCCGAAGCACGAGGAGTTGAAGTACACCTTTGGCGGCGTCGCTCCGACGCACCACATCAAGCCGGGCACGCGGATCGTGTCGTGGTCGGAGGATTGCTACGACGGGGTGGTCACCAAGCCGAGCCAGTTGCCGACCAAGGTCATCCCGCCCGGCCACGACAATCCGCAGACCGGGCCGTTCTTTATTGATGGCGCCGAGCCTGGCGACACCATCGCGGTTCACATCAACAAGCTCGAGCCGGCGCGCGATCACGGGATCTCGTCCTTCTTCCCCGGCTTCGGCGCGCTGAACGGAACCGATCGCACCGCCATCCTCGGCGCCGATCTTCCGGAGAAAGTCTGGTTCTACGACGTCGATGCGGCGAAAGGCGTGGCCCGCACGAAATCGCTCGACGGCACCGCGTCGTGGGAAGTTCCGCTCGCGCCGTTTCTCGGCTGTCTCGGTGTCGCGCCGGCCGGCGGGGAGGTGCGATCGACGATCGTTCCCGACTCATTCGGCGGCAACATGGACTGCCCCGAGGTTCGCGCGGGCAACACGGTCTATCTCGGCGTCAACATGCCCGGCGCGTTGCTCTCGTTTGGCGACGGACACTACGTCATGGGCGACGGCGAGATCATCGGAACGGCGGTCGAAGGGGCGATGAACGTCGACGTCACCGTCGATCTGATCAAGGGCCGTGCGACGGCCTGGCCGCACATCGAGAACGCCGAGATGATGATGACCGTCGGCGCCGGCCGCCCGCTCGAAGACGCCGCGCGCATCGCCTTCAAGGAGATGGTGCGCTGGGTCCAACAGACGAGCGGGCTTTCGGAGATGGACGCCTACGAATTCGTCTCCCAGAACGCGAAAGCCCCGATCGTGCAGATGGTCGACCCGGAGTACACGGTGATGGTGAAGATCGAAAAGAAACGGCTGCCGGTACGGGTGGTCGAAAAGCGGGGCAACTAGTCATCATGTAGGTCGGACTCTCCAGTCCGACCCCTCCTGCATCCGCCTTGTCACGGAGACTTTTTCCGCAGTCGGTCGGTGATCCCGCTCCAAATCCCAGTGACGAAGCGTATTCGCAAGGGGTCGGACTGGAGAGTCCGACCTACGTTGCAAGGGGTCAGCCTTCGAATCTCGCGCCACAAACGAAGGTCTGACCCTCACGAGTCAGCGAATCCGCTTCCAGAACACCACGCCGTCCTGTTCGAAGGCGGGCGTGAAGTTCTTCTGCAGGTAGGCCCACACCTTCGGCGCCCGTTCCGTGTTCGGGATCCCGTCGACGTTCTGGATCGATCCGGGGAACATGATCAGCGCGGCCCGAACGTGCGGGTTCTTTTCGATCCGCTGGATCACCTCGGACTGCCCTTCCTCCGACTGGTAGTTGGCCACCTCGACCTGACGCAACGGGCAGTCCCGATTCAGGAGCGCGTAGATCAGCGCCGAGTTCGAAAAATCGACGAACGTATCCTGCGGCTTCAACGACGATGCGAATCGCTGCGCCGCGCGAATCGAAGTGGCGACGGTGGCATCGAACAGCGGCCCCTGCTTCGCGTGCCGCAGTTCCGGGATCACGGCGATGACGTGCCGGAACGGCTCGGCGAGCAGCACCACCGCGACCATCAGCACGATGGCCAGCGTTCGCGCGTACCGCCGCAAGGTCCAGATGGTGACGAAGAGAAACGGTGCGCCCACCACGAAGTAGTACGAGTTGCCGCGTTCGATGAGCGACGCCGCGGCCACCACCATCCACACTCCGATCAGCCATGGCCCGTCACTGCGCCGCGCACGCAGCGGTGATCGCGACAGGGCCGCGCAGGTCGTGATCAACGCCACGAACCAGGTCAGCGGCATCAATCCATTCGCCAGGTGGCCGAGCAGCGATGCCGACCGCAACGCTTCGGGAATCTCCAGCGGATGAACGAAATAGACCGAGTGACTGCCGAGGATCTCGGTGGCGTTGACGCGAATGAAATCGAGGGCGAAACCGAAGATGGCGAAGATCAACAGCGCCGGAATGGCAGCGGCGGCGATGCCGATCGCCAGCCAGCGCAACGCGCGTGCGCGGAACGCCGCGAAGAGCGCCACGATCGCGGAGTAAAGGCCGAAGTCGATGCTGACCAGATAGGCGACCACCACCAGCGCTCCGGCGATGATGAACCAGCGCCGCGAGCGGAGGCGCGTGGCCGCCACGGTCGCTGCCAGGGCGAAGATCGCCGCCGACGGGCGCATCCAGATCATCCCGCCGGGGTACATCGAGAACATCAGAAAGGCCCCGAGCAGGGCCATGTTCGCCGTGCCTGTGACCGCCAGCACCAGGCAGTAGATGGCCACGCCGCTCACGAAGCCGACCACGAGGCGTGTGTTCAGCAGATGGGGGAGTGATCCGAGGCCGATCTTCGAGGCCCCGAGGTAGAGAGCGCCGTCGTCGATGAGCCCGTGCGTCGGGATGATGTCGGTGTACGGCTTCTCGCCGCGCAGCATCTCGGACACGACCGGGATGCCGTGACCGTCTTCGAAGAAATCGACCGCCACGGGCGACGGCAACCCGACCGCCGCCAGCGGATAGAGAAAGACCACGATCGGATAAACGATCCTGCGCGAGAGCGAACGTTTCATCCTCGCCAGGAGAAACGGCGTCCCGAAAATCACCACCAGCGCGATCGACGCTCCGACGACCTGCAGCTGCCTGTCGATCAACGCGGCCATGGCCAGCGGCGCGGCGATGAAGGCGTCGGAGACCGGCACGATCAATCGAATGGCAAAGACGGCGATGGCCGCGCGAATGATCGTGGCCACGGCCGTGTGGCCGAAGTCGAGATCGAGAAAGGCCATGTAACAGGCAAGGACCGTCGGAATCAGCACGACGTCGCCCTGCGTGAAATGCGGATCGCGTTTGCGCACGATCACGATGACCGCCGCGACGGCGCCGATCATCAGCACGTGCTTGAAGTTCCCGTACGACATCAGCGCCACCGGCGCCATGAGCAGTGCCGCGCTATAGCTGATTGCGGCCCACCGATACGGCCCAAGCAGCCGCGCGATCCGTTCGCCGACGATGGCAAACCCCGCGGTCAGCAGGACGGCCACGACGAACTGCAGGATCAACCCTTTCGGGCTGTAGCCCGCCAGTTTGAGCGCGGAGAGCATCTCCTCCGGACGAGCGCGAAGCGCAAGGCGCGGGGCGAGGCTGATGGCGAGGGCAAGACCGGAGACCGCGGAGGAGGCGCGGATGATCCAGTTCAGTCTTCCAGTCATTCGGCGCGGATTCTAGCGCCGATGTTTATCCGCAGATGACTTGGTCCTACAACCGTTTGGGATGATGAAACGACTCATCCGCAGATGACGCAGATGTACGCAGATAAAACCGTCTTCCATCTGCGTACATCTGCGTAATCTGCGGATTGGTCTCTTTGCCTCACTTCATCGTCATCTGCGGCACCGACGTATAGAACCCCGCCGGATACTGCACATACCCCTCGATCCCCTTCCGCATGATCGCCACGTTCGACTGCATGTAGATCGACAGGTAGGGGAGGTCGGTGGCGATGATGTTCTGCACCTCGTCGTAGATCGGCTTCCGTTTCGCGCGATCGAAGGTCGAGTGTCCCTGGACCATCAAATCGTCGAGATGGGGATTGATGTAATAGCCGCGGTTCTGGCCGTTGGGGGGGATGTTCTTCGAATAGAAGATCACGTAGTAGAAATCGGGATCGCTGATGCCGTTGCGCGAGAGCGAGTACATCTGGAAATTGTCCTTGCCGATATCGGCGAAGAACGTCGACATCTCGTTCGACTGGATGGTGAGATTGATGCCGGCCTGCTTCATCATCGCCTGCATCACCTGGGCGCGTGAATTGGCCTCCGCATCGGTCGAGGTCTTGATCGTCAGATTCAGTCCGTTCGGATAGCCGGCCTGCGCCAGCAGCTGCTTCGCCTTCGCCGGATCGTACGGATGCGTAGGCAGATTCGACGCCCTCGCCCAATGCCCCTCGGCCAGCATTGTTTCGGTTGGCTGTGCGAAACCGCGCTGGATGTCGCGGATGATCCGGTCGCGGTCTATGGCGTAGGCGATGGCCTGGCGCACCAGCGGCTTGGCCAGCGCCGGATCCTTCATGTTGAAGGCGAGGTACTGGTAGACCGAGCCCGAGCTCTTCACCACCGTGAACTCGGGGTTCTTCTCGAACTTCGCCACGTTCTCGAACGGGATCTGGTTCACTTCGAAGTTGACCGTGCCGCGCTCCATCTCCAGCACGCGCGTGGTGGCGTCGGGGATGATGCGGACGGTGACGTGCTTGATCTTCGGCGCGCCGCCGTGCCACTGATCGAAAGCCTCGAATTCGAGCCGCTCATCGGGGCGATGCTCGACCAGCTTGTACGGACCGCAGCCGATCGGCCGGGTTTTGTAGACGTTCGTATCGGCGCCGGTGGGGAGGATGCCGACGGTGAGATTGTCGAAGATCCCGGCGTTCGCCTCCTTCAGCTTGAAGATCACCGTATGGTCGTCCGGCGTCTCGATGTGATCCACCGAGGCGTAACCGGAGCGCTTGGAGGTCACGAAGGTCGGGTTCATGAGGGACTCGTACGTCCACTTCACGTCCGACGCCTTCACCGCCTGCCCGTTGTGGAACTTCGCGTTCGGATTCAGGTGAAAGACGATGGTCTTGTCGTCCGGCGTCTCCCACTTCGTGGCCAGATCAGGTGCGTAGTCGAAGTTTGGCGTGACCTTGATCAGGCCGCTGTAGACCAGATCGAACATCCGGCTGGAGACGTTGTCCGCGCCGACGCGGCTGTCGAGATTCGTCGGCGACGACATCACGGCGATGACCAGCGTCTTGGATGCATCCGCGCTGCCCTTTTTCTCGCCGCCGCCGCAGGCGAGGAGCAGTACAACCGACATGGAAACAAAGAGTTGACGCGTCTTCATGAAGCACCTCGATTCCGTTCAGCGGACTACAAGTATGATGCCCGGCGATGCGATTCTTTCGAATTCTCGCTTTGATTGCAGCTCTTTCTCCGATCCCGATGATGGCCAAAGAGAAGGTCATCGTCCTCGGCTTTGACGGCGTCGACGCCCGCTACACCGAGCAGTGGATGAACGAAGGGAAGCTGCCGAACATGGCCCGGCTGCGAGCGCAGGGAACCTTCCGGCCGCTCCGTCCGACCATCCCGGCGCAAACGCCCGTTTCGTGGTCTACCTTTTCCACCGGCATCGATCCCGGCCGCACCGGGATCTTCGATTTTCTGCGGCGCGATCCGAAGACCTACCTCCCGGTTTTCGCCGCCTTCGATGAGACGAAGGAGCCCTTTCTCCTCGGCGAGAAGAATCCGTACGCCGCCGCTGCGGTGATCCTGCTCGTCCTGGCGCTGTTCGCGCTCTTCTTCCGCCGCACCGCACGGCTGGTGATGCTCGTGATCGCCGTGGCCGGAGCCGCCGGCGCATTCATCGCCACCAGGAAATACATCCCGGTCACGCGTCCCGGCGTCATCAACCGCCGCCAGGGAATCCCGTTCTGGGAAGCGGCCGCCAACGCCGGACGCAAGGCGCGCGTGGTCCACGTTCCCGTCACCTTCCCCGCGCATGATTTCCCGATGGGCGAGATGCTCTCCGGTCTTGGCGTTCCCGACGTTTCCGGCCGTGTCGGCAAGCCGTTCTACTTCACCTCGGAGCTCGATTTCCGCCGCTCCGGCGGCGAGTTCTCCATCGAAGTGGTGCAGCTCGAGGACAACAAGGGAAGTATTCAGACGAAGATCCAGGGGCCGCCGAACAAGCTGTTCGGGACGCCGCCGTACATCGCCATTCCGATGACGATCACCGTCGCCGACGATCGCAACTCCATCACCATCGAAGAAAGCGGCCAGAAGGTGACGCTGAAGCCCGGCCAGTGGAGCGGCTGGACCGATTTCACGTTTCCCTTCAACCCGCTGATCAAGATCCACGGCATCAGCCGCTTCCATCTGATCTCGTCGCAACCCGAGGTGAAGCTCTATCTCTCGCCGATCAACTTCGATCCGCGCAGCCTTCCGCCCGGATTCAACATCTCTTCGCCACCAAAGTGGGCGCCGCAGCTCGCGCACGATTACGGCCTCTACAAGACGCTCGGCTGGCAGATCGATACCTGGGCCATCTCCGAGGGGTTCGCGGACGAGCAGATGTTCTGGGATGACATGACGTTCACCGTGGCCCAGGACCGCAAGATGTTCGACGCCTTCCTAGCCGGCGACGACGAATTGATGGTGCAGTGCTTCGAGTTCCCCGACCGCGTCGGCCACGTTTTCTGGCGATTGATGGATCCGAAGCACCCGGCCTACAACGAGGCGCTGCACGCGAAGTGGGGCGATGCACTGCTGCGCGCGTACCAGCTGATGGACGCCATCGTCGGCGACGCCATGGCCGCGGCGGAAAAGAACCACGCCGCGCTGATCGTCCTCTCCGACCACGGGTTCGCGTCGTTTCGAAAGTCAGTCAATTACAACACCTGGCTGGTGATGAACGGCTACATGACCCTCAAGACCGGCGTGGCGGTGAAGGACCGCAACGTGGAGATGCTGTTCGATCAGGGGCAGTTCTGGGAGAACGTCGACTGGTCGCACACGCGCGCCTACGCCATGGGCCTCGGCGAGATGTACATCAACCTGAAAGGCCGCGAAGCGCAGGGGATCGTGAATCCCGGCTCCGAGTACGACGCACTCAAAGCCGAGCTGAAATCGCGCCTGGTGACGATGACGGACATGGAAACGATGGAGCATCCCGTCCGCCGCGTGCTGTCGCGCGAGGAGGTCTATCGCCAGTTCGACCCGAACATGATCCCCGACCTCTTCGTCACCAACAACGACGGCTACCGCGTCTCCTGGCAAACCTCCCTCGGCGGCATCCCGAAGAGTTTGATCGACCCGAATAAGCAGGCGTGGAGCGGCGATCACTGCTCGGTCGACCCCGAGATCGTGAAGGGGATTTTCTTCTACAACCGGAAGCTTGGGACGGACCGGCCGCCGTACATTGCGGATATCTATCCCACGGTTCTGGGTTTGCTGGGAGTGAAGGCACCGTATGAGTTGGATGGAGTGGAGTTGAAGTGATGGATTTCGAGAAGGTGCTCGCACTCATCGGAGCCATGAATCGGGAGCAGGTCGTGTACAAACTTATCGGAGCTCTGGCGCTAAGTGCTCACGGTTTTGTCCGCGCGACCGAAGATGCTGACTTCTTCATCGAGCCGACGATCGAGAACGTCGAACGTCTGAAAACGGCTCTCCGGTCAGTCTGGGATGATCCCGGAATCGACAAGATCTCCACCGAGGAGTTGTGTGGGGACTATCCGGCGGTGGCGTACTACCCAGCCGGTGAGAATTTTCACATCGACTTCGTCACTCGTCTCGGGGAAGCGTTTGCATATGACGACCTCAGCGCCGAAGATGGAATGCTCGGTGAGGTTCCAGTTCGGGTCGTGACGCCACGTACGCTGTACGAAATGAAACGTGACACGGTGCGTTATAAAGACAAGATCGACGCGGATGTACTTCGGCGCAAGTTTGGTTGGGAGTAGTAATGCCGGTCTACAAGTTCAGAAGAATCGAAGACATGCCTGGCGACCGGTGGCTAACGCCAGGCGATCCGGCAATCGTCCAGTCGATTCGCCACGTATGGGCTCTTGCATCGCTCATCGGTCCAACGGGCATCCCAAGCGGGGTCCACAAATACGGATCCATTGAGGAAATGAGTGCCGATCGCGAGGCGTGGGAGGACAGGCGCATCGAGCGTCTCCGAGAGGCACGACGATCAAAGTAGTTGCTCGTACCCGTCCCTATAACCCTGAAGATCCTGCACACTGTCCGACAGCGGACAGCCCCAAACAACATGGATTACAAAAGACTCCTAACCCAAGTCGAGCGTACGCTCGAGCAGATCGAAGCCACCGAATCGACGCGCTTCACGATCGAACAGATCGGGCAGACGATCGCTACTAATTTTCGCGTAGAGCTCGGGATCACCGGCGGGCGGATCTACGAGATCAACGACGAGAACTGCTACGAGCTCGTCGGCCGTTTCGGTCAGTCGAGTGAGGGTCCGCTCGGGATTTCCGTTCCCCGCGATTACAAGCCGATCGAGCTCGTGCTCGAGAACGGGGTGGTGGTCATGGATCCGACCGATCCTGGCGTCGATCCCGTGCTGGAAGCGAAGCTGGGTACGCACCGATTCGCCGCTGTCGCCGCCGGCGACAATCATTCGCACATCCTCGGATTCGATGTGGCCGAGAGTCTGAGCCGAGAGGACATCCTCTTCTCGGTCAACCTCATTCGCTACACCGTCAACCAGCGGCTGCGCGCGGACAAGTACCAATCGCTGATCGTCGAGGCGCAGCGCATCCAGCAATCGATCCTGCCGCAGCGCGTGCCGCAGTACGCCGGCTTCGACATCTGGGGGAAGGCGCTGCCGGCGGCGGTGGTGAGCGGCGACTTCTACGATTTCATCCCCATCTCCGACAACATCCTCGGGCTGGCCATCGCCGACGGGTCGGGGCACGGTCTTCCCGCGGCGCTGGTAGTGCGCGACATCTACATGGGTCTGCGCATGGCCACCGACCGCGACTTCAAGATCATCCGCACGATGGAGAAGCTGAATCACATCATCCATCGCGGCCGGATGACCACGAAGTTCGTGTCGCTCTTCTACGGCGAGCTCGAGACCGGCGGGATCCTCATCTACTGCAATGCCGGTCACAACTTCGCCTTCGTGCTGCGCGCCGACGACGTGACCATCGAGTTGCTTTCGAACGGCGGCCCGGTCCTCGGGCCGACGCCCGACGCCACGTACATGCGCGGCTTCGCCAAGCTCAACTCCGGCGATCTTCTCTGTCTCTACACCGATGGCGTCGTCGAAGCGCACAACGCGGACGACGAAGAGTTCGGATTGGAACGACTGGAACAACTCGTCGCCGCGAACCGGCATCGGACGTCCGAGGAGATTGGAAGGGAAGTGCTGGCGCGGGTGACGGAGTGGGGGCCGGGCGAGCAGGACGATCGGACGGTAGTGATTGTGAAGGCGGTGAATCCGTGAGGAGGTTGCTTGGTTGCTGTGTTGCTCGGTCGCTGAGGTAAATCCCCGCTGAACAATCACCTAGCAACCTAGCAACTCAGCAACCCATGCACGACGTCCTCTACATCAACGGCCGTTTCACCACGACCGCGGAACGCGTCATCGGCGTCGAAGATCGCGGATTCCAGTTCGGCGATGCTGTTTACGAAGTCTTCAAGTTCGTCGGCAAGCGGCCGGTGTTTCTCAGCGATCACTTCCGGCGGATGGCTCACGGACTGGAGGCGATCGAGATTCGTTCGCCGTGGGATGAGGCGGGATTCACCTCCGTGATGCACGAGTTGCTCGCGCGGACGGCCTTCGACGACGGCATCGTCTACATTCAGGTCACGCGCGGGGAGGCAACGCGGGCGCATTTCTATCCCGACGATCTGCAACCGACCGTCGTCGCCTACTCTCGCGCCTTCACCTTTCCGGACGCGGCAAAGAAAGAGCGCGGGATTCGCCTGGTCACCACTGCCGATCTGCGATGGAAGCATTGCGACGTGAAGTCGGTGAACCTTCTGGCGAACGCGCTGGCCAAGAAAAAAGCGCAACGCGCCGGCGTCGACGAAGTGCTGCTGATCGATGACGGAATCGTCCGCGAGGGAGCCAGTTCCAGCTTCTTCGTCGTGCGCGATGGAGTGGTCATCACGCATCCGCTCGACGAGCACATTCTGCCGGGCGTCGTTCGCGATCGCGTTGTGAGCCTTGCCCATGGAGAAAAGATCCGCGTCGACCAGCGGCCGCTCCGCGAGAACGAGCTATTCGATGTCGATGAAGCGTTCATTACCAGCACCACCATGGGCGTCATGCCGGTGGCGGCGATCGACGGCAAGAACATGCGTCGGGGAAACCTCACGCCGAGGTTGCAGAGGCTGCTGGATCGGGTAGAGTCAACGAGCTAATCCATTCCAGCTCAGCCATTTAGCGGGCATCGCCATTGCAGTCCCATAGATGCGGGCGAAAGCCCCAAAGGAGATAGCAAATGGACAACCGTGAACGCGACAAAATGAAAACCAACACCTCGGGGAGCGACGTCAACCGCGATTCCTCGTCGCAGCTCGGGAAGGACAAGAGCGACTCATCGGCTGAATTCGATCAGAACATCGGCAAATCGGAGAAGCTGAACGATCCGAACAGTCGCAGCAGCAGCTCATCGGGCTCCGGCTACGGCAGTTCCGGCGACCGCGGATCCAGCGGCGACCGCCACTGAAACGACTACAAATGAAAACCGAGAGGCCGCGCAGTTCGCGCGGCCTTTTGTGTTGAAAGGCTTTTCACCACGGAGACACAGAGCTCACCGAGGAATCCTCTCTGCGACCTCTGCGTCTCTGTGGCTCAAATTCCGGAGAAGTTTCCCTCTCACCTGATCCCTCGCAATCGACGCCCTCCCACGCACCCCGTTCCACAACCATCGTCCCTCGGTCTGCGCCGCGATCACTCTTCTTGCGGCGGACATGTCGGTGAAGGCGGGCGTGAGCAGCCGCGGATCGTTGAAGTTTTCGACGAAGGCGTTGGCCACTCGCTGCGGGCCGCTCTGATTGTCTGCGCCTCCGTCGCTGCCGTATTGCGCGATCAGCAGTTCTTTCGCCGGCGCCGTGATCGGCTCGAGAAGGAGATTGCTGAATCGATAAGCGTGGCTGGCGTGCTCGGCGTAGAAATCCTCGAACGTGGCGGTGATCCAATCGCTATCGAATGGACGATCGCCGCGGGCGACGATGCTGGAGACGAGATGGCGTGCCTGTTTGATCCCGCTGTTCGCTCCCTGCGCGGCGATCGGGTCGTAGGAGATCGCTGTATCGCCGAGCGCGGCGACGAAGCGGCCGGATGACAATAGGGCGGCAGGCTTTCGCACGCTCGGCGTGACCCGGCCAACCAGCCATCCGAGCGGATCGGCCAGCTCGATGTGCCGGACGAACGGCTCATCCCACGGAAAGAGCTCGCTGACCACCTGCTTCACGCGCGCGACCGCCTCCGCGCCGGACTGCACGCCGGCAAATCGATCCATACGCGAGCCAGCCTTCGCTTCGACCAGGATGTTCCAGCACGGGCCGGCGTCCTTGTGAAAGTAGGGGACGAAAAAGATCTCGCCGTCCGTGCCGAGGAAGTTGAACTTCACCGGGAGGATGGGAAGATCATCGACGCGGGACGGACCGCCGGTCACGATCACCATCGCCAGGTTGCGACGGGGCGCGCTGTAGACGCTCCTGCTCTCGTCTCGTTCGAACATGCGGCAGAGGTCCGCACGGCCGGTTGCCACGATGGTCAGGTCATGCGCCGCGGCGATGTCGTTGAGAGCATCGACGGAGACCTGTTCGATCTGAAGGTGTCCGCCTCGCTCTTCGAAATCATTCATCCATCGATGCGATTGAAGCCGGACGTCGATGGCCTGGAACGGTTCGCGAAACCGCCCCACCAGCCGGACCAGGCGATTGTGAAGCGTGGGACAGAACGTCAGGAAGACGCCTTCGCCGTCCGGCGCCACGTCGTCCCAATGGTTGAGGCCCAGTTCCCGCTCGTACGAACGCGCAATGGCAAAACGCGCCGCGGTGCCGGTCGGCCGGCTCTCGTTCAGCCACTGCTGCGCGGTTCGGTCGGAGTAGAGATCGACGTGATATCCCGCCTGCAGAAGCCCGTGTGCCGCGGCCAACCCACTGATTCCCGAACCGACGATGGCGATCGTTCGCATGATGTTTGGGATGTAAGCACGGCGTTATGTGTGATCCGGTGAACGAATGCGAACGGCTCCGTGACACCAGCCGGGCTCGTTGCTATCCTCGTCCGACATGACCGACAACGAGATCATCATCAGCGGCGCCACCGCCGCGGACCTTCCGGTCATCAAGCAGCTCCTCATCGCCAGCAAACTTCCGACGGACGGCGTCGACGATCACTGGAAAACATTCATCGTCGCTCGCGACGGCGACGACATCGTCGGTTGTGGCGGTGCCGAAGCCCACAAGCTGGCCGCGCTGATCCGCTCCGTTGCCGTCGCCGAGTCGCATCGCGGACGCAACATCGGCCGCCGCATCGTCCGCCAGCTGCTCGACCGCCTGGCCTCGCGTGGCATCCGCGAGTTCTACCTCCTGACAACGACTGCTCAGCCGTACTTCGCCAAGCGCGGCTTCAAGCCAATCGATCGTGACGAAATCCATCCGCAGCTCCTCGGGTCCGCCGAATTGCAAGGGGCGTGTCCTGATTCGGCGGTGTGCATGCGATTGGTGATGGGATAACCCATGCGCGTTTTTGATGTTCACATCCACATCCAGCCGTGGGAGATGCTCAAGCCCGAGGTCTTGCCGATGTTGTCGGACGCCTCGCATGCGAATGCGAGGGACATTCTGGCCTCGGCCGACAACGTCGTCCGCTTTCTCGATTCGGAAGGAGTCGAGCGCGTCTGCTGCATCAACTACGTCTCGCCCGATGTCATGGGCTTTACGCGCGAGACCAATGACTGGATCGCCAACTTCACACGCGATCATCGCGACCGGCTGCTTCCCGTCGGCTCGGTGAATCCGCTGCACGAGATCAACGTGCGCGATGAGATCTGTCGCGTGCTCGACCTCGGCATTCGCATGATCAAGATTCATCCGCCGCATCAGCTCTTCTCGCCGAACGCGTACCACGGTGAGTTGTGGCAGCTTGCCGAGATTTATCGCGAGTGCGAGGAGCGAGGAGTGCCGGTGATGTTTCACACCGGGACCTCGGTCTTTCCGCGCGCGCGCAACGTCTTCGCTGATCCGATGCCGATCGATGACGTGGCCAACGACTTTCCGCGCCTGCCGATCATCCTCGCGCATGCCGGCCGGCCGCTCTACGGCGAGACCGCCTTCTTCCTGGCGCGGCGTCACGCAAACGTGCGACTCGACATCTCCGGAATCCCGCCGAAAGCATTGCTGCGTTACGTCCCGCGCGTGGCCGATCTCGCGGACAAAGTGCTGTGGGGGACAGACTGGCCGTCGCCCGGCGTGGTCTCGCCGCGAAAGAACGTCGATGACTTTCTCTCCCTCGGACTCGGCGAAGAGGTCGAGCGCAAAATCCTGTGGGACAACGCCGCACGGCTCTTTCCGTGAGCTATGATCGATCGCCGTGCCGGAACTTCAGATGGAACCGATGGGCCGTCTCGACGCGTTCGACGTCGGCCCGCGGAAGCTCACCGTGCAGACTGAGTTTTTCGCTCGGCCGAACTGGCGGATCGAAACGAAGGTTTATCTCGCCGGCGCACTGAAGAAGGTCTACACCGAGGACTTGTCGGCCACGCCGGAAAACGAGCTGCAACGGACCGTCGATCAATTTCACAAAGCCAAGATCGATGAGATCGTGACCGGCTTGCGCAAACTCCAGCAATGAACGGAATCCGAGTCGAAGCGCTGACGAAAGCGTACCGCCCGTTTGGCGTCGTGCGGCCCGTGCTCAAGGGCGTCGACCTCACCATCGCGCCGGGCGAGGTGGTCGGCCTCATCGGCCCGAACGGCGCTGGGAAGACCACGCTGATGTCGTGCATCGTCGGCTTCCTCAACCCCGATACCGGCTCGATCACCATCGACGGCCGTTCCAATGACGACCTCGATGTTCGCCGCCGCACCGGCTTCGTGCCGGAGCGGATGAACTTCGACCGGCGCGCGACCGGAGGCGCCTTCCTGCGATACATGGCGCGCCTGTCTGGCGTGCCGCGCAACCGCGTTAGCAGTCGTGTCGACGAACTGTTGACGCGCCTCGGGCTGATGGACGCTGAGAACAAACGGCTCTCGCAATACTCACGCGGCATGTTGCAGCGGATCGGCATGGCCCAGGCGCTGATGCTCGATCCCGATTTCCTTTTTCTCGATGAGCCGACCTCGGGGCTTGATCCGAACGGCGTCTTCCTGGTCCGCGATCTCATCGCCGAGGAGAAAGCGCGCGGTGCCGCGGTCCTGCTCAACTCGCATCAGCTGGCCGAAGTCGAGAAAGTGTGCGATCGCGTGCTGTTCCTCAGCGGCGGTGTGATTTCCCGCGACGAAGCGCTGCGCGACATCGCTCACATCACCATCGCCATCACGTTGCTGGGCGGTTCGTACGACGCGGTCGCAATCGCAACGGTCGCTGGCGCGGCGGTGACGGACAACGTCATCACCACCAATGTGGCCACCGAGGGTGAGATCGCGCAGCTGGTGACGCGCATCGTCGGCACCGGCGCCGGCGTCATCGACGTTCGCCGGCGCACCGCCGATCTCGAATCGATCTTCCGAGGTGAAGCGTGAGTCTCGTCGTGATCTCGGAGACGCTGCGGCGGCACTTCGCACACCTCGGGTACATCTCCGCGCTGCTGATTCTTATCGTGATCGTTGCGCTGACGGCCGCCATCGGCGCGCCGCAGGCGCCGTACGAGATGATCTCGCTCTTTGCCATGATCGCCGGCTGCCAGCTCATCGGTCCCGAGTTCTCCTCGGGCACGCTTCAGCTCATCCTCAGCAAACCGGTCGGCCGCTCGAGCTATCTGCTGTCGCGTGTCGCCGGCGTGACGCTGGCGATCTGGGTGGCGGTGGTGGTGATGTTCGGCAGCGACGTGGTCGGCCGGCTGATCGCCGGGAAGCCGATCGTCTGGCGCGTCGCGCTCGCGGCGGCGATGGTCTCGGCGTTGAAGGTGCTCTTCGTCTGTTCGCTGCTGGCGTTTCTCGGAAGCTTCTCGCGCTCGTATGTGAACATCGGCATCTACATCGCCGCGCAGATTCTGATGCCGATGCTCTCCGGCATCCTCGGCATGATGAGAGGCGCGGCGAGTGGCGAGATGGCGGTGATCGGCGCCTTCCTGCGCAAACATCCCGGGTTTCTCGAGGGGCTGGCGACGATCAACACCAACCTGTTTCCCGACGCGCCGATGATCCCCTTCGATCGCAACTGGATCGTGATGGTCATTTGCAACGCCTCGGTGGCGCTGCTGCTGGCGTGCGTCATATTCTCGCGGCGGGAGGTTCCGTACGGTGCCGACTAGCCTGACCTTCGACCGGACCAAACAACGGGCGCTGCCGATCTGGCTGCCGATCGTGGTGGTGCTGCTGATCGCGGCGCGCTTCGCGATGTGGAAGTTTCCGGTCAAGAGCGACACCGATCTCGTCCACTGGACGAATCTCGACCAGGCGGTGGCGGAATCGACGCGATCGCATCGCCCGATCCTCTATGAGTTTTCCGCCGAATGGTGCGGCCCGTGTCACATTCTCGAGCGCGAGGTGTTCATGGATTCCGAGCTGGCGGCGAAGATCAACAAGCGCTATGTCGCCGTGAAGGTCGTCGACCGCGAGCGGGAAGAGGGCCACAACGTGCCTGATGTGCAGGCGCTGATCGATCGCTACGGCGTCAACGCCTTCCCGACCATCGTCATCGCCGCGCGTGACGGCGCCGTCCTCGATCGCGCGGTCGGTTATCGCGGCCGCGATGCGTTCGCGACCTTCCTCGACCGCGTGCGCTGATGCGGATCGAACACCTGACTCCGGACGAAGAGGATTTCTGGCGAGGCGAGTTCGCCCAGGAGAACTGGATCTTCGGCGCCCTCGGCCTCAGTGTGACGTTGCCCGAGTTTGCCGGCGGCGTCCCCGCGCTGCGAACCATGCACTTCGGCTACTACCTCCAGCCGCTCCACCTGAACGCTGACGACCGCGAAGACCTCCCGCGAAAACTGGTCTTCGTCCTGGCCCGCCGCAAACCACCGCTCGATTTTCTGGAACTAAGCGGCGCCGGAATCCGCATCCCGCACTGCTTCCCCCAGGGCTTCACCCTCGGCAGCGTGCTGCGGATTTCGCTACAGGAGATGAAGAAGCTGCCGTTGAAGGATGAGGAGGGGAGGGTGCGGGAGGAGCCGGAGTCGCCGCCGTAGGAAGACGGCGATGCCGTCCTTCCGCCGCGGAGCGGCGAAATCTACGTAGCCCAGTGCGTAAGCGCTGGGAACCGGAGCCCCAACGTTGGAGCCGCGGAGCGGCGACATTTCGAAACGCGAATCCATCGAGATGTCGCCGCTCCGCGGCTGAAAGCCAAACGACCTCAAACCCAATGCTCACGCATTGGGCTACGTAGATGTTGCCGCCCCGCGGCGATTCGTCCGTTCTGCCCGTAAAATGGCGCGATGAAGACACTGGAAATCCAGCTTCCCGACGAGACCGCATCGAAAATCGAGGAAGCGGCGCAGCAGCGCGGAATCTCGGTCGAGCAACTCCTTCAGGTAAGCGTGGAGGAAAAGATTCAACGAGACGCCCAGTTCGAGCGCGCGGTCGGCAGAGTGCTCGAAAAGAATGCTGAGTTGTACCGGCGGCTTTCCTAGTGCAGTACGTCTCCGTCGAAGAAGTCATTGAAATTCACCGGCGAATCGTGCGCCTGACCGGTGGCACTCTTGGAATTCGAGATCACGGCAGCCTCGAGTCCTCGGTTCTGCAGCCATTGCAATCATTCGGAGATGAGGATCTTTATCCCTCGGTGGTGGAGAAGGCCGCCGCGCTGGGATTCTTTCTCATTCAGAATCACCCATTCTTCGACGGCAATAAACGAGCCGGCCATGCCGCCCTTGAAACGGTACTTCTCCTGAACGGCTACGAACTCTCCGCTACGGTCGATGAACAAGAGGTGGTTGTTCTCGACGTGGCGCGTGGCGAGCTCCCCCGCGAGGAGTTTACGAGGTGGGTTCAACAACATGTCGTGCCGGCCAAATGAGAGCGGTTCCCGGCTCATTAATCCTCGCCATCGCCCTCCTCACGCTGAACCACACACGCGATCTGCTGATCGGCGGTTCTCATCATCAACTCCTGGATTTCATCGGGGTTCATCGGCACGCCCATGAGCGCACCGATTTCCAGACAGCAAAGGATCAAGACCTTTCCCATGCTCTTCTTCAAGGACATTCTTCCTCCCGCAGACGGTTCGAAAAAACGGAGGGCCGTTTACGAACGCGCGGGCGAGAGAGAGGCGCGCGCCAGATGGCGGGACGAGATCAGCGCGCGGAGCGAAACCGGCGACGCCGGATCGGAGAGAATCGGCGGCAGCACGTCGCCGGCCGCGATCACGGTGCCGATCTGAATCAGAAGAACGGGGACGAGGACGACCGCTGCCGGAATCAGTCCGGCGACGAGGATGAGCGCCACACAAAGAATGGCGGCCGGTCTGCGCAGCATGGACACAGCGCGGAGTATAGCGGTCCCCATTAGAATGCTCCTCCCGATGTCTCCCCTCCGCCGCCTTTTCCACTACTTCGGACTTCACAAAACAGCGCTGACGTTGGGCGGCCTCTGCGTGGTTGCGTCGGCCGGGTTCTCCCTGCTCAAGCCGCTCATCGTCGGAAGCGCGGTCAACGAGCTGGCCAAGGCGGTTACCCGCGGCGCGCTGATCCGCTACGCACTGCTGCTCGTCGGCGCTTCCGTGTTGGAGGGGCTCTTTCTCTTTCTGCAGCGGCGCATCCTCATCGGCGAGTCGCGGCACATCGAGTACGAGATGCGCAACGACTTCTACGACCATCTGCAGTCGCTGCCGGTCTCGTATTACCAGGAGCAGCGCACCGGCGATCTCCTCTCCCGCGCCACCAATGACCTGACCTCGGTGCGAATGCTGATCGGCCCCGCGGTCATGCACGCGCTGTCGTCGCTGATCGTCGTCGTCGGCGCCTTCGTGATGATGCTGCGGATCAATCGGCAGATGTCGCTGATGGCGCTGACCTCCGTGCCGGTCATCGTCTGGATGGTCCAGTACTTCGGCCAGCACATTCACGTGAAGTTCAAAGCCGTGCAGGATTACTTCGGCGAGATCTCCGCGCGCGTTCAGGAAAACCTGGCCGGCGTCCGCGTCGTGCGCGCGTTCGGGCGCGAGCCGGAGGAGAGCCGGATGTTCGCGGCGATGAACCGCGAATACGTTGGCCGCAACCGGACCATCATCAAACTGACGGCGACGTTCTATCCCGGCCTGCACGCCATGATCGGCCTGCTGTTCGGCCTCATCTTCTTCTTCGGCAGCCGGGCCATGATCCGCGGCACGATGTCGATCGGGAGTTTCATCGCCTTCCAGCTCTACCTCGGGCGGATGGTGTGGCCGCTGATCGCGCTCGGCTGGGTGACCAATCTCTTCCAGCGCGGCATGGCCTCGATGGCGCGCCTGCACGAGGTGTGGTCGGTGCAGCCCGAGGTTAGGGTGAATGCCGGCGAGCTGGTGGCGGCGCCGGTGAAGGGCGAGATCGAGATCCGCCATCTGACCTTCAGCTATCCCGGCGCAACGAAGCCGACACTGCACGACATCAACCTGCACGTCGGTGCCGGCGAGACCGTCGGCATCGTCGGACGAACCGGAAGCGGAAAATCGACACTGCTGGCGCTGATCACACGAACCTTCGAGCCGCCGCCGGGAACGATCGTGATCGATCGCCGGCCGATCGAGTCGTTCCCGACGTCGCAGCTCCGCCAGTGGATCGGTTCCGTGCCGCAGGAGACGTTTCTCTTCTCCGAATCGATCGCCGAGAACATCCGCTTCGGCCGGCGCGACGCTTCGCCAGAAGAGGTCCGGGAGTCGGCCAATCTCGCCGGCCTCTCCGGCGACGTCGCCTCGTTTCCGCAGGGGCTGGAAACGCTCATCGGCGAGCGCGGCATCACCTTGTCCGGCGGGCAGAAGCAGCGGACGGCCATCGCCCGCGCGCTGGTGCGCGATCCGGCCATCCTGATCCTCGACGACTCGCTGAGCGCGGTCGATACGAACACGGAGGAGCAGATCCTTCGCGCGTTGCGCGAGATCCGCAAAGGCCGCACCGCGCTCATCGTCTCCCACCGCGTCTCCTCGGTGAAAGACGCCGACACCATCATCGTCATCGACGACGGCCGCATCGTCGAGCGAGGCACGCACGACACGCTCCTCGCGCACGACGGCTACTACGCAAATCTCTATCGAAGACAGACTCTGGAGGAGGAGATCGCGGAAATCGCGTGACGGTTGCTCGGTTGCTGAGTTGCTTGGTTGCTAAGTACGAAAAAGCACCGAGCAACTCAGCAACTCAGCAACCCAGCAACTCAGCAACCATGGCCGACATCGAACGACACGAAGACGAAGGCGCCAAGGCCTTTGATCCGCATCTCGCGCGGCGGCTGCTGCGCTATCTGCGGCCGTACCGGGTTCGGGCCACGGTATCGGTCGGGCTGGTCATTCTTTCGTCGATGCTGGAGATTGCCGGGCCGGCCATCGTGGCCGTTGCGATCGATCTCTACGTGAAGCCGTTGCAGGGCGCGCATGTGGCCGGCATCAGCCAGCGCATCGGCGCGTGGCTGGTCGCGCACGGCTGGGCGCTCGATCCGCTCAGCGGGATCAACCTCGCCGCGGGCTTGTACCTGGTCGTCCTCGCCGGCGGATTCACCGTGCTCTTCACGCAGATGGTGCTGATGAATCTGATGGGGCAGTACATCATGTACGACCTCCGCAAACAGATCTTCGAGCACCTGCAGCGGCTGGACATCCAGTTCTTCGATCGCAATCCCGTCGGCCGGTTGATGACGCGCGTCACCACCGACGTCGATGCTCTCAACGAGATGTTCACCGCCGGATTCGTCTCCATCTTCGGGGACATCTTCGTGCTGGCCGGCATCGTCGGCGTGTTGTTTTGGATGAACTGGCGGATGGCGCTGGTGCTCTTCTCGATCATCCCTCTGATCATCCTGGTCTCGGCCTGGTTCCGGCGTGGCGCCCGCAGGACTTACCGTGCGACGCGCGCCCGCATCGCTGCGATCAATGCCTTTTTGCAGGAGCACATCTCCGGGATGGCCACCGTCCAGCTCTTCAATCGCGAGGTGGACGAGGCGGAGAAGTTCGATGGGCTGAATGCCCGGCATCGCGACGCGAACATCGAGTCGGTCTTCTACTACTCGATCTTTTATCCGGTGGTGGAGCTGGTGGAGACCATCGGTCTCGCCCTGATCGTCTGGTACGGCGGCGGGCAGGTCATCCGCGGCACGCTCTCGATCGGTACGCTGATCGCGTTCTTTCAATACGCACAGCGTTTTTACGAGCCGATCTCCGACCTTTCGGAGAAGTACAACATCCTGCAGGCGGCCATGGCCGCGAGCGAGCGGATCTTCAAGACGCTCGACACGCCGCCTCGCATCCTCGACGAGGGAACGCTGGAGATCGATCACTTCGAGTCGATCGAGTTTCGCAATGTCTGTTTCGCATACAACGAGAAGGCAGGGGCGAGGGACGAGGGACGAGGGAGTTTGAAAGCAGGGACGAGGGATCAGGGACGAGGGATGAAGGATTTGGGCGCTCTTCCCTCGTTCCTCATCCCTGATTCATCCCCTGATTCTCCCGAGTGGGTGCTGAAGAATGTGTCGTTCACGGTGACCCGCGGCGAGCGTGTTGCCATCGTCGGCCACACCGGCGCGGGCAAGACCACGGTGACCGCGTTGCTGCTGCGGTTCTATGAGCCGCAGAGTGGGGAGATCCTGGTCAACGGAATCGACATCCGCCGCTACTCGGTGACGTCGCTCCGCTCCCTCTTTGCCATCGTCCAGCAGGACTTCTTTCTCTTCACCGGCACGATCGCGCAGAACATCTCCCTCGGCGATCCGAAGATTTCCTCCGAGGTGGTGATGGAGGCCTCCAGACGCGTGCAGGCCGATCGATTCATCCAGAGGCTGCCCGGCGCCTACGACTCCGAGGTGCGCGAGCGCGGCGCTGGATTGTCGGTGGGGGAGAAACAGCTGCTCTCCTTCGCGCGCGCGCTGGCCTTCAACCCGCCGGTGCTCATCCTCGATGAGGCCACGTCATCGATCGATACCGAGACGGAGGTGCTGATCCAGGAAGCGATCCAGATGCTGATGTCGGGGCGAACGTCGATCGTCATCGCCCATCGTCTCTCAACCATTCGCTCCGCCGACACGATCCTGGTCTTCCATCACGGCGAAATTCGCGAGCGCGGATCGCACGAGGAGCTGATGCAGCACGAGGGGCTGTATCGGAAGCTGTACGAGATTCAGTATCGCGAGACGGAAGCGGTCGCCGTTTAATCCCCCTGTTACGGCAGAGGGCGTTATAACGACTCTATCTCTGCCCATATCTCCGCTCCTATTCTGACGCCAGTTTCACAAAGGAGATATGACCTATGCGTAAATCACTTGCTGTCGCCGCATTGTTGTTCGCTGTTGTCGCCGTCATGCCCGCACACGCAACCGATTGCAGTGCGGTTTCGTACTATGGGTTTCACTATGAAGACATCTCCGCGGAAACACTCACGGAGCAGAAGTCGACGTGGGACTGTTGGACCCTGTACAACCTGAGCGCGACCACTCTCAATACCTTCAGTACGCCGTGCTTCGAAATTCGCGGGCTCTCCGGTTACGCGACGCGGACGTACACCGTCGGCTCGGGTATGGGTGGCCACTTTGAAGTGGAAATGCTCGCCGAGCTCGACGATCCGAACAACTCCTGGTACAACCAGATCAACGCCACAGTGACCGTCTATCACCCCGGGAGTGGCAATACGAATTACCAGCTTTACTATCTCAACGGAACCCAGGGCGATGATTCGGGGTCCTTCCCGTACATAGATATTTACAATGTCGCGGAAGGCGACACCATTACGATCACCATTCAGGGCGCCTGGTCATTTGACAGTAACAGTCATTCCCGCTTCTCGGCCGTTCACCTTTTCCACATCGACTCCTGATCGCTCAACGCCCTCCCGCTTTGCGGGAGGGCGCTTCATCGTCCATCGACCAGGCGGTGGCGTGATGCTGGCGCTGAATGTCTGCTGGCGCGTCGCCGTTGCGGAGGGGCGGTGAAAACCCAGGCGGCGCCGGCTCGACCGTCGTCGCTCGGGCCGCCGACGATGGCGGTGGTTCCGTCCCCGGAGAGGAGAACGGACCCTTGCCGCCGGGTCCCGGCGGATTCAAGCCGGTCAGCTTGCCGCCGGCCTATTGAATCCAATTGTCTCCGTTTCGCGAAGTTGTATGAGATTTCGGTACCGGAACACAGCAGCGTTGATGTGGCGCAACGTGTAATGACCCTAGGAAAGCCTCCTCTCTTCATCCATCTTGGTCTCGGCATCAAAACTGGAAAGGATGGAACCAGACATGCGCAAATCGTTCGCTGTTTTCTCGCTGTTACTCGCGATCCTGGCAGTCAGGCCGGCATACGCCACCACCGACTGTAACGCTGCGTCGTACACCTACTTCGCGTACGTCGACTACTCGCCGGAGCAGCTCTGGGAGCAGAAGTCCACATGGGACTGCTGGAGTCTCACCGGGGTGAGCCCAACAACCATGGTCTACTACAGCACTCCGGGCTTTGAAGTTACGTCCAACAGCGCCACTGCTACACGGGTCTTCACGGTAAGCGCTGGCGGCACCTACGAAGTAAGCGTGGCCATCGAGATGATCGATCCGCACCACTCTACGCTCAATATCCTCTACGCGACCGCGCTGTTGTACCACCCCGGCACGGGCACCACGGCCTATGACATGTACTGGCACAATGGCTCTCAGGGCGATACCAGCGGAACGTCTTACAACTCGGGTACGTTCACCGCTGCCGCCGGCGACACGATCACCGTCTACATCGCGGGTGGCACCTCGGGCGACAGCGACAGCCACACCCGCTTTTCGGTGGTTCACATCTTTCACGACCTTTGATCGTCTCAGGCCGCCCTCCCGCGTCGCGGGAGGGCGCTTCACACTGCGCTCAGCGCCAGGACCGGTTCGCCGAGGAACGCGCGGAGATCGTCGATGCGTGCGGCAACGTCGCTCTCCCCAATCTCGATCAGGGCCGAGGTGTAGTGCGGCTCGAACATCAGCATGGAGATGAAGTCATTCGACTCCGTCTCGCGCGAGCCGAGGGCGCGGGTGAGCAGCTTCATGTTGCGTGGGAGGTGCTTCTCGTGGTCGCGGGCGATCTTGCCGAGGTCGACCGACGGGCGGAGAACGAAGAGATCGATCTCCTTGAATCCGTTGCGCTGGGACGGATCGAGTTTTCCGATCATCTCGTTCAGCCGTTCCATGCGCACGACGTCTTCGTCGATGACGTCGAGGAAGATGGCGTTGAGGAGCTGGCCCATGACCTGCGCGGCGGGCGGATACCCATGCAAGTCCGGCCTGCTTGCTTCATCGGGCGTGCGTTGATAGCCGGTCGACATCGCCAGGATGCGGCGCGCGCCGAGGTGGACGGCGCTCGAGAGGGGAGTGGCCAGGCGGATGCCGCCATCGCCGTACCACTTGTCGTCGATCTTCACCGCGGGAAAAACGAAGGGCACGGCCGATGACGCCAGCACGTGCTCGACGGTGATCTCGGTCTGCACGCTGCGGCGATTCGGGCCTTCGAAGACGTCGATCGAACGTCCCTGCGCCCAGCGGACGCTTTGTCCCGAGGTGTAGTCGAGCCCCATCAATCCAACCGCTTTCAGATCGCCGCGTGCGAGATTGCGGCGGATCCCTTCGATCGGACGATTGCGTTGCGGGCAGTGATAAACCCTGCGCAGCGTCTCCGCAAGCGGCCCGGTGTTGAGAAGACCGTGCGGGCGGCCCGACATCTTCGGCGGCAGGATGGCCTTCATCGCCGAGCGGAACGGCAGCAGCGCCGCGTAGTTCGGACGGAAGACGTGCTGGCATTCCAGCGCGAGCCAGACGTCGCCGAGCAGTTCGGCGGCTTCGCGGAGCGGCCCTTCGTGCGCGGCCAGAAAGATGGCATTGATGGCGCCGGCGGAAACTCCGGTGATGATCGGAAAGCGGAGGTGCGGGAAATGGCGGGCCAGTCCCTTGACCAGTCCGACTTGGTAGGCCGCCCGGGCACCACCGCCGGTCAGCATGACGGCGAGATCGCCGCGCGGCTCTTCGCGCATTTCTTCGAACGGAAGGACGAGCTCGATGGCCATCTGCGGCTGAGCTTTTCAAACCGCGGGCCAAATATGGGAGCACCTTCTTTGCGTGCCACGAAAACGGTACGATCGCCGGGTGCGGCTCGCGGTCATCGGCGGGGGGATCAACGGTGCGGGGATCGCCTGGGAGCTGGCGCGCCGCGATTACGACGTCACGCTCTTCGAGAAAGGCCGCTGCGGCGCACAGACCTCGTCGGCCACGACGAAGATGATCCACGGCGGTCTCCGCTACCTGGAGAATTTTCACTTCGCCTTGGTTCGGGAGTCGTTGCGCAATCGCGCCTGGCTGCTGGAACATCTGCCGGATCTGGTGAAGCCGGTCGAGATTTTGCTTCCCGTGTACGACGACAGCCCGCGGAGCCGGTTCGTGATTCGCGCGGGACTGACGCTCTACGACCTGCTGGCCGGCCGCCACAACATCGCGCGCCATGAGCGGTTGTCCGCCGGCGAGTTGATCGCGCGCGTGCCGCTGGTGAGCGCGGGTCTTCGCGGCGGTTTCAGTTACCGCGACGCTCAAACCGACGACTACGCCCTTGCGCGGATCGTCATCGCCTCGGCCATCGCGGAAGGGGCGACGGTACGCGAGCAGACGCGCGTGGTCTCACTGCGGCGGAATGCGAAGGAGTGGATCGTGACCACCGCCGATGGCGCGGCCGAACGGTTCGACTTCGTCGTCAACGCCGCCGGCCCCTGGATGAACGCCTTCCTGGCCGAGAACCGCATCCGCTCGCGCTACCGCCTTTCGCTCGTCCGCGGCTCGCATCTCATCCTCAAACAGCGGCTCGCCGATGCCGGGATGCTGCTGCAGTCGGTCAGCGATCGCCGTGTCTTCTTCGTCCTGCCGTGGAAAGGGACGACGCTGGTCGGGACGACGGAGGTGATGCATCAATCGTCTCTCGAACATGTCACGGCGACGGATGCGGAGATCGATTACCTCATCGCCCGCTTCAACCGTTACGTTCGCCAGCCCATCAGCGGTGACGATGTCGCTTCAACCTTTGCCGGGGTCCGCCCGCTGGTCGGACGGGCCACGAATCCGAGTGCGATCGCGCGCGACTACCGTCTGGAACGCCGCGGCAATCTGCTGAACGTCTTCGGCGGCAAGATGACCACCTTCCGGTCGCTGGCAGAAAAAGCGGCCATGCGCGTCGACAACTATTTCGGACACGTGCGAGCTGCGCGGGAGCCACGATTCGCGCGATAGAATCGAGCGCGATGTCCTACTCCGTCACCACTCTCGATGGCGAGCGCAAACCGCGGCGGCTTCCGGCGCGCGAGCTCGATGCCATCGAGATCCGCGTCCTCGGCTGCCTGATGGAGAAGCAGCTGTCGACGCCGGAGTACTACCCGCTGACGATCAATGCCCTCATCGCCGCCTGCAATCAGAAATCGAATCGCGAGCCGGTCATGGAGGTGGGGGAGAGCGACGTCCAGCGCGCACTCGACCGCCTGCAGGACGAGAAGCTGGTCTGGAAGGTCCTCGGCGGACGGGCTACGCGCTGGGATCACAATCTCGACGCCACCTGGCATCTCGACTGTCCGGCCAAGGCGATCGTGACGCTGCTCTTCCTGCGCGGCCCGCAAACCGCGGGCGAGCTTCGCGGCCGCAGCGACCGCCTTCATTCCTTCGAAGCGATCGACGATGTCGAAGCCACGCTGCAACGACTCGGCAGCGGCGAGGACGCCATCGTCCGCGAGCAGCCGCGCCGCCCCGGTCAGAAGGAAACCCGCTGGGCCCACCTCCTCGGCGGCGCCATCGCCGAGGAACCGGCAGTGGATGACGCGCCGGCGAGCACCGGCGAGCCGCTATCCGTCCGCGTGCAGCGGCTCGAATCACAGGTGGCGACGCTTACCTCCGAGCTTCGCGAGTTGAAAGCGAAGCTCGGAGAGTAGCAACGGCACACTGTCGGTGGAGCGCCTCCCTGGGGAAACCTTCGCGCGATGCTCCTTGATTGAGCGCCGAACAGGAAATTCCGGCGGGAACACGCTCCGCAGTTAGAATACGTGTCCGGTCCAGAGAAAAGACCGAATAGACGATCGAGACTTTTCGGAAGGTTGCGTGTGGCTCGCCGCGCTTTCGACTGGGTCGTCTAACGCAATACAGATTGATTGGAGAACTGCGCAATGGTCAAGCTCAGTGTCGCTGTACTCATTCTCGTCCTTCTTATGCCTCTGTTTACGATTGCGTTCGGTCAGGACACGGGCGTCCATTTTGTGCGGATCGCGCCGTGCCGGATTCTCGATACCAGCGGGCCACCAGCCTCCCCGGCGGACGAGAGCGAGCGTCGCGTCAGGCTCGATGCAACGCCCTGCAGCCAGACTCTGCCCGCCTACGCGCTCGGCTATTCTGTCAAAGTCGTCACCAGCCCGATGGCTTCCGAAAAACTGGCGAACGGCACTGCTGCGACGAGAGAGCTCATAGTCCCCGCGACACCAACTGGCTTGCTCAATTTGCCGGTAACGTCGGATGCGCACCTTGTATTCGATATCGACGGTTACTACGTGGGAACAGGGACGCCGATTGAACCTGCTTCAGATCATCCGCCTGCTGTTCCTCATTCCGTATTCAACAGGGCGGCAACAACCCTCGACGTGGTGAACAATGACCTCTATGTAAATGGCAAGATCGGTGTCGGTCTGTCGAGCCCACCGGCCGTCTTCCTTGACGTGAAAGGAGACAATGTGCCTTACGGAGGCCAGCTGCGCTTACAGGCCAGCGATTATGCGCAGATTTCCTTCTATAATTCGGCAGCACCGCAGCTCACGAACGCCAATCGCCTGGGCGATATTTACTACGACATCTTTAATAGCCAGATGGTGGTGGACAATCATCAGGCCGGCGGTCTGCTTCTGAATCCGTCGGGAGCAAAAGTCGGCATAGGCACGATGGCGCCGACCGAGCGCCTTGATGTTCGAGGCGGTAACGTGAATGTTGGGGGCAACATCGTCGCGTCCGGAAGTATCACCGGCGGGACCGTCTATGCGACGTACCAGGACGTCGCCGAATGGGTGCCGGTGGAAGGTGCGCCACCAGCCGGTACCGTCGTCGTGCTCAATCGTGCGAAGGTAAACGAAGTGACGCCGTGCGTGAAAGCCTACGACACGGCCGTCGCAGGGGTGGTCTCCGGCCAGCCAGGCCTTCTCCTCGGAACAGCTTCGGAAAGTAAGGCAAAGATCGCCACGACCGGACGGGTAAAGGTGCGCGTAAGCGCGCGCACTCATCCGGTGATGATCGGCGATCTCCTGGTCACGAGCGACATCCGTGGCACGGCCATGTTTTCCGAGCCCATCGACGTTGGTGGCGTGAAGATCCACCGTCCGGGGACGGTGGTCGGAAAAGCGCTGGAGCCGCTCTCGAGCGGCGAGGGAGAGATTCTGGTGCTGCTCAGCCTGCAGTGACCGCGTCGCAACTTACCTCCGAGCTTCGCGAGTGTTGACATTCGTCACTAATGTACTAAATTAGTAGTACAAGAGGACAGTGAAGTGACCGCCCCCATTTCCATCGATGCCAACGACCGGACGCCGATCTACGCCCAACTCGAGCGCGACATCCGTGTGGCCATCGCCACGGGCCGGATGCGGCCGGGCGATCAGCTGCCCACCGTCCGCCAGCTGGCGGTCGACCTTCGGGTCAACGCCAACACCGTGGCCAAGGTCTACCTCACGCTGGAGCGGGAAGGGGTCCTGGTCACGCGGCGCGGCGTCGGGACGTTCATCGCCGACTCGGTGCCGAAGTCGGCGCACGCTGGTCAGCGCGAGCGCCGCCTGGCCGCGCACATCGACCGCTTCCTCACGGATTCTGCAGCCCTCGGATATTCGCCGCGCGAGGCCATCAAAGAGCTCACGCGACGACTGAAGGAAGGAGAAAATTGATCATGGCAGCCATCGTCATTCCCAACAGAGAGCGCACGCGCCCCTTGAATCCGCCGCGGCCGAACATCGTGGCCATTTTCGTGCTGGTGGTTCCGATCCTCATCGGGCTGGCCGGCGTCATCACGACGCAGAATCCGGCGTGGATCATCAGCGGCATCGTGCTGGGCCTGATCCTGATGCAATCGCCGAAAGTGGCCAAGCAGTGGGAGAAAGCAGTCGTCCTGCGCCTCGGCAAGTTTATCGGACTGCGCGGACCGGGACTCTTCTGGATCGTGCCGTTCATCGACAGCGTGTCGTCGTGGATCGACCAGCGCGTGAGCACCACGAGTTTTGCCGCCGAGCAGACGCTGACGTCCGACACGGTTCCGGTCAACGTCGATGCGGTCCTCTTCTGGCTTGTGTACGACGCGGAGAAGGCAGCGCTGGAAGTGCAGCAGTATCAGGACGCGGTGAGCTGGGCGGCGCAGACGGCGCTCCGCGACATCATCGGCCGCACGTCGCTCGGCGACCTCCTGCGCGGCCGCGAGAAGATCGAGGAGCAACTTCAGGAGCTGATCGACGCCCGCTGCAATCCGTGGGGCGTGACCGTGCAGTCGGTGGAGATGCGCGACGTGATCATCCCGGACGCGCTCCAGGACGCGATGTCGCGCGAGGCCCAGGCCGCCCGCGAAAAAGCCGCCCGCATCATCCTCGGCGAAGCAGAGGTCGAGATCGCCAAACTCTTCCAGGCGGCGTCGATCTCGTATCACGACAACCCCACCGCCCTCCACCTCCGAGCGATGAACATGCTCTACGAGGGGCTGAAAGAGAAGGGCGCGATGATGATCGTCCCGTCGACCGCGGTGGAGTCGATGGGCATGGGCGGCTTGATGGGAATGGCCGCCATCGCGCAGCGGCAGCTGACGGGAACGCCGGCACAGGCGGAGCCAACGGCGTAAGCGCGAAGCGCAAGCGTCGAAGCGTAGCGCCGTCGGCTCGACGGCGCTACGCATCTTGGCGCTGCGCTTTGTCAGCTTCGCGTACCATGTCCTCCATGAAACACGCGCTCCTCGTTGCCGCAATCGTTTTCGCTACCTCCGGCTGCGCGACGATGGTCAATGAAACTACCGAAAAGATCCCCGTGCGGTCGACGCCGGCGGGGGCGGTGGTTTCGGTCAACTGCGGCGATGCGCCGGTGTACGGCGGGTTGACGCCGGCGACCATCACCGTTCCGCGGGCGGCGACGCCTTGCAGCATCACCATCGCCAAAGTGGGTTATGTCGAGCAGCGGGTCGTTTTCGAGCGGCAGCGTTCGCGCGCTACGGCGGCGAACCGCGTCGCGGCGGCGCCAGCGGGAGTCCTGGGTGCTCTGGTTGGACTCGTGGTGACGAGCGCTGTCAACACGATCTCGGCGGACGATGCAGCAGCAAGCGGCTATGCCATTGGCTCGGCGATCGCGACGGCGTCGGCGGATGGAATCGACGAGCGGACTGGCGGCGCGTTCAAGCAGGTGCCGGGTGAGGTCAATGTGACTCTGGATCCCGAGCCTACGACACCGGCTCCGCCGCGGTGACCTCATCCGAGTCCGGCTTCTTTCTCATATCGAGGAAGAGGAGGGCGATGCCGATGCAGATCGCCGAGTCGGCCACATTGAACGCCGGCCAGTGGTGCGATTTCACGAAGACGTCGACGAAGTCGACGACGTAGTGGAGGCGGAAGCGGTCGATGAGGTTGCCGATGGCGCCGCCGAGGATCAGGTGCAGGCCGGTCTGCAGCATGCGATCGGTCACCGCGGCGCGGAAGGCGTAGGCCACCACCACGAAGAAGACGCCGATCGCGCCGAGGTTCAGCAGCAGCGGAACGATGGGCGAGTCGGCATTCGCGCCGATGCCGAAGGCCGCGCCGGTGTTCCTAACGTGAACCAGCTGCAGGAAATCGGGGATCAGCGGAATCGACTCGTGCAGATCGATGCGCGTCGACACCAGCCACTTGCTCCAGGCGTCGGCGACGATGATCACCAGCGAGAGAGCGAGGTAGGGGATCCGTTTCAAACCGCGACGCCTCGCTTCTCATCGATCAGCTTGTCGAGCTCCACGCGCACGCGGCCGAGGATCTCGTCGTACGTGAACTGGCCGAGCGACTCCGGGCCGCGCTTGAGATTCACGAACGACGGCGCGCACCACATGCCGAGGTCCGCGTCGTCCGTCTCGCCGGGGCCGTTCACGCGGCAGCCCATCACGGCGATGGTGATGTCGTGCTCCTTCGCGTACATCGTCATCTCGCGGACGTTCTGCGCGAGATCGATGAAGGCCTCGTTCTCGACGCGCGAGCACGACGGACAGCTGATGATGTTCATCCCCTTCTGTTCGAAGCGGGGAACGGAGCGGAACTTACCGCTGGCGATATCGGCCAGGATCTGGCGTCCGACCGTGACTTCGTCGCCCTTGTTCTCGAACGGCAGCGTGAGCGAAACGCGGATGGTGTCGCCGATGCCGCGGGTGATGAGCTGCTCGAAGGCGACGCGCGTTTTGATGACGCCGTCGGGCGGCATGCCGGCCTCGGTGACGCCGAGGTGCAGCGGCACGTCCGGACGAGCCTCCGCGAAACGGATGTTGGAGTCGATGACCTTATTCGGGTCGGAGTCCTTCAGCGAGACGACGTACTGATCGAAGCCGAGGTCGTCGAGCATCGCGCAGTGCTCGAGCGCGGAATCGATCATCGGCGAGATCGAATCCTCCTTCGGATATTTGTCGAGCTTCTCCGGATCGACCGATCCAGCGTTGACGCCGATGCGGATGGCGCAGCCGTGCGTGCGGGCGACGTCGACGAGATAGGCCACCTTGGCGCTGATCGGCTTGTCGCGCTCGATGTGGTAGAGGTGGCCGGGGTTGTAGCGAAGCTTCTGCACGAACGGCGCGACGCGCTCGGCCAGACGATAGTTCTCCTGCAGATCGATGACGAGGTTCGCGTTCGGCCGCGCCGCGCGCACCTCGGCGAGGGCGGTGACGTCCTTGGCGGTGTCGATGGCGATGCGGATGACGTCGGCGCCGGCCGCTTCGAGCAGTTCCACCTGGCGGATCGTGGCGGCGACGTCCTGCGTCTTCGTCGCCGTCATCGACTGCACGGCGATGGGGTTGTCACCGCCGATGGTGACGTTGCCGATGCGAACGGTGCGGGTCTGTCGGGCTTTCATCCGTTGGCGTAACGATAAGAGGTCGGAAAGATTTCCGCTGTGGTGAGCGGCGTAAACCATTCAACCACAGAGGCGCAGAGGGCGCAGAGGGGTTCCGTGATCTCAGTGTCCCTCGTGGTGGTTCGGCTCCAGACCGAACATTTGGTCGGTAAAAAGATATTGCTCCATCTAGCAGGATCGGATACGTTCTGTCATTCCTACCGGTCAGCAATTCCAAAACAAGTCGTAGCCATTCGCATCACCTGAAGTGATCGCCTCGGAGGTTTCATGCGCCGTCTCGCGCCTGCTGTAATCCTTTTTCTGTCGTTCGTTCTGCCGGGCGTCGTGCTGGCGCAAACGTGTCCGCCGCCGGTGATCATGGTCGTCGGCGGTACGAATCCTTCCTGTACCAATCAGCCGGTCACGCTCGACGCCGGACCTGGCTGGTCGACCTACCAGTGGTCACCGGGCGGCGCGACGACACGGATGATCACGGACAGTCCGAGCGGGACGATGTCGTACACGGTGACGACGACGGATGCGAACGGCTGCTCGGTGACGTCGCAGCCGATAACGGTTGTGGTCAATGCCGCACCTGCGGCGCCGGCGATCGATCTGAACGAGACGACAGTCTGCGGTGGCGGACATGGCGGAGCCAGCGTGTCGGGGACGTGGTCTTCGTACGCGTGGAGCATCACGAACGGGACGCTCAACGGCGCGGCGAACTGGTCGAACGCCAGCTACACAGCCAGCGGCGAGGGGACGGTCGGTCTTTCAGTGACCGTGACGGACGCCAACGGCTGCGCGGTCACGGCCCACGCGGATGTGCCGTTGCGGACGATCGCCAAGCCCACCATAGAAACGTGGCCGGAGGCGCTGTGCCCCGGATCCCATGGATTTGCGTCGATCAATCAGCAGACAGAACCTAACAGCAGCTGGGTGAGTTACCACTGGACGGTCCTCAACGGCACGATCCTTGAGTGGTCCGGAGACTCGAACTCGTTCGTTCATTTCAACAGCAACGCCTCGGGACCGGTCACGGTCCAGGTTACGGCTACCGACGGTTCCGGCTGTACGGCGACGAGTGATCCGGTCACGATT
>Ga0157378_10000598_pt1 | contig 33812 bp, 33 predicted proteins | sample M65metaG_FD_115309 | JGI IMG/M metagenome (GOLD analysis project Ga0157378, IMG submission 115309) | Miscanthus rhizosphere microbial communities from Kellogg Biological Station, Michigan, USA - M6-5 metaG | ecosystem: Host-associated > Plants > Roots > Rhizosphere > Soil | place: USA: Michigan... | reverse complement strand
TTCGGTGTCTGGCACCAAAAAGGAACAGCTATGAGCAGTCTGCGGCAGGCTCCCGCCTGGGGTCAGCTCCAGGAACACTACGAAGGGATCCGCGGGAAGCACCTGCGAGACCTCTTCGCCGCTGACCCCGAGCGCGGCGAGCGGCTGGTCGCCGAGGGCGCCGGCCTCTACCTCGACTTCTCGAAGAACCGGATCACCGACGAGACGCTGATGCTGCTCGGTGGCCTGGCGCAGCAGCGCGGCGTCTGCGAGCGCCGGGAAGCGATGTTCGCCGGCGAGCACATCAACGTCTCCGAGGACCGCGCCGTCCTCCACGTGGCGCTGCGGATGCCGCGAGAGCGCTCGCTCATCGTCGACGGCGAGGACGTCGTCAAGCAGGTGCACGAGACGCTCGACCGGATGGCCACCTTCTGCGAGCGGGTGCGCTCAGGCGAGTGGCGCGGCCACACCGGCAAGCCGATCCGCGCCGTCGTCAACATCGGCATCGGCGGCTCCGACCTCGGACCGGTGATGGCCTATGAGGCGCTCAAGCACTACGCCCAGCGCGAGATCGCCTTCCGTTTCGTCTCCAACGTCGACGGCACCGACTTCGCCGAGAAGACCCGCGACCTCGACCCGGAGACCACGCTCTTCGTCATCTCCTCGAAGACCTTCACGACCCTGGAGACGATGACCAACGCCCGTACCGCCCGCGAGTGGTCGCTGGCCGGGCTCGGCGGCGACGAGGCCGCGGTCGCCAAGCACTTCGTCGCCGTCTCGACCAACGCCGACGAGGTCTCCAAGTTCGGCATCGACACGGAGAACATGTTTGGCTTCTGGGAGTGGGTGGGCGGCCGCTACTCGATGGATTCGGCGATCGGGCTCTCGACGATGCTGGCGATCGGCCCCGCCCGATTCGCCGAGATGCTGGCCGGCTTCCACGCGATGGACGAGCACTTCCGTGAGACGCCCACCGCCGCCAACCTGCCGCTGATCATGGGCCTGCTCTCGGTCTGGTACGCCGACTTCTTCGGCGCCGAAACGCAGGCGGTGCTGCCCTACGACCAGTACCTGCACCGCTTCCCCGCCTATCTGCAGCAGCTGACGATGGAGTCCAACGGCAAGCACGTGACCCTGGACGGCGCCCACGTCGACTACGAGACCGGTCAGGTCTACTGGGGCGAGCCGGGAACCAACGGCCAGCACAGCTTCTACCAGCTGATCCACCAGGGGACCCGGCTGATCCCCTGCGACTTCATCGGCTTCGCCAGCTCGCTCAACCCGCTCGGCGACCACCACGACCTGTTGATGTCGAACGTCTTCGCCCAGGGCGAAGCGCTCGCCTTCGGCAAAACGGCCGAGCAGGTGCGGGCGGAGGGAACCGCCGAGGAGGTCGTCCCGCACCGGGTGATGGAGGGGAACCGGCCCTCGAACACGATCCTCGCCGAGCGGCTGACGCCGGCGACCCTGGGCTCGCTGGTTGCCCTGTATGAGCACAGCACCTTCACCCAGGGGGCGGTCTGGGGGATCGACTCCTTCGACCAGTGGGGGGTCGAGCTGGGCAAGGTCCTGGCCAAGGCGATCATCCCCGAGCTCGAGTCCGAAGCCGAGCCGGAGCTGCGCCACGACAGCTCCACCAACGCGCTGATCCGGCGCTATCGCTCCCAGCGCGGGGCGTGACCAATTCACCCTGACAGCGCCCGTCCCCAACGCTAGCCTCAGGCACATGCCGCCGCTCGACCTGCTGCCGCTGGCAGCGTCGGAGTCGAATCTGCTCGCCGCCCGCGAGCAGATGGCCTTCACCCTCGGCTTCCACATCGTCCTCTCCTGCCTCGGGGTGGCGCTGCCGGCGACGATCCTGGTCGCCAACTACCTCGGGCTGAGAAAGGGGGACGGCGCGGCGCTGGAGCTGGCCCGCCGCTGGTCGAAAGCGATGGCGGTGACCTTTGCCGTCGGCGCCGTCACCGGCACCGTCCTCTCCTTCGAGTTCGGCCTCCTCTGGCCACAGTTCGAGCACCGCTTCGGCTCGGTCTTCGGGATCGCCTTCGCGATCGAGGGGATCTTCTTCTTCCTCGAGGCGATCTTCCTCGCCGTCTACATCTACGGCTGGAAGCGGCTGCGGCCATGGGCGCACTTCTGGTCCGGGGTGCCGATGGTCGTGACCGGGATCGGCGGCGCCTTTGCGGTCGTCGCCGCCAACTCCTGGATGAACCAGCCGCAGGGGTTCACCCTCAACGGCGCCGGCGAAGTGATCGACGTCGAGCCGCTCAAGGTCCTCTTCAACCCGGCGACCGGCTACGAGGTCCCGCACATGATCCTCGCCGCCTACATGGTCGTCGGCTTCCTCGTCGCCTCGATCTACGCAGTCGGGATGCTGAAGGGTCGCCGCGACCGCCTGCACAGGCTGGGCGTGGTGATCCCGCTGACGATCGCCTGCATCGCGACGCCGATCCAGCTCTTCGTCGGCGACACCGCGGCGCGCGAAGTAGCCGACCACCAGCCGGCAAAGTTCGCGGCGATGGAGTGCATCGAAAAGACCGGCACCGACCAGACCGAGTACCTCGGCGGCATCTGCACGAAGGACGGGGTGAAGGGGGCGATTGGGATCCCAGGCCTCGACTCCTTCCTGGTCGGCTTCAGCACCGACACCGAAGTGACCGGGCTGAACGACATCCCCGACGACGAAGAGCCGCCGGCCCACACGATGCTGCACCTGGCCTTCGACGCGATGGTCGGGATCGGCAGCGCCCTGCTCGCGCTCGGTGCCTGGTTCGGCTTCGTCTGGTGGAGACGGCGCGACCTCCCGCGGACGCCCTGGTTCCTGCGCGCGGTCGCGGTCTCCGGTGGGGGCGCGATTCTGGCGCTCTGGTGCGGCTGGATCGTCACCGAGGTCGGGCGGCAGCCGTGGATCGTCCAGGGCTACATGCGGACCACCGAAGCGGTCACCGAGGCGGAGGGGATCTGGTTCAGCTTCGGCCTCGTCCTGCTCCTCTACGCCGGCCTGGGGACCGGCGCGATCCTCGTTCTGCGCTCGATGTCGCGCCGCTGGCGCGAAGCCGGCTCCGCCGAGGTCGAGAGCCCCTACGCTCCGCAGACCGAGGAGGTCGCGTGAGCAAGGCCGACGCCGCGGCGGCGATCCTCTGGGTCGGGGCGACCTTCTACGCGCTCTTCGGCGGCGCCGACTTCGGCGGCGGCTTCTGGGACCTGGTCGCGGGCTGGGACGAGCGCGGGCAGCGGCCGCGGGACGTGATCCAGCGCTCGCTGACCCCGGTCTGGGAGGCGAACCACGTCTGGCTGATCTTCGTCCTCGTCGTCCTCTGGACCGCCTTCCCCACTGCCTTCAGCGCCATCTTCACCACCCTCTACGTGCCGATCGCCCTCGCGGCCCTGGGGATCGTCCTCCGCGGCGCCGGCTTCGCCTTCCGCAAGTCGATCGTCGGGCTGCGCGAGCGGCGGGCGATGGGGGCGACCTTCGCGATCTCCTCCGTCCTCACCCCGTTCTTCATGGGCACGGTGGTCGGCGCGATCGCCGCCGGCAACGTCCCAGCCGAAGGCAACGGCGACGCCTTCTCCAGCTGGATCCAGCCGCTGCCGCTGCTGATCGGGGCGATGTTCGTCGCCAGCGGCGCCTACCTCGCCGCCGTCTTCCTCGTCGGGGACGCCCGCCGCGGCGACCACGAGCTGGAGCGCTACTTCGAGCGCCGGGCGCTCGGCGCCGCGGTGGTCGCCGGCGCCCTCGCGATCGCCGGCATCTTCGCCCTCCACTCCGAAGCCCGCTACGTCTTCGACCGGCTCACCGAGCAGGGGCTGCCGCTGGTGATCCTCTCGCTGCTCTGCGGCGCCGCTCTGCTCTTCGTCCTCGTCCGGGGCGGCCGCCGCCCCCTGCGCCCGCTCGCCGCTGGCGCCGTCGTCGCGGTGATCTGGGGCTGGGGCGTCGCCCAGTTCCCCTACCTGCTGCCGACCAGCCTCCGCATCGACCAGGCCGCCGCCCCCGACCCGACGATGACGATCATCTTCATCGTCTTCGGAGCGGCCGCGGTCGTCGTCCTACCGTCACTCGGGCTGCTCTACACGCTGGCGCAGAAAGACCTGCTCGAGTCCGAGCACTAGGCTGCCCGCGTGATCAAGGCGGTGTTGTTCGACATAGATGGGACGCTGCTCGTCACCGGTGGTGCAGGGGCGGTTGCCTGGCAAAGGGCGTTCCTTGAGCTCCATGACATCGAGGCGAACATCGAGGAGCACACGCATGCGGGGATGACCGATCCTGAAATCGCCGAGATCGTCTTTCGCGAGGTGATCGGGCGCGAGGGCAGCGCCTCCGAGCGTGCCGAAGCAATCGCCGGTTATCTCTCCCATCTGCAGCAGGCGGTGGAGGAGTCGGAGGGCTACCGGGTGATGCCGGGGATCGAGGAGCTGCTGCCCCGCCTGGCCGAGGAAGGGGTCCTGCTCGGCATCGTGACCGGCAACATCGAGGCCGCTGCCCACATCAAGCTCGCCCGCGGCGACCTCAACCGCTTCTTCGCCTTCGGCGGCTACGGCTCGGACTCCCGCGACCGCACCGAGCTGACGAAGAAGGCGCTGGAGCGAGGAGAGCAGGTTTCCGGCCACCCGCTCGACCGCGACGAGACGATCGCCGTCGGCGACACCCCGCGCGACGTCCGCGCCGGCCACGGCGCCGGCATCCGCGTCGTCGGCGTCGCCACCGGCTCCTACGCCGTCGATGAGCTCACCGATGCCGGCGCCGACTGGTCGATCGAGAACGTGCGGGAAGGCTTCCCTGCCTAGGGCTTGCTGCACCTAGCTTGGTAGATGTTCAGGAACCCGTTTTCGAAGCCGTTCCTTGCCATCCGCAGGTAGAGGCGCCAGACGCGCATCCGTTCAGCACCGGCGAGGCGCTCGCCCTCGGCGCGGTTGGCGTCGAGGTTGTCGGCCCAGTGCTTCAGCGTCTGCGCGTAGTCGGGGCCGAAGTCCTCGACGTGGTGGACGACGAAGCCGGCGCGTTCGAGCGCCAGGAGGTTGCGGGAGAGGTGGAGGGGGGCGGCGTCGGGGAAGACGTAGCGCTCGGAGAAGTCTCCGGCCTCGGGGTCGGTGTGGCGGAGGCGGGTGATGCCGTGGTTGAGCAGGCGGCCGCCGGAGTCGAGCAGGCTCGCCAAGGTCTCCGCGTAGAGGTCGATGTTGGCCGAGCCGACGTGCTCGACCATGCCGATCGAGGCGATCGCGTCGAACTTCTCGCCTAGCGAGGGCAGGTCGCGGTAGTCCATGACGCGGATGTCGACGCGGTCGGCGACGCCCGCCTCCTCGGCCCGCTGCCGCGCCTTTTCGGCCTGCGGGGGCGAAAGGGTGATGCCGACGACCCTCGCGCCGTACTTGGTCGCCGCCCAGAGCGGGAAGCCGCCCCAGCCGCAGCCGACGTCGAGGACGCGCTCCCCCTCCTTGAGCCGAAGCTTGCGGGCGACGGTGTCGAGCTTCTCCTCCTGCGCTTCCTCCAGCGTCTTCATCTTGCCGTCGCGCCAGATCGCGCAGCTGTAGACCATCGTCGGCCCGAGGAAGAGCTCGAAGAACTCGTTGGAGACGTCGTAGTGGTGGCGGACGGCGCGGGCGTCGCGCTCCTTGCTGTGGCGCTTGCCGCTTGGGCGCAGCTCGGCGGTTGGGCGCGGCGGCGGCTTGACGATCCCCATCGCCCGCACCGCGGCCAGCATCAGCGCCCGCTGATCGGCGCCGTCCAGCGAGGGCGGCTGCCAGCCGTCGAGGACGCGGATGACTTTGTCGATGTCGTCGACCTCGAGCTCGCCGCTGACGTAGGCGCGGCCGAGGCCTAGCTGGCCGGGCGCGCGCAGCGCGTGGGCGATCGCCCGCGGCGAGCGGACGCTGAAGACGGGGCCGCCGTCGGCGGTGGTGGAGGGGACGCTCGACCCGTCCCAGAACTCGATCGTGAAGGGGCGCTCGGGGAGGCGGGACTCGATCTCCCGCCGCAGCGGCACGGTGTTTGCGAACGGCATCGCGGGGGAGCCTACCCAGAAGCAATTGGCCGCGAGGCCAGGACCATGCCCCCTATGATCGGCTGCCATGACCACCGTCGGACCACTTCCCTCAGACATCCAGCCCGTCGAGAACGAGACCCGCGACCGGATCATCACCGGTCTGGTCACGATCGTTCCCTTCATCGCCGTGATCGTCGCCGGCTGGCAGGTCTGGGGCAGCGCCCTCAACTGGACCGACGTCTTCCTCTTCGTCGCCATGTACCTGCTGACGGGGCTCGGGATCACGGTCGGTTTCCACCGGTTGCTCACCCACCGCTCCTTCAAAACCAGCCCCTGGCTCCGCGGCCTCTTCGGGATCCTCGGCTCGGCGGCGATCGAGGGGCCGGTGATCTCCTGGGTCGCCGACCACCGCAAGCACCACACCTTCTCCGACGAACACGGCGACCCCCACAGCCCCCACGTCGACCACGGCGGCGGCTGGAGCGGGGCGATGAAGGGCCTCTTCCACGCCCACGTCGGCTGGATCTTCATCCACACCCAGCGCGGCAACAAGGAACGCTTCGCGCCGGACCTGATCAAGGACCCGGTGATCAACTGGGTCGACCGCACCTTCATCTACTGGGCGATCCTGGGTCTGCTCCTCCCCTTCTTCCTCGGCTGGGCGATCGGCGGGACCATCACCGCCGGGCTCACCGGGCTGCTCTGGGGCGGCCTCGTGCGGGTCTTCGTCGTCCATCACTTCACCTACAGCATCAACTCGCTCTGCCACACCTTCGGCAAGCGCGAATTCGAGACCACCGACGAGTCGCGCAACCTGGCGCTGATCGCGATCCCGACCTTCGGCGAGGCCTGGCACAACAACCACCACGCCTTTCCCACCTCCGCCACCCACGGCCTGCGCTGGTACCAGGTCGACGTCTCGGCCCTGGTTATCGACGGCCTCGAGAAGGTCGGCCTCGCCTGGGACGTGGTGAGGGTTTCACCTGATCGCATGGCCTCTAAGGCCGCTTAAGGCGCTTCGGCAGCTTCGTACCAGTCGATCCACTGGTCGCACGCTTCGCTTAGCGGCACCGTGCGGTGGGGTTCGGCCGGGACCGCGACGAGCTCGCCGAGGTAGGCCTTGCCGGTGTAGCCGCTGAGGCTCTGCAGGGTGCTGGCGCCCTCGGTGCTGACCGTGAAGCGAGTGCTGCCGCCCTTGCTCTCGTAACGGCCGGCGGGCCAGGGCTGGCCGTTGTTGCCGAGGCTGATCGTGTTCGGCCGCTGGCCGTCGAGGGCGGCCTTCAGCTCTTCGCTGAAGCCGGGCGCGGAGAGGGTGAGGTCGAAAGGGGAGAAGTACTGCAGCGAGAGGTTCCAGCTGCCGGCTGGAAGCCGCAGGGTCTGCGACGTCTCGGCGCCGGTGCCGAGGATGCTGCCGTCGTCCCAGGCGCCTTTCTGGCCGATCACGGCGTCGGGGAAGAGGCCGGCGCGTCCCTTGCCGCCGAGGAGGATGCGGATCTCCGGCGCCGCGCAGCCGGCGAAGGCACCTGCCTCGGTCCCCTCGAGGAGGACGTGGCGATCTTCGGGGGTCGGGCCGGTTCGCTTCCAGAGCACGTAGGAGGGGGTGGCGTCGACGCGCTCGAAGTTCGGCGGCGCCTGGCTGTTCCAGGCGGCGCGGCCGGTGATCACGTAGGGGAAGCGGTCGAGGGTCCCCCGGGAGAAGGAGTCGAAGTCGATCGGGCTGTAGGCGTCGCCGGTGTCGAACGGCTTTTCCGGGTTGGGCGAGACGGCATCGTCCGGAAACTCGACCAGCGGCACGTGGGTGTCGGCGCCGAGCAGCTCGTAGGCGGCGTAGCGGTCCTGGCCGGCGTACAGCACCGGCTGCCCGTGCAGGATCGGCAGGAAGGCTTCGAGCTCGGAGCCGTGGCCGGGCGGGCCGACGGGGGCGTCTCGCAGGGCCAGGAACGACGAGTAGACGGCGCCGGCGATGAAGGCGACTGCCAGGACGGCCCAGGCTGCGCGGAGGGGGGCCGGGGGAGGGGGTCCGGCGGACAACAGCGGGGAGGGCCCGGCGGACCCCCTCCCCCGGCCCCCGGGGAGCGGGAATTCTTCGAGCAGGGGCCGGGCGATGACGAGCATCGCCAGAGGGGAGACGATCATCAGGGCCTTGGCTTGGCTGTAGTCGCCGGCGGAGGGGAGGGAGAGGAGGTAGAGGAGCCAGGCGGCGCCGAGGGCGATGGGGATGGTCGGTTCGCGGCGGCGGACCCACCAGGCGACGCCGATCAGGAGGGCGAGGATTGCGACTGCGCCGGCGAGGCCGGGGAGGCGGGCGCCGCCGGCCGCGTCGAGGCGGTAGTTGGAGGCCGGCCAGATTCCCAGCGCCTCGAGCGGGGAGACGGGGCCGTAGGTGTTGCTGCCGGCGACTTTGTTGAAGCTGCTGGCGAAGCCGAAGGGGCCGACCAGGGTGACGAGGACAGCCAGTCCAGCGAGGATCGCGATCGCCAGCAGGGTGGTCGGTCGCAGGAGAAAGCGCAGCAGCGCTCGCGGGCGCAGCGCTTGGCGGACCTCAGGCAGGGTCAGGCTCCAAAGGGCGAGGATCGCCACGGGCCAGGCGATACCGGCGAACGAGTAGCTGAAGAAGATGCCGCCCATCAATGCCAACGGCGGTAGGACGAAGAGGAGGCGCTCGCGCCAGGTCCCAGGCAGCCGCTCGAACTGCGTCAGCCAGATCGCGAAGGCGAGGACCAGGAGGGCCTCGGCTAACTCCTTGAAGGCCGCTTGGGCGTAGTAGGAGGCGGCTAGGTAGGGGAGGGCGACGAGGGCGGCGGCGATGGTGCGGCGGGTGGGGGTGGGGGTTAGGGTGCGCAGGGCGCCGAGGGCGGTGAGGCCGGTCATCACGCCGATCGCGACGATCTCGCCGAGGAAGGCCTGGCCGAGGCCGATGCCTGGGACGACGGCCGTCGCTACCGCGAGGCCGTGGGGGCCGAGGGGGTAGCCGGGGTCCGGTTCGGGGCCGAAGCCGCTGCGCAGCCACTCCGCCCAGGCGAGGTGGAGGCCGAGGTCGTTGTTGAAGCCGACACCGAGCAGCCCCCAGCGGCCGCTGACCGCGAACGGGATCGCCAGCACGACGAGGACGACCAGCGCCACCGGCAGCCCTTCCCGCCACGGCACCCCGGCGTTCGTCCTTTGTCGGTTCTGTCCCGATAAAGGACGAACGCCGAGTCGCCAGAGGACCACGACGGCGGCGAGGATCAGGAGGGCCAGGCCGAGTGTCGCCGAGGTGCCGTGGCCGGGCGCGCGCGCCAGCAGGCCGGTAACGGTGAGGACGGCGCCGAAGCCGACGGCGGGCTCCAGCCACGACCACTCCCGCCTGCCGGCGAGCGAGAGGACGGCGCGGCCGACCAGCAGCGAGACGGCGCAGATCAGCGCCGCCGAGGCGTAGGTCGCGATCATCAGGCGCTGGAACTTATGGCAGCGGGCGCTTTCAGTACTTCTCGGCGGCCCGTTCGAGCGTCTCCCGCAGGTTCTCTCCCCGCAGCGGATGCTCGTGCCCGGTGGCGACGACGCGCGGTTCCAGCGCCGCCAGCCGCCGCAGCGACTCCTTCGCCCTCGCGTGGTCCCAGGCCCAGGCCGGGTGGGGGACGCTCGCCTCGCCCTCCGGCAGCGGTTTCAGCCGCGCCGAGTCGACCAGGTAGACGACATCGGAGACCAGCGCCACCCGGTCGCTCTCGCGCCAGAGCCCGATCAGGCCCGGCGCGTGGCCGGGGAAGTGCAGCACCTGGAAGCCGGCGACCTCGTCGCCTTCGATCACGGTGTCGGCGATCCGCACCGCGCCGCCGTCCCAGCGCCTCAGCAAGAAGGGATAGAGCCAGCGAACCCAGGCCACCGGCAGCTGCGAGAGGTCCATGTAGGGGGTGATTGCGGCATCGCCTTCGGCGTCGGCCCGCTCGTCGGGGTGGCACAGCACCGGCACGTCCATGTAGGGCGCGGTGCCGCGATGGTCGGCGTGGGCGTGCCCGAGCACGACCCGCTTCAGCCCCCCCAGCCCCTCCGCCGCGGCCTTCGCCTTCTTCCGCATCGCCTTCGTGCCGGCGTCGAACTGGACGACGCCGTCGCCCTCCTCAAGGAAGTAGATGTTCATCGCCCCGCGGAGGTCCCCGCGCAGGAGCCAAACCCCGTCTGCGACCTTCTCCAGCGCCATCGCCGCCCACCTTAACGCGGCACGGCGACCATCTAGGGTTCCCCCCGTGCCTTGGATCTGGAGAGCGGGAATGGTCGTCCTCGTCGTCTGCCTCTTCCTGGCGATGGTGATCGCCGTCTACCGCCTGGGGACGACCCCAAACGAAATCCTCGGCGACGGCTTCCGCGGCCTGCCCGCGAAGCAGCAGCACTGACCGATTAGTATCGGGCGCGTTCAGGACCCGGATAGAGGAGGCGGCGTGTTCACTCGCATCGTGGTTGGGACCGATGGCTCCGAGACGGCCGGACAGGCGGTCAGCCAGGCGATCGAGCTGGCACAGCTGAGCGGCGCCCGGCTGAGCATCGTCAGCGCCTACTCCCCGGCCGCCAGCCGCCGCGCCGGGGCCGAGGCGCAGGAAGCGCCGGCCGACGTCCAGTACGAGCTCGGCCCGCGCGAGGACGTGAACCTCGTCCTCGACGCTGCCGCCGCAGAGGCGAAAGAGGCGGGGGTCGATGTCCAGACCCACCCGGTCGAGGCCGACCCCGCCGACGCGATCCTCAACGTCGCCGAAGAGGTCAAGGCCGACCTGATCGTCGTCGGCAACAAGGGGATGACCGGCGCCCGCCGCTACTTGCTCGGGAGCGTCCCCAACAACGTCTCGCACCACGCTCCCTGCTCGGTCATCATCGTCAGAACCACCTGAGCCCCTCAGCGCGCCCGGGTGAAGACGGGGAAGGTCCCGGTCGCGGCGGCGGCGTCGACGAGGCCGGCGCCCTGCTGGGTCCGCGGCAGACCCAGGTCCCGCGCGGTGTTGCGCAGCTTCCTGGTAACGACTTCCACCCTCTTGGCGGGCGCGAGGAGGGGGTTGACGGTGCCGCTGGCGAGGACCATCGCGGCGACGCCGGAGACGTGCGCGGCCGCCATCGAGGTGCCGACGTAATAGGCTGGGATCCCGAACTCCTTGGTGCTCTTCGGCTGCAGCGTCACTTGATAGATCGGGCGTGCCGCGACCGAGGGGCAGCCGCTCTGCGGCACGCCGCCGCCGGGGGCGACGAGGTCGACGTCTCGGCCGGCCAGCGAGTACTCGCCGAGGCAGCCGCCCTCGGTGGTGCCGCCGACGCCGATCACCCGCGGCCCGGTCGCCGGCGCCGAGACGCAGCTCTCCGAGCCGAGGTTGCCGGCCGAGGCGACGGTGACGACGCCCGCCTCGAAGGCTTCCCGCAGGGCTTCGTCAACCAGCGGCACCTCCTTGCCGCAGTCGAAGTTGAAGCTCATGTTGATCACCTGGGCGCCGTGGCGGGTGGCGAAGCGGATCCCCTTGGCGATGTCGAGGGCGTCGCCGAAGCCGTTGCGGTCGAGCGCCCGCACCGGCATCAGCTTCGCCCGGTAGGCGAGGCCGGTGACGCCAAGGCCGTTGCCGGTCTTCTCGGCGATCGTACCTGCGACGTGGGTGCCGTGGCCGCTTTCGTCGAGAGGGATGCGGTCGTGGTCGACGAAGTCGTAGCCGGGGACGAACTGCCGCGGGCCGAAGTCGGGGCTGCGGCGGAAGCCGGTTCCGAGCGAGCGGTAGGCGATGCCGCTGTCGAGGACGGCGACGACGACCCCGGCGGCGCCGGGCCGGCCGCGCTGGATCAGGTTGCGCCAGGCGCCGGGGGCATCGATCCCGCCCGGGGAGATCGGCAGCCTGCCCGCTTTCGCGGCGTCGTAGGCGAGAAAGTTCCATTGCTTGTAGATCCAGCCGCCAGCGCCGCTGGAGGCTTCCGGAGCCGCCCCGGCCAGGCTGCCGGTGTCATCCGGGTCGAACGGGGGCGCGTCGAGGTCGTAGGGGGGCGGGTTCGTCGCCGAGGCCGAGGCGATGTAGTTGGGGACGGCGTAGACGACGTTCGGGTTCTGCCGCAGCGCGCGCGCGGCCTCGCGCACCCCGATCCGGCGGCCGAACCTGACCGCCTGCCCGTGCAGCTGTCCCTCGAACTTGACCAGCAGCTGCCGGGGGGCGAAGCCGCGCGCCGGGGAAACGCCGGTCGCCGCTTGGACGGGCGCGGGCAGGAGTGCCAGCGTGGCAAACGCCGCCAGCGGCAGAAGGGTGCGCGGTAGTCGTCTCATCGTCTCTAGGTGCGAACACCGCGCTGCCGCGGAAGTTGTCGGCGGACATACTCCCGGATCGTGAGCGCGGGCAGCTTCGATGCCGGGATGGAGGTCGCGATCGCCGAGGCGCGCAATGCCGAGGCGCACGGCGACGTGCCAATCGGAGCGGCGCTCTTCCGCGGCGAGGAGCTGCTCGCCAGGGCCGGCAACGAGCGGGAGCTGCGCCGCGACCCGACCGCCCACGCAGAGCTGCTGGCGATCCGAGCGGCCGCCGAGGCGCTTGGCGGCTGGCGCCTGCCGGAGACGACGCTCTTCGTCACCCTCGAGCCCTGCGCGATGTGCGCCGGGGCGATCGTCCTCGCCCGTGTGCCGCTGGTCGTCTACGGCGCCCCCGACCCGAAGGCCGGGGCCGCCGGCAGCGTCCTTGACGTCCTCGCCGAGCCCGCCCTCAACCACCGGCCCGAAGTGGTCGCCGGCGTCCGCGAGGCCGAGTGCGCCGCCCTCCTGCGCGAGTTCTTCGCCGCCCGCCGCGGATAGCGCGGCCGCGGCTGGCGCGCCGATACCCTGTCGGGACCCGGAGAGGTGTCCGAGTGGCTTAAGGAGCGCGATTGGAAATCGCGTGGGCGGGGTTAACCCGCCTCGTGGGTTCGAATCCCACCCTCTCCGCTTTGCGGAACCTGGTCGTTCCTTAACGGGGAATCCGCCGACCAGTTTGAGGCCGACTCTATACTCAGGGATGTAATGGAGCTCTCTCTGACGACGCTTCGTTGCAGCGCGGGAGGGCCGGCATTTCTTGGCCGATAATGCCGGTCCTCTCCATTCCCCCGCGACGGCTTCTACGAACCGCCGCGTCAGCGAAGGGTAGCGCGTCAGGCCTGGCGCAGAGCCGGGATCGAGGGCCTAGCTGGGACCGGCTCCTCGCGGTAGTCGTCAAGCGAGACGACGATCGCCTCCGACTCCGGGATCGGCGCGGCGGGACGGCGCCCGCGCAGGCGCTCGTGGGTGCAGACGACGTAGCACCACTCCATCAGCCGCAGCCGCGCCTCGGGGTCGATCTCGCGGATCGTCGCCCCGATCAGGAAGCTCCCGTCGACCTCGCGGCAGGTCCTGACCTCGACCTTGGCGGCGACCTCGTGCTCGCTGCCGGCGGCGTCGGTCAGGGTCAGCAGGACGGCGGGTTCGCTGCCGACCTCCAACGGCGCCGAGGCGACCAGCCCCAGCCCGGCGGCCGAGGCGTCGACCAGGCGGGCGGTGGTGTGGGCGGCGGGCGTGTAGAGGTTCGCGGGGGCGTCGCCCTCGAAGCGGTAGACGAGCCGGCGCTGGCGCCGCCTGCCGACGGCGGTCAGCGTCGCCAGCAGCCGCCGCAGCTCATAGAGGCCGAGCAGGGGGACGACGACGGCGGCGATGCCCGGCAGGTCCGGCAGCGGGCCGACGCCAGCGAGGTCCAGGAGTCGCATCACCGTCCCCGCCGCTAGCAGCACGGTGCAGAAGAGGACGAGGCGGAGCTTGCGGACGGCGTCGAGGCCGCCGCCGTCACGCCCCTGCTTGGGCGTCACCTTGAAAGCAGTCCGTCCGGGGACGATCGCGCAGCGCAGGGCGCGCGTGTAGATCTCCATCGTCAGCAGCTCGTAGTGGGCGGACTCGGGGACGCGCATGTAGCCGCGGGCCAGGGCCGCACCGGCACCGAAGTTGAGGAGGACGTACGGCAGCCACAGCGCCGCCAGCGCGACGACGCTGATCTTCATCGGCAGCTCTCCGGTCCAGAGCACGAGGCCGAGGGTGAGGAGCAGCAGCAGCCGCATAGGCGGCGCCAGGTAGGCGAGCAGGCTGGCGAGGAACGAGAGGCGCTGCAGCGGGTTCAGGCTCTTCGCCCGCAGCGGTGACTCCGGCAGCCGGAAGACGGCGAGGTTGCCGCGCGCCCAGCGGTCGCGCTGCAGCAGGTAGCCGTCGAGGTCGTGTGGAGCCAGCCCCTGGACCAGGACCTCGTCGTGGTAGCGGCTGCGCCAGCCGTGGCGCATCAGCCGGATCGTCGTGTGGAAGTCCTCGGCGATCGTCTCGGTGGCGACGCCGCCGATCTCGAGCAGGGCGTGGCGGTTGATCAGCGCCGCCGAGCCGCACCAGTAGGCGGCGCCGTGGCGGTCCTTGCCGGGGCAGACGACCCGGTAGAAGAGCGACTGCTCATGGCGGCCGACGACGTAGTGCTGGACCGAGTCGTGGTTGAAGAAGTCGTGCGGGGTCTGCACCAGCGCCATCCGCTCGTCGTCGAAGTAGCCGACGAGGGCGTCCAGGGCATCGGGCATCGGCACGTGGTCGGCATCGAGGACGAAGACGAGGTCGCCGCCGGTCCGCGGCAGCGCCGCGTTTAGGTTCCCGGCCTTGGCATGGGAGTTGTCGGGCCGGGTCATGTACTCGGCCCCGGCCAGCTCTGCCAGCTCGCGCATCTCCGGCCGCCGGCCGTCGTCGAGCAGGTAGGTCGTGTGCGGGTAGGTGAGGGCGCGGCAGCCGGCCAGGGTCGCCATCACCACCTCCGCCGGCTCGTCGTAGGTGCAGACGTAGACGTCGACCTTGCGGCCGGCCGTCGCCGGCGGACGCACCGCCGCGGGCCGCGACCAGGAGAACCAGGCGAGGATCGCCAGCGCGTAGAGGCCGTAGACCTCGGTCGCCAGCAGCAACCCGAAGGCGACCGGGCTGGCGCCTTCGCCGCTCCAGCCGATGCGCCAGGTCAGGTAGCCGAGGCCCCAGATTAACGCGATCAGCGCTAGCGCCCGCAGCAGGCGGGGGTGGCGGTCGAAGAAACGCCCGAGGGGAGTCTGCTCGCCTGCGCTCACGCGGTTTCTTCGGCAGGGCGGCCTCTGCCCTTGAGGAACGCAAGCTCAAGCGGAGGGGGTGGGATTCGAACCCACGAGCCCCCTTACGAGGGCCAACGGTTTTCGAGACCGCCCCGTTCAACCACTCCGGCACCCCTCCAAGGCACTACGGAGCCAAATCCTATCGACGCCGAAACTGGCGAGAACGTCGGAGGGAACGAAACCGGATCTGAAATCCCGGGTTGCCTCCTAGGCTCGTCCAGACCGATGCGATGCCGAGGCCGCGTACGTGCCATGGCCGATACGCTCGAGATCCGGTTCAGGACCCACGCGGCTAAATGACTTCGCCCAGGTGCTGTCCAGACGCACTGGGCGGATCGCGGTTGTAGCGGCGAGACTGCGCCAACTCACCCGCATCGCCGCGAGAAGCGAAGGCGCGACCGGGTCATATCCAAAGCAATCGCGCACATGATCGTCCATGGTCGCAACGACGGAGTTCCGCGCCAGCGGCCTGAGCGGTCCTGGGAACCAACCCTCAATGCCGCGAATGTGGGCATTGGCGGCTTCGCGGCACTCAGGCGAAGGCTCGAAATACTTGCGCTCGTAGTCCTCCATCCAGACAAGCAAGTCGCGGCGGGTTTCGGGTACATCCCGGAGACGCATGCCTCTCGCGACGCCGAGCCAAAAGCTGAGGCGAGCTTCGTTCTCGATCTCCGAATAGAACGGATGGCCCATCGCGATGGCAAAACGCTCACTCTGGAAGATCAGCGCGCAGATCGTGTAGATCTGATCCTCGTTGAGCACTCCCTTGATCGAGCGGTGGATGCTTTGGATTCGATCGCACACCTCGATGCCCGCGGCGCTTCGGTGGCCGCGTCGCATCAGCTCGCTGAAGAATGTCAGGGTGTCGTAGTCACGCTTGCGCGGGCGCACAACCTGGTCACCCATGCCGCCCCGCAAGACACGATCGGCGACACGCGGCACAGCAACGAGGCGAGCACCGGCACTCGCGTAACCGATGTGCGCGAAGGCGGGGGGTATGAGCACCTCCAGCGAGAGGTGGGTGATCTCGGCGTCCTCGCGATGGGGGTCGAGTTGGGCAATCATCTTTTGCACATCGCGACCGAGCATCCAGCGGGGGCGCCAAAACTCTGGACGCGGCCAATCGGGCCGCTCAACGGAGGTCATCGTCTCGCTTCGTTCCCGACGAGCAAGGGTCGGAGATAGCGCTCGGCGAAGTGCCGCGCGGCTGTCGGGTCGTCGAGATCGACCGGTGCCTGAGGGGTCAGCAGAAAGGAGACCAGAAGCCGAACGACCAGCTCGGCGGAAATGAGGAGCTCCTCGCTCGGGCGCGTGTCGTCGAGCTCGTGGGCAAGATGCCCGGCAAGGAAATCGCGGGCGGTCGCGATAAACGGCGCGCCTTCAGTGGTGAGGTAGGGAAGCAGTACCTCCGGCTCGCTTTCCAGCAGACGATGGAGCAGCGCGTGTGAGCGAACGGATGCAAGGGTGTAGAGAAAGCCGTCGAGGAGCTTTTGCTCTGGGTTCTCAAGCGGAATCACCAGCTCGCTGAGCTCGCGCAGGAAGTTGCCCAGCTCGCGCAGGATCACCGCCTCGACCAGACGGTCCTTGCCGGCGAAACGGCGGTAGACGGTGACCCGAGAGAGATCAGCCCGGCGGGCAATGTCCTCCATCGTTGAGCGGGAGATCCCAAACAACTCGAACTGGCGCAGTGCGGCGTCGAGGATCGTCTCGCTGACTGCATCCGCCTGCTCGGGACGGGAACTGGTAGCCCGGTCGAGCAACTGCTGAGGCTTCATGCTGGCACCGCGCCACGCCGCTCGCCGAGGTTGCGCGTGAGCCGTTCGGTGGCGATCACCTTCCCGCCGCGAGAAGGGACCAGAGTGATGCCGTGAGCGCGAGGCCACTCGGCCTGGGGGCGATCAGGCGTGAGGCGCAGATGGCGCAGGATCGTCGTGATGACCACGCGCATCTCCATCAGGGCAAGGCTTGCGCCGATGCAGCGCCTCACCCCACCGCCGAACGGCAACCAGACATACGAGCCGAGCTCCTCGTCGCCCAGGTAGCGCTCGGGGCGAAACTCCTCGGGCTCGGGGTACAGGACCGGGTCGCTGTGAATGAGTGACATCGGGAGCATGACCATCGTTTCCGCTGGGATCGACCACCCGTCGATCGTCATCTCGCGCTTCAACACGCGACCAATCTGCGCGACGACCGGGCGGATACGCATCGTCTCCTTGATCACCGCGTCGAGGTACGTCGTGCTCCCCGCGGTCAGATCATCCTCAAGCCGCTGGAGGATCTCGGAGTTGCGTAGTAGCCGCTCGAACGCCCAGGCGAGTGAGGTGGCGGTCGTCTCGTGCCCGGCGACAAGCATGGTGACCAGGTGGTCGCGAAGCTCGGCGTCGGTCAGCCGGCTGCCATCGTCGTGCTCGGCAACGAGCAGCATCGAGAGCACGTCCTCACGTGAGCCCTGCTCAGCCTCGGCGAAGCCGACCGCAGCGAACTCGCGGCGGCGCTGCGCGATCTCAGCGGCGAGCAGTGCGTCGATCCGGTCACGCTTGCGCCGAAAGCGCCCCCAGGGGCTTCGGGGCCCCAGGTCTAGGCGTGCCCATGGGTAGACGTAGCCGGCTCCCTGTCCCAGCCCAACATCGAAGAGAACCGGCAGCAAACCCCGCAGCTCCTGTGCACGCCGGAGATCGCGGATACCGAAGACGATTCGCATGATCACGTCGAGAGTGATTCGCTGCATCGCCGGCCGTAGCTTGAGCGGTTCCCGGAGCGGCCAAGCCTCAATCTCTTGAAGCGTGCGCATCTCTACGAACTCGCGCCACACCTGCAGCCGCTCACCGTGCAGTGGCGGCATCAGCAGCTTGCGCATCCGCAAGTGCTCGTCCTCGTCTAGCAAAAGCAGTGAGCTCGACCCGGCCGATTGGCGCAGGATCTCATAGGCCTCGCCGGCATGGACGTCATGCGGCGAGGCGGTAAGCAGTTGCTTTGCCGCCCGTGAACTGGCAAAGCAGACGACCTTTCCGTAACTCGGGAAATTCGCCGAGAAGGGGGTCCCATAACGCTTGGCATTGACGGCGAAGAAGCGGTCAAAGGACCCACCCCACTGCAAGAGTACTAATGGGCTTGGGTGAGCTGGACCCGGCGGTAGAGATACAGACATACATATTTTGTATCATACTTTCCATTCCAGAAGCTAGGTCCCCATGAGGCGCTCGGCCGGAGGGTCTGCCGCGCGAGGACTCCAAGACGAGCCGTGGTCGCGCATACGCCTCGAAGCGGTCGAGGACGCCTGGTCGGCGGCTCGCTCGATCGCATGGCCGACCGAGGGCGCGTCGCGGTTCCTTGTTCGAGCGCGCGGCTAGTTCTCCATTTAGCTCGCTTCGATGCCGCTCGGCCCACTCGTGCGCGAGAGCAAGGACCCGTTCGGAAACGACCCTCTAGTAGCTCCGCGCAGTTTTCGAGACCGCCCCGTTCAACCACTCCGACACCCTCCAGGAAGCCGGGCTGGATTCTGGGGCGCTTTCGGTTTCGCCCCGGCCCGCCTCCTCGTCATCACTTGGTGCAACCCTGAAACCGGCTGTACTTATTGTCTAATTTTAGTACTCTGGATCTAGTTGACCGCGAATGCTTCAGCCGCCGCTTCGTGACCCTCGTAGGGAAGTACGACGAAGTACATCAGCGAGGGCAGGAGTGCCTCCAGCTGGTCGTAGTCGTGCTTGCAAAGGCGGGAATAGAGCAAGGATTCGACGCCGCCGACGATCCCCGCCGCGGTCAGCGGGTTCTCGGCGGCAGCCCCCGGGAGCAGCTCCTCGGCCTCCCGCTGGAGGCACCCCGCGAACTCATCCATCAGCTCGACACGGCGTTTAACCGCAGCGGCGCTGGCAGCCCTCGCCTCGACCACCATCGTGCGGGCCGTGGCAGGCTCTTGGCTGGCGAAGCTGAGCAGCGCTTCGAGGGCGAAGCGAACCCGGTCGCGCCAGACCTCCCCGCCCTGGCGGGCGGCCGCCGTGACTTTCTTGCGCAGGCGGCCGGCGCTGGTGTCGAAGGCGGCGAGGAAGCAGTCTTCCTTGTTAGAGAAGTGCTCGTAGAAGGTCGGCCTCGAGACCCCCGCCCGGTCGATCACGTCCTGGACGTTGGTTTCGAGGTAGCCGAGGTCGGCGGCGGCGTTGAGCATCGCTACGATCAGGCGCTCCCGTTGAATCGCACGAATCAGCTCGGCCGGGAATCGCCGGACCCCCGGGGGAAATTTCCCGCTGCTGTTGGCGAGCAGCTCAAGCGCGGCCTCGACCTGGTCAGAGGGCCACTCGTCACCGATCGCAGCGAGGAGGGTCTTTTGGCTCAGCTGTATTCGATCGACGGACACCGAGTAACTCACAAGTTTCCATTAAAAACAATGCAAGTTTTATCACGGTACCAGATTATTGATGGGCCACACAGTCCATTCAGCGGCGTTTCAGCGCCCATGACGGACGCTATGGAGAAGGCGCGATGAGCTCCGCTCGCCCGGAGCTGCCGCGGGAGTTCGTCGCCAGCCATAAGCGCCGCCGGATGATGGACGCGATCGCCGAGCTGACCGCGGATAACGGCTACGAGGCGACGAAGATCGCCGACATCGTCCGCCGGGCCGCGGTCGCCCGCAAGACCCTCTACGACAACTTCGACGGCAAGGAGGACCTGTTCCTCTCGGCGATCGACGCGGCTGTGGCGGAACTGCGGCTCGCGGTCGAAGCGGGCTGCAAGGGGGGCGACGGAACTTCCGAGCGCGGGATCGTCGGTGGCTTGGAGGCGCTGCTCGAGTTCGTCGCCGAACGCCCGGCGGTGGCGCGGATGTGCATGGTCGAGGCGATCTCCGCCACCCCCAGCTCGGCTCGCCTCTACGACGCAGCGATGCGGGAATTCGTCGCGCTGTTCCGGTCAAGCGCCCCGGATGGGGCGGACCTGCCGGGGACGATCGAGGAGTCGCTGGTCGGCGGCGTCGCCTGGATCCTGCAGCTGCAGATCCGCCGCGGCGAGGCCGAGCAGGCCGCCGACCTGCTCCCCGAACTGTCCCAGTTCGTCCTCTCGCCGTACTTCGGCGTCGGCCGCGTGGTGGACGGCAGGGGCAGGCGGGACTGACGGGCCGGTGCCAGACTTCCTGGTGGGATGGAGCGACTACCACGGGGACGTCATGGGCTTTCAGCGGAGTTCGTTGCCCGCAATCAGCGTGAGAGGCTGATTTCCGGGCTCACCCAGGCCCTCTACGAGGTGGGGTACCACGAAACCACCGTCTCACTTATCGGCCGGCGCGCGGCCGTCTCCAAGAGTGACTTCTACAAGCACTTCGAAAGTAAGGATGACTGCTTCGTCGCCGCCTACGACGCGGCGATCGAGCGGATTCGCGAGCGCGTCTTCAGCGGCTGTGAAGGGTCGGAGGGGAGAAGCTGGGCCGAGCGGGTGCCGGAAGCGGTCGGCGGGCTGCTCGACCTCTTCGACGAAGAGCCGGAGCTAGCCAGCATCGCCCTGGTCGAAGGGCTGAGGGCGGGCCGCGGCGTCTACGACCGCTACCAGGCGGCGCTCGACTCCTTCGTCGTCATCCTCGGTCGCGGCGCTCCCCGTCCCGCGGTGGGCGGCGAGGTGCCGGAGGCGACCGGCGAGGCCGTGATCGGCGGCATCACCTCGCTGCTCAGCCGTCGCATCCTCGCCGGCGAAGGGGAGCGATTGAGTGACCTTTTTCCGGAGATCGTCGAGTTCACTCTCTCCGCCTATCTGGGCGGGGAGGAGGCGCGGCGAATAGTCTCCGCGGGATGAGCGAGCTCAGGCGCGGCGTTCTTCCCTCGCAGGCGCTGAACCAGGCGATCGAGGCCGAGTGGATCGGCTCCGGCGAGTACCGGATCCGCCCGCAGGCAGTGCAGCCGGCGAGCATCGACCTGCGCCTGGGCGACTTCGCTTGGGCGCTGCGCTGCTCGTTCCTGCCCGACGTCGACTCGACGGTGGAGGAGAAGATCGATGGGCTCGCATTCCAGCGCGTCGACCTCCGTGACGGCGCGGTGCTGGAGCGCGATCGTCCTTACCTGGTGCCGCTGATCGAGGAGCTGAGCCTGCCGGAGGACGTGCGGGCGAAGGCCAACCCGAAGAGCTCGACCGGCCGCCTCGACGTATTCACCCGGGTGATCACCGACCGCCACCACCGCTTCGACGACATCCGGGCCGGCTACCGGGGCCGGCTCTACCTGGAGATTGTCCCGCGCTCGTTCGCGATCCAGGTGAAGACCGGGCTCTCGCTCAACCAGCTGCGGCTGGCGCGTGGCGACGTCCGCCTCTCCGACGAGGAAATCCGTGAGCTGCAGGACGAGTTCCCGCTCCTCTACCTCGACTCGCACGCGCTGCGCCAGTCAGAGATGGCGGTCTCCGACGGCCTCTTCCTAAGCCTCGACCTCTCCGGGCCGACCGACAGGGTGGTCGGCTACCGGGCGAAGAAGAACAGCCTTCCCGTCGACCTCTCCCGGATCCGCGCCTACCGCTGGACCGACTACTGGGACCCGGTCTACCCCGAGCCCGGCAGCAGGGTCGTGCTCGAGCCGGAGATCTTCTACCTCCTGCTCTCCGCCGAGGGCGTCTGCATCCCGCCCCAGATCGCGGCCGAGATGATGGCCTACGACCCCACCGCGGGAGAGCTCCGCACCCACTACGCCGGCTTCTTCGACCCCGGCTTCGGCTACGACCCCGAGGGTGGCCGCCACGGCAGCCGGGCCGCGCTCGAGGTCCGCGCCCGTGATGTCTCCTTCATGGTCGAGCACCGCCAGCCGGTCTGCAAGCTCGGCCTCGAGTGGATGTCGGCGCCGGCCGAGCGCCTCTACGGCTCCGACCTCGGCTCGAACTACCAGGGTCAGGTGACGATGCTCAGCAAGCACTTCGAGGAGCAGACGGCAGGCGTCGCTATTCCGGCTGACGCTTGAGCAGCTCCCGGGCCCGCTTGCGGCGGGCCAGCAGCTGACCTTCGAGCTCGGCGATCTCATCGCGGCGACGCCGAACCAGCTCCAGCTGCCGGCCGGTGTAGGTGAGCGACTGCTCGAGGATGGCCCGGCGCCGGGCCGGGTCATCGACCCCGCCCTGCCACTCGCGGCGCAGCGCGGCACGGGCTCCCTCCGCCTCGACCAGCTCTTTCAGCTCCTCGAGGGAAAGGCCGAGCAGGTCCTTGAGACGCAGCAGCTCCGTCAGGCGCTCGACGTCGGTCTCGGCGTAGGTGCGGTGGGCGCCCGGCTGGCGGCCTCCCGCGATCGGCAGCAGCCCGATCTCCTCGTAGTACCGAATCGTCCGCGGCGTCGTGCCGGTTCGCTCTGCGACTTCGCCGATCCTCATACGTGGCGTGGCCGCAGTAGGGACACCCCGGCGCCGAGGACCGAGGTCGCCGCCAGTACCCACAGCGCCTCGTGCATGTTGTAGATGAAGGGGTCGAGCTGGGCGGCGGAGAGGCCGGAGGCGAGGCCGGAGAAGATCGCGAAGAGGACGTCTTTGGGGATCGAGTTGGTGACGATCGCGAGGACGAAGGCGATCGAGATCACGGCGCCGGTGTTCTGCAGCATCGTCCGCGCTCCGGCGGCGACGCCGCGCCGCTCGACCGGGACCGTGCCCATCATCGCGGCGGTGTTGGGCGAGTTAAACATGCCCGACCCGATTCCCACCAGCAGCAGCCAGAGGCCTCCCTGCCAGTAGGGGGACCCGGCCTCCAGCGTCGTCATCAGCGCCAGGCCGAGGGCGGTGACGAGCATGCCCGCAGCGGCGAGCGCACGGGAGCCGTGCCGGTCGGCCCAAATCCCGGCGAGAGGCGAGGAGACGAGCATCCCGATCGCCATCGGGGCGAGCTTGATCCCGGCGGTAATCGGATCGTCGCCCTGCGCCCCCTGGTAGTAGAAGACGAAGATGAACATCAGGGCGAAGCGGGAGAGGCCGTTGATGAAGGCGGCCGGTCGCGGCGGCGAAGAGGCGGTTGCGGAAGATCGCCAGGTCCAGCATCGGCGCCGAGCCGCGGTGCTCGATCCAGACGAAGAGCGGCAGCAGCACCGCCGCGACGACCAGCGAGCCGATCACCAGCGAGTCGTCCCAGCCGGAGATGCCGCCGCGCGAGATCCCGTAGACGAGCCCGGTCAAGCCGACGACGAAGGTGAGGGTGCCGGCGAGGTCGAAGCCGCGGACGCTGTCGCGGCGGGCGAGCTCGTGGAGGACCATTGCGCCCCAGAGGCCGCCGGCAAAGGCGAGCGGGACGTTGAACCAGAAAACCCAGTGCCAGGAGATCGAGACGAGGGCGCCGCCGAGGACCGGCCCGATCACCAACCCGATCGCGGCGACCATCGTGTTCGTCCCCATGGCCAGCCCGAGCTGGTCGCGGGGGAAGGCATCGGTGACGAGGGCCGGGCCGTTGGCGAAGATGAAGGCGCCGCCGATCCCCTGGACGATCCGCCAGAGGATCAGCTGGGTGCCGTCGGCAGCGAAGCCGGCGCCAAGGGAGGCGAGGCCGAAGATCGCGAAGGCGCCGACGAAGGCGGTCTTGCGGCCGAAGAGGTCTGAAAGGCGACCGGCCGTCAGCACCAGCACGGTCGAGGAGATCATGTAGGCGAGGATCACCCAGACCAGTTCCAGCAGGCTGGTCCCGAGCGCCCGCTCGAGATCGGGGAGGGCGATGATCAGCGTTCCCGAGTTGGTCGCCACCAGGAGCATCCCGAGGCTGGTGCAGGAGAGGGCCCACCACTTGTAGTGCTCGTGGCCCGCCGCGACCCGCCTGCTGTCGATGAAGCTACTTCTTACGTTCACGTCAATTACTGTAGCAACGCGCATTTCGATCCTGTCGTAACAACAAGCGTCCTAATCGGTACCGATCCAGGAACGCTTCGGTGTCCCTACCTAGGATGCGCTGCGATGTGGCGCTCGCTCCGATCACCGTTCGCCGTCGTCCTCACCCTCGGCCTGGCGCTGCTCGCCGGCTGCGGCTCCGGCGGCGAGACCAGCTCCTCGGCGGGCGGGCTGCCTGACGAAATCGTGATCGGCGCGGCGATCGCCAAGAGCGGCTACCTCGTCCCCTATGACGCCAACATCGCCGCGGTCGAACAGCTGGTGAAGGAAACGAACGCTCTTGGCTTCATCGACGGCTCGAAGATCCGGGTCATCTCCGTCGACAACCGCTCCGAACCCCAGCAGCAGCCGATCGCCGTCCAGGAGGTGATCGAAGACGGCGCCGATGTCCTCCTCTTCAGCTGCGAAGTGCCGATCTCCGCCGCCGGCGCCCCGATCGCCGAAGAACACGACGAGCTCAACTTCACCCTCTGCGCCAGCGAACCCGGCTACGGGCCGCCCTACACCGGCCGGCTCTCCTTCAGCGCCAACCGCAGCCTGATCAGCGAGGCGGCCACCCGCGCCACCTTCCTGCACCAGCGCGGCATCAGCCACCCCTTCGAGCTGACCGACACCTCGATCCTGCTCGGCCGGATCGACCAGTTCGGCTTCGAAAGGACCTGGGAACACCTTGGCGGCACGATGGCCGGCCAGGCCGACTTCAAGAACGAAGACCTCTCGATCGCCTCCCAGATCGCGGAGATCAAGCGCTCCGACGCCGATGCGATCAACATCAGCTCCTACCCGCCCGGCGGAGCCTCGGCGATCAAGCAGATCCGCGCCGCCGGCATCGACCTGCCGATCACCGCGCCGAGCGCCTTCGACGGCACCTTCTGGCTCAAGGGCGTCCCCGACACCAGCAACGTCTACGCGACGCTCAACGGCTCCGCCTACGACCCGGCCAACGCCGAGACGGCGAAGCTGTTCGAAAGGCTGAAGCGGGCCGGGGTCGATACGGACGTCTCCGGCAACCTGCTTGCCTCCTACGCCGCCGGTCAGCTGATCCTGGACGCGATCCGCGAAACCGGCACCACCGACGGCGAAAAGCTCGCCTCCGCGCTTGAAGAGAAGTCACACGCGACGGTGATGGGCCCCCTTGGCTACACGGCCAGTGATCACCTACCCTCGGGACCTTGGTACGTCTACGGATACCCGGAGCGCAAGCCGAAGCTGCTGAAGCAGGTCAAACCTGCCTACGTGCCCGAATACGAACAGTAAGCCGTTCGGTGAGTTGATTGGAGCCGGAGAAACCCGCCTTGGGTGGTCGCCGCAAGTCTTCGGGTCGTCCCAGGCGACCCTCCCAGATCGGTCTCGAGGGGCTCCGCCGTCCCGAGCGCGGCGGCCAGGTCCCGCTCTACTACCAGCTCGGAGAGATCCTCAAGCAGAAGCTCGAGGAAGGCGTCTGGGATCCCGACACCCTGTTTCCCTCCGAGCGCGAGCTCGAAGAGTATTTCGAGGTCTCGCGCGCGGTCGTGCGTCCGGCCCTCAGCCTGCTCGAACGCGACGGCGACATCTATCGCCGCCGTGGCTCCGGGACCTACGTCGCCGCGCCGAAGCGCCGGGTGCCGACCAGGGGCCTGATCCGCTCCCTGCGGGAGGACCGCCTCAGTGACTCGCGGATCGTCGTCCTGCGCATCCGTGAGCAGACCAACGACCAGACGATGGCCGACTTCCTCTCCGTCTCCGGCGGGCAGACGGTCGCCCAGGTCACCTCGCTCCTGCGGATCGACAAACCGATCTGCCTGCTCGACTCCTTCTTCCCGGTCGAGCGAGTGCCCTGGCTGCTCGCCGCGGCGATCTCGCTCAAAGAGGGCGAACTTCCGAGCCTCGGCGAGTCGCCGCGGCTGACCCGGATCCACGTCTCCTTCGAGGGCTCCTCATGCGGGCCCTGGACCGCCAAAGCCCTCGGCGTTCGCACCGGCGATCCGGCCTTGGTCGGCCGCCTCCTCCAGTACGGCAGCCCCGGGGGTGGGGAGGGCGAGCGACCGGTCGAGCTGACCCGCATCGTCGCCCGCAGCGACATCTCCCAGTTCCACTACGAGGAGGCCGCCGGCTGAGCCGCGAGGGCCCGGCGCACGAACTCCAGGTACGCCTGGCGGTAGACGAGCGTGAAGCGGTCGGCCGGGGTGTGGACCTCGGCGCTCAGGTCCAGCGGCAGCTCCGGCGGAGTCACCTTTGAGATCACCGCCACGTCCTCGGCGTAGATGCCGGCGTCGTAGGCGATCACCTTCTCGAGCCGCTCGCGGTCGAAGTTCTCGAGGCCGGCCTCGATCCAGTAGTGCATCGACTCGGTGGCGCTGATCGCGCGGGCGGCATGCAGCAGGCAGCGCTCGCCGTCGTCGGTGAACATCCTCGCCGAGGTGAAGTTGGGAGCGATCGTGTGGTAGCCCATTTCTCGCAACGAGCCCCAGGCGTCGCTGGCGCCCTCGCCCCATTCCATGTTGCGGCGCAGGGTCACCTCGAGCCCGTCGCGCTCCGGCAGCAGCGGCTCGATCTCGGCCGGCTGGACGCCGAGGGTGGCCTGGTGGACGAAGGCGAAGTGGGAGACGTCGCGGAAGTTCTCGATCATCAATCCGAACGCGACCGGCAGCTCGAAGGGCTCGCCGTGGCCCCAGGTCCAGCTGTCCTCGTCGAACCAGGGGACATCGGGGACGCCGGTCAGCGGTTCCTCGAGCGTCGTCCAGACGAGCCCCCACTGCACCTGGACGGGGTATGACGAGATCTGAGCGAGCGGCGGGATCTGCCGCTGGTCGGCGAGCGAGGGGATCCGGGTGCAGGCGCCCTCGCCCGACCACTCCCAGCCGTGGTAGGGGCACTGGATGCTCTCGCCGCAGACCTTGCCCATCGAGAGCAGGGCGCCGCGGTGGGCGCAGCGATCGGCAACCACCGCCGCCTCGCCGCTCTCGGTGAGGAAGACGGCAAGCGGCTCACCGAGCAGGACCGCTCGCTGCGGGCCGTCCTTCAGGTCCTCGAGCCTTGCCACCGGTTGCCAGCAGCGGCGCAGCGCCAGCGTCACCTCCTCGCTGCTCGGCGGGGGCAGGGACAGAGGGTCCTCAGTCATCTCTCTCTCCAATCAAAGTTGCCTTCCCATGTAAGCACGCAGCACTTCCGGGTCGCGCTGCAGCTCCTCGCGCCTGCCGCTGGCGCGGACCCTGCCGCCGGCGAGCACCAGGCTCCGCTCGCAGAAGTCGATCGTCCGGGCGGCGTTCTGCTCGACGAGGAGCATCGTCGTCCCCTCCGCCCGCAGCTCCTCCAGGAGGCCGTAGACGACGTCGATCGTCTTCGGCGCCAGGCCGAGCGAGGGCTCGTCGAGGATCAGCAGCCGCGGCCTGCGCAGCAGGGCACGGGCGATCGCGAGCTGCTGCTGCTCGCCGCCTGAGAGGCGGTCGGCACGCTGCCCGAACCGCTCTCGCAGGATCGGCAGCCGCTCCAGGACCCCCTCCATCGCCTCGCTGCCGTCGCCCGGCGCGGCGAGGCGCAGGTTCTCGCCGACGGTAAGCGTGCCGAAGATCTGCCGCCCCTCGGGTACAAGCGCGATCCCCAGCCTCGCGATCTCCTCCGGCTCGAGCCCGCGCAGCGGCCTGCCGCCGAAGCTGATCTCGCCGGCCTTTGCGAGGGCGAGGCCGCAGATCGCGCGCAGGAGCGAGGTCTTGCCGGCGCCGTTGGGGCCGACCACGCCGACCACTTCCCCCTCGTCGAGGCTCATCTCGACGCCGTGGAGGACCTCGACCCCGCCGTAGGCGACGGTCAGGCCGCGCAGCTTAAGCATGGGCGCCCGCTGCGTAGGAGGTGCCGAGATAGGCCTCGACCACGGCGGGATCGGCCTGCACCTCCTCCGGCGTTCCGACCGCGACCGTCTCGCCGCCGTCGAGCACCTGCACCCGCGAGCAGAGGTCCATGACCACGTTCATGTCGTGCTCGATCAGCAGGACCCCGCAGCCGAAGTCCTCGATCACCCCGCGCAGGATCGCCACCAGCTCCCCGCACTCCTCGTCGTTGAGCCCGGCCGCCGGCTCGTCGAGCAGCAGGTAGCGAGGTCCGGTGGCGAGGGCGCGGGCGATCCCGAGCAGCCTCTGGTTGCCGGGCGGCTGCAGCCCGCCGGGGCGCTGCGCCTCCTCGCCGAGGCGCAGGCGCCCGAGCACCTCGGCGGCGATCTCGACCGCCCGTCGCCGTCCCGCTCCGACCCCCATCGCGCCGACGGCGACGCTCTCGACCACGGTCAGCCCGGCGAAGGGGAGCGCGGCCTGGAAGGTGCGGCCGATCCCGGCCCGCGCGAGCCGCTCCGGCGAAAGGCCGGTCACCTCGACTCCGTCGAGCAGGACCCTGCCCGAGTCGGGGGACTGGAAGCCGCTGAGGACGTTGACGAGCGTCGTCTTGCCCGCCCCGTTGGGCCCGATCAGGCCGAGGGCCTCGCCGGGGTGCAGCTCGAGATCCAGCCCTCGCAGCACCTGCAGCCCGGTGAAGGCGAGCGAGATCCCCTCGGCGCGAAGGCCAGTCGTCGAGCCGGTGACGGGCAGCGGTCGCGCACGCTCCGCCATCGCTGCAGCAGGGGTGGGGAGGAGCCCGGGCGGCAGCCAGCGACGGAGCGGCCCGATCTCACCTGCCTCGCGGCCGCCGCTCAGCCCGTCGGGCAGCACGACCATCGTCACCAGCAGGATCAGGCCGAGGCCGATCGCCGCCAGGCCGGGCGTATCCCCGATCGAGAACAGGCCCAGCACGCTGGCGCCTTCCTCCAGGTTGCGCAGCAGCTCGTTCACCGTCGCCACCGCGAGGGTGCCGACGACCGCTCCGAAGACGCTGCGGGCGCCGCCGACCACGAGCATCGTGATCGTCGTCACCGAGGCGGCGAAGTAGAAGGTTTTGGGGGAGAGGGTCCCGGACTGATGCACCGCCAGGGCGCCGCCGACCGCGCAGAGCATGGCGCTGATCGTGAAGGCGAGGAGCCGCTCCCGCATCAGGCCGATGCCGATCGAACGCGCCGCCACCTCGTCCTCGCGGGTGGCCTGCAGCCGGTAGCCGGCCGCCGAGCGCTTGAAGGCGAGGGCGACGACGACCGCGACGCCGGACCAGAGCGCGGCCGAGCCGATGCCGGTGGTGGTCGGGATGCTGACGAGTCCGCTGCTGCCCCCGGTCACCGGGTCCCAGTTGGCTAGGACGTTGTAGACGACGATCAGGAAGGCGAAGGTCGAGATCGGGATCGCCAGCGTCGACGTCCTCATCAGGGGCCAGCCGACCGAGGCCGCCAGCACCCCGGTCGCGGCCGCCGCGATCAGGGTGGAGAGCAGCGGGCCGAGCTCGGCATCGGCGATCAGCTTCGGCAGCTCCGGCGTCTGCAGGATGGTGAAGATCGCTGGGATCGTCAGCAGGGCCGCGAGGTAGGCGCCACCCGCCGCGAAGCCCAGCTGCCCGAATGAGTAGACGCCGCTGTTGCCGATGAAGACCTGGAGGCCGAGGACGATGACCAGGTTGCAGAGGATCAGCGTCACGGTGTCCTCGAAGGCCGGGGTGCCGCCCGCCCCGAGCGCGGCGGTCGTCGCCACGAGGGCGAGGGGGACGAGCAGGGAGGCAGCCGCGGAGGCCGGCGAGCGCAGGCCCCGGCCGCTCATATCCGCGCCTCCCCCGCCGCCGAGCCGAGCAGGCCCTGCGGCCTGACGATCAGGATCGCGACGGGCAGCGAGAAGACGAAGGCGTCGCGGAACGGGACCAGCCCGTCGGGCAGATAGGTGCCGAGCAGCGAGGAGAGGGCTCCGAGCACGAGGCCGCCGACGACGGCGCCGGAGATCCTCCCGAAGCCGCCGATCACTACGGCGATGAAGCCGACCAGCACCGGGGTCAGCCCCATGGTCGGCGAGACCTGGCCGGTCTGCATCACGATCAGCACCCCGACCATCGCCGCGAGGGCGCCGCTGATCGCGAAGGCGATCGCGATCACGCGGTTGGCGCGGACGCCGAGCAGCCGGGCCATCTCGAAGTTCTCCGCCGCCGCCCGCATCTCCAGCCCGATCCGGGTCCGGTAGAGCAGCCACCCGAGGCCGAAGAGAACGGCCAGCGTCAGCGCCAGGGTGAGGATCTCGAGGTTCGGCACCGAGAGGGAGCCGATCTGAGTCGATTCGCTGACCAGCGCCGGCGCGGCCACCGACTGGGCGCGAGCGTCGACCGAGGCGCTGACGACGTTCTGCAGGATCGTCGCCACGGCGAGGGAGGTGACGAGCTGGGCGGAGAGGTCGGCGTTGCGGACGGGGCGGAACGCCACCCGCTCGGCGAGCACCGCGATCCCGATCCCGGTGACAAGCGCGGCCCCGACCGCCACCGCGAACGGCAGCCCGGCGAGGACGTAGAGGGCGTAGGCGGGGAGCATGATGAACTCGCCCTGGGCGAAGTTCATCATCCCCATCACCGTGTAGATCAAGGTGACGCCGACGGCGATCAAGGCGTAGAGGCCGCCAAGGGCCAGCGCGTCGATCAGGCTTTGGGCGAGGTCGGTCATCGTTTAGGCACCGGTCAATCCCTCTCGCGCAAGATTGTCAGACGGGCGGCGGGCCGAGGCGGGGGCCGGTCAACCGGGGATGACCAGTGGGTCGCCGGAGGCGCCTGCGCCCGGTCTCTAGGATCAGCGCATGGGCGAGCGGACCTGGATCGTCTACCTCTCGGGCGAGATACACAGCGACTGGCGCGAGCGGATCGAGGCGGGCGTGCGCGAGGCGGGCCTGCCGGTCTCCTGCTCGGCGCCGGTCACCGACCACGCTGCCTCCGATGACGCCGGCGCTGGCACCCTGGGGGAGGAGGGGGAGAGCTTCTGGCGCGACCACAAGGGCGCCGGCGTCAACGCGATCCGCACCCAGACGCTGATCCGCGACGCCGATGTCGTCGTCGTCCGCTTCGGCGACAGATACCGCCAGTGGAACGCCGCTTTCGACGCCGGCTACGCCGCCGCCCTCGGCAAACCGATCGTCACCCTCCACGACGCCGACCTGGACCACGCCCTGAAGGAGGTCGACCGGGCCGCCCAGGCCACCGCCCGCACCGCCGAGCAGGTCGTCGACGTCCTTCGCTACGTGATCAGGGGCGAGCTGCCGTAGCCGCCTGCGGAGGCAGCACCTCCCGTCCCAAGAGCTGGACCATCGCCGCCGCCGCATCGACGCTGGCGCAGAGGAGCGCAAGGTCGCGGATCAGGGTCAGCTCCGGAGACTTGAAGGTGGCGGTGGAGAGCACGGTGGCGCCGACCACGATCCACGCCGGGCGCGTGAGCCGGGTCGTCCCAGCGCTGAGGACCACCGCCGCCAGGCCCAGCAGCCAGACCATGTACTGGCTGCTGAGGACCGGGCTGAGGACGACCACGACGAGGACGACGCTGAAGACGAAGTCGCGGCTCACCGCCGGGTCCGCCAGGCCCTCGCGGCCGGCCCGGATCGCCCGCGCCCGCAGCCGCCACCAGACCGCGGCGGCGGCCAGCGCCGCGAGGGTCAGCCACCGCAGCAGGGTCGCGACGGCGTCCGCGGTCGGGCTCGCGATCTCCCAGGCCCCGGAGCGGATCGCGCGGGGGTAGGGGTCGCCGCTGACGATCTGCCCCAGCTGCCAGGGGATGGTGGCCGCCGCTTCCTCCTGCAGGCCGCGGTCGCCGCCGTGGGAGAAGAAGCCGGTGGTGTCGCCGAAGGCGATGGTGGAGACGAGGAAGACCAGCGCGATCGCGGCGAGGGCGGCGCCGGCCGAGCGCAGCAGCCGCGGCCGGTCCCACTCGCCGAAGAGCAGCAGCACCGGCCAGACCTTGATCACGGCCCCCAGCCCCACCAGGGCGCCGAACCAGCCGGGGCGGCGGTGGATGACCAGCAGGGCGGCGATCGCGATCACGGTCGGGACGAGGTCGAAGCGCAGCACCGCGAAGGTCCCGAGCAGCGGCAGCCCCAACAGCCAGACCCAGACGCCGGTGTCGTTGCCGGTGCGCCGGCCGAGCCTAGCCAGGAGCACGAAGCCCACGAAGTCGACCAGCAGCATCAGGCCGACGAAGGCGCCGCCGTAGCTGACCGGGAAGATCCGCGGCAGCAGCATCAGCAGGCCGGTGCCGGGCGGGTACTGCCACGCTTCCCCGCCCGGCAGGGCGTGGTGGCTGCTGATGTAGTGAGACCAAGTCTCGTAGTTGTTGACGTCCTCGAAGCGCGGATGCGAGGTCGCGAAGAAGCCGACCTCGGCGAAGATCAGGGCGCGGGTGGCGATCCAGGCGGCGAGCCAGATCCAGGTCCTGCGGTCGCGGAGGATCGGGCGCACCGCGGGTATTCCAGCAGGATCGACCCGATCCAGCCCGCAGCCGCATCAGCCCATCTGCCGGGTGTGCGAACATGTGTTCGTATGAGGTGGGATGAGCAAAGGGTCGAGAACGACCTCCGCATACCCGGTGTGGGGGCGGGCACGGTCGTCCGCACCTTCGACGCACCGGAGGCGATGGGGATCAACTTCCACGAGGTCCGCGCCCAGTCGGCGCTGAACCACGTGCCCGGCAGCCGCTACGGCTTCAGCTGGACCGTCAACCCGTTCAGGGGATGCAGTCATGCCTGTGCCTACTGCTTCGCCCGCCGCACGCACACCTATCTCGACATGGGGGCGGGCCGGGACTTTGAGCGCGAGATCGTCGTCAAGGTCAACGTGCCGGAGCTGCTGCGGGCGGAGCTGAGGCGGCCAAGCTGGAAGCGGGAGCTGGTGGCGCTGGGGACGAACACCGACCCCTACCAGTGGGTCGAGAGCCGCTACCGGATGATGCCCGAGATCCTCGCGGCGCTGGAGGAGGCGGAGACGCCGGTCTCGATCCTGACCAAGTCGCCGCTGGCCCTGCGCGACGTCGAGATCTACGAGCGGATGGCGAAGAAGCTGCCGGTCTCGGTCAACCTCTCCGTCCCGACCCTCGACGAGGAGGCCTGGCGCGCGACCGAGCCGCACACCCTAGCCCCGCCGCCCGCCTCGACGCCGTCGCCGAGCTCCGCTCCCGCGGCATCGACTCCGGCGTCCTGATCGCGCCTTTGATGCCCGGCATCAACGACGACCCCGCCCAGGTCCAACCGATCGTCGACCGCGCCAAAGAAGCCGGCGCCACCTTCCTCGGCGGCGTCGCGCTCCACCTTCGCGGCGAGGTCAAGGACGTCTTCTTCGCCTGGCTCCAAGCCAAACGCCCCGACCTCCTCCCCAAATACGAGGCCCTCTACGGCAACCGCGCCTACATGCGCCCCGAGCAACGCAAACACACCACCAGAGCCCTCAAAACCTGGGGCCGCTCCCGAGCAAGAAGAGACCCAGCCAATCCATCCAACCCCTCAAGGTCACGGCCGTCAGCCCAATCCACCCCTCGGGCGGGTGGCGCTGGCGCCGGGGGTGCCGAGCATCCAGCGCAGGCACCCCCGAACAGCCAGTGCCAGGACCCGCCCGCCCAGCGCTCCCTCTTCTAGGCCGTCCCTTCATCCAACTGCTCGAACCTGCACTCCTCCGGCTTTTTGTCGTCCCGAAACCGATGAAACCGAGCCCCATGCCGAATCCGCCCCGAAGCGGCGTGGTCATACCCCACCTCGATCACCAGCTCCGGCCGTAGCTCCACCCACTCCAGGTCGCGCCCGCCCGTCCACCGACTGGGCTCCGCCGACCCGCTCTGCCCAGTCTCCAGCGGCGCCAGCATCGCCCGCATGCTCTGTTTCGCCGCTTTCGAGAAGCCGGAGATGTGCCCTACGGTGCAGAGCTCGTCCCCTTTGTAGAGCCCGAGGATCAGCGAGCCGACCGTGCCCTCCTCTTTCCCCGGCCGCCAGCCCATCACCACGCAGTCGACCGTCCGCATGCGCTTGATCTTCACCATCCCCAGCCGCTTGCCGGGGACGTAGGGGGCGTCGACCCGCTTGGCGATCCCGCCCTCCGCGGGGCGCAGCCCGTCGCCGG
>Ga0157378_10000597_pt1 | contig 33850 bp, 31 predicted proteins | sample M65metaG_FD_115309 | JGI IMG/M metagenome (GOLD analysis project Ga0157378, IMG submission 115309) | Miscanthus rhizosphere microbial communities from Kellogg Biological Station, Michigan, USA - M6-5 metaG | ecosystem: Host-associated > Plants > Roots > Rhizosphere > Soil | place: USA: Michigan... | reverse complement strand
TCGCGCGTCCTGCGCTCACCAAGCAACCCGGTGCTCGGCTCCGGGGATGGTGCGCCTTTCGTTTCTCACCGAGTCGGAAGGAGATGCTCAGCTCGCTGCGCTCGGGTTGTTGCTAGGCTCGGTCTTCCAGGCCTCACCAAGCAACCCGGCCCTGCGCATCCTGCTCCGGGCGTTCGAGCGATCGCCCGTTTCGCTTCTCATTGAGTCGAATCGATACGCTCACCTCGCTACGCTCGGACTGTTGCTAGGTTCGCGCGTCCTGCGCTCACCAAGCAACCCGGTGCTCGGCTCCGGAGATGGTGCGCCTTTCGTTTCTCACCGAGTCGGAAGGAGGAGATGCTCACCTCGCTGCGCTCGGGTTGTTGCTAGGCTCGGCCTTCCAGGCCTCACCAAGCAACCCGGTGCTCGGCTCCTGCCTCGCCCGTGAAACGCCGCGCGACATGCCATTCATGGCATGTCGCAAGCGCGGTGTTTCACCCCCTCGGATGATGCTTTTCGTGCAGGCGCTTGAGCCCTTCCTTTGCAACCAGGGTATAGATCTGCGTGGTCGACAGCGAACTGTGACCGAGCAGCATCTGCAGCGCGCGCAGGTCGGCGCCGTGATTGAGCAGGTGGGTGGCGAAGCAGTGGCGCAGCACGTGCGGCGAAATGCGCCGCGCATCGATGCCGACCTTGGCGGCGTGGCGCTTGACCATCGTCCAGAACATCTGCCGCGTCATGCCGGCGCGCCGGTTGGTGACGAACGCCGCATCCACGCCGGTGACACCGCGCAGCAGCAACGGGCGCGCGTTCGCGTAGTAGCGCTCGAGCCAGTGCTGCGCCTCCTCGCCGAGCGGCACGAGGCGTTCCTTGCCGCCCTTGCCGGTCACGCGCAGCGCACCCTGGCGCAGGTTGATCTGCTCGGTGCGCAAGCCGACCAGTTCGCTCACGCGCAGGCCGGTGGCGTAGATCAACTCGAACATCGCGCGATCGCGCTGGCCGAGCGGCGTATCGATGTCCGGCGCGCGGATCAGCGCTTCGACATCGCCTTCCGACAACGCCTTCGGCAACGGACGCGGCAGCTTCGGCGCTTCCAGCAGCAGCGTCGGATCCTCGCTGATCGCGCCCTGGCGCAGTCGCAAGCGGAAGAAATGGCGCAGCGCGGAGATCAGACGCGCGTTGCTGCGCGCGCTGTAGCCCGCGCCACGGCTGCCGCCACTGGCGCTGCGTGCGGCGAGGTAGCGATGCAGCGCTTCGCGCGTGCAGGCGTCGAGCCGCACGCCATCGGCGCCGAGCCAGCGCGCCAGGCCCTCCAGATCGCGGCGATAGCTCGACAACGTATTGTCGGCCAGGCCCAATTCGGACCAGGCACGTTCGAGGAAGGCATCGATCGCGGCGCGATCGGCGGAATGGATGTCGGGTTGGCTCATGCGCAGCTGTCGGACTTGCTTCGGCAAGACTAAACCGCGACGCTTGCGCCGTCATCCTCGCACGCACCCGCATGAGCAAGATCACTGCTACGCCGGCCACGTTGTGGCTGCGCCTGCTCGCCATCGTCTATGACTTGCTGCCGTTGCTCGGCCTGTGGCTCGGTGCCGCCGGGCTCGCCGTGCTGCTCAGCGGCGGCGCGCTCGACACGCATCGGCTCGGCGGCAAGCTCACCATGCAGGCACTCGTGTTGCTCGCGAGCGGCGCGTATTTCATCGTGTCCTGGACGCGCGGCGGCCAGACCATCGGCATGCGCGCCTGGCGTCTGCGCGTGGTGCGCAGCGATGGCGCGCCGCTGACAATCGCGCAGTCGGCACTGCGCTTTCCACTCGCGCTGTTGTCGCTTGCCGCGCTGGGTGCCGGCTTCTGGTGGAGCCTGATCGATCGCGACCGGCTCACCTGGCACGATCGCATCGCGCGGACCCTGGTGGTGCGTCTGGAGAAACCAGCGTCCGCGAAATAGGCGTCGGTGCGCTTACTCGAAGCCGTCGCCGAACACGCGATCGCAGCCGACGCCGACCAACTGATACGCGTTCGGATCGCCGGCGCCGTCGACGGTCAGGCCAGCGCCCGCGCCGGCGCTGCCGCTGGCGTCGTCCGCGCTCGACACGCGCACGCTGGCGCTGATGCCGACCAGCTTGTCGCCGTCACGCAGCGGTGCCGCGAGGCCGGCCGCATGCTTGTCCAGCACCAGCGTGATCGTGCCGTCGGGGTCGAAGCCGCTCGCCGCGTCGAGCGTACCGAGTTGCTGGAACGTCGAGGCGCCCGCGGCCGGGTCATAGCCGTGGATGCCGTAGGCGAACACCGGTGTCGGGCCGTCGTTCGTGCTCATCGACACGTAGTACAGCGTGTCGTCGGCGGCGGTGAAATACGTGACCCAGCGATACGACGACGGCACGTTCGCGAGCGATGCGACCTTCATTGTGAACACCAGCTTGCCGAGTTGCTCGAGCGGTTCGCCGATCCACACGTACTGCAGATCGTCGCTGCCGTCGCCCTGCTGCGGGTCCGCGCCTTCCAGGCTCGGCGCGGCGTTGTCGACGATCGCGAGCACGCCCGGCGCGGTGCACGCCTGCGGCGTGCCGGTAATGCGCACCGCCACGCTCGTCGCGGCGCTGACGCCGCCGCGCGCGTCGCGCACGCTGATGCCGGCGTTGTAGTTGCCGGGCGCGCTGTAGACGTGCGCGGGAATCGCGGCGCTATGCGTGAACAGCAGCGGCGAACCGTCGCCGAAGTCGACCACGTACCACTCGATCGCATCACCGTCTGCATCGTGCGAGGCCGACGCGTCGAACGACACCGACAGCGGCGCGGCACCGCTGTGCAGCGATGCGCTCACTGCCGCAACCGGTGCTGCGTTCGGCGCACAGCTGGTGGCCGGCAATGCATCGTTGATCGCCTTGACGTCGAACGAACCGAAGCCGGTGGTGTAGTCCCAGCCCGGCGTCGCGGCGTAGCCGCCGTTGCTGCCGAGCAGCGTGTCGAGAAAACCCTGCGCGGTCGAGAGCGGACCGCCGGCGCCATCCAGCGCGTAGTACATCGGCGCGGCGAAACCGAACGTGTTGCAATGCGCGCTCTGCAGCCGCGCCCATACGCCCATCGACAGTGGCGACGACAGGCTGGTGCCGATCACGCCTTCGTGGCGACCGGCGACGACCGTATCCGCAGTCGAGTAGAACGCGGCGGCCGGCGACAAGTTGAAGCCCGCATTCATCGCCACATCCGGCACGCCGCGCAGCGTGGCGAGCGCGCCGGGCACCACGCCGGAACCGGCCTGCCAATCCGGCGCCGTCTCGATCACGCTGTTGCCGCCGCCGCCGCCGCTCCACGCGGTTTCGAGCGCGTAGTTGCCGTCGTTGTCGACGAACAACGACGTGCCGCCGACCGCGACGACATACGGTGAGGAAGCCGGATACTCGGCCTGCTGCGGTATGCCGCCTTGCGGCGTGGCGAGATTGATCAGCACGCCGCACGCCGCGCCGGCATCGCCGGACGAAACGAACACCGTCTGGCCCTGTGCGGCGGCCTGCATGAACGCCTGGTCGTCGGTCTGCAGATCGCCGAGCAGAGCGTTGAGCGTCTCGCAACCGCCGATCGAAATGTTCAGCGCCTTGGCCACGTTGTCGGCGGCGAAGCGGTTCGCGCCGAGCGTGATGCCGGAGTCGAGGTTGGTGCCGTTGTAAAAGATGATCTGCTTGACGTTGTAGGCGATGCCGCTGGCGGACTGGCTGTCGAGATCCCATTCGCCGTCGTTGTCGGTGACCTGCGGATCGGGAACCGGCTCGGTCTGCACCACAGTTACCGGCACGTACGGCAGGCCGGCGTCGCGCTCGGCCTGCTGCAGATCCGCGCGCACCTGCACGAGATCGGTGCCGGCGCTGATGATCGCGACCGTCGTGCCGGAGCCGTCCGGCGCGGCGTCGGCGTTGTACGCGCGGCGGAAATCCGCAGCGGTATACGACGCAGTCAGCGTAGCCGTGGTCGGATCGCCGTTCGTGACGACCGGCGGCAACGGCAGCGTCGCGCCGCGAGGTACCGGCAGATCGAAATGCTTCGCCGCCTGACGATGCGTCACCGGTGTCGCCACGTTCTGCAAACCCAGCACGGCGAGCACGCTGCCGGAAAGTTCGAGCGGCACCTGCGCGTCGCTGATGTTCGAGTACACGGTCCTGCCGTCGACGCGGTATTGCACCAGCTGCGTGTTGAACGCCGCCTGCGCGGTTGCGGCCGTCGCATCGGCCGTCAGCAACAGCTGGTTCGGCGCGAGTACGATGTTGCGCAAGCCCGCCTGCGTCAGGTAGTCGCGCACCGCTTGCGCGCTTTGCGCGGTCGGTGCGTACGTATCCATGAATTGCGCGCTGCTCAGCAACACACCGTATTGCGGGTTGCCCGGCGTGTGCTGGTTGCGGATCAGCGCCTGCAGTCCGGCCTTGTCGCGCAGCTGCAAGCTGACGATCAGGTGCAGCGGCGTGTCGCCGTCGAGCGGTGCGCGCGCGATCGACGCGATCGGCGGCAACGCCTTGGTGGCGGTGCTCGTCCACGGTCCGAACGCGTGGGCGGAAGTCGCTGCGCACAGCAGCAGGGCGGCGCCGAGTGCACCGCGTGTCAGGCGGAACTGATCCATGTTCATATCCTCCCTGTCGCAGCCGCGTGGTGGCGCGAACCGCGTTGCTTTCCATTCGCGACGTGCGTCTTGCCCGCGCGATCCCGAGCGCACGCCATGCGTATGCTCGTGGTCGCCAAGCTACGCGCGCGCGGTCGCCGGTGCACTCCGGCCTAACCCGCAGCACGCTGCGGGAAAACCCTCCACGGGTGGGAATTGTGTGAGACGTTGCGGATGAGTCCGCCGCCCGGGTCAGGCGTAGCGGCGGAAGTACACCACGGCAATCAGTGCGAGCAGCACCGAGGGCAACGCATTGGCGAGTGCCAGGTTGAAATTGTATACCGCGCCCATGTTGACCACGGCATGCTGGAAGAAGTAGTAGCTGATCGCCAGCGCCATGCCGAGGAACAGGCGCTTGCCCAGGCCGCCGGTGCGCAGTGCGCCGAACGCGAACGGCACGGCGCAGAACGCCAGCACCAGCACGTTGAGCGGATAGAAGATGCGCGCCCAGTACGGAATTTCGTAGCTCGACGCATCCTGGCGGTTGCGCCGCATGTAGTCGATGTTGCGCGCCAGATCGCTGGCCGACAAATACTCGGGATGGATCATCGACACCGCCAGCACGTTCGGATCGAGCGACGACTGCCATTGCGTCTGCGCCTGCGTCGTGCTCTTCGCCGCGCCGCCGCTGAACTCGGTGCGGCGCACGTCGTGGAAAACCCACTCGTCGCCGCTGTGGCTGGCGGTCTTGGCCAGCGACAGCGCGCTGAGCTGGCCTTCCGGTGTGAACTCGAACACGCGCACATCCTGCAGTTCGACCACGGCCACGCCGTTCTTCACGCGTGAGCGGCCGTGCTTGGCGTTGATCACGTTGGCGCCGTCGCGCGCCCACAGGCTGCCGCCCTTGCCGATGCTGACGTCCTTCGCCTTGGCCGTCATCTGCAATGCCTGCGCCTTCTGTTCGCCGCGTGGACCGATCGTCTCGCCCATCAGCATCACCAGCAGGGTCAGCGCGGTGAGCGCGAAGATCACCGAGACGCAGATGCGCAGCTTGGACAATCCGGCGGCGCGCAACGCGGTCAACTCGCCGCTGCTGGCCAGCATACCCATGCCCATCAAGCCGCCGATCAGCGCGGCGTAGCCGAAAAACTGATAGCCGCGGCGCGGCACGGTCAACAGCGTGTACGCGACCGCCTTGCTCAAGGTGTACTGACCGGTGCCGACATCGTTGACTTCGCTGATGAACGCGTTGAGCGCGTCGAGCGCCACCAGGAAACCCCAGGCCAGCAGCACCGCGCCGAGCACCGACATCGCGACGAGCTTGTCGACTTTCTTGAACCCCATGTATTTCATCGGCGCACCACCGCCGCAACGCGCGCCGCGGGCGGACGCGGCTTCGGCAATTGCTGGCTGCGCCAGAGCAGGAACAGCGCGAGCAGCGCCGTCGGCACCTGGATCCACCAGAAGCCGAACAGCGGACTGAGCTTGCCTTGGCTGATCCACGAACGGCCGAGCGTGATCGCGCTGTTGTAGATCATCCAGGACAGCAGCGCGATCAGCAGGCGCGCGTAGCGCGGCTCGCGTGGGCTGGATTTCGCCAGCGGCAGCGCGAGCAGGATCAACACCAGCGTCGTCACCGGCACCGCCATGCGCCATTGCAACTCGGCGCGCTGCACCGGATCCTGGCTCGCGATCAGCTGCGAGGTGGTGGCGCTGCGCTTGACCGAATCGGCGCTGGTGTCGCTCTCGCTGTCCTGCAGCTTCAGATCGTTGCGCTCGTAGCGCATCAGACGGTAGTTGTCCTTGCCGATGACGCCTTCGACGCGAAAGCCGTCGTTGAGACCCAGATAGCGTCCGCTGCCATCCGCGTCATGGAACAACTCGCCGCTCGCCGCGGTGATCACGTTGAGGCTCGTGGTGCCGTCCTTGTTGTCGCGTTCGCTTGCGACAAACAGCTTCTTGAACTGGGTGCCGTCGCCGTTCATCGCTTCGACGTAGATGCGGCCGTCGTTGTTCGGCAGTTCGACGAAGCGTCCGGGTTCCAGCCCGGCGACGATCAGCGAGCGGCTGGCTTCCTGCAGCAGCGATTGCGACTGGCGCACCGCCGCCGGCGCCAGCCAGAACGAGACGATCCCCATCACCATGGCCAGCGGCACGGCCAGGATCAGCAACGGCCGCAGCAGGTCGGTCATGGCCAGGCCGGATGCGGAAAACACCGCCATCTCGCTTTCGCGGTACAGGCGGCCGTACGCAATCTGCACGCCGAGAAATACCGCCAGCGGCGCGAGTGTGGTCAGCGCATCCACCGTGCGCAGACCGATCAGCGCCAGCAGCAGGTCCGCCGGAATGCGGCCGCGCGCGATCTTCTGCAGCAGGTCGGCCAGCGTGCCGCCGACGGTGACCAGCAGCAGAATCAGGGTGGCCGCGAGGAAGCTCACGAGGAGCTCGCGCGCGAGATAGCGGTCGACGATACGCAGCATCAAGTCCGTTCTTCCAGTAAACTTCCCGGTTCGAGAAACACTCCGGTCGATTCGACCCCAGCCCGGGTTCAGATCGTCTAAAGCGCCGATGCGAAGTGTAGCGGGGTCGCCCCGCCGCGTCGCCGGCGTCGTGTCTTACCTTGTCGTGGAAGCAGCAATGACCATCCAGTTCAGCCTGAGCCAGTTGGTGCCCGAAGCCAACCCCGCCCCCTGCGTCGTCGTCGGCGTGTTCGACGAGCGCATGCTGTCGAGCGCCGCGGCGCGCATCGACGACAAATCCGGCGGCGCGATCAAGCGCCTGATCGAATCGGGCGACGTGACCGGCAAGGCCGGCACCACGCACCTGCTGTTCGCGCTGCCGAACGTCACCGCGCCGCGCGTGCTCGTGGTCGGTCTGGGCGAGCAGAAGAAGTTCGACGCCGCGCGCTTTGCCCGCGCCTGCGCCGACGCCGCGCGCGCACTCAAGGGTCTGCCGCTGGACAACGCGACGTCGTACCTGACCGAGATCGAAGTCCCCGGCCGCAACGCCGCGTGGAAGGTGCGCGCCGCCGCGCTGGCCACCGACGCGCAGGCGTACAAGTACACCGCCACGTTCAAGCCGAAGGAAAAATCCAAGAGCGCCGAATTCGGCGCAATCGCGTTTGCCGCGCCGGACACCGCCGCGGCGGCACTCGCCGCCGCCGGCGCAATCGCCAACGGCGTACGCTTCGCGCGCGAACTCGGCAACCTGCCGCCGAACATCTGCAATCCGGCCTATGTCGCCGAACAGGCGCAGAAGCTCGCCGCCGACAACGCCGGCGTGGCCTGCGAGGTGCTCGACGAAGCGGCCATGCGCAAGCTCGGCATGGGCGCGCTGCTCGGCGTCTCGCAGGGCTCGGCCAACGAACCGAAGCTGATCGTGCTGCAATGGCGCGGCGCGGGCGAGGCCGACCGGCCGTACGCGCTGGTCGGCAAGGGCATCACGTTCGATACCGGCGGCATTTCGATCAAGCCGTCGGCCGGCATGGAGGAAATGAAGTTCGACATGTGCGGCGGCGCCGGCGTGCTCGGCGCATTTCTGGCCGCGGTCGAACTCAAACTCAAGCTCAATCTGGTGTGCATCGTGCCGGCGGTGGAGAACATGCCGGGCGGCAAGGCGCAGCGGCCGAGCGACGTGGTCACGACAATGTCGGGCCAGACCGTCGAGGTGCTCAACACCGACGCCGAAGGCCGGCTTATACTTTGCGACGCTTTGACTTTTGTACAAAAGTATAATCCGCAGGTGATCATCGACGCGGCGACATTGACCGGCGCCTGCGTGGTCGCGCTCGGCAAGCACGCGACCGGCCTGATGACCAAGGACGATGCGCTCGCCGACGAACTGCTCGCCGCCGGCAACGCGACGCTCGACCGCGCCTGGCGCCTGCCGCTGTGGGACGACTACCAGAGCCAGCTCGACACCGGCTACGCCGACATCGCGAACATCGGCGGCAAGTACGCCGGCGCGATCACGGCCGGCTGCTTCCTGTCGCGCTTCACCGAAGGCTATCGCTGGGCGCACCTGGATATTGCCGGTACCGCGTGGGAGGAAGGCCGCAAGGGCTCGGCCACCGGACGCCCGGTGCCGATGCTGGTGCAGTATCTGATCGATCGCGCGGGATGATATTGCTGTCATCCCGGCGAAAGCCGGGATCCAGTTCCTTGGCTTTCGCGAAAAGCAAAGACGCTGGATCCCGGCTTTCGCCGGGATGACGAACAAGGAATTTGGCCATCGCCCATGCCTCGCGCCGACTTCTACCTGATCGCCAAGCCGCGCTTCCGCGAGGATCCGTTGCTGCTCGTGTGCGAACTGGCGAAGAAGGCGTTCGAGAGCGGGCAATCGACGCTGATCCTGGTGCGGTCGCTCGAACAGGCCGAACAGCTCGACGAGAAGTTGTGGGAATTCGACGACGCCGCGTTCGTGCCGCACCAGATTGCCGGCGACGACGACGACGCGATCACGCCGGTGCTGATTGCGCCGCCGGAAGCACAGACCGCCGATCGCACGCTGGTGATCAACCTGCGCGACGACTGCGCGCCGGGACTGTTCGAGCGCGTACTCGAAGTCGTCCCGGCGGACGAGGACCAGCGCGCCGGATCGCGGCAGCGCTGGAAGACGTACCAGCATGCGGGGTTCGTGGTGAAGAAGTTCGATATGTGATGTGCGCGCGGGCTGGTGCCCAGGCGCGTGCCTTGTCTTAGCTCGTCATTCCAGCGCAAGCTGGAATCCAGTTCTTGATTGTTGTGACGATGACGCATGAAGGCACCGTGCGTGTACATCTTGGCGAGTCGCCGTTACGGGACGCTTTACATCGGCGTGACTTCCGATCTCATCGCACGCATCTGGCAGCACAAGAACGACGCCGTCGAGGGATTCACGAAGAAGTACAACGTGCACCTGTTGGTGTGGTACGAGCAACACGAGACTATGGAAGCCGCGATTTTGCGCGAGAAGGCGATCAAGGCGTGGAAACGCGAGTGGAAATTCGAATTGATTGAATCGAGCAATCTGGAGTGGCGAGACCTTTACGTCGAACTCGCGCAATCCCGATGAAGTAGAGCAAGAACTGGATTCCAGCTTGCGCTGGAATGACGAGCAAGAGCAGGAGCCTCGCCTACGGGCGCGGCAGCGACATACGAGACCCCGGCAATGGCAATGGACAAAAGCTTCGACCCCAAACCCCTCGAATCCAAGTGGTACGCCCGCTGGGAACAAGCCGGCGTGTTCGCGCCGCACGGCAACGGCGATCCGTACTGCATCCTGCTGCCGCCGCCGAACGTGACCGGCACGCTGCACATGGGCCACGCGTTCCAGCAGACGATCATGGATGCGCTGATCCGCTATCACCGCATGCGCGGCTTCAGGACCCTGTGGCAGGGCGGCACGGACCACGCCGGCATCGCGACGCAGAAGATCGTCGAGAACCAGCTCGCCGCGCAGGGCAAGACGCGCCACGACCTGGGTCGCGAAAAATTCGTCGAGCGCGTGTGGGAGTGGAAGCAGGAATCGGGTTCCACGATCACCAACCAGATGCGCCGCCTCGGCGCGTCGATGGACTGGTCGCGCGAGCGTTTCACGATGGACGAAGGCCTGTCGGCCGCCGTGCGCAAGGTCTTTGTGCAATGGTATAGAGATGGACTTTTATACCGCGGCAAGCGTCTGGTGCACTGGGATCCGGTGCTGATGACGGCGGTGTCCGACCTCGAGGTGAACAACGAGGAGAAGGACGGCAACCTGTGGTCGATCCGCTATCCCTCCAGCGATGGCGGCGCGGGCGTCGTGGTCGCGACGACACGCCCGGAGACGATGCTCGGCGACGTCGCCGTGGCCGTGCATCCGGAAGACGAGCGCTACGCCGCGCTGGTCGGCAAGACGCTGACGCTGCCGCTGACCGGCCGCGAGATCCCGGTGATCGCCGACGACTATGTCGACCGCGAGTTCGGCACCGGCGCGGTCAAGATCACGCCGGCGCACGATTTCAACGACTGGCAGATCGGCGCGCGCCACAAGCTCGCGCCGCGCGTGATCCTCACGCTCGACGCCAAGATCAACGACGACGCGCCGCAGAAATACCGCGGCATGGACCGCTTCGCCGCGCGCAAGGCGGTGCTCGCCGATCTCGAATCGCAGGGCCTGCTGGTCGAAACCAAGAAGCACAAGCTGCAGGTGCCGATCAGCCAGCGCTCGGACGCGGTGATCGAGCCGATGCTCACCGACCAATGGTTTCTCGACCTGACGTCCGACGTGCGCGTCGACGGCAAGCCCGGCCCGGGCGGGCGCAAGGCGATCACCGAGCCGGCGTTGAACGCGGTGCAGTCCGGTCAGATCAGGTTCGTGCCGGAAAACTGGAGCACAACTTACAACCAGTGGCTGGAGAACATCCAGGACTGGTGTGTCAGCCGCCAGCTGTGGTGGGGCCATCGCATTCCGGCGTGGTTCGATGAGGCCGGGAATATTTTCGTCGGCGAGGACGAGGCCGATGCGCTGGCGCATGCGACGACCAAGCCGGTCGGCGCGTTGCGCCAGGACGAGGACGTGCTCGACACCTGGTTCTCCTCCGCGCTGTGGCCGTTCTCGACCATGGGCTGGCCCGGCGATGGGCCGGTGCGCGAAGACGGACATGTCGTCGCGAACTGGCCGCAGGATCAGACGTATCTGCCGAGCGCGGTGCTGGTCACTGGCTTCGACATCATTTTCTTCTGGGTCGCGCGCATGGTGATGGCGGCGCAGTATTTCACCGGCAAGGTGCCGTTCCGCGAGGTGTACATCAACGCCATCGTGCGCGACGCCGAAGGCCAGAAGATGTCGAAGTCGAAAGGCAACACGATCGATCCGCTGGACCTGATCGACGGCATTTCGCTCGACGCGTTGGTGAAGAAGTCCACCGCCTCGCTGCTGATCCCGCAGGTGCGCGAGAAAGTGGAGAAGCGCATCCGCAAGGATTATCCCGACGGCATCGCTGCGGTCGGCGCCGATGCGCTGCGCTTCACGTTTGCCGCGCTGGCGACGTATGGCCGCACGATCAACTTCGACCTGAAACGCGCGGAAGGCTACAAGAACTTCTGCAACAAGCTGTGGAATGCGGCGCGCTTCGTGCTGATGAATTGCGAAAATTTCAGCGTCCCCGCAGGCGCGGTGCTGGCGCCGCGCACGGATGCTGAAAAGTGGATTTTGACGCGTTTTGCCAGAGCGCTCGGCGAAGTCGACGCGCAGATCACGCTGTACCGTTTCGATCTGGTCGCGCAGGCGTTGTACGAGTTCACTTGGAACGAATTCTGCGATTGGTTCCTGGAACTGGCCAAGCCGGCGTTGAACGGCGACGACAGCGCCGCTGCCGATTCCACGCGGCATACCCTGCTGTACGTGCTAGAAGCGCTGTTGCGCGCGCTGCATCCGATCATCCCGTTCATCACCGAGGAGATCTGGCACGAGGTTGCGCCGAAACTCGGCGGCGTGGCCGACTCGGTGTCGACGCAAAGCTATCCGCGCGCAAGCGACTATGCGTCCGATGCCGACGCCGAAGCGGAAACCGAATGGCTCAAGGCCGTGATCATGCAACTGCGCCGCATCCGCAGCGAGATGAACATCGCGCCGCGGAAGCCCGTACCGCTGCTGCTCGACGGCGGTACCGAAATGGATCGCGCGCGTGCGGCGAAGTGCGCCGCGCAGATCGGCTTTCTCGCCACCATCGAATCGCAGCGCTGGCTCGACGCCGGCGAGCGCGAACCCGCGTCCGCCGCTGCGATCGTCGGCGAGATGAAGCTGCTGATTCCGCTGGCAGGATTGATCGACGTGGACGCCGAGCTGGCGCGTCTGGACAAGGAGATCAAGCGCCTCGACGGCGAGATCGCCAAGAGCAACGCGAAACTCGCGAACTTCGGACCAAACACGCCGGCTACCGTCGTCGCACAGGAAAAGCAGCGCGTCGCCGAGCGCACGACACAGCTGAAGGGGTTGCGCGAGCAGTTCGAGCGGTTGAGCAGTTTGCACTAAGCCGCCGTTGGAAACCGTTCGCCCTGAGCGTAGGCGCGCAGCGCCGGAGTCGAAGGGTTCGTCGCATTCATCGTGAATCGCAGGCGTTTCGACTTCGCGGAGCTGCGCTCCGCTAGGCTCAACGCGAACGGTCCTTCCGCCATCTCACCGCTCACGAGGATGGAGGCGGCGAGCGCGCCGCCTTCACTCCGGCGGCAACAGCTCCAGCGCCATCACGATCGCATCCTCACGGCCGCGCTTGGCCGGATAGTAGTTCGGCCGCTTGCCGATCTCGTTGAAGCCGAGTTCATCGTACAGCTTGATCGCGCGTGCGTTCGACGGACGCACCTCGAGGAAGATGCGTTCGGCGCGGTGCCAGCGTGCCAGGTCGATCAGGCGCTGCATCAGGCGCTTGCCGTGGCCGGCGCCCTGATGGTCCTGCGCCACGCACACGTTGAGCACGTGTGCCTCGCCGGCCGCCACGGTCAGCACGCCGTAGCCGATGACTTCGATACCGTGCGCCAGCACCCAACAGTTGTAGCCGGCGCGCAGGCAGTCGCGGAAGATGCCGTGTGTCCACGGATACTCGTACGCGGCCACCTCGATCGCGGTGACCTGATCGAGATCTTCCATCCGCATGGCGCGGAACTCGGGATACGGTTCTTTCAGGATCGCTACCATGACGAAGCCCCATCGTACTTGGCTTCGTAGCGGCGCCGTACTACAACCCCGCCCCTTGCTGCGCCACGGGTCGCGTCCGCTTGACTCAAGGGGGCACGCAGGAGCGATTCGAACTCTTCCACGTCGTTCACCTTCGGTTGCGCAGGCGCCGCGCCAGCGGTTTGAGTGCCTGCCACAGCGCGCGCTTGGACAAGGAGTCGCGCAAGCTCAGCGTGGCGTCGTCGGCCGCGGCGATGGTAGCGGAATTTTGCTGCATTGTGGACAAGTTCGCACCGAGCGCACGCGGCATCGCCGCACCCAGCGCCAGATAAGCCGGCGCGTTCGGCACCTCGGGCAGGTTGCCGCGGGCATCGGCCTCGATCCAGCGCACGCGCCCGAGTTCGACGCCGAGCGCCAGCGGCAGCAGGTTGCGCAGCCGCGCGGTGCCGCCTTCGTCAGCGCGCGCGCAGACCACGATCAGTTCCGCCGCTGCTTGCTGCGGCGCGTCGGCGCCGGTCGCTGCATGCGCGTGCGCCGCGCCACCGCGCAAAAGGTATACATCGATACCCATCGCGCTCAGCACGCCGCGCCGCTGCGCTTCAGCCAGCATGGCCGCTCTCGAGCCGCGACAGGTCCGCGTAGAACTTGCCGAACGCTTCGTCCACGGCGGCGGCAAACGCCCGCACCGTCGCGGCCATCGTTGCATCGCCGGCCGATGCCTGCGCCTCGTAGGTCTGTTCGATCAGCGGCTCGCCGCTGTCCTGCTCGACGCGCATTTCGAACGCGACGTGCACGTCGTACGCCTTCTCGCCGCGCTCGACGCGTTCGTAGCGCAGGATGCGGCCGCGGATACGCAGCGCCTGGTCGCTCGCCGGCAGCCGATCGGTGACCAACGCGGAAATGCCGGACTCGCGCAACGCGGTGGTCAGGCGTGCCTGCAGCGCGCGCGTCGGCGGGTCGCTCCACAAGTGATAGTGATAGGTGCGCAGCGCGCCACCGTCGGGCGAGGTCGAATAAATCACTGCCTGTTCCGCATAGATGCCTTCGCCGGTAAATACCTCGACCTCGATCGGCAGCGCCGACAGCGGCTTGGCCGAGTGCGGCAGCGGCGTGGGCGCCGGCATGCGGAAGTAGGTCACGTCCGGCACCGCCGGCGGCGAGCACGCCGCGAGCAACAGCAGCGCGGCCACGACCATCGCGCGCAGCGAATGATCCTTTCTCATTGCTCCTCCTCCACCTTGTCGCCCTTCGGCGCGAGCAGCAGACGATTCGGGCTCTTGCGCACTTCGCGCGCGAACTCGTCGAAGTTGCGGCTCGCCACCTCGATGTGCTGCGTGATCGAGTCCATGCGTCCGGACAGCGCCGACAACACGGCGCGCAGATTGTCGACCGACTCGCGCACGCCGGGGCGGTTTTCCTTGACGATGCTGTCGAGCTGCGACAAGGCGTCGTCGAGCTTTTCCTGCGTCACGCGCAGCTCCTTGGTCAGGTCGCGCGTGTTCGCCAAGATCTGCCCCAGCGCCTGGCGGTTGTCGATCTTGAGCAAGTCGTTGACGTTGTCGGACGCAACGTTGAGCCGGTCCAGCAACACGTGCATCTTCTTGACCAGCTCGGGTGTGTTGGTATCGATCACACTCGCGATCGAGTCGACGTGCTCGGACAGGTTCTTGATCAGCGGCGCGATCTGGTTGCGGGTGAGCTCCGTCATCTCGCCGGCGAGTTCGTTCACCGCGGCGAAGATATCGGCGGTTTCGCGCCCGGACAACTCGCTGCCGGGCGCCGCCATCTCCTTGGCGGTGCCTTCGCTGATGCCGATCGCGACATCGGCAAGCAGGCCCGTGGCGGTGAGCTTGGCCAGGCTGTCCTTCGGGATCGGCCAGTCCTTGCGCACGTCGATCTCGACCTTGTAGCTCACGCCCTTCGGCGTGCGCTCGGGCGTGATCGCGCCGACCTGCCCGATGCGATAGCCCTCGTAGAATACCGGCGCGCCGTAACGCAGGCCGGTGACATTGTGATAGTGCGTGTAGTACGCGGTGCTGGCGCCGCCGCGGCCGGTGATCATCACCAGCGCCACCAGCAGCAACACGAAGCCCGCCACCACCACGCCGCCGACCAGCACGTAGTTCACGTTGTCGCGCTTCATGCCCGTCCCCTAACCCGACTCATGTCCAAGGCTACCCCGCTTCTTCTTCCGTCAATCGTTTCAGGTACGCGTCCGCGTCGACCTGGATCTCGCGCGGCCGCCGGTTGAGCAGATCCTGGATGCGCTCGTTGTCCGACTTGCGCACCGCTTCGACCGTGCCGGTCATCAGGATGTTGCCCTGATCGAGCACGGTGATCGTATCGGCAATCTTGAACGCGCTCTCGAGCTCGTGCGTGACCACCACGATCGTCATGCGCAACGCATCGCGCAGGCGCAGGATCAATTCGTCGAGCTCGGCCGACACCACCGGATCCAGGCCGGCCGACGGCTCGTCGAAGAACAAGAGTTTCGGGTCCATCACGATCGCGCGCGCGAGCGCGGCGCGCTTGATCATGCCGCCGGAAAGCTGGCTCGGCATCAGGTCCTGGAAACCGCCGAGGTTGACCACCTCGAGCTTGAGCCGGCTCATGATGCGGATCGTGTTCTCGTCGAGATCGGTGTGCTCGCGCAGCGGCAGCGCGACGTTGTCGCCGACGCTGAGCGACGTCAGCAGCGCGCCGCCCTGGAACGAAACGCCGATCTGCTTGCAGATCTCCAGCATCTCGCGCTCGCTCGCCTTGCCGATGTCGATGCCGAGCAGCTTGACCGTGCCGCTGCGCGGCTTGTGCAGGCCCAGCAAGTGCCGCAGCAATGTGCTCTTGCCCGAACCCGAGCCGCCCATGATCACGCGGATTTCGCCCGGGTTCACGCTGAAATCGACGCCGTGCAGGATGCGCCGGCGCCCGTACCAGGCTTCGAGCTTGTCGACTTCGATCAGCGGTGCGGGCGTGTTCATCTGTTCAGGAAGAACGAGAAGATCATGTCGGCCACGATGATGTAGCAGATCGACAGCACCACCGAGCGCGTGGTCGCGCGGCCGACACCCTCGGCGCCGCCGCTGACGGAAAAGCCGGTGCTCACGCCGATCAGCGTGATCAGCACGGCGAACACGAATGCCTTGGAGATGCCTTGCCAGAGGTCGCCGATGCTGAGCAGCGCCATGGTCTGCATCAAATAGGCAGTGGGCGTGACGTTGAGCGACGGCGACGAATACAGCGCCGCGCCGACGATCGCCACGGTATCAGCGAACACGGTCAGCACCGGCAGCATCACCAGCATGGCGAGCAGTGCCGGCGCGGCGAGATAGCGCACCGGTTCGATGCCCATCGTGGCCAACGCATCGACTTCCTGCGACACGCTCATCGAGCCGATGCGCGCGGCCAGCGCGGAACCCGAGCGCCCCGCGACCAGGATTGCGGTGATCAACGCGCCGAATTCGCGCGTCACGGATTTCGCCACCGCCACCACGACCTGCGACTGCGCGCCGAACTCCGACAGCGCGGCGATGAACTGGATGCCCAACATGATGCCGATCGTCATTGCCAGCAGCGTCACGATCGGCAATGCGTCGACGCCGATTTGGCGCATCTGCTCGAACACCGAGCGGATGCGCAGCGGCTGGCCGACGCGCCAGCCGACCGCGGCAAAGTACAGGCTTTCCAACAGCAGCATCCCGGCATAGCCGATGCCGGCCACCGATTCCAGCGTGGCGCGTCCGATGCCGGCGAGCGGGCGCGTGATCGCGTTCACGCCGCGCGCGCTGCCTCGATGCTGGCGAACAGCGGAAACACCTTGTCCAGCCGCGCCAGCTGCAGCACCGACATGACCGGGCTGCTGGCCGCGACCAGGCCAAACTTGCCGCCCTTGCTGCGCGCGTTCTGGAAGCCCTCGACCAGCGCGGCGATGCCGGACGAATCGATGTAGCTGACCTGCGACAATTCCACGCCGACCTTGCCGCATGCGCCGAGCGCATCGAGAATCTGCTTGCGCACTTGCTGCGACCAGGACAGATCCACCTCACCCTTGAGCCGCACCAGGACGTAGTCGCCCAGATTCTCGCTGACGCACTCGTTGGCCATGTTGCTCATTCGTGTTCCCCGAAAGTCAATTGCTTGCGCATGTGCAGCACGTTGCCCTTGCCGTCCCGACCCGGCTCGATCCGCCACTCGTCCATCAGGCTGTCGATGAATGCCACGCCAAGTCCCCCGGGGCGGCATTCGTCGAGATCGCGCGGGCGCACCCGCGCCGGGTCGATCGCCGGCGCCTGGTCGGCGATCTCGAACGCAAGCATATCGCGCTCGCGCGACAGGCGCAGCGTGATGGTCTGGTCGCAGAAGCCGCAATAGGCATGACGCATGACGTTGGTGCAGGCCTCATCCACCACCAGCACCAGGCGGTCGCGCAGTTCCGGCGCCACTTCCTGCGCATCCAGCGCCGCGCGCAAGGCCGCGCGCACCGCGCGCATTTCCCCCGGCTGCGCCGGGAATTGCATCTCGAGCACGTGATGCGCGGCGCGGCCCGCCGGTTCCTGCAGCAGCAGGAACGTGGTGTCGTCGACCAGGCGCAGCCGTTTCAGATCGCCGATCAACGCGCGCAGGCGCGGCTCCGGGCCGAGCTCGGCATGCCCGGCGATCAGTGCGCGCAGGCCGTCGCTGCCGAGCGTGTTGCGTGCGTCGTCGCGCACATCGGTGGCACCATCGGAAAAAAGATAGAGCGCGTTGCGGCCCAGTTCGATGCGGCGTTCCTCGTACACGGCCTCGGCCAGGATTCCGAGTGGCGGCCCATCGGCGGGGAATTCCTCGAAATGCAGGCCGTCCTGCAGTAGCGCGGGCGGAAAGCCAGCGCTCGCCAGCATCACCGAGCCGGACTTGCGGTCGTACAGGCCGACCGCGGCGCACAAGAAGCGGCCGTCCTGCATCGTTTTACACAATTCCACATTGACGTCCGTGAGCCAGCGTGCCGGCGACAGCCCGCCCTTGCCGGCCCAACGCAGCAGGCTCGCCGCGCGCACCATCAGGAACGCGGCATCCAGACCCTTGCCCGAGACGTCGCCGATGACGAACGCGATGCGGCCGTCGGGCAGGTCGAAATAATCGTAGAAATCGCCGGAGATCTCGTGCGCCGGCAGGTTCACGCCGATGATCGGGAAATCGCCGCGGCGCCGTTTCGGCAGCAGCGATTTCTGGATCTTGCGCGCCAGTTCCAGTTCGCGCTTCATGCGCTGCTGCTCGACCAGTCCTTGCGCCAGGCGCGCGTTGTTGATCGCCAGCGCCGCCGGAGCGGCAATCAGGCGCAGGATTTCCGCATCGGCTTGCGCGAACAGGCCGCCGTCGCGGCGGTTGATCACCTCGAGCGCGCCGATCGCGCCCTGCGCGGTGGACAACGGCGCGCACAGCATCGAGCGCGTGACAAAACCGGTTTCGGCATCGACACGCGAATTCACCCGTGCATCGGTCTACGCGTCGCGCACGATCTGCGTCGCGTTTTCGGCGACGGCGCGGCCCACCACGCCCTGCCCGATCTGCAGCTTGAGGCCGGTGATGTCGACCGGACCGACGCAGATGCGGCATTCGAGGACACCGGACGCATCGAGCAGGAAAAGCGAAGCGGCCTCGGCCTGCATGAAGTCGGCGATGCGCGTGACCGCGCGATCCAGCGTCTCGCGCAAATCCAACGACAGTGCCAGCTCCTGGCTCAGGTCGGCGAGAAAGCCGAGCGCACGCCGCTCATCGGCGCCGGCCGACAACGACGCGGGCGCCGGCTGCGCGTTCATGCCGGCGGCTCGACCCCGCGTGGCTTGTGCCGCGCCCGCGCGCGCCAGCGGCCCCACAACGTCAGCGCCGGGCCGGACAATGCATACAGGACGGTGATCGCGAACAACACGCGCGGCGGATTGACCCACAACGCGACCAGGATCAGCACGGCCGCCGGAATCCACACGAACGGCACGAGATCCGACTTCGGACCCGCCTTGAAGCTGTAGTAGCGGAAGCGGCTGACCATCAGCAGGCCGGTCACGGCGGCAACCACCGGCGTAAGGAATTGCACGTCCTCGCCGCTCCAGCCGGCACTCGTCATTGCCCACAGGTACGACATCACGAGTCCCGCGCCCGCCGGAATCGCCAGGCCCTGGAAGTAGCGTTTGTCGGCCACGCCGACCTGGGTGTTGAAGCGCGCCAGGCGCAGCGCGCCGCAGGCGGCATAGACGAACGCGGCGGTCCAGCCGACCTTGCCCCAGGCCGGTCCGTAGTTGGCCAACGACTTGAGCGACCAGACGTACAGCACCAGCGCCGGCGCGACGCCGAAGCTGACCAGATCCGACAGCGAATCGTATTGCACGCCGAATTCGCTCTGCGTATTGGTCAGGCGCGCAACACGGCCATCCAGTCCATCGAACAGGCCGGCGACGAAGATCGCGACGACGGCTTCGGTGTACTGCCCGCCGAACGCCGCGACGATGCCGTAGAAGCCGGCGAACATGGCGCCGGTGGTGAGCAGGTTCGGCAACAGGTAGATGCCGCGGCGCGGCTTGCGCGTTGGCGTGGCGGTGTCGTTGTCCATGCTGGCCGAAAAACTTAAAGCGGAATATCGCCAGTGTACCCCAAGCCCACGCATCGCAACGGGGATTTTGCCGCGAAAGGCTTGTTTCGGGGCCCGATCAGTGATATCCAAGCAACTGCTACAGGGGCTTGCCATTCAATGCACCGGCTGTCCGGGCAGGAGAACCACCGATGAAATCCAAATTGCTGTTGCTCACGCTGCTGTGTGCGGCGGCGACTGCCTCTGCCGAGCAGGTATACAAGTGGACCGACGCCGCGGGCGTGGTGCATTACTCCGATGCGCCACCGCCGAAGGACACGCAGAACGTGCAGACGGTGCGCGTCCGTGGCAGCGATCGGCCGCACGCGGTGCCGATGACCGATGCCCCCGAGGCGGACAAGCAACCGGCCGACGCCAGCGCACAAGGCGCGCCGCAAGGTACCAGCGGCAACAGCGCTGACGCGGCTGAAAAAGCCAAGGCCTGCCAGGCGGCGCGCAACAATCTCGAGGTGCTGCAGAGCAAGTTCCCGGTTGCCGTCACCGGCGGCGACGGCAAGCAGCAGGCGCTGGACGACAAGTCGCGCCAGGCGCAGATCGCCGCCACCAATGCGCAGATCGTCCTGTACTGCCAGTAGTCGCCCCGCCGCGTCGCCGCGCGCTGCGCAGCGCGGCAGCGCCACTTCCTGGTTGCTCGCCCTGATCGCACTGGCCGCCGCCGCCGCGGCCTGCTGGTACTTCGCGCCGGACTCGCTGCCGGCACCGCTCAAGGCGATCGCGCCGGTGTCGCCGAAGGCGGCGCCGGTGCTGTACAAATGGCGCGACGCCAAGGGCGGCCTGCACGTCACCGACGTGCCGCCGACCGATCGCCCATACGAAACCGTGCGCTACGACCCGAACGTCAACGTCGTGCCAAGCGTGATGCCGCCGGGAGCGGCGTCGCCGCAACACGAGTAGCTCGGCAAGCACGACACGGCCGCGCGAGGTCGTGGCAACTTTCTCCACAATGCGTGATTGTGCACATGTGGACGGCGCCCACGGCGTGGAGCGCCGCAGGCAGCCTTAGAATGCGAACCGCGCCGACAGCACCGCGCTGCGTCCGGACAGCCGGTACGCCTGGCCGGCGCCGAGTTCGCTGATCGACACCGCATCGCGCCGGTCGCTCAGGTTGTAGCCGTCCAGGCGCAGTTCCCAGCGGTCGAAGCGGTACCCCACACCCGCGTCGACCGTGGTGTAGCTGCCGACCAGCGCTTCGTTTTCCTGATCCAGGAAACGGCTGCCGACGTAGTTCCACACCACCGCCGCATTGAAGCCCTGCGCCGGCGTGTAGATCAGGCCGAGCGCCGCTAAGTGCTGCGGCGACGCTTCGAGGCGATTGCCGGCGTAGTTGACGACCGTGCCGTCCTCCAGTTCGACCGGACGATCGGTGTAGCGCGCATTGTGGTAGGCATACGTCGCACGCACGCGCAAATCGTCCGTGACATGCCAGTCGCCTTCGGCCTCCGCGCCGGTGAAGCGTTCGCGCCCCGCGTTTTCCAGGCTCGGTAGACCGCCGACGTTGTCCGGGATCACGAGGTTGTTGAAGTTCAGATGAAAGTAGGACAGCTCCCAGTCGAAGCGCGCGTCGGCAAGCTGACCCTTGAAGCCGGCCTCCCAGCTGTTCGCCGTTTCCGGCCTGAGGATGTCGCCCTCGGCTTCCGGACCGAAATCGATCGCCGCCGGCTTGTAGGTGTTGCGGTAGTCGGCGAACACACTGACGCGATCCTTGTCCTGCAGCCATAGCGCGTAGTTCACGCCGAACACGCCCGACACGCGCGACTTGTTGCGCGAATCGCTGCTCGACTCCGGCTCGGTGCCGGGATCGGCATGGCGATCGATGATCTGGCCTTGGCGCGTTTCATCGGTGTGGTTCAGGCGCAGGCCGGCCACCACGTCGAGGCGCTCGAGCGGCTTCCAGTCGAGCTGCGTGTACAAGCCGTAGAAGTTGCGCTTGTCCTTGAGCTGGGTCGATTCGTCGATCTCGATGCCGTGCGAGTCCGGTGCGTTAGCGCCGTTCGGCAGCACGCCGTATTCGAAGTTGTCGCTGTCTTGTTTGCCGTTGCCGTACAGCCAGTCGAAACCGAACGTCCAGTTCAATTCCGGCGCGGGATGCGTGGCGACAAAGGTGTCGAAGTAGGCGTCGGTGAGCTTGACGCTCTGGCGGAAACCATCGGCGTTGTGCGTCACGCCGTCATCGGCGAATTCGTCGCGCAGGAAGCCGCGCGTGTTGTGGCCGTTGGAGTGATCGACCGAGAACGTGGTCACCCACTCGCCGAACCCGATGTTGCGTTCCAGGCCGGCGTTGAACTGCAGGCGGTTCTGATCCTGCCGCGCGTCGCTCGGATTGATGTTCGCATCGAGCGGGACGCGCGGCGACAGGATGCCGTCCTCGACCGGATGCGGGCTGTACGGATCCTGGCGCAGCACGGTGCCGTCGAGATCGAAGTGCAGCTTGCCCAGCTCGGTATCGCCGGCGGCGCGATACAGGACATGGCCGCGATCCACGCCGGAGCGATCCTGGCTGAATTCCTGCGTCGACGCGTTCGCGCTGATCGACTGCTTGAACGCACCCCAGTCGCCCAGGTTGGTGCTGATCGAAGCGACACCGGTGCTGCGCGTGCCTGCGCCAATCGTGGCCAGCGACGGAGTGGCGCCGGCGGCGTAGTGGATCACCTGGATCACGCCGACGAACGAGGTCGCGCCGTACATCACCGGCGCCGCACCGCGCAGCACTTCGATGCGCTCGACGTCGGTCAGGTCCAGCGTCGGCAGCGCCGGGTTGAACGACCCGCCGGACGGAATGCCGTCGACCACCAGCAGGAACGCGTCGAACTCGCGCAGACCCCACATTCCCGGCACGGAACTGGCCGGACCGTTCTCGCCGCCCGGCGCGATGTCCACGCCGGCCACCAGGCTCAGCGCCGTGCGCAGGTCGTTCACGCCGCGTGCGCGCAATTCGTCGCCGCTGATCACGGTGATCATGGCTGGCGTCTGGTCGATCGGCTCGGCCAGTTTCGACGTGGTCACCTCGATCGTCGGCAGCGTGTTGTCGCCCGCAGGCGCGGCGGCGGCGAACTGCGAATTCAGGCCGAGCAGCAAGGCAGCGCAAAGCGATTGGCGGCGCAACGGTCCGGACATGGTGATTCCCCTGGAAGATGGCAGGCAGCCGCGAACTATAAGCCGCATCGCAGACGCGGATAACGTCCCTGAGTCCTAGCACGCATCGGCCTGCGGGCGGAGAGCCGTGCGGCGGCCGCCACGCCGTCCGGTTGGTGGGCACCTCCACACCCGCTACAATTCACGCCCTTTGCCCAGCTGCCGAATCCGCATGCGCCTGTCCAAGTTCCACCTGCCCACGCTCAAGGAAGTTCCCGCCGACGCCGAGATCGTCAGCCACAAGCTGATGCTGCGCGCCGGCATGATCCGCAAGCTCGCCGCGGGCATCTACACCTGGCTGCCGCTGGGCCTGCGCGTGCTGCGCAAGGTCGAGAACATCGTGCGCGAGGAAATGGACCGCGCCGGCGCGAACGAGGTGCTCGCCTCGATCGTGGTGCCGGCCGAGCTGTGGCAGGAATCCGGGCGCTATACCAAGTACGGTCCGGAACTGCTGCGCTTCAAGGATCGGCATCAGCGCGACTTCGTGCTGTCGCCGACCTGCGAGGAAGTGATCACCGACCTGGTGCGGCGCGACATCAAGAGCTACCGCCAGCTGCCGCTCAACATGTACCAGATCCAATGGAAGTTCCGCGACGAAATCCGGCCGCGCTTCGGCGTGATGCGCGGGCGCGACTTTCTGATGAAGGATGCGTACAGCTTCCACGTCAGCGAGGCCGACCTGGAGCGCGAATACCAGAACATGCGTGAGACCTACAAGCGCATCTTCGCGCGCGCGGGGCTGGACTTCCGCGTGGTCAAGGCCGATTCCGGCGCGATCGGCGGCGACCGCAGCGAGGAGTTCCATGTGCTGGCCCAGGCCGGCGAGGATCAACTCGCCGTGTCGGACGCGTCCGACTACGCGGCCAACATCGAGGTGGCGGAAACGAAGTCGCCCGGCGCGCGCCCTGCCGCAAAATCCACAATGCAAAAAGTATCCACGCCGACGCAGAAGACCTGCGAGGACGTGGCCGCCCTGCTCGGCATCGCGCTCGACACGACGCTCAAGCTGATCGTGGTCAAGGCACGCGACGGCGGCCTGGTCGCGCTGGCGCTGCGCGGCGACCATGTGCTCAACGCGGTCAAGGCGGCGAAACATGCGCAGGTGGCGTCGCCGCTGACGCTCGCCACCGACGCCGAGATCCAGGCGGCGTTCGGCTGCGAGCCGGGCTTCCTGGGGCCGGTCGGCAACAAGGTGCCGGTGATCGCCGATCACGCCGCGGCAGCGCTGGCGGACTTCGTCTGCGGCGCGAATGAAGCAGGCTTTCATCTGACCGGCGCGAACTGGGGCCGCGACGCGGCCGAGCCGGCCAGCGCCGACCTGCGCAATGCGATCGAGGGCGATCCGAGCCCCGACGGCACGGGCACGCTCAAGCTCGTGCGCGGCATCGAGGTGGGCCACATTTTCCAGAATGGGCCTTTGTATACCAAGGCTCTCGGCGTGACCGTGCTCGACGAGGCCGGCAAGGAACTGACGCCCACGGCGGGCTGCTACGGCATCGGCGTCAGCCGCATCGTCGGCGCGGCGATCGAGCAGCGCCACGACGATGCCGGCATCGTCTGGCCGGACGCGATCGCGCCGTGGCGCGTCGCGGTGTGCATGATCAATCCGAAGAACGACGCCAAGGTGACGGCGGCGGCCGAAGCGTTGTACGCGGAACTCAACGGCAGAGGTATCGAAACGGTGCTCGACGACCGCGGCCTGCGTCCGGGCGCGATGTTCGCCGACATCGAACTGATCGGCATCCCGCACCGCGTGGTGGTGTCGGAGCGCGGACTGGCGGCGGGCACGTTCGAGTATCGTGCACGGCGCGAAAGCGAAAGCCGCAACTTGAGCCGCGAGGAATTGCTGGCCGTATTCGCCTGAGCACCTGAGTCTGGCGTAGGGCGCGATTCATCGCGCCCGCGCGTATCCGCACAGGACCCGGGCGCGATAAATCGCGCCCCTACTTCTCTTTCTTCACGAGCCCCTTGAGGCGATCCAGCCAGGAGACTTCCGCGGGCTTTTCGGCCGCGGGCTTGTCCTTGCTCACCAGCTTGCCGAGCTTGTTGGCCAGGCTCTGCTCGCGCTTGAGTTTTTCCAGTTCGGTTTCCTGCTGCGCGCTGATCTTCGATTCCCAGCGCCGCTTGATCTGCTCCTGCTGCACCTTGGTGCGCAGTTGCGAACGATAGGAATCCGGCAGCGCTTCCTGGAACAGGCCGCTCGGCTCGCGCGTGATGTAGCGGCCGATGTCGTCGAACAATGCTTCGTTGAGCTGCGACGGCAACACGCTCTTGGTCGCCGTGCCGAGCGAATCGAAGTTGACGAACTGCATCTTGACCACCGCGCTGTCGGCGTCGGCGCTGAACGTCGCGCTCAGCGTGATGCGGCCCTTGGCCTTGAACTTGGCCGAGATGATCTGGTTGCTGACGTCCTTCTTTGGATCGAGCAGGCCGCCGAGGTGATAGCGCTGGAACGCGCCCGCCACCGTCGCCACCTTGCTCGCGCCGTTGACCTCGACCGTCGGGCATTCCTCGTTCGCGATCAGGCACGGATAACTCAGCGTGATTTCCTTCGAGTCGGGCTGTTGCTCGACCTTGAGCTCGTATTCGTGCTCGACATAGCCGACGATCTCGCCGTAGCCGATCAAGGCGAAGCGCAGCTGCTTTTTCGGCTGCAACACCTTCAAGCTGGTGATCAGCTTGTTCAGGTATTCGTGCAGAGCCACCATGCTCGGATCGAGCTTGGTGCGGAAGATCTCCTCGCGCTCGGCCTTGAGCTTGGCGGCATCCTCCGCGTTGGCCTTGCGCTTCTGGGCTTCCTGTTCGAGTTCGTCAAGCAATCCCACTGGCCTTGCCCCTTGTCCGCCGGAAATCGCCCGGCCTGCCGTGAGCGTGCACGGAAAGTCCGGCACCGCCGCGCTGCGCAGCATCGTTAAATTAGTCCGAGCGCGGGCGCGGCGCAAGGGTTTTGCGCCGCGCCCCGCGCCGACGGCGCTTTCGCGCAGGGCTGCAGACACCGCTGCGCCGGCGGCGGCCGGCGCGGTTTATTTTTCCGGCGCGAAAATGCGATGCTAGCGCCGCCGTCATGTTTGGACATCCGGATCCGCGGGGATTGCCATGGCCATCGACATCAAGAAGCTCAATCACGCGCAGCTGAAAGAACTGATCAAGCGCGCCGAGACGCGCCAGAACGAACTCAAGCGCGAACGCGCCGCCAAGGTGCGCGAGAAGCTCGCCGCGCTGGCGCAGGCCGAAGGCTTTTCGCTGGAGGAATTGTTCGGCGCGCGCGCGCGCAAGACGCGCCGCGCGGCCAAACCGAAATACCGCAATCCGGCCGACCACGCGCAAACCTGGTCCGGCCGCGGCAAGCGTCCGCGCTGGTTCGACGCGGCATTGTCGGCCGGCAAGAAGGAAAAGGATCTATTGATTCAAGCCTGATTGTTGCGAGTATCGCGCCGCCGCTCGAAGCGTTGCCGCACATTCGTCGCCGACACGCTCAAAGGATTCGCCGCGTCGACGCGAACAGATCGCCGAACAACAAGCCGGCGACCAGCGACACCAGGATCGCGATCAGCGTCACCGCGGTGTCGATGCCCATGAACACATCGCGCTGCGCGATCAGCGACAGGCTCTGAAAACCGATGCTGCCCGGCACCAGCAGGATGATGCCCGGCACGCGCACGAGCGCGCCCGGGCGGCGCGTCGCGGCTGCATAGAGGTTGCTCAACGCGCCCATGCCGAAGCCGGCGAGGAACACGCCAAATGCCGGCGTGAACGCCTGGCCGCCGTAGTACGTGATCGCATAGCCGAGCGCCGCCGATGCCATCACCAGCGGCACGTCCGAGCGCGCGGCGCGGAACAGCACCGCGAACGAGAAACAGCCGAACAACAGCGCCAGCCACTGCGCCCAGACCGGGATCGGCGTGATCGCGACCGCTGGCGGCGCGAGTTGCAGCCACTGCAGCAGTTGACCGGCGACGACGGTGCCGAACGCGAGCTTGATCAACGTCGTCATCGCGCCGGCAAAGCGCGCGACGCCCGACACCAGATGCTGCGTCGACAACTCGCGCACCGCCGTGGTCAGCGTCAGTCCCGGCAGCAGCACGATCACGCTCGCCAGCACCACCGACTTGAGCGACAGCGGCGCGACGTACGCGCTGATCGCGCTCGCGGCGAGCGTCACGAGCAACGCGGAGATCGCCTCGAGACTCGGCCGCAGCCAGCGCCGGCGCTCGCTCAACAGACTCAGCAGGCCGACGCCGAAGCCGAGCACGAACGCCGTGAGCACGTCGGCCCAGCCCGACTTCAGCAATGCGGCGACCGTGGCCGACGCCAATCCATAGGCCAGCGTCTCGAGCGAGGTGCGGAACGGGCCCGGTGCATCGCGGATCGCGCGCAGGCGGCGGTAGCCTTCCTCGATGTCGAGCGCGCCGTCGACGACGCGGTCGGCGATCTCGTTCACCGCGCTCAGGCTTCTCAGATCGTCCTGCCCGGGCGAGACGCGTATCACCTGGGTGACCTCGGCCAGCGCATCGTCGCCGTGTGCGCGGTCGGAAAACGAAAACAGGATCGAGGTCGGCGTCGACAGCGAATGGCAGTTCAACTGCAGCCGCGCGCTGACGCTGTCGATCGCGTCCTCGAGGCGTGGCGCGCTGGTGCCGTACTGATGCAGGCGCCGCGCGATCTCGACCACGAACTGCATGCGCGCGGCAAGGCTGGCCTGGTTCATGGCTGCCGCTGCCCGGCGCGGGCATCTGCGATACTGCGCGTCCATGCGCGAACGCGCGTGCGTCCGCGATGGAAATCCATGGGTATCGGAGAAGCGTGTTCCATCGGCAGCGCCCTGGCATGGTCGGTCGGCGTCATTATCTACAAACGGCTGGGTGAAACGCTCGCCCCGCTGCAACTGAACCTGCTCAAGAACCTGATCGTGCTGGCGCTGCTGCTGCCGACGCTGCTGCTGATGCCCGGTCTGGACTGGCCGCAGCTGTCGCCGACGGCGCTGGCGTTGAGCCTGATCTCGGGCGTGCTCGGCATCGGCATCGCCGACACCTTCTACTTCCGCGCGCTCAACGCGCTCGGTGCGGCACGCGTCGGCATCATCGGCAACTTGTACAGCCCGTTCGTGATCGCATTGTCGTTCGCGCTGCTGGACGAGCGCCTGAGCGCGCTGCAAGGCGTCGGCTTCGTGCTGGTCTCAGCCGGCGTGCTGCTGGTCAGCAGCCCGCGAGCCGGGCGCCCGATCGCGCCGCAACAGCTGCGGCGCGGCCTCACCTACGGTATCGCGGCGATCGCACTGATGGCGATCGCGATCGTGATGGTCAAGCGCGTGCTCGAGGACCAGCCGCTGCTGTGGATCGTCGCATTGCGCGTGTTCGGCGGCGTGCTCGCGCTGATCGCGCTGTTCCTGTGGCGCGGCCAGCGCCTGCTGCCGCTCGCCGGCACGGTGCCGCGGCTACGCTGGCGCGTGCTGTTCTTCGCCGCGCTGTTCGGGCAATACATCTCGATGATGCTCTGGCTCGCCGGCTACAAATACACCAAGGCCTCGGTCGCCGCGATCCTCAACGAGAGCGCCTCGATCTTCATCGTGCTGCTGGCCTGGCTGCTGCTGCACGAGGGCATGAGCCTGCGCAAGCTCGCCGGCGTGACCTGCACGCTGTCGGGCGTCGCCTGCATGCTGCTCGCCTAGCACGCGCCGCGCGGCGCGCTCAAGACGCCGCGGACAGCGCCGGCAAGATGCGGCGGAACGTGACGTTGATGCGCGGACCGACCGCGCGCGCCGTGCGTGGCAGGTCGTGGCGGTAGTGCTGCTGGGTCGGTCCGGCCATCAGCAGCACGCTGCCGGGTGGCAGATCCAGCTCGAGCCGCGCCGCCGGGTCGCGCCGGTGGCGCAGGCGGAAACGCCGCACCGCGCCGAGACTGAGCGAGGCGATCGAAGGCTGCGCGCCGAGCTCCGGCTCGCTGTCGCTGTGCCAGCCCATCGCATCGCGGCCATCGCGATACAAATTGCACAATGCGCTGTTGTAGCGTTGTCCACAAAGCGTCGATATGGCGTCACGCAATTGCGCCAGCGCCGGCGGCCACGCGTGCGGCACGTAGCGCACGCGCGAGTAGGTGTAGACCGCCTCCGCATCGCCGACCCAGCACGACAGGCGCGGCACCGGCACCTCGCGCCCGAACATGCGCACGCGATGCCGCTCCCACGGCACTTCCGCGTGCACGCGTTCGAACCAGCGCTGCGCCTCGTCCGCGCCGAACAGCTGGATCAGACGCACGTCCGCGTCGGCCAGCACGAAGCGTTGCCAGGTGCGCTCGGCAGCCGGCATCGCGTCAGGCGCCCAGCGGATACGCCGGCGTCGCGTCCAGCGCCGCCGCGCACACTTCGGCCAGCTCGAGTAGGCGCAGGTCCGAGCCGGGCGCGCCGAGCAACTGCATGCCGACCGGCAGGCCGTCGTCGCTGATGCCCATCGGCACGCTCAGCGCGGGGCACCCGGACAGATTGGCAAAGCAGGTGAAATCGGCCTGGTTCGACGGCACCGGCGCGTCGAACGCGAACGCCGTCTGCGGCGTGGTCGGTGTCACCAGCACGTCGATCGTCGAGAACAGCCGGCGTGCGTGCAACGCCGCGGCGTCGAGCATGCGGTCGGCGGCGCCATAGTCGGCGGCGGACTTGCCGCGCGCATAGTCGAGCAGCTGCTGCAGGCGCGGCGATACGTCCAGCCCGAAGCGCGTCGCGTCGGCGAGCAGCGCCTCGGCTTCCATCAGGAAAAACGCCGCACGCCGCGCCGCCGGAATCGGAAAATCGGCAAAATCCACAATGCAACGTTGCGGCAGTTCGTGCTGCAGCGTCGCCAAGGCGTGCTCGAACAGCTGCGCCACGCCCGCCTGCGTGCCCCAGGCGGCGAGGTCGCCGAGCACGCCGACGCGCAACCTCCCCGGCTCCCAATCCGGCAGCGCCAGCGCCACCGGGCGCGACCAAGCGTCCTCGGCGTCGTAGCCGGCGAGCACATGCAGCAGCACGCCCAGGTCGTCCACGCTGCGCCCGAGCAGCCCGATCGTGTCCAGGCGCCGCGCCGCCGGGCGCATGCCGCGCGTGGAGATCTCGCCGTGCGTCGGCTTGAGCGCGTACACGCCGCAGTAGCTCGCCGGGATGCGGCTCGAACCGAGGCTGTCGGAGCCGATCGCCGCCGCGCACAATCCCGCCGCGACCGCTGCCGCCGCGCCGGCCGATGAACCGCCGGCGACGAAACCGGGCCGCCACGGATTGTGTACATTGCCGAAATGTGGATTTTTACCATCGGCGCCGAGCACGCCTTCGTCCACGCCGGTCTTGCCCAGGATCAGCGCACCGCCGCGACGCAGGCGCTCGACCACGTGCGCGTCGCGCGCCGCCGGCGCCGGCGCGCCGGGCAAGCCGCAATGCGTCGGCAGGCCGGCCACGTCGATGTTGTCCTTGACCGATAACGGAATGCCCTCCAGGCGGCCGATGCGCTGCGCCGTGGCGCGGCGCCGATCCGAGGCGCGCGCTTGTTCGCGCAACGCGTCCGTCGCAGAGGCGTCCGTCGGCAGGAACGCGTTGAGCTCGCCACGCGCCGCTATCGCATCCAGATACGCCGTGCTCAGCTGCTGCGCCGTGGTCCGCCCGGCGGCCAGCCAGTGCAGCAGCTGGCACAGGTTGGCGCTACGCAATTCACGCGCGCCGGGCGGGTTTGCTATGGTGTCGGCCATTGGGTCCCTCCTTCTTCCCGCCGATTATGACCGAAGCGCACAGCCCCGCCGTCGAGGAGGACCATGGTCATGGCCGTGGCCTGCGTTCGCAACGCAAGCCGCGCTACCTGCAGATCGCCGAGACGCTGCGCCACGAAATCCGCCATGGCGAGCATCCCGTCGGACGCCATCTGCCGACCGAGATGGTGCTGTGCAAGCGCTTCAGCATCAGCCGCTTCACCGCCCGCGCGGCGCTGCGTCTGCTCGAGGAGCAAGGCCTGATCCATCGACGCCGCGGCTCCGGCACGGTGGTGCGCAGCGCCGAGGTGAGAAACGATTTCGAGCAGCATATCCACGGCTTCGACGATCTGCTGCAGTTCACCAACGCGACGCAATTGCAGCTGTTGTATTCCGACCGCGTCGCCGCCGACTCGACCCTGGCCGGCTGGCTCAACGTGCGCGTCGGCTCCGAGTGTCTGCACTTCCACGGCATCCGCTACCACCGCCGCACGCAGGCGCCGTACTGCCTCGGCGACATCTTCCGCCGCGCCAGCTGGCAGGGCCTGTCGCACGGCTTCACGCGGCTCGAAGATGCGCTGCGGCATTTCATCGAGGCGCAGAATCTGGAGCAGATCGGCCGCGTCGAGCAGTCGCTCAGCGCCGTGGCGCTGAGCGAGGAGCAGGCGCACGAACTCAAGGTGCGCGGCGACACGCCGGGCTTCCGCGCGGTGCGGCGCTATTTCGATCTCAAGGGGCATCTGACCCTGGTCGCGGTGACCATGCATCCGGGCCACCTGTTCAGTTATTTCACGCGCTTCGAACGCAGCGACCAGAGCATCCGCGTGTAGCGCCGTGCGGCTCGATTGCCGCTGCACGCGCAAACCCGGACAATCGCCGCATTGCCCGTAGTGGAAACCGCCCCCATGAGCGAACGCGAGTCGATGGAATACGATGTCGTCACGGTCGGCGCGGGTCCGGCTGGGCTGGCGTTCGCGATCCGGCTCAAGCAGCTGAAACCCGAGATCCGCGTGTGCGTGATCGAGAAGGCTTCCACTATTGGCGCGCAGATCCTGTCCGGCGCGGTGATCGAGCCGCAGCCGCTGAACGAACTGCTGCCCGAATGGGGCAAGAACCCGCCGCCGGTCTGCGTGCCGGTGACCAAGGACGAATTCTGGTGGCTGCGCGACGCGCAGCGCGCGAGCAAGCTGCCGACGCCGCCGCAGATGCACAACCACGGCAACTTCATCGTCTCGCTCGGCGCCTTGTGTGCGTGGCTGGCGCCGCAGGCCGAGGCGCTCGGTGTCGAGATTTATCCCGGCTTTGCCGCGGCGGAACCGTTCTTCAACGCGGACGGTTCGGTCGGCGGCGTGCGCATCGGCGACATGGGCGTGGCCAAGGACGGTTCGCACAAGCCCGGCTACACGCAGGGCATCGACATCAAGGCGCCGATCACGGTGCTCGCCGAAGGCTGCCGCGGCCATCTGACCAAGCAGCTGATCGCGAAATTCTCGCTCGACAAGAATTCCGATCCGCAGACCTACGGCATCGGCATCAAGGAACTGTGGCAGCTGCCGGCCGGACGCGTCGAAACCGGCAAGGTCGTGCACACGATCGGCTGGCCGATGGACGACCGCACCTACGGCGGCAGTTTCCTGTATCACCTCGACAAGGACCGCATCGCGCTCGGTTTCGTCACGGGCCTCGACTACGAGGATCCGCTGCTGTCGCCGTTCGAGGCGTTCCAGCAGCTCAAGCACCATCCGCAGATCAAGCCGTTGCTCGAAGGCGGCCAGATCGTTTCGGCCGGCGCGCGCGCGATCGTCGAAGGCGGCTACCAAAGCTTGCCGAACTGCGAGATGCCCGGAGCAATCCTGATCGGCGACGCGGCCGGCCTTCTCAACGTGCCGAAGATCAAGGGCACGCACCAGGCGATCCGCTCGGCCATGCTCGCCGCGGAACACATCGTCGCGACGAATTCGCCGCTTGGGTGGGACGCGAAGCTGCGCGCCTCGGCGGTGATGAAGGAACTGCGCCGCGTGCGCAACATCCGCCCGGGTTTCCATCTCGGCTTCTGGGGCGGGCTGGTCAACGCCGGCTGGGAGACGATCACGGCCGGCTACTCGCCGTGGACGTTGCGCAATCACGCCGACCACAGCGCATTGAAAAAAGTGGAGGAATACACTTCTCCACAACGCGGCTACGTCGAGCGCACCTTGCCGCCGCGCGACCGCGTCGGCGAGGTCTATTTCGCCTCGACCCAGCACGACGAGGACCAGCCCGTGCACCTGCACGTGCTCGACCCCAACGTCTGCATCACGAAGTGCGCCGCCGAATACCAGAATCCCTGCACGCGCTTCTGCCCGGCCGCGGTCTACGAGATCGTCGGCGAGGGTGCCGAGAAACGCCTGCAGATCAACGCCGCCAACTGCGTGCACTGCAAGACCTGCGACATCAAGGATCCGTACGGGATCATCAACTGGGTGACGCCCGAGGGCGGCTCGGGGCCGAATTACCAGAACTTGTGACGGGGATTGTGGTTTAGTTTTTTGGTTCCAGCACACACTGGAATGCAGCGATTTGCCCTGCTCGTCATTTCAGCGACAGCTGGAATCCAGCTTTCCGCTCTCCGCTCGTCATCGCCGCGTAGGCGGGAGGCGCACTACAACAGCGGAGCTGGTCATCCACTTCTGCTCTCATTCTCGTCATTCCCGCGTGGCGGGAATCCGGTTCTTCTTTTGATGTTGTCTCTTGTCTTGTCGTTGAGAGCGAAGGCTTCCACTCCTCCTACGGAGGAGCGGGTAACTCTTTTCTTTACTCGTGTAAAGAAAAGAGTCATCAGAAAAGAAAGCACGTGGTCTGCGCCATAGAGGAACTGTCCTGCACGCCTGCAGTGTTCCGAACCGCCCCAATCAACACGCCGGGGCACAGAATTCGCGTCGCCTCCAAGTGGCATGGTCGTTGAGAAGAAAAGAAGCACGCGCGTAAAGCCGTTACGCTGCCTCGACGAACACGTAAGTGCCATCTGCGCATGGTTATCCGAGCCTGCGTGCGTCAAACCTGGGCCGGCTCAGATTCTAAAAGGTGTTTCTTTGGTGACTTTCTTTGCACCAGCACTGCGCCGCAGGAGCGGCGCGAACAGCGGAGCTGGCCCCGAAGGGGCGGAGGGCAGGATGCCCGGAGTCAAGAAAGTTACCCGCTGGCCGCAGGAC